>Ga0105242_10004140_pt1 | contig 11292 bp, 7 predicted proteins | sample KBSM24metaG_FD_81521 | JGI IMG/M metagenome (GOLD analysis project Ga0105242, IMG submission 81521) | Miscanthus rhizosphere microbial communities from Kellogg Biological Station, Michigan, USA - KBS M2-4 metaG | ecosystem: Host-associated > Plants > Roots > Rhizosphere > Soil | place: Michigan...
AGCGACCTCGGCGGACTCGAGCGTGTCGTCGACGCCGTCGGCGCGGGATTCAGCGCTCGCTGGGGCGGCGGGCCGCGCGGCACACTGCTCCACCAGGCGGCCTGGTTCGGTCGTCCCGACTACGTCGAGCTCCTGCTCCGGCGGGGCGCGGAGCCCGACGAGCGCGTCGAGACCGAGTACGCCACGCCACTCGGCTGGGCCGCCGTGGGATCTCGCTACAGCCCCGAGCACCCGAACGACAGCTTCGCCGCCACGGACGGCGACTGGGTCGCCGTGGCGGAGTTGCTCGTCGCGGCGGGCGCCCGCGTCGAGGCGAAGTTCGTCGACATGGCCGTCCCGCCGCTCGCGGACTGGCTCGCGGGCATCTGAACTGGTCTCATATTTACGGTAAGGAGTGGATCTTCCTCTGAGACCAGTACGTGCCTAGCATCGGGCACATGAAAACGCTGATCTCGAGCCCCGGCGCCTTGCGCATCCTCGTCATCTCGATCGTCGCCCGCCTGCCGCTGGCGATGCTCGGCATCTCGCTCCTCGTTCACACGGTCCACCTCACGGGCTCCTACGCGACGGCGGGCATCGTCTCCGGCGTCAACGCCGTAGCGCTCGGTCTTGGCGGGCCCCTGCTCGGCAAGCTCGTCGACCGCCGTGGCCAGACCGGCGTGCTGATGCTGGGCGGATGCCTGGCCGGCGCGCTGCTGTGTGCCCTGGCGGCGCTGCCGGTCGGCTCGCCCGCGGCAGTCCTCGTCGTCCTCGCGGCGGCGATCGGGCTGGCGATGCCGCCCCTCGGGGCGTGCATGCGCTCGCTCCTGCCGTCGCTCGTGCGCGACGCCTCGGCGGCGCCTGCGGTCTACGCGGTCGAGACCTCGGCCGTCGAGCTGACGTGGGTCGTGGGCCCGCCGCTCGCGCTCGGCATCGCCGCGCTGCTCTCGACGGGATTCGCCCTGGCGGTCGCCGGCGCCGTGCTCGCAGGCGGAACCGCGCTCTTCGCGGCGCAGCCCGCCTCGCGCGCGTGGCGGCCGGAACCCGGCGGCTGTCGCACGAGTGGAGGGGCCCTGCGCGTCCCGGCCATGCAGACGCTCGTCGCGATCTTCGTCGCCATCGGCGTGCTCGTCGGCGGCGTCGAGGTGGGTGCTGCCGCAGCGGCTTCGGCGCTGGGGAGCAGTGCAGCGGCGGGCCCGTTGCTCGGCCTCTGGGGCCTGGGCTCGCTGGCCGGCGGCATCCTCACCGCGCGCCTCGGCGGGGGTGCGCGCGGTGCCGCGGGTCTCGCGCTCGTGCTCGCGGGCTTGGCGACCGCGCACGTCGCGTCGGTTGCGGCGACCGGCAGCCTCGTCTCCCTTGGAGCCGTGCTGCTCGTCGCGGGTGCCGGGCTCGCACCCGCGTTCGCCTCGGTCTACGCGATGGTCGAGCGCGTCGCGCCGTCCGGCGTCGTGACAGAGGCGTTCGCCTGGCTGAGCACCGCAATGGCGCTGGGCGGGGCGGCGGGATCGGCCGCCGCGGGCGCCCTGATCGAAGGCTCCGGGCCCGCTGCCGCTTTCGCGCTTGCCGGTGGCGCCGGAGTGGTCGCGGTGCTTGCAACCGTCACCCGCGCCCACACGCTGGCCGAGTCGCCTTCCCCGCGCCGGACGCACTGGCACCCCTCGCGGGTAACGTTCGAGGGCGTTGAGTGAGACCAGTCAGCCGGTCGAGATCCTGCTTACGGTGAACCGCGGTCGCGGCCGCACCCTCGGGGCACAGATCGAAGATCAGCTCCGGGCCGCGATCCGGGACGGCGCGCTCAGGGACGGGACGCCCGTGCCGTCGACACGCGACCTCGCCCGCCAGCTCGGTGTCTCGCGGCGCGTCGTGGTGGATGCATACGCCCAGCTCGCCGCCGAGGGGTATCTGAATCTGCGCCAGGGAGCCCGTCCGAGCGTGTCCGCCGGCGCCGCCGCAGCCGAGACCGGCGCCGGGAGGATCGCGCCGGCGGCTGCGCGTGTGCGCTTCGACTTCCGCCCGAGCCGGCCCGATCTGTCTGCCTTCCCGCGGGCGTCCTGGCTGCGGTCGTTGCGCGCCGCACTGGCGAGCATGAGCGATGCGGAGCTCGGCTACAGCGATCCGCGCGGGGCGACCGTCCTGCGCTCGGCCCTCGCCGGCTATCTCGGCCGGGTGCGTGGCGTGGTGGCCGAGCCCGAACGCGTGGTCGTGACCTACGGCTACGCGCAGGGACTCGCTCTCGTGTGCAGGGCGCTGGCCGCCAGGGGCGCCCGCCGTATCGGGATGGAGGACCCCAGCAACCTCGACGATCAGGCCATCGTCACCGGAGCGGGCCTCGAGCCCGTGCCGATCGGCGTGGACGCGGACGGCCTGCGGGTGGACGAGCTGGCCCGCCTGGCGCCGGACGCCGTGATCGTCACGCCGGCCCATCAGCAGCCGACGGGTGTCGTGCTCAGCCGCGAGCGGCGGCTGGCCCTCGTGGACTGGCTGCGCCGGCAGGGAGCGGTGGCTGTCGAGGACGACTACGACGCCGAGTACCGCTACGACCGCGCGGCAGTCGGGGCGCTCCAGGGGCTCGCGCCCGAGCAGGTGATCTACGCGGGCACGACGAGCAAGACGCTTGCCCCCGCGCTCCGGCTGGGCTGGCTGGTCGTGCCCGCCGCGCTGCTCGAGGGCATCGCGCAGGACAAGCTCGTCAGCGACCGCGGAGCGGCGCGCATCGAGGAGTACGCGTTCGCCGATTTCATCGCGCGCGGCGAGCTCGACCGGCACCTTCGCCGCATGCGCGGGCGCTATCGGAAGCAGCGCGATGCGATGGTGCAGGCGCTCGAGCGCGAGCTGCCCGAGGCCGTGGTGACAGGCATCGCGGCCGGTTTGCACGTGACGGTCGAGTTGCCGGAGGGCTATGACGCACAGGCCATCCGCGACGAGGCCGCCCGCCACCGGATCGTCCTCAACTCGATGACTGATTACCGCGATGCACCCGAGACCGGCTCGACGACGCTGATGCTCGGCTACGGGTCGGTTCCCGAGCCGGCCATCGAACCGGGCGTACGCGCGCTCGCCGAGGCGGTGCGTGCCGTCGCTCAGCGAGCGGCCGGCGCCGGCGCGTCGACCGTCGTGTGACGGCGCCGGAGCTCCAGGAGCAGCAGCCCGATCGCCGTGGCCGTGTACGGCACGACGAGGGCGTATGCGATCGAGCCCACGACGTTGATCAGAGACAGAGGCAGCCCGGTCGTGAAGATCAGGACGATTCCCACGGCCGGCCCCAGCACGAGCGTCGTGGCTACGAGCACGGTCGTCAACGTGCCGGTGCGCTTCCAGTCGCCGCGGACGAGATCGGCGGACGCGCGCATCGCGTCACGGCCGGAACGACCCTCGATCACGACCTGCCACGGCGTGAACGCCCAGTCGACGGCCTTCTTGAGCGCGTACGGGATGCCGATCAAGGTGAGGCACAGCCCGACCAGTGAGATGGTCACCAGAAGCTGCGTCGTGATCAGGGGCCACGCCCGGCGGGCGACGGCGCTGTAGGCCGGGCGCCAGCCGGGCCGGCTGCCGGCGAGCTCGTCCCGCAGCACGACGCTGACCAGCGCAACGACCAGGGTGTAGGCGACCGCCGTGCTGAAGGTGCCTGCGATCAGCGCGATCGCCGCGCTCGCCGCATCCGAGGCGGTGGCGTGGCCGAGCGCATCCACGAAGCCGTTCTCGAAGATGAGCTGCTGGAGCAGCGCCGCGAGGAGGCTGAGTGGGACGAACACCGCTCCCAGCGCCAGCAGCTCGCGGCCGCGCACCCCGTAGACGCGCGCGGCCGCAGTGAGGATCTGGCCGGTGCGCCGCGGCTGGTCGAGCGGCACGACCGGCGCCGGGCTCCAGGTGGTGCGCCGCGTGAGATAGACCGCGAGCAGCACGATCCCCGCGACCAGCGCGTAGATCACTCCGGGGTTGCGGGAGAGGCGGTTGTACAGGATCGAGCCCTTCGCGATCACGCCGCAGAAGACTCCCGTCACGCTCGGGCCGAAGCTCGATCCCAGCGGCACCTCGGGGCTCGACGAACGCAAGTCGTCCATCCAGCGGAACGGCTCGCGCCACTGCGAATGCTGCGCCGGTCCGTCGGGGCCGTTGTTGAGCGCGGGCTCGTACTGCCCCCATTTGCCCTCGTAGGAGAGCCAGGCGAACGGTCCGGTTCGCACATCGCCGTTCGGGACGACGACGGCATCGACTGAGATACGACGCGACGGAGCCGTGGCGTCGTCGCACCCGAACCCGGAGCCGTTCTGGCCGGTGCCGAGATAGAGGGCGTCGTCGTAGTAGGTCGCGTGCGAACCTGAGGCCGGGTAGATCACCGGGTGATCGCCCTCGCGCTGGAGCTTGCTCGAGCTCCAGCTCGCGAGCTCGCCACCTCCGTGCTGCGCGAGTGCGATGCGACTCGGCGGGCGCGCGAGGGCGTCCTCGACAGAGCTCGTCCCGTCCCAGGCGATCTGGATCATCTCCCAGTCGCCCTCGTGCACGTCGTTGAACTGGTTGAAGTACCAGAAGAACCAGTACTGCAATGCGATGCCCTTGACGCCGGGCTCGCCCAGGACGTGGGCGTAGGTGGTGGGGCTCTTGCCCTGCATCAGGTCGCGCGAGGCCTGCTCGTACGTGCAACCGGCGTGCAGCGGATCGCCGGGCAGGTCGAGGTAGTAGGTCTTGCCCAGCCCGGCGAGCCGGCCGGCGGTCGGAGCCTTGGCCACCAGCTCGAATCCGGACTGATCCTTGGACGGGCCGCGCAGCAACTGCACGGCAGGATTGCCGAGCACGATCGAGACCGGCGCCGGGACGAACTGCTCGCCGCCGCTGTCGCAGGGCTCGGACTGCGCTTTGAGCATCACGACAGGCGCGTAGCGATTCGCGAGTTGCTGCGCGGGCGAGTCGTCCGCGGCGCGCGCGAGTGCGGGGCTCGCGCACATGAGGGCAAGGGCGACTGCCGCGACCACCAGCACGGGCGTAGAGCGCGTACTGGGTCGGGAAGCCCGCGGCACGGTGTGCGTAGTCTCGCTCAGTCAGCGGACATCGGCGCGGGCGGGCGGCGTTCCCAGGATCGCGGCGACGAGCTCCTCGACGCGGATCGGCTTCGAGATGTAGCCGTTCATGCCGGCCTCGAGGCAACGCTCCCGGTCGCCGTCCATCGCATTCGCGGTCATCGCCACGATCCAGGGACGCCCCTCGAACGGGATCTGCTCGACGATGGCCCGGGTGGCCTCGAGGCCGTCCATCTCGGGCATCTGCACGTCCATGAGCACAAGGTCGTACGGCTGGCGCTCGACGGCCTCGACCGCTTCGAGCCCGTTGGCGGCGAGGTCGGGCTCGTATCCCATGCGCGAGAGCAATCGCGTGGCGAGCTTCTGATTGACGACGTTGTCCTCGGCCAGGAGGATCCGCAACGGGTGCCGGGCTGCCTGCCCCGGATCGAGGTCGAGCGACGCCGGTGCGCTCGTCGCGCCGCCGGGCGCGACCTGCTCCGCGGCCGCACTGGTGGCGATCGTCAGGTGAAAGGTGCTGCCCTCGCCCGGCACGCCCGCGCTCTCCGCCCACATCGTCCCGCCCATGGCCTCCGCCAGGCGCTTGGAGATCGCGAGTCCGAGACCGGTGCCGCCGTACTTGCGGCTGGTCGCCGCGTCGGCCTGGCTGAACGACTTGAACATGCGGCCCATCGCTTCGGCCGAGATGCCGATGCCGGTGTCCGCGACCGAGATGTGGAGCTCGAACGCTCCGCTCTCGTCCGGAGTGGTCCCCTGTGCGCTGAGCACGACACTGCCGCGCTCGGTGAACTTGACCGAGTTGTTGAGCAGGTTGAGCAGGATCTGGCGCAGCCGGCTGACGTCTCCCATCAGCGTGTCCGGGATGGCAGCGTCGATGCGCGACGTGATCGTCAGTCCCTTCTCCGAGGCGAGCGAGCGGATCAGCGCGACGGCGGCGTCGACGCATTCGCGCAGGCTGAACGGCGCCATCTCGAGCTCCATGCGCCCGGCCTCGATCTTCGAGAAGTCGAGGATGTCGTTGATGATCGTCAGCAGCGCCTCGCTGCTCGTGCGGATGATCGTCGCCTCCTCGCGCTGCTCTGCATCGAGGTCGCTGCGCAGCAGCAGGCCGCTCATGCCGATGACCGCGTTCATGGGGGTGCGGATCTCGTGGCTCATGGCCGCGAGGAATGTGCTCTTGGCCGCGTTCGCCGCATCCGCGGCCTCGCGGGCCTCCCGCGCCGAGTGGTACAGGCGCGCGTTGTCGAGCGCGATCGAGGCGAGCTGCGCGAAGCGCTGGAGGCGCTCGACGTCGGATTCGCCGAACGGCCGCTCGTCCGAGCTGTCCCGCGCCACGCCGAGCGTGCCGACCGTGTCGCTGCCGGACAGCAGCGGCACGCCGACCAGCTCGCTGATGCGTCCCCGCGGGAAGGCGTCCATACGGCCCTCCCACGCGTCGTAGTTCTCGATGACGAGCGGCGTACCGGACTGCCAGACGCGGCCGGCCACTCCCTCGCCGAGCGACATGCGCGCCCCGAGCTCCTCCTCGAAGACGCCCGTGGCGACGCGGTTCTCGAGCTCCTCGCCATCCGGGCTGCGGATATAGAGGTACCCGTGCGTCGTGCCGAGGAGCTCACAGGCGCGAGTCAGCAGCTCGCGCAGGAGATCATCGACGTCGAGCCGGTGCATCACGCCGAGCGTCGTCTCGTGCAGCGCGCCGAGCTCGGCGTTCTGCAGGCGCAGCTCCTCGGTGCGCTCGGCGACCCGTTTCTCGAGCCCTTCGAGCGTCTCGCGCAGCTCGGCCGTCATGGTGTTGAACGCCGTGGCGAGCACGCCCACCTCGTCATGGGTCGTGACGGGCGCCTCGCGCGTCAGGTCACCGGCCGTCACGGCGGTCGCCGTCTCGGTGATCGCGAGGATCGGCCTCGCGATCCGCCGGGAGAGCAGATACGTGCCGAGGCCGAGCAGGAGGACGACGAGTAGGCCGAAGCCCCCGATCGTGAAGCCGAGCCGGCGGGCCGGCGCGAACGCCGACTCCTGGCGCATCTCGGCGACGAGGGCGGTGCCCGATTCCGGCAGCCAGCGGTAGGCGCCGATCACCGGCACGCTGCGGTAGTCGCTGTAGAGCGCGTGCCCGCTCTCGCCCCTGAGTCCACGGTTGATCGCAGGCGAGTGCACGGTGCCCGCGTAGGCGCCCGTGCGCAAGCGCTGACCGACGAACGTGTTGCCGGGCTCGACGAGATACATCTGGCCGGCCGAGCCGAGGCCGGTGGACTCGAGCACGATCCCGTCGAGTCGCTCGAGGCTCAGATTGGCCGCGAGCTCGCCGATCTCCTGGCCGTCCTGGTCGAACAGCGGCGTGCTGATCGTGATCGTCGGGTGACCCGTGAGCTTGGAGTGGTAGATCGGCTGTACGGCCGTGATCGCGGAGGAGGCCTGCACGAAGTACGGCTCATGGGCGACCGAGGCGCCCTCGTGCTCCTGGGTCGTCGACAGCTCGACGACGCCCTTCTGGTCGAGCACCATGTACTCCTCGGCGTCCGCCGTCTGGCTCACCACGCCGTTCAGCGTGCGGAGGATCGCGTCGTGCGCCTGCCGGCGCGTCGCCGCATTCGTCGAGGGCGCCAGGAGCTCTCGCGACAGGCGCTTCAGCTGCGGGTCGCCCGACGACTCGGTGCCGCCGAGGAGTTGCCCCACGAACACGACGTTCCTGCGCTCGTCGTCGAGCCAGTTGCCGATCGCCCCCGACTTCTGGTCGGCGGCCGCATCGAGGCGGTCGTAGATCGAGCTCTGCAGCGAGCTGCGCGCGCGGACATATGCCAGCACGCTCACGGCCGCAACCATGAGCACCGAGAGGATGAGGAACGAGCCGACGAGCCTGACCATCAGGCCGCGCCGAGGCAGCCTGAGCCTGCTCATCGGCTCGTCACCGCCCCTCCACTACTTGACCGTCTGTCCGATCGTCGCGAGGTCGAACTGGCCGGCCTTCGTCGCGTAGTCCTTGCCGAAGAAGTCCTTGATCGAGAGCTTCTTGAGGGAGCCGTCGGCATGCAGGCCGGCGACCACGCTGTTGACCTTCGCGAGGAAGGCCTTGACGTCGAACGACGAGAAGCGATCCACGAATCCGGTCGGGTACATGAAGAACGCGGGCTCCTTGATCGCCCGCAGCGCCTCACCGCTCTGGATCGCCCCGTCCCCCTCCGGCGCAGCGCACAGGAAGGCAGCGAGCTTGCCCTGGGCGACCTTCTTGAGCCCGGGGTTCTCGACGTCGAAGATGGCGATCTTGGGGTTCTTGACCTTGAACACGACCTTCACGCCGGGAATCGTCAGCGTGCGCTTCAGATACAGCTCGTGCGTGCAGCCCGCGCAGACGCCGACGGTCTTGCCGTCGAGATCGCTCGGCTTCCGGAACTTCGAGCTCTTCGCGACGAAGAACAGCTGCGGCGCGGCGTAGTACGGCTGCGTGAAGTAGAGGCGGGACGCGCGATCGGAGTTGATCGCGCCGGAGCCGTACGCGATGTCCCAGCGGTCGTTCCAGTGGCCGCTGATGATCTCGCTCCACGTCGGTGTCACGAAGCAGGGCTCCACGCCCAGCCGCTGCGCGACCAGCTTGCCCGTGTCCGCGTCGTAGCCGCCCATCTGATTCGCGGTCAGCTGATTGGCCGCGCACTTCGTCGTGGCGAGCCGCTTCGCGCTCTTCACGGCATACGACTGCGGCGGATACGCAGGGTCCGTGGAGAGGATGAGGGTGCCGCGGGCGAGGATCTGCGCGAGCTTGTCGGTCGACGGGTCGCCCGCGCCGTGTGCCGAGCGCAGCGGGGTCGAGGCACTGCCACTGGCAGGCAAGGCGGCGAGGGTCAGGAGCATGGCCGCCATCGACAGTCGGCGCCGGCGCAGAGGTTGCATGTCTTCGTGTCCTTTCGTGGGCGACGAACGCTAGGAGACCTGCTGCGCAAGACGTGAGACGTCGAAATGACCTGCCCGGGTCGCGAAGTCCGTATGGAAGTACTTCAGCGAGGCGCGGCGCAGAGCTCCCTGGGCGTGGAGGCGCAGCACGATCGTGTTGACTCTGGCGATGAATGCGGTGTCGCTCAGACCGGAGCTCCGGTCGACCGCGCCGGACAGGTATGCGACGTACTGGTCGCCGCCGACGGGCCTCAGCGGGAGGCCCTCGGCGATCGCCTTGCCACCGACGGCTACCCCGCACAGGAAGGCATCGAGCTTGCCTCGAGCCACGTCGGCGAGCCCGTTGCGCTCGACGTCGTAGCCGACGAACTTTGCGTGGTCCACCAGGAACTTGACCTTCTGTCCCGGCAGGTCGAGGTTCCTCTGGATGTAGTTCTGCGCGAAACAGCCGGTACAGCCACCGAGCCGCTTGCCCGAGAGCTGCTGAACGGACTCGACGCTCGAGGACGTGCGGACGAAGAACCGCTCGGCCTCGGCCGAATACGGCTGCGTGAAGTAGAGACGGGTCATGCGCTCGCGCGTGATGCCCATCGAGACGAATCCGATGTCCCAGCGATCGCCCCAGTGCCCGCTGATCTGCTCGCTCCACGTCGGCGTCACGAAGCACGGCTCGACGCCGAGAGCCTGGGCGACGAGCTTGCTCGTATCCACGTCGTAGCCGGCCATCTGGTTGCCGGTGAGCTGGTTCGCCGCGCATTTCGTCTTGGCCAGCCGCGCTACTCCCTTGACGCGGTACGACTGCGGTGCATAGGCGGGGTCGGTGGAGAGGATGAGCGTGCCGCGGGCGAGGATCTGGGCAAGCTTGTCGGTGGACGGGTCACCTCCGCCGGCCGTCGCGCGAGCGGGACGACTCGTGGCCATGCCCGCGACGGGCACCGCTGGGATGACCAGCAGGACGATCGCGATCGCCAGGCCACGCCGGCGCCGAGGGTGCATTTCGTTCCGTCCTTCGCGGCAGAAAGGCCAGGCGACGAGCGCCCGGGTGGGAGAGACTTGCACGCGCCGGGGCGGCGTGCAACAGTCGCGTCGAGTTGATGCCGGGGGGAGTGGGCGCGGAATGGAGGCGTCGGGCCACGATGCGGACGCGGCGGCGATGCCCGCGCTGGACGCTGCGCTCGCGCAACTCGAGGAAACCGTCGGCGATCGCGAGTTCGTGGCCGAGCTCATCGGGGACTTCCTCGACGGGTTGCCTGCGCAACTGGCGGCGATGCGGGAGGCCTCCTCGAACGGAGACGACGAGGAGCTGCATCGCGTCGCGCACACGCTGAAGTCGAACGCCGCCACGTTCGGTGCAGAGGGCCTCGCGGAGGCGTGCCGGGAGCTCGAGCAAGCTGCTCGCGGCCCCGATCGGGCGGATGCGCGCGAGCTGATCGCGCGCGTCGAGGCGGATGCCGCTCGTGCGGAGTCCGCGCTCGCAGTGGCTCGTGACGAGCGGTCCCCGTGACGGACGGCCGAGGCGAGATCCTGGTCGTGGACGACGACCCGCTCAACCGGGCCATCCTGAGGCGCGGCCTCGAGCGCCAGGGCCACGCCGTTGCGACCGCCGAGGATGGTGTCGAGGCGCTCGCGGCGATGCGTGCGGGCGACGTCGACCTCGTCCTGCTCGACATCGTCATGCCGCGCATGGACGGGTTCGAGGTGCTCGGCGAGATGAAGGGCGATGCCGCGCTGCGCGACATCCCCGTGATCATGATCTCCGCGGTCGACGACCACGACAGCGTGATCCGCTGCATCGAGCTTGGCGCCGAGGATCACCTTCCCAAGCCCTTCGATCCAGTTCTGCTGAGGGCGCGCATCAACGCGGGCCTGGCGCGCAAGCGACTGCACATGCTCGAGCGTGAGCGGCTGCGCGACACGTTCGCGCGTTTCCTGCCCGAAGGGGTCGTCGAGGAGGTGCTCCTGCGCGGCGGGAACGATGCGCGTCTGGGAGGCGTCCGGCTCGACGCGACCGTCATGTTCTGCGACCTGCGTGGCTTCACGTCGTTTGCCGAGCGCACGCCGCCCGATCGCGTGATCGACGTGCTCAACCGCTACCTGGGTGAGATGACGGATGCGGTGCTGGACGCGGGCGGCACGCTCGTCGGCTTCCTGGGCGACGGGATCCTCGCCATCTTCGGCGCACCCATTCCGGCCGCGGACCATGCCGACCGCGCGCTCGCGGCCGCCCGCGACATGCTCTCGGAGCGCCTGCCGCGCTTCAACGCCTGGGCGCACGAACAGGGTTTCGGCGACGGCTTCCGCATGGGTGTCGGCCTCAACAGCGGCTCGATCATGTCGGGCAACGTCGGCTCCGAGCGCCGCCTCGAGTACACCGCCATCGGCGACACGGTCAACACGGCCTCGCGCATCG
>Ga0105242_10004143_pt1 | contig 11287 bp, 7 predicted proteins | sample KBSM24metaG_FD_81521 | JGI IMG/M metagenome (GOLD analysis project Ga0105242, IMG submission 81521) | Miscanthus rhizosphere microbial communities from Kellogg Biological Station, Michigan, USA - KBS M2-4 metaG | ecosystem: Host-associated > Plants > Roots > Rhizosphere > Soil | place: Michigan...
CGGCGTGAGCACGCTGCCGCACGCGGCCTGGCCCAACGCCACGCCACCCAGCGAGAACGCCACCGTCTCGCCCTGCACGCAGCTGAACTGGCCCTGTGCATCGGTGGTGCCCGAGCCGCTGGCCGTGCGGTAGGCCATGCCTTCGACGGCCGAATCGAGGAAGGTGCCGTTCATCCGCACGGTGGCCGAACCTCCGCCCGAACCGCCCGTGCCGCCGCCATTGGCGGCAGGCGGCGCGGCAGGCGAGGAAGCACCGGAATCTCCGCCGCCGCAGCCGGCGGCGGCTAACGCGCCGGTCAGGGCCAGTGCGACGAGGGAGGGTTTGAAAAGGGAAGCGGGTCTTGCCATGGGAGGGGGAAAGCTGCGGGGTAGAGGGAATGCGGAACCGAAGGCGACCAGCGGCCTGGGCCGGACCGAGCGTAGCTTCCGACTATGCACTGGTGTACAGCGATTGCAAAGCACCCGCATGTCAATGTCATGACGCTTTCACGTCTTGCCCGCAAGGGCATTACCGCAAGAGCGTGCTCACGATCTCGCACGGGAATTGCGCCACAACCCCAAGGGCAGCGCGGGCCACCGTGCTGACGCTCATAGCGACCGATGCCGGGGATGGTACCGGGTGGCTGCCATGCGTGCATCTCCGATCGAGCGAACGCCGGCCGGACGCCTCGGCGGCGCCATCGCGCAGACCGATTGGTTATCGCAACGCGTAAAAAAACGATTGGTCCCGCCCCAGCAACTTCCCTAGGATGACCTCGCCAACTCGCCGGACGAGCGAGAAGCAACAGGATCCGCCATGCCAGGGACCGCCCTTCTTCGGGGAGGTGGTCAAGCGCGCGGAACTTCAAGGGGGAGGCTTTTCACACGGTATACGGAACGCACCCAGGACCGACTGCCTGCCCCTTGTTCTACAACACATGGAGACAGGAGTTCACACGTGAAGAAATATCAGAGCGCCATTCGGGCGGTGGTCGTAGCCGCCACCTTGGCAGCATCCTTCGGCGCTGCGCAGGCGCAATCCGGAGGCTACCTGCTGGTCCATTTCACCGGCGAGTCGGAATCCGGCGAGCAGACCTACATGGCGGTGAGCACCGACGGCATGCACTGGACGGATCTGAACAACAGCCAGCCCGTCCTCAGATCCACTGTGGGAGAGAAGGGCGTGCGCGACCACTCCATCGTGCGTTCGCCCGACGGCTCCAAATACTGGATCCTTGCCACGGATCTGCGCATCGCGAGCGGCAAGGGCTGGGGCACGGCCATGCACCAGGGCAGCACCAACCTGGTCATCTGGGAGTCCTCCGATCTGGTGCATTGGTCCGCGCCGCGCTTGGCCAACGTGGCCGGCGCCATTCCGGACGCGGGCTGCGCCTGGGCGCCCGAAGCCATCTGGGACCCGGAATCCAATGCCTACATCGTGTACTGGACCACGATCTCGCCGCGCAACGGCGTGGACAAGCCCCGCATCTACTACGCCAAGACCACCGACTTCGTGACCTTCTCGCCGCCCCAGCTGTACATCGAGCGGCCGGGCGACCAACCCATCATCGACACGCAGATCATCGAAGTGGCGGGCAGCGTGGGCGGATACAAGTACGTGCGCGCTTCCGGCGATGGCCAGATCACGCTGGAAGGCAGCCAGTCGATACTGGGCTCGTGGACGACCATCGGCGATCTGTCGCAGGTGGGCCTTACGGGCCAGATGGTCGAAGGCCCCATCCTCTTCAAGTTCAATGGCGAGACCAAGTGGGGCCTGTGGGTTGACCAATATGCATCGGGCAAGGGCTACCTGCCGCTGACATCGATCAACATGGGCAGCGCGCAGAACTGGCAGAAAGCGCCGGAAGGCTCGTACAACCTGGGCGCGAGCCACAAGCGCCACGGCGGCATTCTGCCCCTGAGCGATGCGGAGCTCAATCGCTTGACGAAGCAGTGGGGCGGCTCCACCCCCATCAACCGCATCCAGTCCAGCAACTTCCCCGACCGGTACGTGCGCCACGCCAATTTCACGTCGGTACGCATCGACGCCAATGTCTCGCCCGAGGACGATGCGAAATTCCGCCTCGTCAAGGGACTGGCCGACAACGCCGGCTACGTTTCCTTCGCTTCGATCAACCAGCCAGGCTACTACCTGCGCCACAAGAACTCGGTGTTCGAACTCGCTCCGTATGACGGATCGCCCCAGTTCGCAGCCGATGCCACCTTTGAAGAGGTGCGTGGCCTGGCCGATTCGACGGGCAGTTCGTTCCGGTCCTACAGCCAGCCGAACTACTACATGCGCCACTACGCCTACCAGTTGCGCCTGGACACCATCGGCGACGCGACCGCGCGCAGCGACGCGACCTTCCGCGTCACCGACTGAGGACGAGCCCCTGCGGGATCAGCCCGGGCGCCGCATGTCGCAGCGCGGCGGCATCGCCGCCTGCTCCGCCGCGATGCGCCGGACCACGCGGAACCCGTAGCCCGAGCCCTCCACGTCGAACGGCACGCCCGGCGTGCCGGCGCGCTCCATCACGCCGACGACCAGCGGCTGCTGGAACTGATGGTCGGCCGCCCGCATCGCGCCGCCCTGCCCTGCCAGCTGCACGCGCGATGTTTCCATCGCGCGGGCGACGGCGGTGGTGTCGGTGGTGCCGGCGCGCTCCATCGATTCGGCAAGCGATTCGACCATGAGCTGCATGCGCATGTGCACGTAGTCGTCGGCGGGGCGGAGGAAGCGCTGGCGGAAGGAGCGGTAGAAGGCCTCGCTCTCCTTCGTGGGCACGTTGGGCAACCAGTCGGCCACCGCCACGACCTTGCCCACGCCCGCATCGCCCAGCGCCGCGGGCGCGCCCAGGGCATTGCCGTAGAAGGTATAAAAGGTGCCGGCATAGCCCACCTCGCGCGCGGCCTTCACCAGCAACGTGAGATCGTTGCCCCAGTTGCCGGTGACCACGGCCTGCGCGCCGCTCGCCTGGATCTTCACCGCATAGGGAGCGAAGTCCTTCACGCGGCCCACGGGGTGCAGTTCCTCGCCGAGGATCTTCACATCGGGGCGCTGCGCGGTCAGTTGGCGCCGCGCCTCGCGCAGCACGGCCTGGCCGAAGCTGTAGTCCTGCCCGATGAGATAGACGCCCTGCAGGCCCTTGTCCGCGCGGATCACCTCCATCAGCGCGGCCATGCGCATGTCGGCATGCGCGTCGAAGCGGAAATGCCAGAAGCTGCACTTCTCGTTGGTAAGGATGGGGTCCACCGCCGAATAATTGAGGAACACCACACGCCGTGCCGGGTCGCGTTCGTTGTGCTTGTTGATGGCCTCGATCAGCACCGCTGCGGTGGCCGAGGAGTTGCCCTGCATCACGAAGCGGGCCCCGTCGTCGATGGCCGAACGCAGCGCCGAAAGCGCCTCCTCGTTCTGGCCCTTGCTGTCGTAGCGGCTCACCGCCAGCGGCCGGGCGCCGCCGGGCAGCAGCACGCCCCCGCGCGCGTTCACGCGCTCCGTGGCCCAGAGCACGTTGCGGAAGACCGCCTCGCCGGTATTGGCGAAGGGGCCCGAGAGGCTTTCGATCAGCGCGAGCGGAATGGGCGCGGCAGCGGGCTGGGCGGCACGGGCCAAGCCGCCTGCGACGGCCGAGAGCGCGGCCAGGGCGCCGGCCTGGCAGGCGCGGCGACGCGAGAAAAGAGTCATGGATGGCACACCGGATACGGCAACGAACGGAAAAGGCCGCCGCCCGCGCATGCAGGGATGCGGGGCACAGGCCCGGGGAAAAGCGGCGCAGTGTAGCGGCGCGGGGTCAGGGGCGCGCAGCGCCGCTGGCCGACACCGCGGCGGCTTCATCGCCGGATGCGGAGAAACCGGCCCGCAAGGTGGCGTCGGCCAGGGCGGGCAGCGGCAGGTCGGCGGTGCTGTCCGCACTGGCAGCACTGGCGTTGGCGGTCATGCCCGCAGCGCCTTGGGCGGCCGGCGCGGCAGCCGCGGCCGAGGCAGAAGCCGCCGGCGCCGCTGCAGGCTCGGCAGCCCCGGTCGGGCCTGCGGGTGTGCCGGGTTGAACGGCCGGCTGTACGGCGGGCTGCACAGGCTGGGCCTCCGGCAGGGCGCGTTCCTCGATCTGCGACTGGGGCTTGACCAGCATGGGCGTGGCGCTTTCAGGCACGGGCGCGGCCGGGGGCTGCACGAAGCGGCCGAACAGTTCGAAGAAGCGTTCGTAGAAGCGCTTGTCGCTCACCGTCTCGCTGCCCACCTTGACGAGGGTGTCGTCGGATGCGGACACGGGCAGCGAGAGCGAGCCCAGCGCGCCCACGCCCAGCGAGGCGGAGTTGTTGATCTTCTTGATGACGTAGCGGTCCTGCAGCGCGCTGGCGAAGGCCGCAGTGCGCTTGCCTTCCGGCCCCTCGGGCGCGCAGACCACGCGCATCTCCACCTCGTAGTGGATGTCGGTGGAGGGCTGGAAATACTTGCGCCCCGCCACCATGTCGTCGGTGGCGGTATTCACCAGGTAGCCCTGGCTCAGCAGCGCGCGCCGGGCCGCTTCGCAGGCCTGGGCCTTGGGCGCGTTGATGTGACGGGTATGAATGCTGATGCTCTCGAAGTCGTCCGGATCGAAGCGGGTGGCGCCGGCCAGGCCGGGCATGGAATCGGACACCGTGCTGCAGCCGGCCAGCACCGCGCAAACGATGGCGGCCAGGGCCGGGCCGCCGATGGACAGGGCGTGACGGGGACGGAGCGTGAGGTTCATGGGCATGGGTTCCTGTCGAATCGAGCATTGTGCCGACGCGCAGGTCACCACTGCGTCGACAGGCTCTCAGAGTCCGGCGGCCAAGCGGGGTTCAACGCGTGGCAGCGGTGTGGTGGCAAGGGCTGAAAAAAAGCTCTTGAAATGCAAAAACCCGGTCGCATGTTCGATCCAAGCGGAAGGCAAGTTCAGGCAAAAGATGCCAAGAACAACCAAGTTCCGCCAAACCCAACCAAATGGAGTCAACATGCTTTTCACCCCCGTCATCCGCCGCGCTGCGTTCCAAGCCCCCCATGCCGCCGATCTGTCGCTGCAGCGCTTCCTGCAGAGCACCCTGGCCGCGCCCCAGCAGCCGGGCACCCAGGTCTCGCAGGACGACAAGACCGTGACCCTGCAGCTCGACGTGCCGGGCCTCTCCCGGGAGCAGCTCTCCATCACCATCGAAGGCCATCAGGTGCGCCTGGCCAGCGTGGAAGGCGCCCCGCGCCAGGTGCAGCGCGCCTGGGAACTGGCCGACGAGATCGACGTGGCCGGCAGCTCTGCCAAGCTGGAAAACGGCGTGCTCACGCTGGTGCTGGCCAAGGTGGCGCCCGTGAGCCGCGCCCAGCAGCTGACCATCGCCTGAGGGCCTGCGCGCACTCGCCCGGAAAGGTGGCTTCGGCCACCTTTTTTCATGGCCCCGCAGGCCATGCGCCATACCCAGGCGGTGCACCGCACTGGTGCACCGCACACGCCATCCACCACCCGCCTCCCTGCCCCGGTAATCAGCGCGCGCGCCAACGCTATGCAAAAGATAGCTGGCAGCCCAGGAGGAACCAGCGCTGCAGGCCACTCCATGCAGCAAGCCATCCCCGCACTGGCACAGCCATTGCTTGAAGCCCCGCATAGCCGGCCGCTCCAACGAAGGAAAGCGCTGCCGGCCAGGACGAAGGCGTCCCCACGGGTGTCGGGCCATTGAAAAGGCCGGGCGCTCCGTGTGGGCGCCTTTTCTTTTTTGGTGTTCGGCGTGCGCACTGCGCCGCCCTGACCTGGAGTGGCGACGATGGACAAACCCCGGCTGGTGATGGTGGGCAACGGCATGGCCGGCGTGCGCACGCTCGAAGAGCTGCTGAAGATCGCGCCCGGCCTCTACGACATCACCGTCTTCGGCGCCGAGCCGCATCCGAACTACAACCGCATCCTGCTCTCGCCCGTGCTGGCGGGCGAGCAGACGCTGGACGAGATCATCCTCAACGACTGGGACTGGTATGCGCAGCACGGCATCGCCCTGCACGCCGGCTGCACCGTGACCGAAGTGGACCGCGTGCGCCGCGTGGTGCATGCCACCAATGCGGCCGGCGAGACGGTGAGCGCGCCCTATGACCGGCTGATCCTCGCCACCGGCTCCAACCCCTTCATGCTGCCGGTGCCCGGCCACGGCCTGGAAGGCGTGCTGGCATACCGCGACATCGCCGACACCCAGGCCATGATCGACGCCGCGACCCGCTACCGGCAGGCGGTGGTGATCGGCGGCGGCCTGCTGGGCCTGGAGGCGGCCAACGGCCTCATGAAGCGCGGCATGGACGTGACCGTGGTGCATGTGGGCGACTGGCTGCTGGAGCGCCAGCTCGACGCCACCGCCGCCGGACTGCTGCAGCGGGCGCTGGAGCAGCGCGGCCTGCATTTCCGGCTCAAGGCGCAGACCACGGCGCTGCTGGGCGATGCCGATGCCGGCGAAGGCCCGGGCACGGCCGGCCGCGTGCGCGCCGTGCGCTTCCAGGACGGCAGCGAGATCCCCGCCCAGCTGGTGGTGATGGCCGTGGGCATCCGCCCCAACACCCGGCTGGCCGAGCAGATGCGCCTGCACGTGCACCGGGGCATCGTGGTGAGCGACACCCTGCAGACCGTGACCGACCCGCGCATCTACGCCGTGGGCGAATGCGCCGCGCACCGCGGCATCGCCTACGGGCTGGTGGCGCCGCTCTTCGAGCAGGGCCGGGTGCTGGCCAACCATCTGGCGCAGCACGGCATCGGGCGCTACCAGGGCTCGCTCGTCTCCACCAAGCTCAAGGTGACCGGCATCGACCTCTTCAGCGCGGGCGACTTCCAGGGCGGCGACGGCACGGAAGAGATCGTGATGAGCGACCCGGCCGGCGGCATCTACAAGAAGCTGGTGCTCAAGGACGACCGGCTGGTGGGCGCCTGCCTCTACGGCGACACGGCCGACGGCAACTGGTACTGGCGCCTGCTGCGCGCGGGCATGACGGTGGCGGAGATCCGCGACGTGCTGATGTTCGGCGAGCCGCCGGCCGAAGAGGCCACACCCGGAGCCTCCGAAACGCTATCGAAACAATAGCTGCACGCGCAATTACCGCCTGCGCCACAGCCCCATAACTTCTGAAACCCAACGAGCCCGCCCCCGCATGCAAGCCACCCGTTCCACCTGCCCCTACTGCGGCGTCGGCTGCGGCGTCCTCATCGAAACCGACGGCCAGGCCATCACCGGCGTGCGCGGCGACCCGGACCATCCGGCCAATTACGGCCGGCTCTGCACCAAGGGCTCGACGCTGTACCTCACGGCCACCAGCGCGGTCACGCTGCAGACGCGCCTGCTCGAACCCCTGCAGCGCCGCGAACGCGGCGGCCCGCTGCAGGCCCTGGGCTGGGACGCGGCGCTGGACACCGCCGCCCAGGCCTTCGGCGACGTGATCGCCCGGCACGGCCCCGACGCGGTGGGCTTCTATGTCTCGGGCCAGCTGCTGACCGAGGACTACTACGTCTTCAACAAGCTCGCCAAGGGGCTGATCGGCACCAACAACATCGACACCAATTCGCGCCTGTGCATGAGCAGCGCCGTGGCCGGCTACAAGGCCACGCTGGGCGCCGACGCGCCGCCTGCCTGCTACGACGACGTGGACCATGCGCAGTGCCTCTTCATCGTGGGTAGCAACGCGGCCTGGGCGCACCCCATCCTGTTCCGCCGCATCGAGGCGGCCCGCGCCGCCCACCCCGGCATGAAGATGATCGTGGCCGACCCGCGCCGCACCGACACCGCGGGCTCGGCCGACCTGTTCCTGCCGCTGTTGCCCGGCACCGACGTGATGCTGTTCAACGCCATGCTGCACGTGATGCTGCGCGAAGGCTGGGTGGACCGCGACTACATCGCCCGCCACACCAGCGGCTTCGAGGCTTTGCAGACGCTGGTTCTGCCCTGCACGCCCGCACGCGCCGCCGAGGTCTGCGGCCTGAAGGCGGAAGACATCGTCACCGCGGCGCGCTGGTTCGCGGGCGCGGACGGCAGCGCGCCCGGCACGCGCCGGCCCACGCTCAGCCTCTACTGCCAGGGCCTGAACCAGAGCAGCCACGGCACGGCCAAGAACGCCGCGCTCATCAACCTGCACCTCGCCTGCGGGCAGATCGGCCGTGCGGGCGCGGGGCCGTTCTCGCTCACCGGCCAGCCCAACGCCATGGGCGGGCGCGAGGTGGGGGGCCTGGCCAACCTGCTCTCGGCCCACCGCGACCTGGGCAACGCCCAGCACCGCGCCGAAGTCGCCGCGCACTGGGGCGTGGCCGACGTGCCCGCCCGGCCCGGCAAGACGGCGGTGGAGATGTTCCAGGCCGCCGCCGACGGCGAGATCCGCGCCCTCTGGATCGCCTGCACCAACCCGGCCCAGAGCATGCCCGACCAGGCCACCGTGCGCCGCGCATTGGAGCGCGCCGAGTTCGTCGTGGTGCAGGAAGCCTTCGCCACCACCGCCACCTGCGATTTCGCCGACCTGCTGCTGCCCGCCACCACCTGGGGCGAGAAGACCGGCACCGTCACCAACAGCGAGCGCCGCATCTCCCGTGTGCGCCCCGCCGTGGCCGCGCCCGGCCAGGCCCGCCACGACTGGCAGGCCGCCGTGCAGTTCGCGCGCCGTCTCGAAGCACGCCTGCGCCCGGGTGCGCCCACCCTCTTCCCCTACGCCACGCAGGATGCCGACGCGGGCGCAGAAGCCATCTGGAACGAACACCGCGAAAGCACCCGCGGGCGCGACCTGGACATCACCGGCCTTTCGTGGCGCCTGTTGCAGGAGCGCGGCCCGCAGCAGTGGCCGCTGCCCGAAGGCGCCACCACGGGGCGGGCACGGCTCTATGAAGACGGTGTCTTCCCTACATCCAACGGCCGCGCCCGCTTCGCCGCCCACGCCTGGCAGCCGGTGGCCGAGCCGCCGGTCTCGCGCTGGCCCTTCAGCCTGACCACCGGCCGCCTGCGCGACCAGTGGCATGGCATGAGCCGCACCGGCACGCTGGGGCGCCTGTTCGGCCACGTGGCCGAACCCAGCCTGCAGATGCACCCGGACGACATGGCGCAACAGGGCCTGGCGGGCGGCGAGCTGGTCCACGTCACCTCCAAGCGTGGCTCCATCGTGGTGCCGGTGCAGCCCGACGCCACGCTGGCACGGCAGCAGGTCTTCATGGCCATGCACTGGGGCAGCGAATACCTCGGCGGGCGCTCGTCCACCGGCCAGCCGCTGGCGGGCGTGAACGCGCTCACCACCTCGGCCTACTGCCCCAGTTCCAAGCAGCCCGAACTCAAGCACGCCGCCGTCAAGGTGCTCAAGGCCGAGCTGCCCTGGAACCTGCTGGCCCTGGCCTGGCTGCCCGAAGGCGACGCCCTGGCGGCGCGCAGCCAGCTGGCCGCGCTGATGCGCGAGCTGCCCTTCGCGAGCTGCGTGCCCTTCGCCTCGGCCGCGGCCGAGGGCGCCCGCCCGCGCACCGGCCTGCTGCTGCGCGGCGCGGCCTACGAGGCGCCCGAAGGCGATCTGCTCGCGCGCATCGAGCGCCTGCTCGGCCTGGACGCGCCCGACACCGTGCGCTACCAGGACCGGCGCCGCGGCCAGCACCGCAGCGCCCGGCTGGCGCGTGCGGCAGACGGCAGCGCCACCCTGCAGGCCGTGCTGCTGGGCGGCGACACGCGCTCGGGCGCCTGGCTGCGCACCGTGCTGCAGGAAGAGCTGCCCGCCCAGGCCTACGGCCGCCTGCTGCTGGTGCCCAGCGCCACGCCGCCCGTGGCCGTGCAGTCGCGCGGCAAGCCGGTGTGCGTGTGCCTCAACGTGACCGACGTGGCCATCGCCGCGCAGCTGGCCGCCTGCCACGGCAACGATGCGGACCGCCTCGCGCAGCTGCAGGGCACGCTGCGCTGCGGCACGCAGTGCGGCTCCTGCGTGCCCGAACTCAAGCGCATGGTGCGCGCCACGGCGGCTGCCGCCCCAGCCACGGAACGGGGGCTGCAGCCGGCGTGAGCGGTGGCGGATTTTCTCGGCACCATATAACGGCCGGTTATCTGACCTGCGGGACAATCGCGGGCTCGCCGGGCCAACCCACGGCCCGGCCCTCCCGCGTTCTTTCGCATCCTTTTCGCACCTTTCCTCTTTCTCTTTCCAGCCAAGCCGCCATGGGCATCAGCCAGTACATCAAGGAAATCGGCCGCGGCGCCCGCGGCGCCAAGGCCATCGACCGCGCGCAGGCCGCCGACCTCTTCGGCCAGGTGCTCGACGGCCGGGTGACCGACCTGGAAGTCGGCGCCTTCTGCATCGCCATGCGCATCAAGGGCGAGACCAGCGAGGAGATGTGCGGCTTCCTCGACGCGGTGCATGCCCGCATGGCCCTGGTGCCGGCCGGCGACGCGCCGCTCATCGTGCTGCCCAGCTACAACGGCGCACGCAAGCTGCCGGTGCTCACGCCCCTGCTGGCGCTGCTGCTGGCCCGCGAAGGCCTGCCGGTGCTGCTGCACGGCATGCGCACCGAGGCGCGCCGCATCCTCGCCTCCGACGTGCTCGAAGCGCTGGGCACTCCCGCACTCGAGGCGCCCGAAAAGATCGCGAACGGCCGCGTCGCCCATCTGCGCACCGACCGCCTGCACCCGGGCCTGGCCCGCCTGCTGGCCGCGCGCGAGGTGATCGGCTTGCGCAACCCCGGCCACAGCGTGGCCAAGCTCATGAACCCCTGCGCCGGCCCGGCCCTGGTGGTCACCAGCTACACCCACCCCGAATACTTCGACATGCTCTGCACCACCTTCGCCAGCATGGGCATGCACGCCCTGCTTTCGCGCGGGCTGGAAGGCGAAGTGGCCGCCGACCCGCGCCGCACGCCCCGCTACGACGCCTTCGTCGCCGGCGCCCACCAGCTGCTGGAAGAGCAGCAGCCCGGCACTGCCAGCGAGGTGCCCGGCCTGCCCGCCCAGATCGACGTGCAGACCACCGCCGACTACACCCGCCGCGTGCTGGCGGGCGAGCTGCCGGTACCGCCCGCGCTGGCACGGCAGGTGGAACACATCTTGCGTCTGAGCACCACAATCAACACGGAGACCCGTCCATGACCCGCCCCACCCCCACGTTCCACAACCAAGGCGGCACGGCCTTGCGCGGCACCTGTACGCTGGTGGGCGCCGGCCCGGGCGACCCCGAACTGCTCACGCTCAAGGCGCTCAAGGCCATCCAGGCGGCCACCGTGCTGCTGGTCGACGATCTGGTGAGCGACGAAGTCATCGCGCATGCCGCACCCACGGCGCGCATCGTCCACGTGGGCAAGCGTGGCGGCTGCAAGAGCACGCC
>Ga0105242_10004144_pt1 | contig 11283 bp, 8 predicted proteins | sample KBSM24metaG_FD_81521 | JGI IMG/M metagenome (GOLD analysis project Ga0105242, IMG submission 81521) | Miscanthus rhizosphere microbial communities from Kellogg Biological Station, Michigan, USA - KBS M2-4 metaG | ecosystem: Host-associated > Plants > Roots > Rhizosphere > Soil | place: Michigan...
GATCTGGCCGGGCTCGAAGGGCTCGATCATCCCGTGCTGCTCCGCCATGCGGCGGATCCACTTGTCGCTTTTAATGGTCATTGCTTTACTCCTGCAGCCTATTCTAGGGTGGGGGCCTGCGCCGGCCCCAGCCGCCCATACCCTGGCGATGCTATTACAAAAATAGCATCAGGCCCTTGATTCACCTGCGCTGCGGGGACAATCAGGCAATGACCGTGCGCTCGATGACTCGGTCGTCGCCCAGCACGATCAGCGCGAACAGCAGCTCTTCCAGGTTGGCGGCCTGCGAGGTCTTGCGTGCCAGCAGGGGCGTGGCCTGGGGGTTCAGCACGACGAAGTCGGCTTCGGTGCCGGGCTGCAGCGTGCCGACCACGCCCTCCAGCCCCAGCGCCCGCGCGGCACCGCCCGTGTGGCGCCACCACAGCTGCTGAGGGCTCAGGCTCACGCCGGGCTTGGTCTGGCCTTCTCGCCCCACGTAATAAGCCGCCAGCATGGTGTGGAACGGGCTGAAGCTGGTGCCGCCCCCCACATCGCTCGCCAGGCCATGCTCGAAACCGATGCGGGACGCGCCCTCGTAGTCGAAGAAACCACTGCCCAGGAACAGGTTGCTGGTGGGACTCACGGCCGCCGCCGTGCCTGTATCGCGCATCAACGCCCGGTCTTCATCATCGAAATGGATGCAATGGGCGTAGACGGCGCGCTGGCGCATCAGCCCGAAATCGTCATAGACCGACAGATAGCTACGCGCCGCCGGGAACAGCTCGCGCACCCAGCGCACCTCGTCCAGGTTCTCGGCCACATGCGACTGGATCCACACGTCGGGGTACTGCGCCGCCAGTTCGCCCGCACCGCGCAACTGCGCCTCGCTGCAGGTGGGCACGAAACGCGGCGTGATGGCGTATCCCAGCCTGCCCTGCCCATGCCAGCGCCGGATGAGCGCCTCGGTATCGATCAGCGATTGCCGCGTCTCGTCGCGCACGCCGTCGGGCGAGTGCTGATCCTGCAGCACCTTGCCGGCGATGAGCCGCAGGCCGCGCCGCTGCGCACCGGCCATCAGGGCATCGACGGAGGCCGGGTGCGACGTGGCGAAGGTCAGCGCGGTCGTCACGCCATTGCGCAGCAATTCGTCCAGGAAGACCTCGGCCACCTCGGCCGCATAGGCCGGATCAGCGAAGCGCGATTCGTGCGGGAAGGTGTAGTTCTCCAGCCAGGGCAGCAACCCCTCCGCCGGCGAGCCGATCACGTCGGTCTGCGGGAAGTGGATGTGCATGTCGATGAAACCGGGGGCGATGATGCGGTCGGGCCAGTGGGTGACCAGGGCTCCGGCGAACTCCGCTGACAGCGCGGCCCAACTGCCGATGGCCCGCACCTTGTGCCGGCCGTCCTCCGCGATGGCGACCGCCAGCAATCCGTCCTCCTCGAAATGGGCGGCTCCAGCGGCGTCGAAATACAAAAGAGCGGAGCGGTAGATATGCATGTTCAAAGGCTACTCTAATCACAATAAAGCGGTAAATGCCACCGCCGCCGATTCCATTAGCCTAGCCGGAAGGGACGCACGCCTGCCGCGTTCATCATCCTCGAAGAGACGGCAGAGAAATGGCACGACAGCCGCCGATGGCATCCGACTCAGAAACGGGAACGACCCGGCGGACGCGCCAGCAGCCGCACATCCGGCCCGATGCGGTCAGCGGACAGGAACTCCAGTACCGGCACGTCCGCCAGGTGATGCAGCGCGGACATCTCGGCGATGCCCCGCCCGCTACCTAGCAGCTTGGGTGCCACATAAAGCAGGAGTTCGTCCACCAACCCCGCCTGCAGCAGCGCTCCATTGAGTCCGGCGCCGGCCTCGACGTGCAGTTCGTTGATCTCGCGCCGCGCCAGATCGGCCAGCATTGCCTTCAAGTCGACACGGCCATTCGCCCCCGGCAGGTCCACCACCTCGGCACCCTGCGCCGTCAGTGCGGCGATCCGGTCGGCATCAGGCCTCGACGCGTAGATCAGCACCCGGCGTTTCGCTGAAAAAAGCGCTGCAGTGACGGGCGTGCGCAGGGCACTGTCCACCACCACGACAGCCGGCTGGCGCGGGGTATCGACCTCCCTCACGTCGAGGCGGGGATCGTCCGCCAGCACTGTGCCGATGCCCGTCAGGATCGCGCAGGAACGCGCGCGCCAGGCATGGCCATCCGCGCGCGCAGCGGAAGACGTTATCCATTGGCTCTCGCCATTGGGCAGCGCTGTGAGGCCATCCAGGGAGGATGCAGCCTTCATCCGCACCCAGGGCGTGGCTCGCACCATCCGGCTGAAAAACCCCAGATTCAGTTCGCGCGAGGCCTCCGCCCCCAGCCCCAGTTCCACCTGCACGCCATGGCTGCGCAGGCGCTCGGCCCCACGCCCCGCCACGAGCGGATTGGGATCAGCGAGGGAGGCCACCACGCGCGCCACCCCCGCAGCGACCAGCGCATCACAGCACGGCCCCGTTCGGCCATGGTGCGAGCACGGCTCCAGGGTGACGTATGCCGTCGCCCCCACCGTGGAATGCCCCCGGGCCGCGGCATCACGCAGCGCCATCACTTCGGCATGGGGGCCGCCCGCCTGCTGGGTCGCCCCGCGTCCGATTTCCAGCCCCTGCGCATCGACGAGAACGCAGCCCACCCGGGGATTGGGAGAGGTACGCCACAGCGCCTGGGTTGCCAGTTCCAACGCGAGCTGCATGCAAAGCTGGTCTGCAGAAACCTCATTCGACATGTTCATGCCCTGGATTTTGCGCTGATCGGTGGCTGGGAACCGCCGAACGGCCAAATGGGCGGCAGCCAGCTTATTAACATCGCAACATGATTGCACACCGGTTGTTACGAGTTGGATACAAATCAGGAGCGGCGAGAACACGGGCCCCACGCGCGGCTACCCAACACGGCTTTTCGCTGATCGAGGTCCTGGTCGCCGTCGTGGTGCTGTCGTTTGGCCTGCTGGGCATGGTGGGCGTGCAGGCCTTTGCCATGCAAGCCAACCGCGACTCCCGTCAGCAAGCGCAGGCCGCCAGTTTGGCAAGGGAGTTGTCCGAATTGATGCGCAACAACAATATCGTTGCCCTGCAGACAACCACGTCTGCCAACCCCTACCTCTTTGACAGCAACACTGGCCCCATCGACGAAAGCTGCCTGGGCGTTGCCAATGCCGCCACGGGCTGCGCCGACACGACCTCGGTCGCCAAGTCCGAAATGATGGACTGGCTCATCCGGGTGAACCAGGCCCTGCCGGGTGCCCGCATCGTCGTCTGCTTCGACAGGAATCCTTATGACAGCGCTGGCCTACCCCGCTGGGGGTGCGACAGCAGCAATGCCGCCGTAGAACGCACCGCAGTCATCAAGCTGGGCTGGACACGCAATTCGCTGGACCGCAGCAAGACCGGGGCAGCCGTGGTGGAGCGTGCCGACGCCCAAAACAGCAGGCCTTACATCGTTGTCCCCGTGACTGCAGGCAACTCTTGAGGCGAGAAACGCATGACGCAACGCCCCCCCCTCTGCATTAGGCCCCCTCTTACCGCACAAGCAGGGCTCACTCTTGTCGAACTGATGGTCGCACTGGTCATCGGCCTCGTGGTCGTGCTGGCCGCATCCACAGCCCTGGTGGTGTCGCGCAATGGCTTCAACAACATCGATGCTGCGGCCCAATTGCGCGACAACGCGCGCTTCGCGGAAGACGTCCTCCAGCGCCTCGGCGTCCAGGCTGGCTTTGAGGACCTGATCAACGTCGCCACGCCGGCACAGTCGAATGTCAAAGCCCTGGCGGGCTCCGCGACCAACGTCCCCAACGTGTTCGTTTACGGATTCAACAATCGGGCACGTAACGACACCCAGGGCTGGAGCGAAGCCAATGCGGGGGGGAGAGCCGCAGGCAGCGTGGGCTTTGGGAGCGACATACTGGTTTTGCGCTTCCAGACGAATCCCTCCAGCATTGACCCGAGCAAGTCGGATGGCGCCGTCATCGACTGCTCAGGTAGTTCACCCGGCCTGCCCCCCATGGACCGCTATGACCGGGTCACCAGCGTTCTTCATGTACGTATCAGCCCTACCGACAACGAACCCACGCTGATGTGTACAAGATGGGCGGATTCGGGCGCCATTGACACGCAGCCGCTGATCAGAGGGGTGGAAAACTTCCAGGTGCTGTATGGCGTGGACGGTATCGCGGCAGGCAATAGCACCTTGCCGCCTGCAGCCACAGCCGACTCCGTACCGGAACGCTATCTGCGAGCAGACCAACTGACTGTCACCGACCCCGCCGTCACAGTTGCCAACTGGCAGCGAGTGCGCAGCATCCGCATCGGCATGGTCATCCGCGCAGCAGCCAATTCGGCAGTGGACCGCACGACACAGACCTTCTACCCGCTGGGTATCGCAGCCCGCAGCGGTGGTTCGCCCGGCAGCATGTTTGCCGACGCGGCCAACGACCCGGGCACCGTTTTCACACCCGCACCCGATGGGCGATTACGTCAGGTCGTGACCTTCACCGTGCATCTGCGCAATACGCAAGGAGACACCTGATGCCGCATCCCGTCGTATCTCCCCTGCGATTCGCCAGAGCTTTGCACGGCCGTACACAGTCGGGTCTCTCCCTTATCGTCGTACTACTCATACTGGTGGTGGTATCGATTCTTGGCGTCGCCGGCATCCAGATCTCGGTGCTAGGCGAACGTGCCACCCGCAACGACCGCGACATCCAGATTGCATGGCAAGGAGCCGAGGCCGGCCTTATGGACGCACAACTGGACATGCAAGGCCAGTACGCAGCCAGCCTGCCCGCCGATAACGTACAACAACGCGTCAAGCTTTTCAAAAGAGATGCGCCCGATATCACAGCTCTTGGCGCTGGCTGCGGAAGCACGGCTGCCACCAGAGGTTTATGCCTATCCATTCCAGGCGTAGCACCAGACTGGCTGACAGCAGACTTTACCGACACTGGAGCCTCCGCCAGCACCGTGGCCTTCGGAACCTATACAGGGCGCTCGTTCACCGCCGGCACCACGGGGCTTCAGCCAGCGACACCCCCACGCTACATCATGGAGCTTGTAGAGGATCCCGCATACGCCGGTATGGCTAGTCAAACAGCCAAACGATACATCTATCGAATCACCTCAATGGGCACTGGCCCCAATGCCAACACCCGCGTTGTCGTTCAAATAACTTATAGAAAATGAGAGAGGCCATGAGACGCTATCTATCCGCAAAAGGCTTCATGGCGGCCATGCTGCTGGCAGCAGCATTGACGGCGACCCTTTCATTCGTCGCTCGGGGGGCGAACACCAGCCTTCAAATACCTCCCGTCGCTCTGTCGAGTGAGCCTCTTTACGCATCCAAGACGGTGGACAAGCCCACCATGGCACTGGCGCTCTCTGTGGAATACCCAACCGTAGGCGCTCAATATGTAGCTGGCGTCAATTCGAACCTTGATGACAGCTACCAGAGCACCAACGAGTATCTGGGCTATTACGATGCAGAAGGCTGCTATGCCTATAACGACAATCCGTCAGAAACCATTCCCTCCGGAAAAACGGCTTCGGATTACAAGCGGTTCTATCGTACTGGAGCGGCAACACAGCACCAATGCAGCGACGGCTTCAGCGGCAACTTTCTCAACTGGGCAAGCAATTCTGCCGTGGACATGTTGCGACTGGCCCTTTCGGGCGGAGACCGATATATCGACACAAAAGATCTGACGTTGCTGCAGCGAGCCGTTCTCCCCAACAACGACCCCGTCTGCATGTGGAACAGCACCAACTTCCCGGCAAAAAAATTGGTACGCGACGGCGGCGGATCAAAGAAATACTGGGGAGCCATTCCCGCAAAGATGATTGACGAGGCCAAAGGCAACGACATTTGGATCGCCAACACACTCAATCGCATCTATTTCCGCGCTGCAGGCAATATGGCGGGAAGCTGCAACGATACAAAGGCATATTCATCGATGGGCGCTGTCGTCCAGACCAACAGCGGCTTGCCCTCTCTTACGCTGCCTTGCGCCCCAGAAAATAACTACTGCAGTTTCAATGGCAAGCGGGAGGTCTGGTACGGCGCCGGCAACCGATGGGCCGTAGCCCCCGCACAGGACGGCATCGCCTGCACCAACGAGGTTTTTGGCGATCCAGCACCAGGCGTAGGCAAGGCATGCTATATCTTCAATTACAACGGCACCTGGAAACTAGGCGGCTCCTTCAATTCCGACGGATTCTTCTACGCGCGCGCTCAGGTGTGCGATTCAGATGCCTCCGGCAAGCTACTCGATGACCGCTTCTACGGCCTGTGCCAACGCTACCCCAGCGGCAATTACAAGCCCTCCGGCGTGATTCAGAAGTACGCAGACCAAGTCCGCCTGGCGGCTTTTGGTTATCTAATGGACCAGACCGCCAGCTACAACAACGGCCGCTACGGTGGAGTACTCCGCGCTCCGATGAAGTACGTGGGCCAGAAAACCTTCGACAGCACCGGCCGCGAGGAATCCACTGTCAATAGCAGAGCGGAATGGGATGCGATCACCGGAGTATTCACCTCCAACCCCGAGAACGACTCCACCTTCGGCGTGAGCGGGGTCATCAACTACCTCAACCAATTCGGGCGGACAGGTCCCACCCCCGGCCGCTACAAAATGTACGATCCGGTCGGTGAATTGTATTACCAGACCTTGCGCTACATGCAAGGTCTACCACCCACACCCGACGCCATCGCCAATCTCGGAACGCCGTCAAAGAATAATGCCTTCTATGACGGATACCCTGTCTACACCGACTGGAGCAATATCGACCCTTACGGCGGCTCACGCAGCAGGACAGACGACTATTCATGTCTGCGCAGCAACATCGTGGTGATCGGCGACATCAATACTCACGATGGCAATTGGAGAAACATCCCCAGCACCAACGATGATGCCAACAACATCCAGAACTTCCGGAATTGGCATCAGACGGTTCAGTCATTCGAGAAGAATCAGTCTGTCACGTATGTGGATGGCGCCGGTCAGAATCGGACCACGGGCAACCCCAACGGCGCCAATAACAATGTGCCGTCATCCTCCCAAACAAGCCAGATAATGGGCTATGCCTACTGGGCACATACTCACGACATCCGTGGCACGAGCTGGACCAACAGCCCCGGAAAACAGCGCCCAGGTTTGCGCGTCAAGACCTATACCTTCGACGTCAACGAATACGGGGCGCAAAACGACCCTAATGTCAGAAGGTACAGAAACCAGTTTTTCATGGCCTCCAAATACGGCGGCTTCGAAAGCAACACGATCAGCGCACAAGCATATAACAGCTACGGCAACCCATTCATCAACGAAAAAACCCGCCAGAACGACAATGACGTCTGGCAGAAACTGGACAACGCGGGTGAAGCCTCCAGCTACTATCTGCAGAGCGATGCACGGGGTGTATTGAAGGCTTTCGATGAAATCTTCAAACGCACCGGTGGTGATGCACGCAGCATTGCAGGCGGCGTGACAGCGTCGCGCAGCGTTTCGGCCAGTTCTCCGACTGCCGTTTATTCGGCCCGTTTCAACACCGAATCCTGGACCGGAGACGTCATTGCCGAAAATCTTAATGTGGACAGCAACTCCGTGACGCTGGGCCAGCTCCAGTGGAGTGCGGCAGATCGCTTGAAGTTCATCACCCCAGACAGCCGGAAAATATTCATAGGACTGGGCGGCACTGCGGCGGCTGTGCCTTTCACCTGGGCAGCGATTTCAGGAACCACCTTGGCCAGTCAACTGAACAGACAGACCCCCACCTCGGCGCCGGACAACTTGGGCTCGGATCGAGTGGCCTACCTGCGGGGCGTAAGAACCAAGGAGGTGAACAACGGATTCCGTATCCGCACCCAATTGCTAGGCGACGTCGTCAACTCCGGAGTGACGTATTCCGGTACTCCGGCCACAGGACTGTCAGGCAGCAGCTACGCCAAGTTCCGGGCCATCAATGACGGACGTACACCGACGGTGTTCGCTGGTGCCAACGATGGCATGCTTCATGCCTTCGCTGCCACGACCGATAGCGCCAAGGGCATCACTGCAGGCGACGAGTTGTTTGCCTACATTCCCAGTTGGCTGGGCTCGAAGCTGTCGGCGCTGACCTCGCCCACTTACGTGCTCAATCACCAGTCGTATGTGGATGCTCCGTCCACCGTGGGAGAAGCGCAGGTGGCATTCAACGGATCGGCAGACGACTGGAAAACCGTGCTGGTTTCCGGTACGGGTGCAGGCGGCAGAGGCGTTTTCGCGCTCGATGTATCCAAGCCTGAAAGCTTCGGTGCAAGCAACGTGATGTGGGAATTCACGGAAAACGATGACACCGACATGGGCTATGTGATCGGACGTCCGCAGATCCTGAAATTCAAAACCGGTACTGACACCTATCGATGGTTCGCCGTGGTGGCCAGCGGTGTGAACAATTACAACAGCTCGTTCACCTCCGCTGGAGGTAGCGGCAATCCGACACTGTTCATGCTGGCGCTGGACAAGGCACCCAACGCCTCGTGGGCTGTCAACACGAACTATTTCAAGATTTCGTTGCCATTCGATGCCAACTTGGCCACAGGCACGGCTGCCACCAATCCAGCCACGCCCGGCAAGGCCACGGGCATTGCGAACTTCTCGGCACTGTATGCGCCCGGCGGGGAGGTAGCTCAGATCTATGCGGGAGATTTGCATGGAAAGCTTTGGAAGCTGGACTTCACCGACGTTAAAGAAACGTCGAAGTACAAGCCGACCAGCAAGTGGAACGCATTGGACTTGAGCCCCTTCAAGAACGCAAACACGCCCTATCCGATGTTCATCGCCAAGGACGATAGCGGCAACGTGCAACCCATTACCAGTGCTCCCACGCTGTTCACAGGCCCGATCGTTGGAGGTGTCCAGACGTTCTACGTGATGATCGGGACGGGCAAGTATCTGGAGAGCGGCGACAACCAATCGACCCAGACGCAGTCCGTCTATGTGCTGTTTGATGATGGCTCGACCAAGGCAGATGCGAGCAATGCGACAAGTGCGATTTCAGGACGCAGTCGGTTGATCAAAGGCTCTGTCGATACCAACGCTGGCACAGTATCGGTACCAACATTCTTCTGGGGCCGCGCGACCTCAGCCACCGATGCGACACAAAGATCAGGCTGGTATCTGGACCTGCCAAGTTCGGGCGAACGGGTCTTCAACGACATCAATGCCATCAGCAACCAGTTGGCCAGCTTCAGCACGGCCATTCCCGGCACCATCGCCTCTTCAGGTGTCTGCACAGCAGGAGAGAGTTCGGGACGGCAATACGTGGTGAATATCACCACAGGCGTCGGCAAGGCCCGTACATCCCTGGTCGGTATCCTGGGCGCCGTACTGAATGTCGACAATGCTGACAAGGAACAGACAACAGCTTTCGACAGCACCGGAAGGGCCGTTCGAACCATTACGAACTCGAGCATGCAACTGGGCAGCAAAGGAGTCGATACGGGCCTGGAAACCCAGAGGACCGAAGTCTACGGGCGACTCAGCTGGCGCCAGATCTATAACTATCAAGAACTCAAGAACAAGGTCACCAATCCATGAACGCCACGCACAATCACCGACGCCGCCATGCAGGCTTCACGCTTATCGAACTGATGATCGTCGTGGCAGTGATCGGCATTCTGGCGGCCATTGCCTACCCCTCATACCAAGAATCCATCCTGAAAGGCCGCAGAGCGGAGGGACGGACCGCTCTGATGGAGCTGTTGCAGCAGCAGGAGCGTTTCATGACGCAGCGCAATTGCTACTTGGCCTTCACCAACACCAACGGCACCGTTGCAACCCAAGCCAACGCCAACTGCGGCATCGACTCATCATTTACGGTGCCTTTCAAAACGTATTCAGGTGACGGTCCCAATACAGGGGCCTACATGTTGTCCGCCACGACCTGCGGCAACAACTTGACTCTTGCAGAGTGCGTGATGGTGGTAGCCCAGCCTCGGCAGCCGGATGCAAGGGCAGGCAATCTGCAGATCACCAGCAGCAGCATCAAGAGTTGCACCGGCACGACGACTGACCCGAAACTGTGCTGGCCATGAAAGTCCATCGGCATCCCCTGCATGGCGAGCGGCATCGCAGAGATCTCGGCTTCACGCTGATCGAACTGATGGTGACGCTGACTGTCGCCGCGGTGATGCTGACGCTGGCAGCGCCCAACTTCGTGGCGTTCATGCGTAATTCGGAACTCACCGCACAGGCCAATGGGCTGGTGGCCGCGCTGAACACAGCCCGGACGGAAGCCATGAAACGTGGGCTCAATGCCATGGTGGTGCCGAGAGATGGCGTGGCATGGACATCGGGATGGCGCGTCTTTGTCGATACCAATGGAGACAATAGCTATACGGCCGGCACGGACGTCGTGATAACAGAGCAGCTAGCCTTGCCGAGCTATTTCATGGTATCCGCCAACGGAACTGCGGGGTTGGGCAACCCATACATCCTCTACAACAGTTCCGGCTACCCGGTGACGTCGACCGGGGGCTTCGGCGCAGTGACGATCTCGATCGCGAGAACCGACCTTTCTGGCCAGGATCTCCTGGACCAGACCCGGCGGGTCAAGCTGGCCAGCACCGGGCGTTTGCGCACATGCAGACCCGCTACGACCACGGATGCGCTGTGTTCCGGTACACAAAACGACTGAAACACCTTCTGCTCGATCGCCGCCGCCTGGCACGGAACAGTGGCCGTCAACAAAGCATCCAGCGATAGGTTGCAAGGCAAGGCCGCTCGATAGACCGGCATTGGGAGTTGGGCGACCCAGAGCAACAAGGGCGGCGTGCGTAACACGCGCTGACAGCCAACTCCCGCCAACTTCTTACACGCCGAGCGCTCAGAGCGCGATATACCTGCGGCACCACCGGCTCCGCCTCAAGCCCAGCATGCTTCTCTCGCGCCTCAGGCACTCTTTCCTATCCATCTTGGCCGTGGTCACGCTGGTAGCGGCCTCCGGGTGCAGCACCTCTCTGCCTACTCATGTAGATCGTCCGGTCAGCCACGCGCTGCCGGCGACCTCCACGCCTCCGCTATCTCGGGTACTGGAGGCACGACAGCAGGGTTTTGCATCCCCCGTCGGGCGCGACACCTCTGCCTTCCTGCTGCTCGACTCCCCCGAGAACGCCTTCACCAGCCGTCTCGCGCTCGTCCAGCAGGCCCAGAAAACCCTGGACCTGCAGTACTACGCCATCCACGCCGACGCGAGCAGCGAGCGGCTGCTGCGCGGCATCGTGGCCGCGGCGCGGC
>Ga0105242_10004145_pt1 | contig 11283 bp, 12 predicted proteins | sample KBSM24metaG_FD_81521 | JGI IMG/M metagenome (GOLD analysis project Ga0105242, IMG submission 81521) | Miscanthus rhizosphere microbial communities from Kellogg Biological Station, Michigan, USA - KBS M2-4 metaG | ecosystem: Host-associated > Plants > Roots > Rhizosphere > Soil | place...
AATCGATTCGTCAGCAGCATCCTTCGGTCCCTTTGCAGACAGACTTTGTCGCGGGCATGCGCGATCACAGCAATGCTCTAAAGGCGATGCTGCTTTACATGAATGATACGTGGGCCAAGCTGGCGGAGAGTTCTGAGGTGCAGGACGCGTTACGCAACGGCGTCGCAACCAAGCCCGAACTGCTGGCCGCCGGTTACAATTCGAACCCGGTTCGCCTGCCGATGTACCTGAAGAATGGCGGCGCCAGTTGGAAGACTTTGATTCCTGCCGAAACGCAGATGTATCTCGCCATCTACAGCGAAGTTGATCGAAACCTTGCTTTTCCGAAACGTGCGGAAACCGAAACAATCGCGGCTGTGAATCAGCAGGCCTCTGCCGCTCCTGCGCACAGCGCAAGGTTCGGGTCGCTGCTCGCCTGGGTCAATGGATTTTTCGCGCGGGTTCTGTGAGACGGGGTCGCTGTTCGCGATAAATTAATCGAGTCCGAGCCGCTTAACGGCCGCTTCTTCAAATTTCTCGTAATCGACATCATCGAGAAAAATCTTTGTCTTCGTGATGGTGGCAGTCCGATTGTTCGTCTTGCGCACCCCGGTCAGATAGTTGGTGCTTTCAGAGACGACTTTCGCGGTGGCGCGATCGTTTTCGACATAATCGAAGCCGATCAGCACGAACCGCTTCGCCGCCGGATCGTAACGAAACTTATACGTCGTGTTCGAGACTTCGCGCGAGCCGTGCTCCTGTGAAACGCTGATGACGCCTTTCGCGTCGAGGTCGACTTCGGCGGGCGCTTCAACGAAGCCATAGAACGCGCCGCCGCAACCAGTGCACTGCAGCAACTTGTCCGCCACCGCCGCCCTGGTCAACTTACCCGCCGCATCCGACAACAGGACGATCAATGCTCGCGCCCGATCGTTGACTACATCGTCTGCTGTCTTGGCTGGTTTGTCCTCGATTAATTTCAAAACATAGTCCGAGTTGCCGTCACCGTCGAGGTCAGCCGCTTTTTGTTCTTCGAGTTTCCACCCTTGCGGAATGAAGTTACGCGTGTCGCTCCCGCTCGCGGGTATTAACGACTTCTTAATCGTGGTCCGATCATCCTGCGCCACGCACCAGGACGAAAGGCCAATCAGACAGGCGGCTAGTAACGTCAGTCGAAACATCTTTCTCCTACTGAATCTTCTTAATGCTGCCCAGGATGTCCGTGCTTTCTTTCTCGAGTAAGTCGGAATGTTTTTTAGTGCGTTGCCCAAATATGCCCAGCGGCTTTGGCGAATCGATCACCGCGACCAAGCCTTCCAGTTCGCCGCCCGCACTCTCGACCGAACCGTCCATCTTTTGCGCCCGAACTGCCATTCCGTCAGTAGTGTCCTTAACCACGGTGCCCGGTTTGAAGTCCTTCCAATCCTTCTTAGCACTTTCGAAAATGCCTTCCGAAAACGCGGCGAACAACGAATCGATGGTCACTTCCGGGTCACGCGGCAGCACGCTCAGCGAGAGCACGACATAACCGCCGCTGTCTTTTTTCGAAATGGTGTGTGTGCCGTGCGCGTCTTTAGCGGCTTCCCATCCGGCCGGTAGATCAAGTTGCACACCGGCCTCGGCGATCTTGTAGACAGTTGGTTTTGTAGCCTGGGCGGCAGCTATCGAAATTAGCGAGCACACGAGAAAAGCTATCAACGCAAATCGCGCGACAATTCTTGTTTGCAAAAGGGATGTCATATTGGTTCCTTCACTTGGCAGAGTTATTCGGGCGTACCTGCAACGATAGGCGTCACATCGAAATCGCTTCTGGCGCACGTTTGAATTTCGGTCTTCAAGACAAAAGGCCGCTTCGCGCCGGAGATGGTAATTCTCAGCTGCCGGTAAGTTGGGCAGGGCTTTCCCATGTTACCCGCGCCGCCGGCATTGAAGTTGAGCGCAAACCAGGCGGTCTTGCCCGGCTCGAGCGTGGCCGCTGTAATCGGCTCGTCCGTTTTTTGTTTGGTCGCGCGCTTGATGACCACGCCGGCGTTATTGAGAAGTTCGAGTGACGGATAGCCGTGAAGCGTGCACGGCGACTGCGAAATATTGGTTAAGACATATGGCGTGCGCCTGACGCCGCCCATCGCCGCGTCCGTTTCGCCTTCCTTGATCTTAAGGGCTCCGCGCGTGCACGGTTGAACGTTCGACTGATGAACCTCACGCACGCCGAAGGTTGTTGCATCACGCAATCCAACTTTGCCATTCACTGGAAGAACGACACTGATTAGCGCAATAACCACGATCCCGAGAGTCTTCATCAAAAGAACCTCATCGTAACGAAACACGCCCGGCGCGCAAGCCACGCGCCGAGCGAATAATGCCGCAACTATTTGCCTAAGGCATGGTGAGCTTGAACCGATACCAGCCCGATTTACCGAATGAGCGTTCGCCTTCCTTATCGTAAAGGCTGAGATAGAACTTCAGGTCGTAGACTTCGCCGCTGGCCATATTCAGCGCGTCGTACGGAATGAAGATCTGCAAGTCGTTGTATACGGCCGGGTCGTAAGCCGGCGTGAAGTTGGTCTTTGACGAGACTTGCCCATTAGTGGTCCGGTAGGCCTTATAATCCGCATCAGAACTCGCTTTGAGCGGAGTGTTGTTTCGATCGTCATAATAAAAATAAGCGATCATCATGCACGGAGTGCCTTTGCCGTACTTGACCTGAAACTTCGCGTGCACCCGCATTCCCTTTTCACCGTTGACCGTGACGTTGTGAACGATCCGCGCGTCTTCAAAGACAGCTTCCGGATCATCAGGCATGACAACCGTGTTGATGAGTGCTGCCGCATCAGCCTTTCGCTCGGGCAAAGGTGACGCATGGCTTAGAGTTAACGGACTGATGATCGATAGAGCGAATACAAAGCTAATGGTCAGGGCGCGCCAGCGCCGTATGGTTTTTTTCATTAATTCTCCTTAGGGGTTAATTGTGACAAAAGACAGCCGCGGCGTTAGCTGGTTTTATACAGATTGCCGCTTTCGACGGTCCAAAGTTTTCCATTGAGTGTTGTTAGAACTGTAGTCTTCCCGTAACTTCCGGGATCGCCTATGACCGTGCTGGTGCCGTTGCGGTCCACCTTCAAGAGAGTACCCGACTCGTCGAGCATCCAGAGAAAATCGGTGCCGCTGATCATGACGGTAATATTCTTGAACTCGCCAATCTGTTGCCATTTCAGCGAGCTGGGTTCAGTCGAATAAAGGACTCCATCTTCGAGCGTCCAAAGCCGTCCATCGAGCGCCGCGAGATCGGTGCAGCCCTTGAAGTCGCCTTTGTCGATCAGCGTATCGTTGCCGCTTTTATCGGTTTTCCAGAGCGAGCCGTCCGGTTCAACCGAATACAGAATTCCGTTCAGACCGGCCATCGCAATGGTCCTGGCCCAGCCGCCGCCTTCGCCCATGCGCTCCCACTTGCCGCTGGCTGGATCGTTTTTGTAGAGAGTGTCGCCTTCGACCGTCCACAGCATGTGGTCCATTGCTTCGAGGTGTTTCAAATGACTGAACGAACCCTTGTCGCCGATTTGAGTGTAGTTGCCGGTCGCCGGATCGGTCTTGTAGAGCGAACCGTCGGCTTCAACGCTCCAAAGGAAGCCGTCCATGCCAACCATGTCGACGGTGTCTTTCCAGTCGCCGGCCTTGCCGACCATCTCCCATTTGCCAGTGACGGTCACCGGCGCGTTTGATTCGCTGGTGGTGGTACTGGTGTTTGAATTCGTAGACGCGGCCGGTGTACTTGCCGGCGCGGGTTTATTCGCGGGCGTATTCGAGTTGACGGCAACCTTACCCGAGCAGCCCAACATGACGACCGCGAGAGACAGCGCCAGAGCCAGCGATACTTTTTTCATGAGATGTTTCCTCGGACATCGATGCGCAGACTTATCCGCGCCGGGTTAACTGCTGATACCACCCAAGACTGTTTGTGTGAATCACGAAGTCGAATAACAGGAGAGTGACCTGGTTCCTAAATCGAATTGCAGAATATGCAGTAGTTCAATCCGACTGTCAACAGCCAATTTTCGTTCAAAAACTATACGTGTCAGAACCCGGAGCGGTAGCGATGGGATCGAGAAGCCGTTGATAGAAGGCCGCACTGAATCGAATTCTGTCAGGTGATCCGGCAGCTGACGTTCCTGGTTTCGGCGCGAGGTCAGTAGCTGGGGGCGATCTCGATCAACCTATGAAGAGGATCGAAACGCAACCTGAATGGACGTAAAGCGTTTAAGCCGAGCAGCACGGGCGCGTCCGAAGCCGCGCCGGAAATCATGTCGGTAGGAACGCCGCGCAGTTCCAGCGCGCCGATCGAGACGGTCCGCGGCGCGACCCTGCGAGTCGATACGCTGCCGCCTACGTCATGCACAGCCGACGAACGCGAATAGACGGGCGCCGGATTTGGATCATGAACTCCCAGCCCCAAACTTGAACCCGTATCGAGCAATGCCTGCTCGCCGGTGCTCAAAGTCACAAACGGCCGGTGGTTTCCGCCCTGCTCGTGCCAGGCCACGACCGCGCCATCGCGTGGCTGCGATCGCGAACTCAAAGGCGACTCGCGTGGATCAAAGAATGAAAGTTGTCTTTGCGGAATGTCGATCGTGTATCCGAGCGATCCAAATGCATCGTTGGGATCCAGCAAGCCATCAAGATTCGGCGGCAGACCACTACTTATGATCAGATTGGTCCTGCCGGGTAGAGAGTTCTGCGAGTCGCCCACTGCGATCGTTTGGGCCGTTCCCGCTTGCGCAGACACAACTGCTCCGCTCAACCCCGCGATCTGTGGTCCCGGTCCCGCTTGAATCGCGACCCCGGCCATGCTGGCCACGCGTGGTGAAATCACCGTGATGCCGGCTCCGGTGTCCACTGCGAAATTGAAAGGCCCTCTCGAATTGATCCAGGTGCTGACTAACAATCCGCGCCCGCGAACCTCCTGGAACGTCACCGGTCGCGGCAGCGTTGCCGGACGTTGCGGTGGCGCGGCTGTCCGCGGCCGCTGGCCGCGCTGTTGCGGCACGAGAAGGGCAGCCCCCGAAGAGACTGCCCTTCCGCCCACCGCGGCGACTATCATTAGAACCGCGAGAAGTTTCGACATTCGATTCAAACGAAGCTCCACTTAGTAACGAGGCGTGCGCTTACGCAACTTGTACGTGTAGAGCGCGGAACCACCGAGTCCCGCCAGCGCGCCGATGCCGGCGCCCTTCTTGCCACCCGCCAGGCCGCCAATCGCAGCGCCGAGGCCAGTGCCCATCGCCAGCGTCAACTTGTCGCGATGCTTCTGCCAGAACGTGCGGCCTCGCGACGTGTTGTTGTAATCATAGTAGACGCGTCGCGAATTGGATGAACGACGTACGGTGCGCGAGGTCGAGCGACTCGGTTCATAAACAGCCTGTCGCGATGAAGATGAACTCGTCGCGCTGCCTTCGCAAGCCGAAAAGCCGGCGTCGAAGCCCTGCCGGTACGCGCTCTGCTCTTCGGTCGTGCTGAACTGTGTGCTGTTGGTCGCCGCAATCTGCTCCGGCGTACGGTTATAGTCTATGGTTGCGGCCTTCGCCGTTTCTAAACCCGTGTTTGCTGCGGCGGTAGTTTGTGATGATGACCTCGTGGCCAACGAACCGATTCCGGCGCCGACGATCGCACCAACTAGCGTCAAAGCAAGCAGCATTTTCTTGGTAACTAACATGGTCGCAGTCTCCTTTTTGATTCTCTTTAAGGTGTCGGGGTCAAGACTCACGCTATTATTCGGCAACCTGCGTTCCCTGTGCGCGCGATATGACGAAGAATTCTCTGTGGGAGCGGAAAGGCGAAGGATTTCGCTGCGAACTGACGCTATCGCAAGAGAATTACAAGATTGACGACGAAGCGTGATCGGGCCGGACTTCCTATTAAAGAATCAGTTAAAGACGATATGGACTGTCAGCCATTCCATATAATCACTGCGGTTTGTTGAGGGCGGCGTGGGCCTTGGAGTGTGGGCGGGGCGCCTTGCTCATGCATTTCTGGAAAGGCTGATCGGTCGCCTGCGCGCGCACCTCCCAGGCGCTCGTCTGCCAGTTATCGGAAGCGCGCTGCTTCGGCAGCCAGCCCGGCAGAGGCATCAGCAGATACTCTGACAGAACCCGCGTGTAGGGTTCATACAAAGCCCGCAAATCGTTCAAGGTCTTTTCGTCTTCCGGCTCTACGCTTACCATCACCTCGCGGGCAGCTAACTGCGCTCGTACTTCGACCAAATGCTCAGGGGTCATGCGTTCGCCGTCATGTTGGAGCGGTGAGGTATTGAAGATCTGCGAAATGTCGACGAGGGCGTGACGGGCCATCTTGAATGTGAGTTGGGCCTGCCACTTCGGAACGCCGTCGATACCAACCATCACCAGACTGCATGTATCGAGAACGGTACTCAGCGCCGCGAGCCATGATTGATTGTCATGCTGCGATCGAAAGAAGCACAGGACGGGATAGGACAGGTGACTCTCCATCAGGTCGGCCGCCCACATCTCCCAGTCGCGCAGCCATTCATCCATGTTTTCCATCGCGCGCGCTTCCTGATGCCGTCGTAATAACTCGACGGCAGTCGGCGGCGTGCCGGCGCGCGCATCAAGCATCGAGATATTTACTTCGCGGCGCGAAAAGGCCTGATAGAGAACCGGGAGATATCCGATGACCAGGGCGAGCATACCGAAGCCGATACTCGCTTCGGCTACGGTCAACGCGCGCGCGGATCGGCCGATCGGCGCCACATCGCCCAGACCGAGTGTGAAAAAAGTAGTGCCACTGTAGTAGAGATCAGTGAATAGGCTGCTGGGATGATTGGCCGAGCCGATGTGCGACTTGATGGCCCAGTGGACCAGGGCAAAACCAACGATCACGCTTAACGCCCAGAACGTCAGCAAGGCTAACAGCGAGAGAGGTCCATAAATTCCCAGGAGAGTCTCGCGTCTTTTTTTGCTCTTGATTACGGTCGCGACTAATCGCCACGGCCGCCAAGTGAAGCGATAGAAGAGGCGCGTAGGCCGAACGCGGCGGGTAACTCGCCGCGGCAGCACGATGGTCTCAAAGACATCCCACAGAATGCCTGTGATCATGAGGACGCCGAAGATACCGAAGAGTGCGGCCATTCGTTTACGGTGAAACGATCGTCTGCGAGCGGATCAGTCTGTAATGTCCAAAGGGAATCGCAAAATGAAAATTCAAAGACCGGAACAGACGATTAATCTGCTCCGGTCTTTCCAGTTAATCGGCCCGCGTGCGCTTTATGACGCGCGCTTATCTCGCAGAAGCTCGATCGCCTTCTTCATTTGAGTGTCGTCCGGTTCGACCTTCGGCGCGGCCGGCGTGCTTGGCTTGGTCTGGTTCGACTTGTCATCGTCCGGGCTCGCCAAATCTTCAACGTCACCACTATCGGCCCCGTCCGGTTTCTTTACTTCGACGGTCGGGGCAATGCCCGAGCGAGCTCGATCTTCACCGAGAAACGGTTTGCCGCTGCCCGACGCCCATTTGACGGTGGTCAATAACAGGCCGTCGCCATCGCGCAAGGTGAACAATTCCTGGTCAGCGCCGGCGCCGAAGCTCTTCTCGCCGACGACGTCGCCGCGTTTCGATTCCGCGAAAGCCGAGGCCACGACTTCAGCCGCGCCGGCACTGCCGGCATCAATCAGCACGACCGCCGGACCTGTGAACAGGGTAACTTTTGGATCGGCGTCGAATGATTTCAGGACTTTCTGTTCGCGACCAATCGTCTTGGCAATCGCGCCCTCGCGAATGAAGAAGTTCGCGACGGTCACGCCTTCCTGAATCTCGCCGCCCGCCACGCTGCGCAGATCAATGACGACCTTTTGCGCGCCCTGCTTCATCAGATCCTGGAGCTTGGCTTTGGCGTCGGCCGCTTCGCCTTCGTCGAGACTGTTGATTCGCAGCACTCCGATGCGACCTGGCTCCATGTGGGCTTCGGCCGCCGGAGCGCGGAAGGTGCTCCGCTTCACATTGAGCGTCAGCGGTCGCGCGCCCGCGCGCAACACGCGAAGTTTCACCTCGGTGCCGGCGGCGCCATTCAACAATTGCCGCGCGTCATACAGAGAGATATCGCGCGTCGCCTTGCCATCGATGTATTCAATGACATCGCCCGCCCGCACGCCTGCTTGATCGGCCGGAGAACCTTTGACGGGAGCAACGACATAAAGGAAGGACGAGGCCTGTGAAAGCTCAGCGCCAATGCCTACCTGGTTGTTCTTCGCGCCGGCGCGATAATCCTTCACCTGTTCCGCAGTGAGGTAAGTCGAGTAGGGATCCAGTCCGTACGCGAGACCGCGCAACGCGCCCGCGCGAACCTTCTCCATGTTCGGCTCGTCGACGTAATCGTTTTGAATATGCGACAGCACGCTGTCGAAAATCTTTTGTTGGGCCCCCGGATCGTTTGCCGGCTGTTGCGCCCGCGTCGCCAGCCACGCACCCGCAATCGCGTACATTGCCAGCGAAGCCGACATTACAATCATCAGGAATTTGCTTTTGAATGACATCAGTTAATCCTCGAAAAATCTAAACGGGGCCGCTGTCTCAACACGATTTAGAGCTTCAGCCGAACCCCTGTATATTAGCCTCTGCTTTGATGCAGGCGCAAGCACCATCTCGCCTGAATAATTCATCGTAGAGAACTTGTCGGACAATTCTCGAGACAGCGCGGAGACCATCCGCAACATCGCCGCCGTGCCGTCGGGACGCTTGATCGCCATCGACCTGGGTGCGAAGCGCGTCGGCCTTGCCGTGTCGGACGAACTCCGCATCACGGTGACTGCGCTGGAACGTCTCGAGAGACGAAGTTGGAAAGACCTGCTCAGCCGCGTCGCTGCCTTCATCGAGAGCTATGATGCGCGCGCACTGATTATCGGTTTGCCTTTGAATTTCGATGGAAGCCAGGGGCCGGCGGCCGACGAGGCCATGCGAATTGCCGCGAACTTTCGCAAGTCACTCAGCGTTCCAGTGTTTTTGCAGGACGAAAGGCTGACCAGTCTCGCCGCCGAATCGGAAATGAAAGCGCAAGGGCTCGGTGATGAAAAGATTCGAAAGCAGGTTGACAGTGAATCGGCGGCGATAATTCTGCGTGACTTTATCGATCGTGTGGGGCCGTCGAGTTCAGTAATTGATGCCAATTAAGAAACGAACCAGGCGCATTCTCCTCACAATTTTGCTTGTTCTGATCGCGGCCCCCGCTGCCTTCGCGATATGGCTCTACCGCGAGATGCGCACACCCGCCTCGCATGCGATGGCCAACGAATACGTCGAGATCCCGAAACGCTCGACACCTGAGAGCATCGCTAACAAGCTGGTGGCTGAGGGCGTCATTAACCGCAAGTGGCCGTTTCTGCTCTACATCAAACTCACCGGCAGCGCGAAGCTGATCAAGGCCGGCGAATACCGCTTCCCTTCTCCGATCACGCCGCTCGGCGTGCTCAAGAAACTGGAGGAAGGTGAACAGCGTCTGAGCCGGTTCACCGTAATCGAAGGCTGGACGCGCTGGGACATCGCCGACGCAATGAGCCATGTGCCTGAGCTGAATCTGCCGGACAAAGACGAAGCGCTGAAGCTGATGAGTGACACCAGCGCGATTCGCGATCTCGATCCGGAAGCAAAGGACCTGGAGGGTTATCTGTTTCCGGCGACCTACAATTATCCACCCGACACCAAAGCCGCCGCCGTGGTTGCCGGCATGGTCAAGCGTTTCCGTCAGGAGTGGACCACCGAGCGAGCTGAACGCGCACGGGCGCTCGGCATGTCACCCAGAGATATCGTCGTCATCGCCTCGCTGATCGAGACTGAAGCGAAGTTGAAAGAAGATCGGCCGCTGGTCGCATCGGTCATCTACAACCGGCTGAAAAAGAACATGGCATTGGGAATTGATTCGACGATCGTGTACGCGTCAAAGCTCGCGGGGAAATGGCGCGATGACGGCAAAGTCTATCTCAGCGACGTGAATCGCCGTTCGCCTTACAACACCCGAATCTTTTCCGGCCTGCCTCCCGGGCCAGTCGGTAATCCAGGCGAAAGCTCTCTCGATGCCGCGCTCAATCCCGCGCAGACCGATTATCTCTACTACGTCCGCGATCCCGCGCGCGACGATGGCGCGCACAACTTCTATAACAACTCAGCTGATTTTGAGCGCGGGGTGCGCGCACTCCGCGAGTGGGAGGCGAAGCAGGGCCGCTAGCCCGAACGGATTTAGCTGCGGATTTTGATCGTCAATTTCCGATCTACGAAATCCGCGTTAATCCGGTATCGATTGTTCAGCCAACCAGACCTGCGGACGCTCACGGTCCAACAATCATGATGTTGTACTCCGCAGTGCCCGTAACATCTCCTCCGCCAACCAGCCATCGACCGGCGGGACAGGTGCCGAAGGCTGAGCCACCGGTATAAGTCAAATACCAGTTCGAGTTCCCATCCGTATTCGAACGATCACCGAGAATGCCGACAATCGCTGTGGCCAGGATCTTCGCATCCGCATTCCCGTTGATGGTCGGATTATCGATGACCGTGAAATAGCTTGGATTAGCGGCTGGGCCACAAGTGTTCCCGCCGTCCTTGACGAGTCGGAACGTGTTCAGGTTCGAGTCGCCCGGAGGACCCTGCGGCCCCGGAGAGCCTTGTGGTCCCGGAGATCCTTGTGGTCCCGGAGATCCTTGTGGTCCCGGAGATCCTTGTGGTCCCGGAGGTCCCGGTGCTCCCGCGACGTTCCAACTGATTGGGTTTTCATGGTTCCGGCAATCGCTGGGCGAGTTCACCAGTCGCAGGTTGCCGTTCGTGTCGTTGTAGCAAGCCTGGATCGTGCTCGGCGGCGGAGCAGCGGACACCGCTGCATAGGCCACCAGCGCAACCATCGCGGCGGCGGCCAACAAGCTGGCGACCGCTAACCGATTGTGGACAAGTTTTTTCATGGATGCCTCCAGATATCGGGTGTAGTTGGCGACATGAGTTGACTCACGTCACGGGGAAACTCAAGAGGCGCGCATTCTAACAGTGATGAGTCTGAAGTCAATCTCCTTCACGTTTCCATGGCAGTTGCTGTCTCGGCTTCTCTAGCGAAGTAAAGTTCCTTGTCTTTCGCGATCAATGGGACTATGCTCGAAATCGACCCCGGCCGGTTCTCTCGCATGACAAGGACTGAAACATGAAATACTTTCTCGTTCTCATAATTCTATTTATCGCGTCCGTAGTTGCATTCGGCCAGGGCAAGGGTGTCGATACCCAGAACCAACGGATCAGCGATAACGGCTCTAATAAAGGTCCGGC
>Ga0105242_10004148_pt1 | contig 11278 bp, 10 predicted proteins | sample KBSM24metaG_FD_81521 | JGI IMG/M metagenome (GOLD analysis project Ga0105242, IMG submission 81521) | Miscanthus rhizosphere microbial communities from Kellogg Biological Station, Michigan, USA - KBS M2-4 metaG | ecosystem: Host-associated > Plants > Roots > Rhizosphere > Soil | place...
GCCGAACTTGGCGGACAGCACCGTGGCGATCGCTGCCGTCAGCGTCGTCTTGCCATGGTCCACGTGGCCGATCGTGCCCACGTTGACGTGGGGCTTGGTACGTTCGAACTTACCTTTTGCCATTTTGAATCTCCAAAGAGCAATGCCTGTGTCAGGGTTTAACGTCTGCACCCGGTTGCTGAATCGTCCCGCACAGGGCAACAGGACGGCACCGGGTCGCAGATTGCAAGAATCTTGCTACTGAATTCATAGCTGCCAGCGCACATCGGATGAGCGCTGGCAGCAGGTTTCTCTCGAAACCGCAGGGCCGGCCGCGCGAGCGGCCCGCCCCGCACGCGCCTTACTTGGCGCGGGCGGCCATGATGGCTTCGGACACGTTGCGAGGTGCTTCGCTGTAGTGCTTGAATTCCATCGTGTAGGTGGCACGGCCTTGCGTTGCGGAGCGCAGCGAGGTCGAGTAGCCGAACATTTCGGACAGGGGGACTTCGGCCTTGATGACCTTGCCGCCGCCGACCATGTCGTCCATGCCCTGCACCATGCCGCGACGCGAGGACAGGTCGCCCATCACGGTACCGGCGTAGTCTTCAGGCGTCTCGACTTCCACGGCCATCATGGGCTCGAGGATGACGGGACCGGCCTTCTTGCAGCCTTCCTTGAAACCGAAGATGGCAGCCATCTTGAACGCCAGTTCGTTCGAGTCCACATCGTGGTACGAACCGAAGTGCAGCGTGACCTTGACGTCCACCACCGGGTAGCCGGCCAGCACGCCTTGCGTCACGGCTTCGTTGAAGCCCTTTTCCACGGCCGGGATGAACTCGCGAGGAACCACACCACCCTTGATGGCATCGACGAATTCGTTGCCCTTGCCGGCTTCGTTCGGCTCGATCTTGAGCACGACGTGGCCGTACTGGCCCTTGCCGCCGGACTGGCGCACGAACTTGCCTTCGGCTTCTTCCACCGTCTTGCGGATGGTTTCGCGGTAGGCCACCTGGGGCTTGCCCACGTTGGCTTCCACGCCGAATTCGCGCTTCATGCGGTCCACGATGATTTCCAGGTGGAGCTCACCCATGCCGGCGATCAGGGTCTGGCCCGATTCTTCGTCGGTCTTGACGCGGAACGACGGATCCTCGGCGGCCAGGCGCTGCAGCGCGATGCCCATCTTTTCCTGGTCGGTCTTGGTCTTGGGTTCGACGGCCTGCGTGATCACGGGCTCGGGGAACACCATGCGCTCCAGGATGATCTGGGATTCGAGATCGCTCAGCGTTTCGCCGGTCGTCACGTCCTTCAGACCCACGCAGGCAGCGATGTCGCCGGCACGGATTTCTTCGACCTCGATCCGCTCGTTGGCGTGCATCTGCACGATACGGCCGATACGTTCCTTCTTGCCCTTGATCGAGTTGTAGACGGTGTCGCCCTTGGTCAGCACGCCGGAATAGACGCGCACGAAGGTCAGCTGACCCACGAACGGGTCAGTCATCAGCTTGAAAGCCAGCGCGGAGAACTTCTCGCTGTCATCCGCCTTGCGGGTCACGGGGTTTTCGTCTTCGTCGGTACCCTTGACGTCCTCGATGTCCGTCGGTGCCGGCAGATAGTCGATCACGGCGTCCAGCATGCGCTGCACGCCCTTGTTCTTGAACGCGGTACCGCACAGCATCGGCTGGATCTCGGTGGCGATGGTGCGCGTGCGCAGGCCTGCCTTGATCTCTTCCTCGGAGAGGTCGCCCTCTTCCAGGTACTTGTTCATCAGCTCTTCGGAGGCTTCGGCAGCGGCCTCGACCATCTTCTCGCGCCATTCCTTGGCGGACTCGACGAGTTCGGCTGGGATGTCCTTGTATTCGAACTTCATGCCCTGGGAAGCTTCGTCCCAGATGATGGCCTTCATCTTCAGCAGATCGACCACGCCGGTGAAGTTGTCTTCCGCGCCGATCGGGATCACCACGGGCACGGGGTTGGCCTTCAGGCGCAGACGCATCTGGTCATAGACCTTGAAGAAGTTGGCGCCGGTACGGTCCATCTTGTTGACGAACGCGAGACGGGGCACCTTGTACTTGTTGGCCTGGCGCCAGACGGTTTCCGACTGGGGCTGCACGCCACCCACGGCGCAGTACACCATGCAGGCACCGTCCAGCACGCGCATGGAACGCTCCACCTCGATGGTGAAGTCCACGTGGCCGGGGGTGTCGATGATGTTGAAGCGGTGCTCGGGATATGACATGTCCATGCCCTTCCAGAAGCAGGTCGTGGCAGCCGACGTGATCGTGATGCCGCGCTCTTGCTCCTGCTCCATCCAGTCCATGGTGGCAGCGCCGTCGTGAACTTCACCGATCTTGTGGTTCACACCGGTGTAGAACAGGATGCGTTCGGTCGTCGTGGTCTTGCCAGCGTCGATGTGGGCCGAGATACCGATGTTGCGGTAGCGCTCGATGGGGGTCTTGCGTGCCATGATGTTTCTTTCGTTTAACGGCCAAGAGCCCGCCCGCCAATGGATGTTGGCAGGTCGGGCTCCCAGCCTTCGAGATATGAGGACGAAACTCGGACTTAGAAGCGGAAGTGGCTGAATGCCTTGTTGGCTTCTGCCATCCGGTGCACTTCGTCACGGCGCTTCATCGCACCGCCACGGCCTTCGGTGGCTTCCAGCAGCTCGTTGGCCAGGCGTTGCGCCATCGACTTCTCACCGCGCTTGCGGGCGGCTTCCTTGATCCAGCGCATCGACAGGGCCAGACGACGCACGGGGCGCACTTCGACGGGCACCTGGTAGTTGGCACCGCCGACGCGGCGGGACTTCACTTCGACCATGGGCTTCACGTTGTTGATGGCAACGGTGAAGGCTTCCAGGGGATCCTTGTCGGGATGCTTCTTCTCGATCAGTTCCAGGGCACCGTAGATGATGCGCTCTGCAACTGCCTTCTTGCCGCCTTCCATGATCACGTTCATGAATTTGGACAGCTCGACGTTGCCGAACTTCGGGTCCGGCAGGATTTCACGTTTGGGGACTTCGCGACGACGTGGCATTTTTCACCTCTATCTTTGCTTCAGTTGGCGCCTTTCCAGGCACCGCGAGAGTCAGCAGGACTCCCACTTACTCGACCCGCGCAGAACGTCTGCGTTTGGGGTCACTACGCTGCCTCACCGCGCCACGCGGGAACAGCACCGAAAATTCTTGCGCAGAAAGCGCAGGGCTTACTTGGCCTTGGGCTTCTTGGCACCGTACTTGGAGCGCGCCTGCTTGCGGTCTTTCACGCCTTGCAAGTCGAGCGAGCCACGCACGATGTGGTAACGCACACCGGGCAAGTCCTTGACACGGCCGCCGCGGACCAGCACCACGCTGTGTTCCTGCAGGTTGTGGCCTTCGCCGCCGATGTAGGAGATGACTTCGAAGCCGTTGGTCAGGCGCACCTTGGCGACCTTACGCAGAGCGGAGTTAGGCTTCTTGGGCGTCGTGGTGTACACACGGGTGCACACGCCACGGCGCTGAGGAGAGTTTTCCATCGCGGGGCTCTTGGACTTGGTCTTTTCGACCTCGCGCCCCTGACGGACCAATTGATTGATGGTTGGCATTGAAATACGTCCCTAAACGTGAAATGTTTCGTGTAAGCCGTGACGGCTTCGTGAACACGAAAACGCGTGAATCCCTTCGGAAATTCCGAAAAGCCTTCTAATGTAGCAGGTCAGGCCCTGGGAGGCAATCCGTGCAGGCAGAGGGCGCGACCCACATCGGGCTTGCGCTGCCACGTGGCGACCCGCCGCATACGGCAAAACGCCCGCGCTGCAAGCAGGGCGGGCGTTCTGAAAGCCAAGGGCGCCTCGCCCTTGCAGGCGGGGCGGCACCATCGGCTTGGCTTACTTGATCCAGAGGCGGATGGCGTCCCAGGCACGGCCGAAGATGCCGGCCTGCTCGACGGGCTCCAGCGCCACCAGCGGCACTTCGGCGATCTGCTGCTCGCCCAGCGAGACCTTGAGCGTGCCCACCGACTGGCCCTGCGTGAACGGAGCGACCAGCGGATCCTGGCGCACGATCTGGGTGGTGACCTTGCCGGCGCTGCCCGAGGGAACGGTGACGACGATGGCTTCGGGGCGGCCGATCTTGAGCGTGTTCTGCTTGCCCTTCCAGACGGCCGGCGTGGCGACAGGCTGGCCGGCGTCGAACAGCTTGACCGCGTCGAAGGCGGTGTAGCCCCAGTTCAGCAGCTTCTGGCTTTCATTGGCGCGGGCGCTTTCGCTGGTCGTGCCCAGCACGATGGAGAGCAGGCGGCGCTGGCCGACGTTGGGGAATTCACGCTTGGACGTGGCCACCAGGCAGTAGCCGGCCGCCGCCGTGTGGCCGGTCTTCAGGCCGTCCACCGTGGGGTCGCGGAACAGCAGTGCATTCCGGTTGTTGCCGTTGGACGGAGGCGTGCCCGGATACGCGTAGTGCTTGGTCGCGTAGTAATGCATGTACTCCGGGAAGTCCTTCATCAGCCGCGTGGCGAGGATGCTCAGGTCGCGCGCGGTGGTGACGTGGCCGGGTTCGGTCAGGCCTTCGGGATTCTTGTAGGCCGTGTTCTTCATGCCCAGGGCCTGGGCCTGGTCGTTCATCAGCTTGACGAAATTCTCGGCCGTGCCGCCCACGCCTTCGGCCAGGGCCATGGTGGCGTCGTTGCCGGACTGCACGATCATGCCCTTGATGAGGTCTTCGACCGGCACCTGCATCTTGGGATCGATGAACATGCGCGAGCCGGGCATCTTCCAGGCGCGCACGCTCACGGGCAGCTTCTGCTCCAGGGTGATCTTCTTGGCGCGCAGCGCGTCGAACACCAGGTAGGCGCTCATGAGCTTGGTGAGCGAGGCCTGCTCGACGGGCGCGTCGATGTCCTTGGCCGCCAGCACCTGGTTGGCCGTCACGTCCAGCAGCAGGTAGTTGCGCGCGGCGATCTCGGGCGGCTGGGGCGCCTGCACCTGGGCCCAGAGCACGGCGGGCGCGAGCAGGGCAGCGCCGACGAGGTTTCGCAACGATGGCATGAAGGACTGGATGGAGATTTGCACTTGGATCGGAAGGGAGAAAGGGAAAGAAGGAAGAGCGAGGCGGAGCGGAACGCGGAGCGCCGGAAGCGGCCGCGCGGGCCGCCTCACAGGCGGGATTGAAGGTGGCGCACCACCAGGTTCTTGAGCAGCGGCAATTGTCCGTGAAAGAAATGGCCGCCCCCGGGCACGACGGTAACGGGCAGTATCTGCGGGCGCGCCCAGTCCATCACCGAGGCGAGGGGCACGGTGTCGTCGGCCTCGCCGTGCACGACCAGGGTGCGCAGATGGGCCTCGGGCGGCACGGGCGCGACGCTGAAGCGGCTGGCGGCCGTGCCGACCAGCACGGCGCGTTCGATGTCGGCCTCGCGTTCGGCCCAGAGACGCGCCAGCGCGTGGCTGGTGACGAAGGCGCCGAACGAGAAGCCCGCCAGCGCCAGCGGCCCCTGCGGCGCCACATGCCGCACCACGGCCAGCAGGTCTTCGAGCTCGCCCCGGCCTTCGTCGTAGGCACCGGCCGTGGCGCCCACGCCCCGGAAGTTGAAACGCACCGCCGTCCAGCCGCTGGCGACGAAGGCGCGCGCCAGCGTCTGCACGACCTTGTTGTCCATGGTGCCGCCGAAGAGCGGATGCGGATGGGCGATGACGGCCACGCCGCGGGCGCGGCCGCCCTCGGGCACCGTGGCCGCATCGCGCACGGCCTCAACGGCACCGGCGGGGCCTTCCAGGGTCAGGCGTTCAGTCTGGGCGTTCAATTTGTACTACCAATTCAATAGCACCCTGCCCCGGTCGAACCAGGGCGGGGCGCCGGAAACTCTTGAGGAGGATATCTGCGTCGCCAGGCGGGACAGAGCCCGTTTCAGCGGCCAAGTTCCGGCGGCGTGAGCAGGCTTCGACGATCTGGCCGTTTTTCAGGTGCGGCGCGACGATCTTGCCGATGTCGCCGCTGTCCATGAAGGTGTGCCTGGTGCCTTCGGGGCAGGCCACGGCGACCGGGCCGCCTGCGCGCCGTGATGTGCGCAGCGGGATCGGCCATGGGTGCGGCCGTTCAGGCGGAAGAGGATGTGGCCTTCATAGTGGCCGGGGGCACCGGGCGCCGGAACCGCTGCCGCCAGAGGCTGGGTAGAGGTGTCGCTCATGGCGGCATTCTAGGACGGGCCCTGCGGCGGCCCCGGCTCGGCGGGCGGGACAGGCGGCGCCTCGCGCTCGCGGCTGGACACACGCAGCAGCACATAGACCAGCGCGGCATAGGGCCAGAGCCAGCCCAGCCACTGCCCGAGCCCGAAGAAGCGGATGAACCGCCCCTGCTCCCAGGCCTGCAGCGTTTCGGCGAAGTAGGCGCTGGTGGGCGCCTGGTTCAGCAGGTTGAGGTGCAGCGCCAGCACCAGCAGCAGCAGGGCGGCGCAGGCGCGCCGGGGAACCCCGACCAGCAGCAGCGCGACGCCCAGGCCAGCCGCCACGCCCAGCTCCGCCGGCAGGGTGATCCATTCCCAGGCATGGGCGGGGCCCCAGCTCATGGCGGCCGACAGCGCCGTCGCCGCGAGCCCCCCCCCGACGATGCCCACCGCGAAGACGGCGCGCCGGCCCAGGTGCCGCACCACGCAATAGCCCAGCAGGCAGGGGATGAGCACGCCCAGCATCACGGCCAGCAGCTCGGCCGCGGGCGAGAGCGGCTCCAGCGGCTCGGTGCGCAGCGGCAGCCAGTCGAGGAAAGGGGTGTCGTCCAGCCAGTCGGCCAGGCCGGTTTCGAGCCGCTCCCACATCTGCCCCAGGCCGAAGGGCACGGCGGCGGGGAACAGCAGCGCCATGGGCCAGAGCGCCAGCAGCACCAGGGCGCCGCGCGCGTCGGCCACGAACCAGCGCGCGCGCAGCCGGTTCCAGCGGGCGATGGCGCCCAGCCATTCCAGCAGCCAGGCCAGCAGCGCGCCCAGCAGGGTGCCGGCGGCGTTGAGCGCCAGGTCCATGTTGGAGGGCACGCGGCGGGGCAGGTAGATCTGCAGGAACTCCATGGACAGCGACAGCAGCGTGCCGGCCGCCACCGCCAGCACGACGGCCAGGCGCGGCCAGCCGCTGCGCAGCATGGCCAGTACCAGCAGAAAGCCCAGCGGTGCATAGCCGGCGACGTTGATGTTGACGTCGAACCACGTCCAATAGGGCGGCGGCAGCGGCGCACTCAGGAACACCCAGGGCGAGATGCCCTGGCCGCGCCAGCCCTCGAACGGGAACAGGCTGGCGAAGACGATCAGCGCCGCATAGAGCAGCGCCAGGGGCCAGGCGGAGGTCTTGTGCATCGGGGATGCGCCTCGGTTCCCGCGCCGGGGAACGATCAGAACGGCTTGACCACCACCAGCACCACGGCGGCCGTCAGCAGCACCACGGGCACCTCGTTGAACCAGCGGAACCAGCGGTGGCTGCGCCGGCTCTCGCCGCGGATCAGCTTGCGCAGCAGCACGGCGCAGGCATGGTGGTAGCCCACGGCCAGCACCACCACGGCCAGCTTGGCGTGCATCCAGCCATTGCCCGGGCCCCGGCCGATGCCGTAGCCCAGATAGAGCCAGAGGCCCAGGCCCAGCGCCGGCACGGCCAGCAGGGTGGTGAAGCGCAGCAGCTTGCGCGCCATGAGCAGCAGGCGCTCGCGCTCGGCCGACGAGCCGGGCGGCACCATGGCCAGGTTGACGTAGATGCGCGGCAGGTAGAAGAGGCCCGCGAACCAGCTGGCCACGAAGATGATGTGGAAGGCTTTGACCCAGAGCATGCGGGCAGTGTACGGGCGGCAGAGCCCGCAGACCCGCACCGGGACAATGTGGCGCACAATTTCGGGCATGCATCTGTCCAGCCCCACTCCCTTCCCCGCCAATCGCCCGCGCCGCCTGCGCCGCGATGCCTTCACCCGCAACCTGGTGCGCGAGAACACGCTCACGCCGCACGACTTCATCTACCCGGTGTTCGTCCACGAGGGCACCCACCTGCGCCAGGCCGTGACTTCCATGCCCGGCGTGGACCGGCTGAGCCTGGACCTGCTGCTGCCCGTGGCCGAGGACTGCGTCAAGCTCGGCATCCCCGTGCTGGCGCTGTTCCCCTCGCTGGACCCGGCGCTCAAGACGCCCGACGGCAAGGAAGCGCTCAACCCCGACGGCCTGATCCCGCGCGTGGTGCGGGCGCTGAAGAAGGAATTCCCCGACCTGGGCGTGCTGACCGACGTGGCGCTCGACCCCTACACCAGCCACGGCCAGGACGGCGTGCTCGACGAGACCGGCTACATCATCAACGACGAGACGGTGGAGCTGCTGGTGGGTCAGGTGCTCGCGCATGCCGAAGCGGGCGTGGACATCGTCGCGCCCAGCGACATGATGGACGGGCGCATCGGCGCCGTCCGCGACGCGCTGGAAGCGCACGGCCACGTGCACACCCGCATCATGGCCTACAGCGCCAAGTACGCCAGCGCCTTCTACGGCCCCTTCCGCGATGCGGTGGGCACGCGCGGCGCCCTGGGCAAGGCCGACAAGAACGTCTACCAGATGGACCCGGCCAACACCGACGAGGCCCTGCGCGAGGTTGCGCTGGACATCGCCGAAGGCGCCGACATGGTCATGGTCAAGCCCGGCATGCCCTACCTGGACGTGGTGCGCCGCGTGAAGGACGAGTTCCGCGTGCCCACCTTCGCCTACCAGGTCAGCGGCGAATACGCCATGCTCAAGGCCGCCGCCGCCAACGGCTGGCTCGACCACGACGCGGTGATGATGGAAAGCCTGCTGGCCTTCAAGCGCGCGGGCGCGGACGGCGTGCTGACCTACTTCGCCCGGGATGCCGCCCGACTGCTGCGCCGCGCCTGACACTACTAAACTGGTAGCTGTCGGCGCCCATCGGACGGGCGCTGGAGCCCGTCTTGACTGATACCCCCTCTGCCGCAGCCGGCGCCATCCGCGTCTTCCACATCGAAGCCGGCAGCGTGCGCGAGCTGCCCGAGCTGCCCGCGGCGCCGCCCGCGCGCGGCTTCTTCTGGATCGCCTGCACGCGCCCGGCCTTCGGCACCTCGCTGCCCCGGCTGCAGGCCATGCTGCAGGCCACGGCCGGGCTGCAGCTGGTGGACCTGCACGTCTCCGACCTGCTGAATGCGCAGCTGCCTTCGCACTACGACTACACCTCGCAGTACGACGTGCTGGTCTTTCGCCGGCTCACCGCCACGCAGTGCGCCACCGTCACCCCCCCGGGCGCAGGCAAAGCCGGAGCGCTGGACAGCCGGGGCGGCCCGCCGGTGCTGCGGCGCATCGACACCAGCCCCGTGGGCTTTGCCGTGTTCGACCAGGTGCTGCTGACCGTCCACCCCGAAGACTGCACCGTGCGCGACGCCTTCGCCGCGCGCCTGCTGGCGCCGCCTCAGTCCGTGGCAGCGGCCTCGACCTCCGCCGGTTCCCTGGGACTGCACCAGCCGCCGGGCCTGGCAGCGGCACAGGCCGCCGCCTCGGAAACCGCCGCGCGCGACCTGCGCAACGCCCCGGTGGCCAACGGCCGCCTGCCGGCCAGCCCCGCCGACCTGATGCTGCGCGTGGTCAACCTGATCGTGGACAACTACCTCGACCTGCGCCGCGAGCTCTCGCGCCAGCTCGACCACTGGCAGGCCGAGCTGCTCAAGCCCCGCGCGCGCTTCGCCAACTGGAGCGCGCTGCTCGACGCCCGCCTCACCCTGCACCAGCTCGACGAGATCTGCGAGGACCAGCGCGCCGCCGTGCAGGACTGGGTGGACACGCTGGAGACCTGGACGCCGCCCGACACCATGGCCGCGCTGCGCGAGCTCGACCTGCTCAAGGTCCGCAGCCGCGACGTGCTGGAGCACATCGAGCGGGTGGTGCACCACGTGCGCCGGCTCGAACAGAGCACCGAAACCGCCGTGCAGATGCACTTCAGCGTGCAGAGCAACCGCACCAACGACATCATGCGCACCCTCACGGCCCTCACCGCCGTGTTCCTGCCGCTGAACCTCATCGCCGGCATCTTCGGCATGAACTTCGAGTTCATCCCCCTCGTCCACAAGCAGGACGGGTTCTGGTGGGCCATGGGTTCGATGACGGTGATCGCCGCCGCGCTCATCGCGCTCTTCTGGCGCAAGCGCTACCTGGCGCGTACCGGGCAGCACTGACGGCGCGGGGGACCGCCCCCGCGCCCACCGGGGCGCGCCTGAACACCCCCAGCGCTTTCCAGATCCTGTCCGGCTCACCCGCCAGCGTGGCCGCGAGCATCCCAGTATTAACCCTGATGCCATATCAGCCATGTCAAAAACTGCCAAAACATTAATTGCTTAGTCAATTAATATCGGCAGCATGAATTCCACTTCCGAAGACATCTCCGTCTATCTGGACCGCCAGGGGCCCGTGCCCCACCCCGTGGAGCAGCACCTGGGCTACCAGCTGCGGCGCATCGTGACGCTGCTGACCGCCCACATCGACCGGCAGGTCGAGCCCCTGGGCCTGACCGACGCCCAGTGGAAGCCGCTGCTGCGCCTGCTGCTGGACCAGACCGGCACCGTGGCGGCGCTCGCGCGCCTCTGCCAGCTGGATGCAGGCGGCATGACGCGCCTGCTCGACCGGCTGGAAACCAAGGGCCTGGTGCGCCGCGAGCGCTCCCTGGAAGACCGCCGCGTCGTCAACATCGATCTGACCGATGAAGGCCGCGCCGCCGCGCAGCAATTGCCCGAGCTGCTGCTGGGCATGCAGCGCTCCATGCTGCAGGGCTTCAGCGCCGAAGAAGAAGCGCAGCTGCGCGGCTATCTCTTCCGCATCTACGACAACGTCAGAACGCTCGACCCCGGCAACGAAGCCAGCCCGGGCGCCTGAGGCGCAGCGCCGCAGCCCACCCGCCTTTCCCTGAGCACAACAGCATGAAAAACCAGCTCCACCCTTCTTCCCCGCCCGCCGGCGCCGCCGATACGTCGGCCGCCACGCCGGCACGCAGCCGCCTGCAGGGCGCCGCGCTCTACTTCGCCACGCTGGCGCTGGCCATCGCCGCCCTGCCCGGGCTGACCGGCTGCGCCGACATGTCCGGCATCGCCTCGCACGCCACGATGCGCGACGCCGCCTCGCTGGGCCTGGACGCGGCCACGCCGGCAGCCCCCGGCACGCTGCAGGTCGATGCCGCCGTGCCGGCCGACTGGTGGCGCGGCTTTGGCGACGCGCAGCTCGATGCGCTGATCGATCGCGCTCTCGCCAACAACCCCAGCCTGAAGCAGGCCGAGGCCCGCGTGGCCCGCGCCAATGCCTTCACCGAATCGGCCCGCGCCAACGAC
>Ga0105242_10004149_pt1 | contig 11278 bp, 10 predicted proteins | sample KBSM24metaG_FD_81521 | JGI IMG/M metagenome (GOLD analysis project Ga0105242, IMG submission 81521) | Miscanthus rhizosphere microbial communities from Kellogg Biological Station, Michigan, USA - KBS M2-4 metaG | ecosystem: Host-associated > Plants > Roots > Rhizosphere > Soil | place...
CCGCCGGCGCGCGCCAGCGCTTCTCGTATATCTACTCGTACGGCGGCAACTCGTACACCACGCTCTCGAGCGGGTCGGTCCAGGACCTCGTGCGGCTGACGAAGCGCTTCAGCGGCAAGTATCTCTGGGTCTCCCTCGACGGCCGCGAGTATCTGATCCGCGATCCGGGCGTTCTCGCCGAGGGCGCGCGCGGGGCGGCGGCGCTCGAGGCGCTCGCGCCCGGTCAGCGCGCGCTGCACGCGAAGATGCGGCCTCTCGAGCGACGCGCCGACCGAATCGAAGAGCAGATCGACGAGATCACCGACGACGATGATCACGAAGAGAGGGCCGAAATGCGCGGGCGCCTCCGCGATCTCGAACGCCAGCTCCGGGACGTCGAGCGCGAGCTGCGCGACTACGAGCGGGAAGAACAGAAGCTCGATCGCCGCGAAGAAGAGATCGAGCGCGTCTTCGAAGCCGGGCTCGAGAAGATCGTCGAGCGATCGATCCGCAACGGAGTCGCCGAGCGCCTGCGATAGGGCGGATTGTTGACACCCGTCGGTCGTGTTCCTACAGTGGGCTAGCGCTCCGCGCGGCCGACTGCTAATGGGAACACGACACGACCTCAGCGGAATCGATCTCGAACCGCGCGCACGCGAAGTGCTGCGCGAGATCGTCATTCAGCACATCGCCAGCGGCGAGGCGATCAGCTCCCGCTCGCTCTCCAAGTGCGGCCGCTTCGATCTCTCTCCCGCCAGTCTCCGCAACGTGATGGCGGACCTCGAGGACCTCGGCTATCTCCAGCAGCCCCACACCTCGGCCGGCCGCGTGCCCACCGACCGCGGCTACCGCTTTTTCATCGATAACCTCATGCGCTCGCGCTCGCTCACCACGCGCGAGCGCGAAGTCATCGACGATCAGGTCGGCCACGCCAGCGAGATCGAACAAGTCCTCCAACTCGCCTCGAGCCTGCTGTCCAAGCTGAGCGACCAGGTCGGGATCGTCTTCATGCCGACGCTCCTGCAGTTCGCCATCCGCTCGATGGACTTCATCCTCGTGGCCGAGAGCAAGATCATGTGCGTGATCGTCGGCACGAACGGCGTCGTGGTGAACAAAGTCATCGAGACCCGCAACGCCTTCACGCGCGACGAGCTGGAGAAGATCGGACGCTACATCACCACCGAATTCTCGGGCTGCACGCTCGATCTCATCCGCCGCCGTCTCATCCGCATGACCGAGCAGGAGCGGGCCCAGCACGATCAGATGCTGCAGAAAGCGATCACCCTCGGCATCGAGGCGGTCAACGACGTCGCGCCGTTCGATCACGAGCTCTACGTCGAAGGCGCGGCCTCGATCCTCAACAAGCCCGAGTTTTCCGACGCCGTCGCGCTGCGGAAAACATTTCTCGCGCTGCAGGAGAAAGAGAAGCTCGTCGAGATCCTCGAGTCATGTCTGACCGAGGATGGACTGCAGATTCTGATAGGCTCGGAGAGCGACTTCACGCAGAGTCACAACTTCAGCATCGTTGCCCGCAGGTACGGATCGAATGCGGCACCGCTCGGCATGGTCGGCATCATCGGACCGATGCGCATGGAGTATGCGCGTATGGCACCGCTTGTGGACTACCTCGGGCGCGCCTTGAGCCGCAAGATCGAAGAAGAACAGGAGCACCACACCTGATGGACGACACCAAGCGAAACAACGAGTCGGAGGATGACGCGTACGTCATCGAAGACACCGGCGAATCCATCGAAGAAATCGAGAGAGAGATGGAAGCGACGGCGAAGGAGGCGGCCGCGGCGACGGGAGCGGGCGCCGCCGCCGCGGACGAGGAAACGCAGCAGCTTCGCGACCGCTATCTCCGCCTGCTCGCCGATTTTGAGAACTTCCGCAAACGCAGCGAGCGTGAGAAGACGGAGTTCTACAAGTACGCGATGGCGGGACTGCTGAAGGATCTCCTTCCGGTTCTCGACAACTTCGATCGCGCACTCGACCACGCCGAGGAGGGCGACGAGTTCCACCAGGGCGTCCTGCTGATCTACAAACAGCTCTTCGACGTCCTGCAGAGGCACGGCCTGCGGCCGATCGAAGAGTCAGGCGTTCCCTTCGACCCGAACGTCCACGAAGCCGTGATCCGGGAAGAAGATCCGTCCGTGCCCTCTCACACCGTGACCGCCGTCCTGCAGAAGGGCTACTTTCTCCATGACCGCCTGCTGCGGCCCGCCATGGTCAAGGTGGCGGTGGGCGGGCCGGATTGAGGCAGGTTCCCGGTTTGTGTTGGTGTGGTGCGCGCTTCCAGCGCGCGTTCGGGCGGGGGCGGGCTGGAAGCCCGCACCACACCGAGGGATGACACAGGCAGTCGCTGCTGTTTAACATCGGACATCCATGGCCAAGATCCTCGGCATCGACCTCGGTACGACCAACTCCTGCGTCGCGGTGGTGGACGTCACCACCCCGCAGGTGATCCCCAATCGCGAAGGCAGCCGCACCACGCCTTCCGTGGTCGGCTTCACCGAGGACAACGAGCGGCTGGTCGGGCAGATCGCGAAGCGGCAGGCCATCACTAATCCGTTCAACACCGTCTTCGCCATCAAGCGCCTCATCGGCCGCAAGTTCGACTCCGACGAAGTGGGGCACGCCAAGAACGTGCTTCCCTACAACATCGTGCCGGCCGCCAACGGCGACGTGAAGGTGCGCATCCGCGACCGCGAGTACTCGCCCGAAGAGATCTCCGCGTTCGTGCTGATGGAGATCAAGGCATTCGCCGAAGAGTTCCTCGGCGAACAGATCACCGAGGCCATCATCACCGTACCGGCGTACTTCAATGACTCGCAGCGGCAGGCCACGCGCGACGCGGGCAAGATCGCCGGGCTGGAAGTGCTGCGCATCATCAACGAGCCGACCGCCGCCGCGCTGGCGTACGGTCTCGACAACAAAGCGAACCAGATCATCGCCGTGTACGACCTCGGCGGAGGCACGTTCGACATCTCGATCCTCAAGCTCGAAGACGGCCTGTTCGAAGTGCTCTCGACGTCGGGCGACACGTACCTCGGCGGCGAAGACTTCGACAAGCGGGTCATGGACTGGCTGATCGAGACGTTCGAGCGCGAGACGAAGATCGATCTGCGCGAGGACCGCATGGCCCTGCAGCGGCTCAAGGAAGCGGCCGAGCGCGCGAAGTGCGAGCTGTCGATGGAGCAGGAGTCGCGGATCACGCTCCCGTTCATCTCCGCCGACGCCAGCGGGCCGAAGCACCTCAACGCCGTTCTCACCCGGCGCGAGTTCGAGCGCATGGTCGAGGACCTGATCCAGCGCACAATCGATCCCGTCAACGACGCCTTGCGCTCCGCCGGCGTGACGCCGAAGCAGATCGACGAGGTCGTGCTGGTCGGCGGTCAGACCCGCACGCCGAAAGTCATCGAGGCGGTGAAGCAGGTGTTCGGGAAAGACCCGAACCGCAACATCAATCCCGACGAAGTCGTGGCCGTCGGCGCGGCGGTCCAGGGCGGCATCCTGCGCGGCGACATCAAGGACATGGTCCTGCTCGACGTCACGCCGCTGTCCCTCGGCATCGAGACCCACGGCGGCCTGTTCACGAAGCTGATCGAGCGCAACTCCACCATCCCCACGAAGAACTCGCTTGTGTTCACGACCGTCGCCGACAATCAGACCAAAGTGCAGGTGCACGTGCTGCAGGGCGAGCGCGAGTTCGCGCGCGAGAACAAGTCCCTCGGCAAGTTCGATCTGATCGGCATCCCTCCCGCGCCGCGCGGCGTGCCGCAGGTCGAGGTGACGTTCTCCATCGACTCGAACGGCATCGTCAACGTCACCGCGCGCGACCAGGCCACGGGGCAGTCGCAGGGCGTGCAGATCAATCCCGCCGGCGGGCTCTCGAAGGACGAGATCGACCGGATCATCAACGAGGCCTCCGAGCACCAGCGCACCGACGCCGCGCGCCGCGAGATCCGCATGCTCCAGAACAAGCTCGAGGGAATGATCTACACCAACGACAAGGTCTTCAAAGAGTTCGGCAAGCTGCTGAACGAAGACGATCGCAATCGCGTCCTGAGGATCCTCACGCGCGCGAAGGAAGCGGCGACGGCGGAAGACAAGCAGAGCATCAACGATGCGATCTTCGAGTTGCAGGCCGCGTCGCGCATCCTGACCAGCGTGATGCTCTACAACCCGCTGAAGGTCTCGGCGTCCAGCGACTCGAGCACTCCGACCTAACGAATGGCAACGACGGAAAAACGCGACTACTACGAGGTCCTCGGCGTTCAGCGCGCCGCGGCCATCGACGACATCAAGAAGGCTTACCGCAAGCTCGCGCTGAAGTATCACCCCGACAAGAATCCGGGTGACGCGGACGCGGAGGAGAAGTTCAAGGAAGCGGCGGAAGCGTACGGCGTGCTGTCCGACGACGAGAAGCGCGCGCGCTACGATCGTTACGGACACCAGGGCGTCGGCGGCTTCAGCGGATTCGACCCCAATCAGTTCGCCGACTTCGGCGACATCCTCGGCGACCTGTTCGGCTTCGGCGATTTCTTCGGCACTCGCGGCGGCCGCCGCAGCTCGCGCGCCGCGCGCGGAAACGATCTGCGCTACGACCTGCAGCTCGAGTTCATGGAAGCGGTGTGGGGGAAGGAAGTCTCGATCAACGTGCCGCGCGTGATCGGTTGCGAGTCGTGCCACGGCTCGGGCGCGCGTCCGGGAACGCAGCCGGTGACGTGTACGGGATGCGGCGGGCGCGGGCAGATCCGCTATTCACAGGGGTTCTTTGCTGTGGCGCGCACCTGCCCGCAGTGCGGCGGCGCAGGGAAGGTGATCAAGGATCCGTGCACCACGTGCAACGGCGCCGGACGCGTGCGCGAAGAGAAGAAGATCTCGGTGAAGATTCCGGCGGGCGTCGACGACGGCTCGCGGCTCCGCGTCGCGGGGGAAGGCGAGGCGGGCTTCAACGGAGGTCCGGACGGCGATCTGTACGTGTTCCTCAACGTGCGCGAGCACCCGAAGTTCTCGCGGCGCGACTACGACGTCCACTCCGAGCAGACGATCTCCGTCACCCGCGCCGCGCTCGGCGGAGAAGTGAAGACGGAGACGATCGACGGCGAGGAATCGCTGAGAGTGCCGGCCGGCACGCAGCCGAATCAGGTCTTCCGCCTGCGCGGCAAAGGCGTCCCCTACCTCGACAGCAGCGGCCGCGGCGATCACTACGTGCACGTCGCCGTGCGCATCCCATCCTCGCTCAGCGACGAACAACGCTCCCTCCTCGAACAACTCGCCATCCTCGACGGCGAGAGCCTCCCAGTGGAGAAACCTCTGCTCGAAAAGGTGAAGGACTTTTTCTCGTAGCATTTTTGGACTGCGGCGACGCCAGTCGCCGCTTTGGCAGCGACGAGCAAGGCTCGTCGCCACGGCGACTAGCGTCGCCGTGTGTGAAAGCGGCGACTGGCGTCGCCGCAGTCCAAAACGCGTGCTACCATCGCCTTCGGTCCAATGAGTCGAGTGGCGGCCTCGCGCGATCTGGCGCGCATTGAAGAGCAGTTGCATCGCTTCGGCAGCGCGATGCTGGTCTGCTTCAGCGCGGCGGTGCTCCTCTGCGTGTTCATCGTCAACGCGCGCGGCATGCTCGCCCTCGACGTTCTGCGGCAGCTGGCCTCCCTCGGCGTCGCCCTGTGGCTGGTCGGGTTCGTGCTGGTATTCTTCTTCGCCTACTACCGCGCGCAGCGGCGGTTGGCGATGCAATGAACTTTTCGCGCTGGCGCCCGCACCCGTGGCACGGACTCTCCGCAGGCGACGACGCGCCGCGCGTGGTGAACGTGTTCGTCGAGATCACGCCGTTCGATCTGATCAAGTACGAAGTCGACAAGGCCAGCGGCTATCTCAAAGTCGACCGGCCGCAGCGCACGTCCTCGCAGCCGCCCGCCCTTTACGGATTCATCCCGCAGACGTATTGCGCGGAGCGCGTCACGCGGCTCTCGCCCGGCGCCGAGCGCGGCGACGGAGATCCGCTCGACATCTGCGTGCTCAGCGAGCGTCCGATCTCGAAATCGGAAGTGCTGATTCCCGCGCGCGTGATCGGCGGACTGCAGTTGCAGGATCGCGGCGAAGCGGACGACAAGATCGTCGCCGTGTTGCAGGGCGATTACGTCTGGGGCGAGGCGACGGACATCACCGATGTGCCCGAGGTCCTGATCGAGCGGCTCGAGCATTACTTCTCGACCTACAAGCTCGTGCCCGGCGAACCGCCGCGCATCAAGATCACCGCGCGTTACGGGTTCGATCACGCCGCCGCCGTCGTACAGGCCGCGATCGAGGACTATCGCGCCCACTTCGGCAGCGGCGATGCGTAATTGTCGTGTGGTGCGCGCCTCCGGCGCGCCCCCCGCCCGAAGGCGCGCCGGAGGCGCGCACCACACCACATCAAACCACACCGTTCGGGAGAGCCATGCGAGATTACATTCTCGAGATCTTCTTCGAGGGCGACGAAGAAGATCTGATTCAGTCGCGGCTCTTTCTCACGAAGTCGACCGGCAGCACGTCGACGGATGCGATGATCTCCGCGTACTTTGACTCTCCCGAGGACCGGGACGCGGCGGCGCAGTTGTTGAGCGAGTTCGAAGTCCGCTCCGCCGAACGCGAGCGCCTCGACTGGCTCGAGATCTATCAGCAGTCGCTCGAAGCGATGGCGATCGGCGAGCATTTCATCGTGGCACCCGACGCCGCGCTCTTTCCGCAAGACACCGATCGCTTCACCATCGTCGTTCCGCAGGAGCAGGCTTTTGGCACCGGCTCGCACGAGACGACCGCGCTCTGCATCGAGATGCTCGAGTCGCTCGAGCTCCGCGGCAGGCGCGGGCTGGACATCGGCGCCGGCAGCGGCATTCTCGCGATCGCCATGCTTCGCCTCGGCGCAACGAAGGTGATCGCGTTCGACAACGATGTCGATGCCTATGGCGCGCTGCGCGACAACAGCATGCGAAACGACGCCGATGTCACAGTGTTCATCGGCGGCATCGAGGCGCTGCGCGGCGGCGCGTTCGATGTCGTGACGATGAACATCATCCCCGAGGTCATCCTGCCGCTGCTGCCGCACGTCGTGTCGCGCATGGCCGACGGCGCATCGCTCATCCTCAGCGGCATCCTCACCATCCGCCGCGACAACGTCGTGGACGGCGCGCTCGCGCACGGTCTCGAGCTCGTGAGCGAGCGCGAAAAAGGGGAGTGGTGGGCGGGTGTGTTTAGACGGTGATCAGGCATACCATAAGGCATGCCTCACAACTGGAAGGCCTTGCGCAAAAGCGCCGTGCCTTTCGTGCTTTTTGCCGTAGTCATCATCGGATACCTGTCGCTGTCCGTTCTGACGTCGTACAGGCCGAACACGCCGCGACTTGGAGATGCCGAATTCATGGCTCGCAATCTCTGGGCGGTTGCGGTCCTGATCCTCATCATGGTGCTGATCTGGAATGTCGGCGTGGGCTGGCGCATCGTCCGCCGTGCTCCGAAGGCCGGCCTCGTACTCACGGTTGCTGCCGTTGTGGTGGCTGTTGCGCTCATCGGAGCCGGCTATCTGTTTCTCAAGGGAACCGGCCGCGTGTACATGGGAGCGGCCGGCGCGGAGCTCATCCAGCAATTGGAACGGTACACAAACGTGCCCGTAAGAACCGTCGTCACGGCGCTCAACTGGATCACGGCGGCGGTCGTCGCCCTCGTGGTCGGAGCGCTGGGCGTATTGCTGTACAAGGGTGAAGTGGAGATGTCCGCGGAATGCGAACGGACCATCGTCCGTGAGACTCGCCTTCTACTCCTCTCCTCCTCCGCCCTCTTGGTTGCCGGGGTCGTCGAAATCGCGTTCTTGTATCGCTGGACGTCGACTATCCATTCATCCATGACGCAAGTCAGCGCCTCTGTTGCCGCGACGACGTTCGCGATCAAGGCCGGCGCGGTCTACAGCATGATGCTGCTCGTGATTTACGCTCCTGTTTTCGTGCTTCACGAAAGCCGGGTGGCGCGGCTTGCCGATGCGCATACGAAGGTGGAGCGGGACACGTGGCTCAAAGTGCACGGCCTGCATCATTCGCTGAGCGGGACGCTGACGAACCTCGTTGCGCTGGCCAGCCCCTGGCTGAGCGGTCTAGCCACGCTGTTTTTCAAGTGACGGAGAAACGTCGCCACAGACGCGCGATGCGCATGCTCGGCGCGTCGCCTTCGGCGCGGACGTCGGCCTCGGGATGTCGCTCGCCGAGGAGCACTTCGCGGGCGCGCAGGTCGCCGAGCGTGATCAGCTCGACGAGCTTGTGCCAGCGGCGCTCCATGAAGGCATACGGCAGACGGTGGTGCGGACGAATCACCACGACCCGATCGCGCACGTTCGCCGGAATCTCGTGATCGAACTCGAGCGTGCTCTTATGGATCCCGCCTTCCGATTCCCCTTTCATCGTCATCAGCACGACCGCGTCACATCCCAGCTCGAAGGCGAGCTCGTAGGGGATGTTGTTCGTCGCGCCGCCGTCGCCGTAACGCTCGCCGGAGATGCGCGGCGCGCGCGTGTAGAAGGGCGGGAAATAGTTGGAGGCAATGAGGAGATCGACTGGATGCTCGACCTCGCGGGCGTCGATCAGGACATTGCTGCGGTCGCGCAGCCGAGTGACGGAGACGTAACACGGCAGCGCCTCCGGGGCAGAGAGACGGTTGCCGATGAAACGCGTGAAATTGCGGCGATTGAGCTCCGCGTAGCGCCACGGCGACAGCTCGACGAACAGATTGCGCAGATCGAGCTCGCGCATGCGCATGAACGATTTCCAGAAGAAGCGGATGCGATGTTCCCGGCGTGCCGCCACGATCGCCGCATTCCACGCGCCTCCCGACGCGCCGATGCAGACGGCCGGCTTCACGCCGAGCGCGGCCAGACGCTCGATGACGCCGATCTGGAAGGCGCAGCGGGAAGAACCGCCGGAGAAGACATACGCGATCTTCTGCGCCGCGAGTAAGTGTTGCAGCACACTACCGTCCCAGCTCGTACAGATACTCGACGAACGACATCACCGCGCCGTCGAAGCCGTGCACGTTCGGCTTCGCGGACTCGATCACGTAATACTCGTCCGGCGCGTGTGCGCCGCCGCCGTGGCCGAGGCCGAAGTGGCCCGAGGCGAGCTTCAGCGGGTCGCCGGTGAATACATAGCCGGGATACGAGCCGGCGTTGCGCGGCCAGAGCACCGGGTTGATGCCGGCCTGCTTCAGAACCGCAACCTGCGCCTGAATCAGCGGCGCCGTCGCCGCGGTGCTGGTCGGATCGTAACCGCCGGTCACGTTCACTTCGATATCGCCGAAGCCGCGCTTCGCGAGATGTGCCTTCAGCGCCGCCACCGCATCCGCCAGTTTCATGTCGGGCACGAGGCGCATGTCGATCTTCGCCACGGCGCGATGCGGAAGGATCGTCTTGCCGCCGGGCCCCGTGTAACCGCCGACCAGGCCTTCGATGTTCACCGTCGGCTGCGACTCGAGCCGCTCGTTCGCCTCCTGCCATGGCAGGTCATCGATCCAATGCTGCACGCCGAGCTGCTTCTTCGACTGCGCTTCGCTGCGGCGCTTCGCCGCTTCGGCGATCATCGCGCGCTCCACCGCGCTGAGCGGCCGCGGCACCGGATAGTTCTCGATCGTGATCGTATTGCCGTCGTCTGAGACGAGCGTGTCGAGTGCTTTCACCAGATGCCAGGCCGGGCTGTCGACCATCGCCTTCAACGACGAGTGAATGTCTTTGGCCGGACCGCGTCCCCACTTCTCGCCGCTCGACACCAGCTCCAGCTCGGCGACGCCCTTCGCGCCGAGGCTCACCGTCACGATGCCGTCGAGATCCTGCGTCGCCGACGGCATGAACACGCCGGCGGTTTTCCGAAGCGCCGCCTCGACTTCGGGGCGATGCACGAGCTGGCCGATGTGCGGCGACCCGATCTCTTCCTCTCCCTCGGCGACCAGGACGAGATTCACCGGCATCTTGCGTCCCGCGCCGCGAATCGCGTGCAGTGCGGCGAGAAACGCCGCCTCCGGTCCCTTCTGATTGACCGCGCCGCGGCCGACGATCACCTTCCCGACTCCCGGCTTGTCCACGATTCGCGCTTCGAGCGGAGGCGAGGTCCACTCGGCCGGATCGAATTGTTTGACGTCGTACATGAAGTAGAGACCGACCGTCTTTTTCGCGCCGGCGTCGAGCGTCGCGAAGACGCCCGGCTTTCCATCCGTGTTGATGACCGTGGCCTGCTGGAACCCGGCATCACGCGCCAGCTTCGCCATGTACTCCGCGCCGGCCGGATACTCGCGGTTCTCGGCGGCGATCGACGGCAGGGCGATCCAATCCTGTAATCGCTTGACCGCTTCGTCGTGCCGCTTCGCGACCTCCGCCCTGACGTCGCTCAGGTCATCGGCAGCAAGAGAGTGTGAGAGGAGGGCGAATGCCGTGAGGGCTGCTGCGATCGTCTTCATATGCTCCATGTGGTGACCGCTGCCTCAGCGGTCACGGCGACCGCTGGGGGCAGCGGTCGCCACATCAAATCTATGCGCGCTTGTCGATCTCGACGTAGTCGCGCCGCTCGGCGCCGGTGAAGACCTGCCGCGGGCGGGCGATTTTCTGGTCGGAATCCTTGAGCATCTCCTGCCACTGGGCGAGCCAGCCGGAGACTCGGGGGATGGCGAAGAGGACCGTGAACATCTCCATCGGGAAGCGGAGCGCCTGGTAGATCAGGCCTGAATAGAAGTCGACGTTCGGGTAGAGCTTCCGCTTGATGAAGTATTCGTCCTCGAGCGCGATCCGCTCCAGCTCCACGGCGATGTCGATGAGCGGGTTCTTGCCCGTCTCCTCGAATACCTCGTCGGCGACGCGCTTGATGATCTTCGCGCGCGGATCGTAGTTCTTGTAGACGCGGTGGCCGAAGCCCATCAGGCGCCCATCGCCGGCCTTCACGCGCTTGATGAAGTCGGGGACGTTGCTCACCGAGCCGATCTCGTTGAGCATGTGGATGACCGCCTCGTTCGCGCCGCCGTGCAGTGGGCCATAGAGCGCCGCCGCCGCCGCCGCAACCGCCGAATACGGGTCGACGTGCGAGCTGCCGACCGCGCGCATGGCGTTGGTCGAGCAGTTCTGCTCGTGATCGGCGTGGAGGATGAAGAGGACGTCGAGCGCGTGCTCCAGCACGGGGCTCGGTTTGTACTTCACCTCGGTCATCTTGAACATCATGTTCAGGAAGTTGCCGGGATACGACAAGTCGTTGTCGGGATAAGCGTACGGCATCCCCACCATGTTCCG
>Ga0105242_10004150_pt1 | contig 11277 bp, 5 predicted proteins | sample KBSM24metaG_FD_81521 | JGI IMG/M metagenome (GOLD analysis project Ga0105242, IMG submission 81521) | Miscanthus rhizosphere microbial communities from Kellogg Biological Station, Michigan, USA - KBS M2-4 metaG | ecosystem: Host-associated > Plants > Roots > Rhizosphere > Soil | place: Michigan...
AGCCGGCCGGCGCTACGCGCGGCCGTCAGAGGGGGCCGAGATCGTCAACGTCGCGAGGCTCACCGGCGGAGAGATCCTGATCGCGGCCAGCGCGGAGGCGCGAGGTCTCCTGTGCAAGGCCGACGAGGTCAACTTCCTCTCCGGGCCGGGCAAGGGCGTGCTGCTCATCAAGCTGAACGACGAAGACCGGCTGCTCGGCGCGATTGCCTCGACCGGTGATCGCGATCTGCTGACGGTCGAGACCTCCCGCGGCGCGGAGCAGACCATCAGCACCGGCAAGTACGAGGTCACCGGCCGCGGCGGCAAAGGCCGCGAGCTGCTCCAGCGCGGCCAGTTCACCAAGGTCATCTGGCCGACGCCCGAAGCGCCGCCGCCGCTGGCCCCGAACTAAAGAATCGGCACGATTCCGCGGTATGCAGTACAATGTCGCTGCAACCTCGCCAAGAGGTTAGCCGGCGCGAACACTGCTATCTCTGGCTGGAACCTCCAGCCGCTGTTGTTCGACGCGAACAGACAAGCGACTCTCAACTAGGAACCTCTTTTGCCTCATCAAGACCGTCTGAACATCGCCGTTTTCATCGACTTCGACAACATCGAGATCGGCGTCAAGACCACCCTCGGCCAGCAATTCGACGTCGGTATCATCCTGGACGCGATCAAGGAGCGTGGCGAAGTCGTCACCAAGATCGCCTACGCCGACTGGACCCGCTCGGGCGAGTACAGCCGCTCGCTGACCCAGCATGCGATCCGCCTCGTCCAGCGGAACATGACGCCCGGCGGCGACAAGAACGGGGCGGACATCAACCTCGCCCTCGACGCCCTCGAGATGGCGTTCACCCACTCGCACATCAACGCCTACGTCATCGTCGGCGGCGACAGCGATTTCCTGTCGCTGGTCGAAAAGCTCAAGCAGTACGACAAGAAGGTGTTCGTCGTCGGCGGGCGCGCGTTCACGAGCATGATCCTGCAGCGCAACTGCCACGAGTTCATCGCCTACGAGAATCTCGCCGGCGTCAGAAAGGCGGCCGCCAAGCAGGGACGTCCGATGCCCGCCGCCGCGGCCAGCGCGCCAATCGCGCAGGCGCTGCCGGTCGTGCGGCGCGCGCTGAAGATTCTCGCCGACCGCGAAGTCACGCCGCAGACCGGCCTGCTCAAGAGCACGCTGCTGCAGCTCGACTCCACGTTCTCCGAACGCAACTACGGCGCCTCGTCGTTCCTGGACTTTGTCGAGAAGCTGGCGAAGGTCGGCTACGTGCACCTGAAGACCTCGGGCCGCAGCGTGATGGTGGAGCTGAACGAGGGCTTCGTCGAGGAGCCGCGCGCCGCCTCGGATGGCGACGACGCCTCGGCATCGCCCGCGGCGCAGAGCGACGCGCCGCAGATTGTGCCGCAGGCGGCGCAGAGCGGCTTGCACGTCGTACCGCCGCCCTCGCAAGGCTACGACCGCCCGGCCGGAAGCGGCGCGCCCGGCGCGCCCTACGGCAGCGGCGGCTTCAACCCGGCGACCCAGGAACCGGTCGGTCCTCCGCTCGGCGATCAGGCCGACGGTGTGCAGAAGGCCGGACGTATTCTCGGCGCCGCGACCGGCGCGCGCTGGCCGATGTACCTGCGCAACGTCAAACAGATCCTGCGCCAGACCGAGGGTGGCTTCGACGAGCGCCGCTACGGATTCGGCGGACTGATGGATCTGCTGAAGGCGTGTCAGCGTGAAGGGTTCGTGCGCGTGGAGCGGGATCGCCGCGGCGGTCTTCGCGTGTTCCAGGGCCCGGCGCTCCAGGCCGTCGCGGCGGCCGCGCCGATCAGCCGGCCGAACCTGCCGCAGCCCGACGTCGAAGACACCTACGAGAACCAGCCGATCGACATCCGGCCGGCCGACCCGATCGATTCAGGCGAGCCGGCCATGAACGAGGAGATCGGCGAGCCGATCCCGATCGATACGACCGCCGAGCTGCTGGGACGCGCCAAGCCGCGCAAGCCGCGCGCCCGCGCGCCGCGACCGGTGCCGGTGGCGGCGCCCAAAAAAGCGGCGGCCAAGAAGTCGACGGTCAGGAAGTCCACGCGCGGCAAGAAGTCAGCCGCGTCGCAGTCGGACGACATCGGCAATCGGTAAACGATCAGAGGAAACCGCGGGGAACGCATGGTTCGACAGGCTCACCATGAGCGCTCATCCTGAGCTTGTCGAAGGATGCGATCTCCGCGGTCTCGGCGGTTTCTTCTGTACGTCACTTCTGCGTGTCGAAGTAATCCACCCACTGCTTGACGAGGGCCGCCTGGGGCCCTCGTGCTCGCAGGTAGGCGTCCGCGTACTCGTGGGCGCGCTTGCGATCGTCGGCGCGATTGTGGACCACCGCGCCTCCCGCGTGCACCGTGTACAGCCACTGCACGGCGAGGAAATACGCGTCGCGATCGTCCTGCCGATCGTCCAGGTAGCGCTCCAGGGTGCGAACCGCTTCCCGTCCCCGGCCGAACGTCCCGTACAACATCGCGAGCGGCTTGGTGAAGCGTGAATCGGTCGGCCACTTGCCGTCCGCCTCCTCCAGGATCGCGCGCGCGCCGCCGAAGTCGTGAATGCGCAGCAGCGCTTCGCTGAGCCACTGATAGATCTGCGGGAAGTCGGTGCCGTCCACCAGCGCCGTCTGCCACGCGCTGGCCGCCTCCTGATCCTTCCCGGCGGCGGCGAACGACGCGGCCAGGAACGTCAGCGGCGAGGTGCTGTCGATGTCCGGGTTGATCGCGCTCTTGAAGCTCAGCTCGGCCTTCGTCCAGTCGCCGGCGGCGAGAAAGGCGATGCCCTGATCGAACGCGGGCTTGATGCTGGGGGCCAGGCGCTCGCGGAACGGCGCCAGCGTCGTCTCGTCGATCGCCGCGTCGCGCTGAAAGACCGGCTTCATCGTGTTGTCGTCGATCGGCAGGAAGAGCTCCGCGTCCACCGAGACGTTCCCGAGCCCTTCAGCCGATGTCAGCAGCACCTTCGGCGGCGCGATCTCGAAACCGCGGGTCAATGTCTTGATCGAAGCGCCGGCGGCCGACGACAGGATCGCGCGCAGCACGTACTTCCCCGGCGGCAGCGTCTGCACCTGCATCACCTTGGTGAAGATCACCCGCGAGTCGCCGATCGGGTGCGGCGGGACGTCCACGTTCAGCAGCGCCGGCGCATCCGCCGCCGTCGCCACTTCGTACTCCATCGTCATGCCGTCGCTGTTCGTGCCGTAGATCTCGAGATAGCCGTGCACCGCGCCGAAGTTGATCTGGTCGCCGATCGTCGGCGTCAGCAGCTCGCCGCCTTCGAGCGGTCCGCCGACCATGAGCTCGCTCAGGGTGAGCCCGCTGGCCTCGGGCAGCGCCGCGTGCACCACGTGCTCGATGCTGCCGACGCGATCGCCCTCGGCGACCGCCAGCTTCATCGTGTAGTCGCCGGGCGCGAGGCTCGCGCCGGTGGTGTACTGCAGCGCGGAGGGCACGCCGTTCATCACCGGCAGCAGCCGCATGTCGGCCGCCTTGTTGTCCACCACTCTCCCGTCGCTGTTGGTGATGACGTAGCCGACCGAGACCACTTTCGACGCCGGGTAATCAGTGCCGACATCGGCGTGAATGAGCAGCTGCACCTTGTCGCGCTCCGGGCCCTGCAAGGCGAACGAGGCGAGGCGGACCGGCAGCGCGGTCACGAGCAGCGGCGAGTTGAGCGCCGCCGCCGCCGCCGCGCGCGGCGACCGCGGCGCCGGACGATCGCTGGCCGCGTTGATCAACTGACGCCGCGATCGGACGATGGCGCCGCGGCGGGAGACCTCGACGCGAATCGGATGCGGCTTGCCGTCCTTGTCGCGGCCGTCCGATTCGACGCCGAGCAGGTAGTAGCCGGACAGCTCGGACAGGATCCGATCGAAGATCGCGTCACCCGCTCCCGTGACGTTGAAGAGGGCGCCGCGCGTCGCGCCCGCCAGCGTCTCCAGCCCTTCGCTCTGCGCCTGGCGATCGCCGAACGCGTTGACCGGCGCGCGGGCGGCGGTGATGTCGAACAGCCCGGAATCGAGCCGCAGCGCGAACAGGCTGGTGCGCGAGGTCGCCGCCAGGGAGCCCAGCTCGCTGATCCGCGCCAGGTCGTTCAGGACGAACCCTTCGCTGATGAAAATCAAGGTCTTGGGCGCGTCGATCGAGCGCAGCGCGGTCAAAAGCGCGGTGAGCGCGTTCAGCGTGTCGGTGGCGCCCTGGTTGGCGTTGCGGCCCTTGTCCCGCGCTTCGGTCTCGACCTCGAGTTGGCAGCCCGCCACTTCGCGCGAGCTCATCCCGGCGCACTCGCGAGCGACCACCGGCTCGAGCGAACCGGGATCGCCGCGTTCGATCGCGATCGCCTCGACCAGCGAGATGCTGTGCATGCCCCTGAGGTCCGGCGACCGTTGTCCGACCATCCGCGCAATCGCCTGCTTGATCCGGCCGCGCTCGGCAGTGAAGACCGTCGCCGGCGCGCCGAAGCCGATGCCGGCCACCGCGACACGGTCCGACGGCAGCAGCCGATCGATGAACCCGTTGGCCGCCTTGACGATCGCCATGGCCCCGCCGAAGCGGATGTTCGGCTGATCGATGGCGAGCACGATCAACCGGCCGGCGGCCGCGCCTTCGTTGGTCGTGAATCCCTCGGGCGCCGGCGCCGGTGCGTTCACCGCCTCGCCGCCGAGCGGGACCCATTCGGCCGTCACGACGCGGCGGGTGTTGCCGTCGATCTTCACGGTGAAGTCGGCCGGCGTCAGGTTCGAGAGCGGCTTGCCGCGGTCGTCCACGATCGTCACGTCGAGCGAGGTGACCTCCACCGACGACTGGAAGCTCGGCTTGGGCGGCGGCGGCTGCTGCTGCGCTGACAACGACAAGAAAAAACCGGGGAGCACGCAAAGAACGCCGAGCAACAACAAAAAGAGTTTTTCTCTGCGTGCTTTGCGGTCTCCGCGGTTTTTTCTGATCGTCATTTGCCCGCCAGTGCGCGGTAGCCCTGCCGCGCCCGTACGTCGTGGTGACCGTCGACGTCCACCTTGATCTTGCGCCACGCATCGTCGCGCTTCGAGTTGGTGGACTGGTAGCCGAGCAGATACTGGTTCGAGAGCTCGTCGAGGAGATCGGCAAAGGCGACGTGCAGCTCGTCGACGCTGTCGGTGAAGAGCGCCCGGCCGCCGGTCGGCACCGAGAGGCGCTCCATGATCCGCTTCAACGAGTCCATCGTCACGCCGCGGCCCTGGCCGATCATGTAGAGCGTGACGTCGCTCGACTGCAGCCGGCGCTCGACGTCGTGGATCGTCGCGTGGCTGCCCTGATCCTCGCCGTCAGTGAAGACCACCAGCGCCTTGCGCCCGGTCTGCCGGCCCAGCATCTCGACGCCGCGCAGCAGCACGTCGTAGAGCGCGGTCGAACCCCACGGTGCGAGGCGATCGACCGCCTTGATGCGCTCGGCCGGATCGGTCGCCTTCCGGGTCAACGTGAAGATGCTGTCGTTGAAGCCGAGCAGCGTCACCTGATCCTCAGGCGGCACGTCGCGGAGGAACTCCTTGACGGCCGTCTTCACCTTCGGCATCGCCGGCGCCATGCTGCCGGAGATGTCGATCGCGGCGACGAGCTCGAGCGGCACGTCTTCGGACGCGAAGTGGCTGACGGACTGCGGCCGGCCGTCCTCGAACACGTGGAACGCGGACTGCGGCACGTTGCGCACGAACTTGCCGTGGCCGTCGGCGATGGTGACCGTCACCTGCACCACGTCCACGTCGACGCGCTCGACGTAGCCCACCGACTTGGTCCGCACCGTCTGCACGATGCGGCTGCCGCCTTTGACCGTGGCGACCGCGCGAACCTGATGCGCCGTAATCGTCGCGCCGGCGTCCCATTCGCACTCGAACGGCGGCGCCATCAGCGCACACACCTGGCGCCCGTCCACGAAGAACGTCATGCCGGTGACCGCGTCGGCCGGGACAATGGTGGCGCGCAGCAGGGTGGGTCCGGTGACGTAGGCATCGTCACCCGGCGAGACGATCTTCACGACCGGCGCGTCGGCGGGCGCCTGCGCCCAGAGCGAGATCGTCGCGCCGACGCAGGCCGCAAGCACGAGCGACGGCCAGGGGCGCGCGGCGATCACGGCTGCTCCGGGATTCTGCGGCCGGTGTCGGGGACGAACGGGCCGGCCGCGGTCGCCGCGGCGATATAGTCCTCGATGCGATCGCGTGTCGCGGCGCGCGCCGAGCGAACCAGCGAGAGCCAGTCGGCATCGTCGGTCGCCTTGGTTTCGTCGATGAAGTCCTGCACCGCGCCCGAGAGGACGACTTTGGCGATGGCGGCCGGCAGACGCATCTCTTTCAGCATGATGGCCACGTGCAGGTGGACGTCGGCGATCGCGGTGGCGGTCAGCCCCAGCGGCGGACGCCCCAACAATGTCGGCCAGCGGCCCGGCGGCGTCAAGCGGGAACATACGCAGCCCTGAACCGTCGTCATCGACATGCCCCAGGCGTGAAGCGCCGCGGCGCGGCCGCCTCCCAGCGTCAGCACCTCGGTCAGCGAAAACATCTGGGCGACGCGATCCGCCTCGTGCACGAGCATCCAGCGCACGGCGCGCCGCCGCCACCCCTCGACGGACAGCTCATCGGCAATGGCGTTGAATGCCGATTCCGCCGCCGTCCGGGCCGCCGCCTGCCCGCCGTTTCTCAAGGCACCGATCCGGCGCTGGCCGCCCGCCACGGCATCGGCGATCGCGTCACGATCGGCATCGTGGAGCGCGAACGGATTCAGGAGCGAGACGCTGAGCGCGAACGTGTCGCGCTCGTTGGACGTGAGCCTGGGCGCCTCGAGGACGCGCTCGAAATTGAGGCGGCGCAGCGCGAGCGGCGCGAGACCGATGTCGAGGCCAAGCAACGAGCCGCTGACGTGCCAGGGAACGCCCGGCGTCACTTCGGCGCGCGGCACCGCCCAGGCGAGCCGCTGCCGCGCGTCGGCGTCCCGTGCGTTGAACCCGAAGTCGTGGCGCCGCGAGACGTCGTCGGCCAGCATCACCGTGCCGTCCGGATCGCCGACGTCGGCCGCGTATGCGATCGAGAGCAGTACGTCGGCGAGCACCGTGTCGGACAATTCCAGAAGCGGCCCGGCGAAGCGCGCGACGCGCTTGATGTCCTTGTTGCGGGACTCCTTGACCAGATCCTCGACGATCTTTCGCAAGGCCTCGTGGGCCTTGGGCGGCGCTGGGACGCCGGGCGGTCCGGTTTCCTCGTTGTCGCGGCCGACGCGGCGCGGCAGCGCATCGACGACAGTGGTCAGCTTCGCGACGATCGGCTCGACATCGCCGGCCGCGATTTTCTCGGCGGCCAGCGCTCGCGCGGCCGCGGCCAGATCGATCGCCGCGTCGAGCGGCGCGCCTTCCTGTTTCTCGCGGACGATGCGGAGCCGCTGCCGCTCGGCCGCGCCGAGATCGAGACGGTACGGCTGGCCTTCCCACGTGACGGGTCGCGCCACCGGGCCTTCGCCGGACGGCGGCCCCGACATCGCCGCGAGCATCGCCAACTCTACGGTGGCGGCGCTCTTGATCGCGCCGCCGAGATCCGTCTGCAACCAGTGGGCGACCGCGCCGGCATACCGGCCGTCATCGGTCAGCGGCAGCGCCACGAGCTGCTCGATGAGCGCCTGGGTCTTCGCGACGTCGAGCGTCGTGACCATCGTCGCGCGCGCGAGGATCGCGATGGCGCCCTGAAACTGTGCCTGCGCTTCGAAGCCGCGGCGCCCCTCGAGCATGCCGACGCGCGCCGCCTGACGGGCCGCACGTGCGTACACCGCCGGCGCGCGGATGCCGATGCGCTCGAGCGTCCACATCAGCATGCGATAGCGGCTCAGGCCGCGCACCGCCACCAGGACGTCGGCGCGCGCCGCCGCGTCGGCCGCGCCGAACAGCCGCTGGCCGAACGCGATCTGATCGAGCCGATCGGCGCGCACGCGCACGTCCATCGGACCGATCGCGTCGACCAGCCATGCGGCGTCGATCGGCTCCTCGTCGATGGTGCGCACCTGCCGCGCCGGATCGTCGGGGAGATCGCTGCCGCTGAAGGCGCGCGACCAGAAGCCGCGCGCCGCGGGCGCCATCGGCACGCCGTCGGGACCGGCCTCGATGCGCGAGAGCGTCATGGTGAGGTCGTAGGACGCGCGGCCGAGCGGCAAGGTCTTCAGATGCGCCTCGCGGTACGCGCCGATGCCGAGCGCCAGCGCCTTGAAGCGCTCGGCACGCGCGACGGCGTTCGGCATCCAGAGCCCGAGCGCGAACGCGCGGCGGGCCGGATCGAGCTGGCCGATGACGTCGTAGAGATACGCGAGCCGCCCCTCATTCAGCTCGAGCAGCTGCTGGATGAACCGATCCGCGCGGGTCACCTTCTCGAGGACCAGGCCCTCCCACAACGCCGCGACATCCTCTCGCTCGAGGCCGCCCGGCGGCACGACGCGGTTGTTCGCGACCTTCAGGCTGGAAGAGAAAGCGCCGAAGGCCGGCGCCGAACGCTCGTAGATTCGCTCGAGCAGCAGCGGGTGATCCGCGAAGAATCCCAGCGACGCATCGTCGAGCGACGAGAGCCCGAGGCACAGCAGCGCGGCGGCGCGATCGGTGATGATCGCGGTGACCAGATCGCGCGGCGCCACGGTGCGGTGGAAGATGGCCGTGCTCCAGATCTCGGCGGTCAGCGGCACCGGCACCACGTCTCCGGGCCGCGTGTCCAGGTTCTGCCGGCGCCCCAGCGCCTGTCGCGCCGCCGCCAGATACGCCTCGGCCGGCGGCCTTCTTCCTTCCGGCGCGTTATAGAGGAGGCGCGTGATCTCGTACACGAAGCGGCCGCGATCGGGTGCGGGATCGATCCCGAGCGACTGCGCAAGCGCGACCGTCCCACCGGGGACCGTCACGTCCTCGGAAACAGCGGCTGCGGCGGCGGGATGAAGCTGAAATACCGCTACAATCGTGGTGCACAACAGGCGCAGTAGCGAGGGCTTCAGAAGGCGCACATTATATACATGGCATCCGCGAACTACACCGCCAAAGACATTACCGTTCTGGAAGGTCTCGAGCCGGTCCGCAAGCGTCCCGGGATGTATATCGGGGGCGTCGGATCCGCCGGGCTTCATCATCTCGTCTGGGAAACGCTCGACAACTCGGTCGACGAGGCGATGAACGGTTTTGCTTCAAATATTTGGGTCACCCTTCACGCTGATGGATCTTCGATCACGATCGAAGACGATGGCCGCGGGATCCCGATCGACAAGCATCCGACCTCGAAGAAAAGCGCGCTCGAAGTCATCTTCACGGTGCTCCACGCCGGCGGGAAGTTCGAGCACGGCAATTACAAAACCGCCGGCGGCCTGCATGGCGTCGGCGCGAGCGTCGTGAACGCGCTGTCAAAAGAACTAGTCGCGACGGTCAAGCGTGACGGCGCGCAGTGGGAGATGCGCTTCAAGCAGGGCAAGCCCACCAGCCCGCTGAAGAAGCTCGGCGCGGCGCGCGGTAGCGGCACCAAGGTCTACTTCCATCCCGACGCGGCGATTTTCCCCAAGATCGAGTTCGACGCCGCCATCATCAAGGAGCGGCTCGAGGTCGCCAGCTACCTGCACAAGGGGCTGAAGATCACTTTCGAAGACGAGGGAGCCAGGGAAAAGATCGTCTACGAGCACTCCGAAGGGATCGTCGACTACCTCAAGAAGATCGTCGCCGAACGCGGCGCCAAGCCGGTTCACGATCTGCCGTTCACGCTGACCAGGGACGAAGGGCTGCGGCTGGATCTCGTGCTGCAGTGGACGGAAGCCACCGACGAGCATGTCCGCTCGTACGTCAACGGCATCCCGACCGGTTCCGGCGGCACGCATGAAAGCGGCCTGCGCGCCGGCATCGGCAAGGCCGTCCGCAACTTCATCGAGACGCACAACCTGTCGCCGAAAGGCGTGACGCTCACCGCGGAGGACATCCGCGAGGGGCTCACCGGCGTCGTCAGCGTCTTCGTGCAGGAGCCGCAGTTCCAGGGGCAGACCAAAGATCGGTTGAACAACCCGGAGCTGGTGTCCGCGGTGGACGGCCTGGTGCGGCCCGGGCTCGAGCACTGGCTGAATCACAACAGCAGCGTCGCCGAGGCGATCGTCGGCCGCATCATCCTCGCGGCACGCGCGCGCGAAGCGAGCCGCGCGGCGAAGGACGAAGTGTCCCGCAAGAGCGCGACGTCCACGCGCCTCAACCTGCCGGGCAAGCTGAGCGACTGCACCAACTCCAGCAGCGAGAACAGCGAGATCTTCATCGTCGAGGGCGACTCGGCAGGCGGGTCGGCGAAGCAGGGGCGCGATCGCGCACGCCAGGCGATCCTGCCGCTGCGCGGCAAGGTGCTGAACACCGAGAGCGCGTCGCTCGCCAAGGTGCTCGAGAACAAGGAGCTGGCCGATCTGGTGACCGCGATCGGCTGCGGCCTCGGCAACAACTTCGATCTCACGAAGCTGCGCTACGGCAAGATCATCATCCTCGCCGACGCCGACTCCGACGGCAACCACATCGCCACGCTGCTGCTGACGTTCATCTACCGTCACCTGCCGAAGCTGATCGCGAACGGCCACGTCTTCCTCGCGCAGCCGCCGCTCTACCGCATCGACATCGGCAAGGACACGTTCTGGGCGCTCGACGATGCGCACCGCGACATGATCCTGAAGCAGCACCAGAGCAAGAACGGCCGCGGCACGCCCGACATCACGCGCTTCAAGGGCCTCGGCGAGATGATGCCGAAGGTGCTCTGGGAAACGACGCTGAACCCGCGGACCCGGCGGCTGCTTCGCGTGGAAGTGACCGATCAGCTCGTCACCGACCGCGTCATCAACGAGCTGATGGGCAAGGATGCGTCAGCCCGCTTCCGCTTCATCATGGAGCGGGCGGATGAGGCTGAGGAACTTGACGTCTAGGGCACGCCGCCGCGTCGCCCTTTTCGCTGTCTTCCTTTCTCTTTTCCTTCTCAGTTCTCAGTTCTCAGTTCTCAGTTCTCGGTTCGACGAGTGTCGGTACAGCCCCAGATCAGCGGGGCTGTTCCTACACCTCCGTCGGTGCCCATCAGCCCGCGCCGCAGCGCGGCGTTCGGCGCGGTGATCGTGGCCGGGTTGCTGTTCCTCCAGTATGCGCACCGGCGGAAGCCGTTCATCCTCCTGTGGGCGCTGGGCTGGCTGCTGATTGCGCCGGCGATGCTGCTGATCGCGCGCGGCTACGAGAGCGGCGTGGTCGCGAGCGTCGCCGTCGGCCTGTCGCAATTTCTCGGCATC
>Ga0105242_10004151_pt1 | contig 11276 bp, 8 predicted proteins | sample KBSM24metaG_FD_81521 | JGI IMG/M metagenome (GOLD analysis project Ga0105242, IMG submission 81521) | Miscanthus rhizosphere microbial communities from Kellogg Biological Station, Michigan, USA - KBS M2-4 metaG | ecosystem: Host-associated > Plants > Roots > Rhizosphere > Soil | place: Michigan...
CCCTTCACCGACGCCATATCGAGCGCGTGCGCCGCGATGCGCTGTTCGCCCACTGCGCACCGCTCCAGCTGGCGCGCCTCCTGGGCCAGCTGGAGCCCGTCACCTTCGCCGCCGGGCAGGTGCTGTACGAGCGCGGGGCCAGGGCCGAAGCGCTGTACCTGCTCGAGGACGGCGAGGTGGAACTCTGCACCGAGAGCGGCCGCCAGGCGGCGTTGCTGGCGCCGCGATGCGGCGAAGAGGCCGCGGCCGACACCAAGACCTATCTGGCGACTGCCACCGCCCGCACGCCGGTGCAGGCCCTGCGGCTGCCGCGCGAAGCGCTGGCGGAACTGGGCCTGACGTCGCGCGCCTTGCTCGGCGTGGCCAGCCACCTGAGCGGCGAGGAGCTGCTGCCGGCGCCCAAGCCGCCGGCTGCGGCACCCGCAGTGCCGGCGCCGCGCAAGGAGATCGCCGGCTGGCTGGCGGTGCTGCTGGTGCCGCCGCTGCTGTACTTCGCCGGCAGCAGCGCGGGCCTGTCGCAGGAGGCGGCGCTGTTCGCCGCCATCCTGGCCGTGACGGTGCTGATGTGGCTGTTCGGCCTGGTCGACGAATACGTGCCGCCGCTGCTGGCCGTGGCGGCGGTGCTCATGGTGGGCCTGGTGCCTTCCGACATCGCGCTGGGCGGCTTCTCGTCGCGCACCCTGACCACGCTGATCGGCGTGTATGCGCTGGCTTCGCTCATCGGCGCCTCGGGCCTGAGCTACCGCGTCATGACGGCCCTGCTGATCCGTCTGCCCGACACGCCGTTCTGGCAGCAGACCGCGCTGCTGCTGTCGGGCTATGTCCTGTCGCCCATCATGCCCTCGGGCAATGCCCGGCTGTCGCTGCTGCTGCCGATGTACCGCGACATGGTCGGCGGGCTCGGCCTCAGGTCGCAGAGCGCCGCAGCGGTGGCGCTGAAGGCTGCCATGTTCTCCGGCGCCATGCTGCTCTCGCCCATGCTGCTGACCAGCAAGTCGTCCAACCTCACGGTGTTCGGCATGCTGCCGGTCCAGGTGCAGGAGCAGTTCCAGGGCATGTTCTGGCTCGTCGCCGCCGGCGTGGCGGTGGTGGTGGTCACGCTCACGCACATGATCGCGATGCGCCTGAGCTTCGCGCTCGAGCCGCAGGCCCCGCTGCCCAGGGACCGGCTGCGCGAGCAGCAAGCCCTGCTGGGGCCGGTCACCGCGCCCGAGAAGGGCGCGCTGCTCGGTTTCGTGGTGTTCGTGGTGGGTGCCTTCACGACCTCGTGGCACCAGGTCAACCCGGCCTGGCTGGCGGCCTTCATCCTGGTCGCGCTGCTGCTGACGCGGCTGGTGAGCAAGAAGGACTTCCAGCAGAAGATCGACTGGCCGATGATCTTCTTCCTGCTCAGCCTGGACGGCCTGAGCCGGTCGATGAGCTACCTGGGGCTGGACACCGCGCTCAGCGCCGCGGTGGGCGACGGCTTCGACTTCGTCGGCGGCAACCTGATGCTGTTCATCCCGGTGGTGCTGGCGGTCACGCTGGTGTTGCGGCTGGCGTTGCCGACCACCGCCGGCATGGTGGTGGTGGCCGTCGTGATGATGCCGGTGGCGATGGCGCAGAACATCCACCCGTGGGTGCTGGCTTTCCTGACCGCGATGTTCAGCGACATGTGGTTCAAGCCCTACCAGAGCTCGCAGTGCCTGCAACTCAACTCCAGCGGCTACGGCAAGTACATCGCCGACCCGGGCTTTCGGCGCTACAACCTTTTCATGAACGCTTCGCGGGTCGTGGCGGCATACGCCTCGGTGCCTTACTGGCAGTGGCTGGGGCTCGCATGAAGCGCGGCATTCTCGGCGGGCTGATCGGCCTTTTCCTGCTGGCGGCGATGGTGCTGCTGGTCGGCTTCAACCTCACCAAGCCGCGGGTCCTGGTGCTGCACAGCGGCGAGCGCGGCAACGGCTGGGACCAGCGCATCGACGAAGGCATCCGCTCCGCACTGGCCCGCAACCGCCGGCCGGTGTCGGTGCACTGGCATTACCTGGGCATGGAGCGCTTTGCGCTCGAAGAAGACCGGCAGGACGCCGCCAAGCAGGCGCGGCGCGCCATCGAGCAGATCCGCCCCCACATCGTGCTGGCGGTCGACGACGAGGCGCAAGCCTACGTGGCGCGCCACTACGCGGTGCCGTCGGGCTCGCCGAAGGCGGCCGACCCGGTCACGCGCATCGTCTACGCGGCCATCGACGGCGAGCCCGCGAAGTATGGCTACGAGGGCGCCGCCAATGCCAGCGGCGTGCTCGAGCGCCTGCCGCTGGCAGCCATGCGGGAGACGCTGCTTACGCTGCGCAACGGCCAGCCGGCGCGGGTGGCGGTGATCGGCCCGGACGATGCCACCGGTGCGGCGCAACTGCAGCAGGTGAAGGCTTTCGATTGGGGGCCGCACCGCCTCGTGGCGGAACGGCTGGTGCCCGATTTCGCGGCCTGGAAAGAGGCCGTCGCCCAGCTCGATGCCCAGGCCGACGTGCTGATCGTGCTCTCCTTCGGCGGCCTGCCGCAGGGCGGCGGATCGTCTCGGCCGGTCTCCATGAAGGAGGTCGCAACCTGGGTCGAAGCCCATGCCAAGGCATTGCCGATCGGCGTCGGCACGTCCTTCGTCGAGAATGGCGGCGGCCTGGCCATCGCGCCTTCGCCGCGTGAAATGGGCGAGCTGGCCATGCAGATGAGCCTGGCATGGCTGCGCGCCGTGGCCAACGGCCGGCCGGCAGCCCCCCCGTCGGTGGCGGGCGCGCACTACCGGGTGGCGCTGCGCGAATCGGCGCTCAAGGCGCGCGGTCTGACGCTGCCCTCGATCTATGTCGAGGCGGCCCGGCTGGATCACAACCGCTACCCTTGAGCCCGCTCGGCCGCCGCGCCCGCCCCGGGACACGACGCCGGGGTGTCGGCATTCGATGAGCGCGGCGTGCCGGCATCCCAGGTGGATTCGGTGCGGATTGCTATCATTTGGATAGCGTTTGGGCTTTTCCCGGCCTGCGCTCAATCGATGAGCTGGCCGCCATCGTGGAACGGATAAGGACCTTCGTAGCGTCCGCTGGCCGCCAGGTGCGAAACCAGTCGCCCGCCGGCCGGCAGCGCGTGCACGGCGAAACCGGGCGGCTCCAGCGTCCAGGCCGAGGTCGCATCGGGCGCGAGATCCAGGCAGACCTGGTGCGCCGGCGAGGGCACGGTCGCCGCGATCGTGCCGCCGAAGCGCACCTGGATGCCGCGGTGCAGATGGCCGCAGACCACACGCTCCACGTTGGGGTGGCGGGCCACCAGGGCTTCCAGCTCGTCCGCGCCCTGCAGCAGGCCGATCTCGTCCATGTGGCCGATCAGCGTGCGGAAGGGCGGGTGGTGCATGGCGATGACCACCGGCCGGTCACGGTGGGCATCGAGCTGTGCGGCCAGCCAGTCCAGCCGTTCGGCGCAGAGGCTGCCTTCGCTCGTGCCGGGCACCACGGTGTCGAGGGCGATGAGCTGCAATCCGCCCACCGGCACGCTGTACTGCACGAAGCCTTCCGTGCCGAGACAGCCGTGTTCCGGGAATGCGGCGCGCAGCTGGGCGCGGTCGTCGTGGTTGCCGGGCAGCAGGTAGAGCGGGATGGCGCCGAGGGGCTCCAGCAGCTCGCGCAGGTGGGCGTATTCGGAGGCCCGGCCGAAGTCGGTCAGGTCGCCCGTGACGACGATGGCGTCGGGGCGTTGCGGCATGCGCAGTACCGTGTCCACGGCCTGGCGCAGGTAGGGTGCGGTGTCGAGCCGGCCGTAGGCCAGCCGGCCGGGCTCGCGGATGTGCAGGTCGGAAAGCTGCAGCAGGAGGGTGTGGGGGGCGGTTGCGGTCATGGGTCAGGCGGCGTGGGCTTCGTCGTTCAGGGGCATGAGGCGGTGCGGGGCGATGCGGATGGCGACCGTGTCACCGGCCCGGGCGGCATGGTCGCGGGCCACATCGGCGCGCAGCGGGGCCTGGCCGGGCACGTCCAGCGTGAGCTGCACGCGGTCGCCCAGAAAGCTGCGGTGCGTCACGTCGGCATGGCCCCAGCCGGGCTGGCCGAGCACAGTGGGTTCGACCTCCACGTCTTCCGGGCGCACCAGCCAGGCGTCGCAGTCCGGGCCGGGCGGCAAGGGCAGTTCCAGCCCGCCCAGATCGATGCAGCTCCGCAGCCCGGTGGTGGGCCGCGTGAGCCGGTTCACCCGGCCCAGGAACGAAGCGACGAAGGGGTGGGCGGGCGTGCGGTAGAGCGTCTCGCCGTCGCCCACCTGCACGATGCGGCCGGCCTGCATCACGGCCAGGCGGTCGGCGATGGCGAGGGCCTCCTGCTGGTCGTGCGTGACGTGGATGGCGGTGATGTGCAGGCGGCGCAGCAGCTCGGCCAGCTCGTCGCGCAGCGACTCCTTGAGCTTGGCGTCCAGCGCCGTGAGGGGCTCGTCCAGCAGCAGCACGCGCGGGCGCACGGCCACGGCGCGGGCCAGGGCCACACGCTGGCGCTGGCCGCCGGAGAGCTCCGCCGGGCGGCGCTTCTCCAGGCCGGTGAGGCGCACCAGGTCGATCAGCTCGCCCACCACGCGGCGGCGCTCGGCCTCGGGCACGCCGCGGATCTTGAGGCCATAGCCGATGTTGCCCTCCACCGTCATCTGCGGAAAGAGCGCGTAGTGCTGGAACACCATGCCCACGCCGCGCCGCTCGATGGGCAGCTGCGTCACGTCGGTGCCGCCGAAGGCGATGCGGCTGCCGGCGTCGGGCGCCTCCAGCCCGGCGATCAGGCGCAGCAGCGTGGTCTTGCCGCAGCCCGAGGGGCCCAGCAGGGCCAGCACTTCGCCGGGCTCCACGGCCAGGTCGGTGGGATGCAGGCCGCGCGCGCCGCCGGCGTAGGTCTTGGCGCACTGGACGATGTCCACGCGCGTGCGTTCGAGTTCAAGTGCCATGGTGTTTTTCGATGAAGTTGCCGACGGCCTGCAGGCCCCAGAGCACGGGCAGGATGACGAGCAGGAAGACGAGGGTGTAGGCCGAGCCGACCTCGATGCGCATGGAGGCATAGCTGTCGGCCAGCCCCACGGGCAGGGTGCGGGTGAGCGGGGTGTGCAGCATCCAGGTGAGGTTGAATTCGCCCACCGAGAGCGTGAACACCATCAGGCTGCCCGCCACGATGGCCGGCAGCACGGCCGGCACCAGCACGCCCAGGAAGCGTTGCGCAAAGCCCGCGCCCAGCGAGCGCGCGGCCTCTTCGAGCGAGCGCAGCTCGTCCTTCTGGAAGGCCGAGCCCACGGTGCGCACCATGAAGGGCAGGGTGAAGATCATGTGCCCGACCAGGATGAAGGCGAAGCTCTGGCGGAAGCTCGAGAGCTGCCCGGAGGCCAGGATCAGCGCCAGCGCGCTGGCCAGGCCCGGCACCGCCACGGGCAGGGTCAGCAGCTCTTCGAAGAGCCGCGCCCAGCGCGAGCGGCTGCGCGCCAGCGCATAGGCGCAGGGCACGCCCAGCAGCAGGTTGCCTGCCACGCACAGCAGCGCGAGGGTGAGCGACCAGGTCACGGTGCTGCCGTAGTTCTCCCACACCTCGCCCAGCCAGCGCAGCGTGAAGCCGCTCTGCAGGCCCACGCTGTAGTTGTTGACCAGCCCGGCCATCACCGAGAGGGCGATGGGCGCGGCCATGAAGAGGGCCACCAGCGCGGTGAGGGCCACCAGCGCCCAGGGCGCCTGTCTTGCGTTTCTCATCGTGGCTCTTTCTCAGAAGGCGGACGTGCCGGCCCAGCGGCGCGAGAGCCAGAGCACCAGCCAGGTGATGAGCCCCAGCGCGATCGACAGGCTGGCCGCCAGCGCGAAGTTGGCGTAGTTGGTGAATTCGTCGTAGATGGTGATGGGCAGCACCTCGAACTTGGCCGACAGCGTGAAGGCCGTGCCGAAGGCGCCCATGGCGGTGGCGAACACGATGGCGCCGCAGGCCAGCGTGGTGGGCGCGAGCGCGGGCATCCACACGTCGCGCGCCACGCGCCAGCGCGAGGCGCCGAGCGAGCGGGCGGCCTCTTCGAGCTGCGCTTCCATGGCGCCGGCCGCCGCCGTGTAGGTGGCGATGGCGCGCGGCAGCGAGAAGTAGAGGTAGGCCAGGAACAGGCCCGCCAGGCCGTAGGCGAAGGTGATGCGGCCCAGGCCCAGCGCATCGGTGAGCCCCGCCAGCGTGCCCTGGCGCCCGCCCAGCAGGATCATGAAGAAGCCCACGATCACGCCGGGGAACGAGAGCGGCAGCGTCAGCAGCGAGAGCAGCAGCTGCCGGCCGGGAAAGCGCTGGCGCGCCAGCGTGATGCCCACCAGCGCGCCCAGCACCAGCGTGGCCAGCGTGACGGCGAGCGACAGGCCCAGCGTCTGCAGCAGGCTCTGCAGGTAGCGGCCGTGGGTCAGCACCGCGAAATACGTTGCCCAGCCCTGGCGCGCGGGCAGTGCCAGCAGCAGGGCCGTGGGCAGCAGCCAGAAGGCCGCGAAGAACGCCACGGCCGGCGCAGCGCACGCGGCCAGCAGGGCGCGCGAGGGGGCGAAACCGCCGTGGCCTGCGCTCATTTCACGTCCTGCAGGTAGCGGTCGGAGAACGCCTTCTGCACCGCGGCCATGCGGCCGTAGTCCACCGTCCTGGCGCGGGCGTATTCGCTGGCGGGCAGGAAGCGGGCCTGCACGTCGGCGGGCATGGCGGCGGCGCGCACCGGGCGCAGATAGGCCTTGGCCCAGATGGCCTGGCCTTCGTCGGAGAGCACGAAGTCCAGCACCTTCTTCGCGTCGGCGGCATGGGGGGCCTTGGCGACCAGGCCCATCACGTAGGGCACGGCCACCGTGCCTTCGGCCGGGATCACGAACTGCACGTTGGCGCCGTCCTTGTACTTGGCGCGGTAGGCGTTGAAGTCGTAGTCCAGCAGGATCGCGATCTCGCCCGAAAGCACGCGGGCGTAGGCGGTCTGCTTGGGCACGATGGGGTCGTTCTTCTGCAGGGCCTTGAAGTAGTCGATGCCGGGGCCGAAGTTATCCAGCGTGCCGCCGAGCGCCTGGTTGGCCGCCACGGCGCCCACATAGCCCACGAAGGCCGAGGCCGGGTCCAGGTAGCCGATCAGGCCCTTGTATTCGGGCTTGAGCAGGTCGGCCCACGACTTCGGAACCGGCTTGCCCTTGAGCGCATCGACGTTGACCATGAAGCCCAGCGTGCCGGAGTGGATGGTGAACCAGTGGCCGGCCGGGTCCTTCATGCCGTTGGGAATGTCCTGCCAGTGCGCGGGCTGGTAGGTGCCCAGCAGGCCGTCCTTCTGCGCCTGGATGGCGAAGGTGACACCCAGGTAGGTCACGTCGGCCACGGGGCTGGCGCGCTCGGCAGAGAGCTGCGCCAGCGACTGGCCGGAGTTCTTGTTGTCGGGCGGCACGGTCACGCCGGTCTTGGCCTTGATGGCCTTGAGCTGCGTGCCCCAGTCGGCCCATTCGGGCGGGCAGTTGTAGCAGATGGCGGTCTGCGCCAGGGCGGCGGCAGCGCTGGCGGCCAGGCCCAGGGCCAGTGCCGTGTGGCGGGCGATACGCATCAAACGGTGTTGCATGGAAAGACTCCTGAAAGGGATGAACGGGAGAGAGGGGGAAGCGGAGAACCGGGAAAGGGGGGCGGAAGGCGCTAGCTGCCTGCCATCGCAGCGCCGCAGGATTCGCCTTCGCGGAAGTGGTGCGGCAGCGTCAGGCTGGCCGCGGGCCGCAGCGGCGCGCCGCCGGGCTGCAGCGCCTGCACCAGCAGCTCCACGCTGCGCTGGCCGATGTCGGCATTGGGCTGGGCGATGGTGCTGAGCGTGGGCGTGAGGTCCTGCCCGAGCGCGATGCCGTCGAAGCCGGTGATGCTGATCTGCGAAGGCACGGCCAGGCCCGCCAGGTGCGCCGCGCGCAGGCTGCGGATGGCCAGCAGGTCGTTGGAGCAGACTAGCGCCGTGGGCCGCCCGGGCGCCTGCAGCCGCGCGGCGATCTCGCTGACGGCGGTCTCGACGAAGGGCACCTCCAGCACCGCGCCCAGGCCCAGCCCGGCAGCGGCCATGCCGCGCTGGAAGCCCCGGCAGCGCTGCTGCGCCCGGTCGGAGGCGGCCAGCTGCCCGCTCACCATGGCGATGCGCCGGTGGCCCAGGGCCGCTAGGCGCACCACCAGATCGGCCACGGCCTGCTCGCTGTCCACCGAGACGCAGGGGTGGGCCGGATGGCGGTTGTAGGCCAGCACGTAGGGCAGTCCGGCTCCGGCCAGCCGCTGCAGCGCGGTGGAGGTCTCGGGGCTGGAAACCACCAGCACCATGCCTTCGACATTGGCGGCCAGCAGCTGCTGCACGGCCTGGTCTTCCTGCGCCACCCGGTAGTCGGTGGTGCAGGGCAGGATGGCGTAGCCGGCCTGGGCCGCGGCGCGCGCGATGCCGCTGAAGGCCTCGGCGAACACCGGGTTCAGCAGGGTGGGCAGCACCACGCCGATCACGCGGCTGCGCTGGGTGCGCAGCGTGCGGGCGCTGGCATTGGGCAGGTAGCCGAGCTGGCGCGCCACCTCGCGCACCTGGTCGCGGGTGGCGGGCGTGACCCTGTCGGGCAGGTTGAAGACGCGTGAAACGGTGGCGACCGAAACGCCGGCCTGCCGTGCCACTTCCTGGATGCTCATGGGGCTGATGCCTTGTCTGCGGGTGGATGTAAACGTTTACATTGAAGCGCAGCGCTGTGACGCCTTCATGACATGGCGAACGGCCCCGCCCGGGCAGCGGACGAAAAAAAAGGCCCGCGATCGGCGGGCCTGAGGGCAGGGGGCGAGTGATTGCGGCGGCGTCAGCGCGACCGCTTGACCCGCAGCAGCTCATCGACGATGAGGCAGATCGCTCCCACCGTGATGGCTGCATCGGCCAGGTTGAAGGCCGGGAAGTGCCAGCCGCGCGCGTGGACGTCGAGGAAGTCCACCACGTAGCCGTGCATCATGCGGTCCACCACGTTGCCGATGGCGCCGCCCAGGATGCTGGAGAGCGCGAAGCAGAACAGCCTCTGCCCCGGATGGGCGCGCAGCTGCCAGACGATGAAGAGCGCCGCCGCCACGCCGATGCCGGTGAACGCCCAGCGCTGCCAGCCGCCCGCATCCGCCAGGAACGAGAACGCCGCGCCGGTGTTGTGCGCCCGCACGATGTTGAAGAAGCTGGTGACGTAGGTGGCGTCGCCCAGCCGGTAGTAGCCCAGGATCAGCGTCTTGGTGAACTGGTCGGCCACCAGCAGCAGCACGGCCCAGGCGAGCCAGGGCCAGACCGAGCCGCCCTTGGCGGAGACGGCGGAAGCAGAGGATGCGCGGGCCATTTATGCATGCTCCCGGTGTTCGCCGCTGCCGTAGAGGTTGCTCACGCAACGGCCGCAGATGGTGGGGTGGGCCGGGTCCTGGCCCACGTCGGCGCGGTAGTGCCAGCAGCGCTCGCACTTGGCGTCGGAACTGGCCTTGACGCCGATGGACAGCGCGTCGCCTGCGACCAGTTCGATCGCGGAGGTGATGAACACGAACTTCAGGTCGTCGCCCAGGCTGGCCAGCAGCGCATGGTCTTCCGGCGCGGCGGTGAGCGTCAGGTTGGTCTGCAGCGACGAGCCCACCTGCCCGGTGGCGCGCAGCGCCTCGATCTCCTTGTTCACCACGTCGCGGATGGCGCGGATGCGCGTCCACTTCGCGGCCAGGCCCTCGTCGGCGCTGGCGATGGGCTGGTAGGTCTCCAGGAAGATCGATTCGGAGCTGCCGAAGGTCTTCCAGGCCTCTTCGGCCGTGAAGGAGAGGAAGGGCGCCATCCAGCGCAGCATGGCGTGCGTGATCTGGTGCAGCGCGGTCTGGGCGCTGCGGCGCGCCAGGCTCTTGGGAGCCGTGGTGTAGAGCCGGTCCTTCAGCACGTCGAGGTAGAAGCCGCCCAGGTCTTCCGAGCAGTAGAGCTGCAGCTTGGCGACCACGGGGTGGAATTCATAGACCTGGTAGTGCGCCAGCAGGTCGGCCTGGAATCCGGCCGCGCGCGTCAGCGCGTAGCGGTCGATCTCCAGCATCTGCGGGAAGGGCACGGCGTCCGTGGCGGGGTCGAAGTCGCTGACGTTGGCCAGCAGGAAGCGCAGCGTGTTCCGGATGCGGCGGTAGGCGTCCACCACGCGGGCCAGGATCTTGTCGTCGCCTGCGATGTCGCCCGAATAGTCGCTCGCAGCCACCCACAGGCGGATGATTTCCGCGCCCAGCTTCTTGTTGATCTCCTGCGGGTCGATGCCGTTGCCCAGCGACTTGCTCATCTTGCGGCCCTGGCTGTCCACCGTGAAGCCGTGCGTGAGCAGGCCCTTGTACGGCGCGCGGCCATAGAGCGCACTGGCCAGCAGCAGGGAGGAATGGAACCAGCCGCGGTGCTGGTCGTGGCCCTCCAGGTACAGGTCGGCCTCGGGGCCGCTGTCGTGGTGCACTTCCGGATGGGTGCCGCGCAGCACGTGGAAGAAGGTGGAGCCGGAGTCGAACCACACCTCCAGGATGTCCGTGCTCTTGGTGTAGTGCGGCGCATCCTCCGCGCCCAGGATCTCCTCCACCGTCACGCGGCTCCAGGCCTCGATGCCGCCGGCCTCGACGATGGCGGCGGCCTGGTCCATGATCTCCATGGTGCGCGGATGCAGCTCGCCCGAATCCTTGTGCAGGAAGAAGGGGATGGGCACGCCCCAGCTGCGCTGGCGCGAGATGCACCAGTCCGGCCGCCCGGCGATCATGTCGTGCAGGCGCGCCTTGCCGTTCTGGGGATAGAAGCTGGTGTGCTCGATGGCCTCGAGCGCGATCTGGCGCAGCGTCTTGGGCGCCTTGTCCTTGGTGAAGACGCCTTCGCCTTCGTCCATGCGGATGAACCACTGCGCGGCGGCGCGGTAGATCACCGGCGTCTTGTGGCGCCAGCAGTGCGGGTAGCTGTGGGTGATGTCCTTGGTGGCCATCAGGCGGCCGGCGTTCCTCAGCGCCTCGATGACGACGGGCACGGCCTTCCAGATGTGCAGGCCGCCGAACAGCGGGAAGTCCGGCGCGTAGGTGCCGTTGCCCTGCACGGGGTTCAGGATGTCGTCCAGCGCCAGGCCATGCGATACGCAGGAGTTGAAGTCTTCCAGCCCGTAGGCGGGCGACGAATGCACGATGCCGGTGCCGTCGTCGGCCGTGGCGTAGTCGGCCAGGTACACCGGGCTTTCACGGTCATAGCCGGGGTGCACATGGGCAAGAGGGTGCTTGAACTTCAGCAGCTCCAGCTTGCGGCCGGGCACG
>Ga0105242_10004152_pt1 | contig 11276 bp, 10 predicted proteins | sample KBSM24metaG_FD_81521 | JGI IMG/M metagenome (GOLD analysis project Ga0105242, IMG submission 81521) | Miscanthus rhizosphere microbial communities from Kellogg Biological Station, Michigan, USA - KBS M2-4 metaG | ecosystem: Host-associated > Plants > Roots > Rhizosphere > Soil | place...
CTGCCGGCCGACTTTCATCTTGTCCGCCAGCGCGATGTCGTCGGCGGACTCGAAATCCACGGTGTCGATGCTCACGATTGGCCCCTCTCGTGGACACGGAGGATACGGAGGGAACGGATTCACACAGAGGAACGGAGCAGCGGAGACGAACAGAGAAAACAAGATCTTGTCTTCTCTGCTCGTCTCTGTTGCTCCGTTCCTCCTGTAAACCCGTTCCCTCCGTACCCTCCGTTCCCGTTCTCTCTAGTGTGTCATACCGTAAATGACGTAGTTCACTCCGAGCTTGTACGCCTCGTTCGATTCGTCGATCGGCTTGAGACCCGTGTCCGACCACTCCCAGTACTCGGAGATGTCGGTGTTGTAATTGATCATCACCAGAATCCGCTTGGTCGGGTCGTTGTTCTCGTAGATCGCGCGGAAGATGGCCGGCGGCGGATCGTAGTACTGCGGCACGTCGAGCGTCCGGATTTCGAAGAACGCGTGAAAAATCGGGTCCTCGAGGGTCATGTCGTAGATGCGCGCCTCGGGCAGGACCCGCATGATCTGCGATTCGAAATTGCCCCAGTGCTGATAGCGGAAGTCGTCGACGATCATGAAGCCGCCTTTCTGCAGATACGTCCGCAGGCTGACAGCCTCCTGATCCGACAAGGTCCATCCGCCGGGCTCGCAGAGATATGCGACCGGGTACTTGAAGAGCTGCGGGTCGTCGAACGTCAGGATATTGGTTTCCGACGTGCGCGGAGCCAGCAGGCTCAGCTCGTTGACGATCTTCATGAAGTGCTGTTCGCCGGCCGGGTAGTCGTGCGACCAGGGCAGGCGCTGCGAGGCGAAGCCGTAGTCGGGGCCGTAGCGGACGCGCACGAAGGTGAAGCGCCCGTCATACGGTGCATTCGGCACGATGGGAATCTGCGCGAACCGGCCGCCGCCTCCTCCGAACCCGCCCCTGCGCTGGGCCACCGCGGTCGCGACGCTGGCGAAGATCAGGACGCCGATGATCGGCGCCACCGCCGCCATCCGCCTCACAGCTGTTCCTTCTTCGACTGGAGATCCCGGATCGCCTTCGTCTTCAGCGCGAGCTCGGTCAGCAGCTTTTCGAGCTGCGCCTCGTATTGCGCGTCGTCCATCGAGCTCTTCTTCAGCTTCAACGCCGCGATCTGCGCATCGATGGCGTCCTTCTCGTCGACGAGCGCCTTCATCGCCGGGTTCGAAAGATCCACCGCCAGCGCGCCTTCGGCGCGGCCGGTGCCGAGAAACAGCGTCGACGCCAGATGCCCCTCGCCGCCATCGTCCATCACGGCGTGCTCGGTCAACAGCAGGCCTTTTTGCTGAAACGCCTGCACCACCTTCGTCTTCGCGTACTCGAAGGCTTCGGCGACCGACACATGGCCGTTGCGATCGCGATCGGCCGCCGGATCGTTGTAGGCGGCGACGAAGAATTCGGGAAACTGCGTCTCGTTGCGCTCGCCGCCGGTCTTGGTCGCGGTGACGATCACCCGCCCCGGCGCCGCGATCGCTGGAAGAAACGCGCCGCTCGAGCTCGCGGTGTTGACGAACGCCACGCGCTGGGCCGGCAGTTTCGTGACCAGTTTGTTCCATTCCTCCACGGTGAGGTCAGGACCAGGGAGGTTGAAGAAGGCCTGCGTGCCGTTGAAGCTGCCGTGCCCGAGCAGCAGGATGAAGACGGCGTCGCCGGGCTTCACCCGCGATCCGAGATCCGCGAACGCCTTCTCGACGCCGGCGCGCGTCGACTGCTTGTCTGAGAGGGAAGTGATGTTGGCGTCGGGCACGGCGTCCTTCTTCTTGGCCGCCTCGATGAAGGTCGTCGCCCACGTCTGGAATTTCTGCGCGTGCTCCTCATCGCCAGGCACGCCCGTGATGACGAGCAGATGCGTCTGCTGCGCGAATCCGCTCGATACAGACATCACACTGAAAAAAGACGCGATAAGAAAAAACCGCAAAGATCGCAAAGACCGCAGAGAATCTATTTTCTTTGCGTGCTTCGCGGTCTCCGCGGTTTCTTCCGATCGCGATCTCACGCCAGGCCTCGCATGCGCCGGTATCCCCACTCGGCCGCGATCAGACCGACCAGCGCGAGGAACAACGCCGGCATGTCCCACAGCTCGCGCTCCTCGACGACCGTGACGCCTCGTCCGCTGTAGCTGATGGCCTCGGGCAGGGACAACGCATTGGCGGGCGTGAAGAACCGGCCTCCTGTGTCTTCCGCGATCCGCTTGAGCAGCGGCGCGCGCATGGCCGCGTCGAAGTACTCCGCGTCGCCGGCCGAGCCGCGTACGTGCATGTCGGCGGTTCCGAGATCCTTTTGATCGCGCGCGGCGTTGACCTTGACGTCGTAGATGCCCGACTCGTCCGGTGTGAAGGTGGCGCGATACTCGCCGTCCTTCGACACCGTCCACTCGACCGGGACTTCCGTGGTCTTGCCCGACGGCGACGTCACGCGCGCGACGACGCGGCTGTCGTTGACTTCGACGTATGCGGCGTCCAGCACTTCGGCCGACAGCTTCACGGTTTCGCCAGGCTCGACGCGATCCGCGGTGGTCGTCACGTTGACTTGTTCAGGCACGCCGTCGACGAGCCAGCGGATCAACCGCCGCCAGAACATCGCGTGCGTCGAATCGGTCACCGGCGTCTTCGGGTCCATCTGCCAGAGCCACGTGTCCTGAACCGGCAGGGCGATCGCCTTGCCGCGTCCGTAGCGCTGATAGGCGAGGACGATCTGCTCCTGCTTGCGGCTGTCGATCCCGCTCAGCAGCACCGTGGCGCCTGGCTTCGCCAACCGCACCGGGTTGACGCTCGAAATCGGCGCCATCTCGTTCCATTTCGCGCTCGACGATTTCTCGTCGGCGCCGACCTGCGTGACCGGGAACGTTGCGCCGTCGCGCGTGGGCCGCGCCTGGAACAGCTCGGAGAAGTATTTCGGGTTCGCGTTTTCGAGCACGACCGGCAGCACGTCGCCAACCGGTGTGCCGCCCCAGCCGCCTTCGGCAAACGACCGCCGGCCGCCCAGCATCAGCAGGCCGCCGCCGCGCTTGTTGACGAAGTCCGCGATCATGCGCAGCTGTTCGGGCGTGAAGGAGGCCGCCTCCACGCTGCCGAGAATCAACCCGCGATACTCGAAGAGCTCTTCACGCGTCTTCGGGAAACCGCCGGCCAGCTCGTCGCGATTGTTGAGCGACTGGCGGTAGTACTTGTTCTCCGCGGTCCGGTCGATCGAGAACACCTGCAGGTTCGAATCGCCGGCGACGCCAGAGCGCAGGAACTTGTACTCGAACCGCGGCTCGCCTTCGTAGTACAGCACCTTCTCCGCGCGGTCGTTCACCTGGATGAGCGCGTCCCGCGCGTTGTTCTGCGTGACCTGCTCGCCCGCTTGGGTCGGGACCTTGAACTTGAACGTGCGCGCGCCCGCCTCGCTGGCGGTGAAGCGCACCTTCACCGTCGCCGATTCGCCGTCGGGCGGGAGCGTCACTTCCTGCGTGTTCACGATCCGGCCATCGTCTTCCACGCTGAGCGGCACGGTCTTGCCGGCGTAGCCGGTCTGCGACAGCACGACGTCGACGACCAGAGCAGTGCCTTTGAGCACGCTGCGCGGCGTCTCGACGCGTGTCACCTGCACGTCGTGTGCGAAGTGTTCCTCGCCGACGCCGACGGTGAAGACCGGAATCGATCGGGCCTTCAGGCTTGCCAGCGTTTCGTCGATGGCCGCGTCGGACGTGTCGGCGCCGTCGGTCACCATCACCAGACCGGCGAGCGGCAGGCCGGCGAGCTCGTCGCGGGCACGGTCGAGCGCTGTAGCGAGACGCGTCGCCGTGCCGCCGAATTTCAGGTCGGCTGCCGACGCAACGCGATCGGAGGAGGATGAAAAACTGAAGAAGCGGACCACGAAGCGCTGCGACAGCGCGTCGAGCAATCTGGCGTTCGCGCCGGAGAACTGCTGCTGGATGAACGTGCTGCGGGTCTGGCCGTTCAGATCCGCGATCGACATGCTCCGCGAGTCGTCGACGAGCACGCCCAGGAAGTTCTGCTGAGGGACAGCGGCCTTGAGGATGAGCGCCGGTCGGAACAGGCAGAAGATGAGGACGGCGAGCGCCGCGAGGCGCAGGCAGACCAGTACCACGCGGTCCCGCGGACGTTCGGCCGCCGATACGCCGCGGTACGTCAGCAGCGCGAGCAGCGCAATGGCCGCCGCGGCCGCAACGACCAGCAGAACGGGACGCGACAGGCCCCAGGCGAAGTCGCCCTGCTGGAACATGAGCGGCGGATACTTGAACAGGAGCCGAAAGAGCTTGTCCACCACCAGGCGCTCATTCTAATACTGGAGCGTCGACGAACGTGTGGAACGTCTATGACGGGATTTTTCTGTCGAGTCTCAATGGGGCGCAGCCCGGGGCTCGCGCGGAAGCTCCGCGTCGATGTCGCAGTTCCCCGGCATGCCGACTGGTGCGAGCACGGCGGTGGCCTCGCCTGTGCGCCGGTTCTGCTCGGCCACGGCGCCGATCATCTTCTTCTCTCCGGCCACCTTCTCGCCGGGGTCCTTCCCATACGGAGACGCGTGTTCGATTTCGGAATTGAGCTCGGCGCCCACCAGCACCGCGAACGCCGACAGGTAGAACCACAACATCAGCACGATGACCCCGCCGATCGCACCGTAGGTGGCGTTATAGGTGGCGAAGTGAGAGACGTAGAACTTGAACGCCAGCGAAACCAGCATCCAGAGCGCCGTCGCCAGCAAAGACCCCGGCGTAATCCAGACCCATTCCTGCACCGCGTCGGGCGCGTAGTAGTAGATGATCGCGATTCCCAGTGCGACGAGCGCGAAGATGACGGGCCATTGGAGGATCGCCCATCCCCACGCGAAGGCCGGACCGAGGTGGGCCCACTGCGCGATTTTTTCCGCGAGCGTCGGACCGATGAGCACCAGGCCGAAGGACGCGACGACGAAGACGGCGAGCGCGCACGTGAGGCCGAGCGCCAGCAGCTTCACCCGCCACCACGAACGGCCCTCCTGGATGTCGTAGGCCTGGTTCAGCGTGTCGATGATGGCGTCGAGCCCCGAGGATGTGCTCCAGATGGTCCCGAGCATGCCGAGCGTGAGCAGGCCGCCATTCTTTTCGTGCGCGATCTTGAGGATCTGATCCTGAACGATGACCAGGACCTCACCCGGGGCAATTCGGGCGAGATCCTGGGTAATCGCGTCCAGCAGCCCAGTGATCGGCACGAAGCTGACGATCGCGACGAGAAACAGGAGTGCCGGAAACAGCGCGAGAAAAAAATAGTACGCGAGCTGCGCGGCCAGGCCCAGGCAGTTGTCGGCCAGCACCTCGCGGTACGTGCGCGTGAGCAGCTCCGACCAGGAGATCGGAACCCTCAGCGCACGCAGCATCACCGAACCCGCGACCGGCTAGTGAGCCCCGTCCCCGTCGTCGGCGTCCAGGACGGCGCATCGCTCGCCGGAAATGACTCGGCCGACTCGTCATGCACGCGATCGTCGGACGTCCAGCCGGCTCGCTCGAGCGCATGGGTGAACCATCGACGGGCGTCAGACAGGTCGCCCTCGCCGGTGAGCGCCCACCAGGCGAGACCGCTTCCGAGGCCGGCGAGCATCCAGCCGGAGGTCCTGCGTTGACGAAGACCTTGCACCGCGAGTGCACCGCCGCCGATGCCGACCAGCCAGCGGGTCATCGCCAGCTGCTCGCGCGTCCCGTCCCACCCGCTGCGTTTCCACACGCTCTCCGCTGCGCGGTGCGTCGTCAGGTTCAGTTCATGTTCAGTCATGGCGCGTGCGGATGCAATTTCTGGGACAGGATCCGTGTCGGCTTGCTGACGGAAATTCCTACACCTGACGCCCTCGAACCCAACAGCTGAATACACGGCGCGCTGTGCCCGTGGACGAGCTGTTTCGGTCCTACTGCAGATCTGGCTGTCTTTTCAGCGGCCGCCCAATCAATTTGCGAAAACGGGCCTGTGGCATATGCGTTGCTCTTTCTCTAAGAGTTCAAGAGCAAGACAAATCTGCGTGGCGGAGGTTGGCGATGAAGCCGGAGCAAAACCGACCAATAGACGAAGTGCTCAGGCGAGTCCAGGGTGAGTTTCTTGAAATGCCGGGGTTGCGTCTCACGGGAGCTCAGGCGCGCCGCCTGTGGGGACTTGATTCGGCTATGTGTGAAGCGTTACTTGGCGCGCTCGTTGATGCGAAGTTTCTGTACCAGACCCGCGACGGCGCGTTCATGAAAGTCGAGCAGGCGACGCCGGTCAAGGCGTCCCTTCGTCCTCGTTACGTCGGAGCAGCCTGAAGTCGTTCACCCATCGAGTCTCTCCGCGCCGGCTGGGCTGTAATTCTTGCCATTGAGCCATCACCAGCCGGCCGAACCACCTTCCCCGATCCCCGGGCGGCCGACCTTCGGGTCGCCGCCCGCGGCCACCCAAGATATAGACTCCCCGTGACGCCAGCGACGGATGACTGTATTGGTTGTTGCCACATCCAACCGCCACAAGGTTGACGAAATCCGACAAATGCTCGCCGGCAGTCCGGTCGAGCTGGTCACGCTTGCCAGATGGCCCGAGATCGTCGCGCCCGAGGAGACAGGCACGACGTTCGAGGAAAACGCGCGCGCCAAGGCGCTGTACTACGCCGCAAAGACCGGAGAGCTGACAGTCGCCGAGGACTCGGGGCTCGCGATCGACGCCCTGGACGGCGCGCCCGGCGTGGAATCGGCACGCTTTGGCGGTGTGGATCTCTCGTACCCGCAAAAGTTTGCGTTGATCGATGCTGCGTTGAGCGCCAGGAACCAGCGTGAGAGCGGCGCGCGATTCGTCTGCGCGCTCGCGCTCGTGCGCGGCGATCGCGTCCTGTTCGAAGCGACGGGAACCGTCGAAGGCCGCATCTCACCCGAGCCCAAAGGAGATGGCGGGTTCGGCTACGACCCGATCTTCTTCTACCCGCCATTCGGCGTGACCCTCGCCGAAGCCGGAGACCGGAAGGCGGCCGTCAGCCATCGCGGAAAGGCGTTCCGCGAACTCCGGGCGTTTCTCGAATCCCATTTCTGAACGTTCCCATCCCACCGCCGGGAAGCGCGAGGCCCGCGTCCTCATAAACATTGGCAAATCGACGGACAGCAGTGGCGTCCCCTTTGCCCATGACAGCGTCGACTCCGTGTAGTGCAGGCCTTCAGGCCTGCCTCATCACGGCGGACCTGAAGGTCCGCACTACGTCGACGTGAAAGCCCTGAACCCTAAGCCCTAAGCCCTGAGCCCTACGCCCTGAGCCCTAAGCCCTACGCCCTGTAAATGATGACCCTCCTCCAGGACCTCCGCTACGCCTTGCGTACGGCATGGCGCGACGGCGCCTTCACGGTGATCGCGGTCTTGACGCTGGCGCTCGGCATCGGCGCCAACACGGCGCTCTTTACGATCGTGAATGCCGTGGTGCTGTCACCGCTTCCGTTCCGTGAGCCCGAACAGCTGGTGCGCGTGACGGTCGACTTCACGAAGCAGCACGTGCAGGACGTCGGCCTCTCGATTCCCGAGCTGTTCGACCTGCGCCGGACCGATCTCTTCGACGATATCGCCGGCGTGTGGCCGGTCAGCGCGAACCTGACCGAGACCGACGAGCCCGAACGCGTGGAAACCGCGCTGGTCGGCGCGAGTTACTTCTCGATCCTCGGTGTCGGCGCGCAACTCGGACGGGTGTTCGGGCCGTCGGACGAGGAGCCGGGCATCACCGAGGTGGCGGTGATCAGCGACGCGCTGTGGCAGCGGCGCTTTGGAGGCGACCGCAACGTCCTCGGCAAGCGGATCCGGATCGACAACGACATGTATTCGATCATCGGCGTCGCGCCGAAGATGTTCCGTCATCCGGGGCGCGGGACGGCGACCGACGTGGAAGTGTGGGCGCCGGCGGGATGGCGGGCTTCGCCGTTTCCGGCGCAGCCGATTCGGCGCGCGTACGTGCTGCAAGGCGCGCTGGGCCGGCTGAAGCCCGGGCTGACGCCGCAGCTCGCGCAGCGTCGGGTCGATGCGCTCGCCGAGACGCTGCGGAAGGAATATGCCGCCGACTATCCATCCGGCAACGGCTGGGCGCCGCGGATTATTCCGCTGCACGACGATCTCGTCGGCGACGTCCGGCCGGCGCTCCTCACGCTGCTTGCCGCCGTCGGCTGCGTACTGCTCATCGCCTGCGCGAACGTCGCGAATTTGTTGCTCGCCCGATCCTCCGTGCGCCAGCGTGAAATTGCCATCCGGCGCGCGCTGGGGGCCGGCCGCGCGCGCGTCGTGCGCCAGTTGCTGACCGAGAGCGTGCTGCTGGCGGTGATCGGCGGTGGATTCGGCCTGCTCGTGGCGGTCTGGTGCCTCGACGCGCTCGTGCAACTGAGTCCGTCCAGCCTCCCGCGTCTCCACGCCGTCGGTGTCAACGGCACGGTGCTCGCGTTCACCGCCGGCCTGTCGATGGCGACCGGGATCGTCTTCGGCCTCGCGCCGGCCATTCAGGGTTCACACGCCGATCTGCACTCCGTGATGCGCGAAGCGAGCCGTTCGGCGAGCGCTACCGTCGGCTCCACGCGATTGCGCAGCGCGCTCGTGATCGGCGAGTTCGCACTGGCGCTCGTGCTCCTGGTCGGTGCGGCGCTGCTGGTGCAGAGCTTCTGGCGGCTCCAGCGCGTCGACCTGGGTTTCAATCCATCGTCAGTACTGACGGCGCGGATCTGGCTGCCGCAGCCCAACGATCCGCGGAGCGGGCCGTACTTTACGCATCCCGCGCGGGCGCTGTTCTATCGCCGCGTTCTCGAGCGCGTGTCCGCGCTGCCGGGCGTCGAGGCGGTCGGTGGTGTCACGAGCCTGCCGCTCGGCGGCACTCCGGGACGCGCGCCGTTCAACATCGAAGGGCGCGCGCCGGATGCCAGCAACATCCTGGTGTCCGAGATCTCGTTCGTCACGCCGGGCTACTTCCGCGCGCTGGGCGTGGCGGGCAGCAGCGGCCGTCTGCTGGACGATCACGACGACGAGCGCGCGCCGCTCGCGGCGGTCGTGAGCGAGAGCTTCGCGAAGCGCTTTTTCGCCGACGAGAATCCGATCGGCAAACGGATTTCGCAGGGCAGCGGGTTGCCGTCGGGGCCGCAAGGACAGGTGCCGCCGCCGAACTGGCTGACGATCGTCGGCGTCGTGCGCGACGTGAAGAGCGAACGCCTCGAGGCGACTCCGGCGCCGCTGATGTACCGCTCCGTCTGGCAGACGTCGAACCTGAACCTCACGCTGACGGTGCGGACGCGTACGGATCCGGCGGCGCTCGCCGAGTCGATCCGGCGGGAAGTTCGCAGTGTCGATCCGAACGAGCCGGTCTTCAGCGTAAGGACGATGGATGCGGTGGTGGCGTCGGCGATGGCGGAGCGCCGGTTCACGATGCTGCTGCTCGCGCTCTTCGCGCTCACGGCGCTCGTCCTGTCGGCGATCGGGATCTACGGCGTGATGGCGTACTTCGTCACGCAGCGCACGCACGAGATCGGGATCCGCATGGCACTCGGCGCGTCGCGTCGCACCGTCATCGGCATGGTCCTCGGGCAGGGTGCCCGCCTCGCCGCAGCCGGCGTCGTCGCCGGCGTGATTGGCGCGTTGCTCATGACGCGGGCCATTGCGACGCTGCTGTACGGCGTCAGCGCGCGCGATCCGTGGACGCTCGTCGCGCTGTCGGCGGTGCTGAGCGCCGTCGCGCTCCTCGCCTGCTACGTCCCCGCGCGACGGGCAACGCGAGTGGATCCGATTCGCGCGCTGCGCTACGAGTGAATCATGGTCCTCAGACGGACCGCAACGAAGTATGAAAAAAGCGCGGTTCAGAGATATGGTGTCGGCGCCGTGGTGGCGAACGAGGCCGTGTTACTCTGGCGCGCTTTTGAGCCCGCATACGAGTGTGGCCCGGACGCTCAGACGCACAACGAATTGTCGCCTCAGCATCATCGAGAGCACGCGTAGGAGAGTGTTTTCCTGCGAGCGTCCTGCCACCGCGGCAGAAGGGCCCGTGCGATGGATGTGGTGTATCCGTGCTGCTGTGGTCTCGACGTCCACAAGGCCAGCATCACGGCGTGCGTGTTGTGGGCGGAAGGCGGCGGACGGGCGCGCAAGGAGAAGCGGCGGTTCGGCACCTTCACCGCGGATCTGTTGGAGCTCACGGATTGGCTGCGCACATGCGGCGTGACGCACGTGGCCATGGAAGCGACGGGCGTGTATTGGAAGCCGGTCTGGAACATTCTCGACGGCTCGTTTGCGGAGGTGCTGCTCGTGAACGCGCAGCACATCAAGGCGGTTCCTGGACGCAAGACGGATCAAAAGGACAGCGAGTGGATCGCCGACTTGCTCCAACACGGGCTGCTGCGCGGTAGCTTCGTGCCGCCGCAACCGACGCGCGAACTGCGCGACCTCACGCGTTATCGTGTCAGCCTCGCTCAGGAGTGCAATCGGATCGCCAATCGAATTCAGAAGGTGCTGGAGGACGCGAATCTGAAGCTCGCCTCGGTGGCGAGCGACGCGCTCGGCGCGTCGGGACGTGCGATGCTGCGTGCGATCATCGGGGGCGAGGACAACGCCGCGACCCTCGCGGAGATGGCCAAGGGCCTCCTCCGCCACAAGATCCCCGCGCTGCGCGAGGCGCTGACCGGCCGGGTCACCGCGCATCATCGGTTCATGCTGCGGGAGCTGCTCGACGATCTCGACCACGCGGAAGCGAAGATGATGACGGTCGAACAGGAGATCGATCGACGTCTCCGCCCTTTTCAGGATGACGTCGCGCGCCTGTGCACGATTCCGGGCGTGGATCGCGTGACGGCCTGGGGACTCCTGTCCGAGATCGGCTTCAACATGGATCAATTCCCGTCGGCGGCACATCTCGCGTCCTGGGCCGGCATGTGTCCGGGGAATGCCGAAAGTGCGGGCAAGCGTTTGAGCGGCAAGACGCGGAAAGGGAGCGCCTTCCTGCGGCGCCATCTCTGTCAGGCGGGCTGGGCCGTCTCCACGAAGAAGCACTCGTACCTCTCGGCCCTGTTTCGCCGCGTCGCGCGCCATCGGGGCACGAAGCGCGCCACGATGGCTGTCGGCCATGCCATTCTGGTCATCGCCTTCCACCTGCTCAAGCGGAAGACGACCTACATGGACCTCGGCCCTGACTACTTTGACCGTCGCAACGCCGACGCCGTGCGCCGATCACTTGTGAAGCGGCTGCAGAACCTCGGGCACTCGGTCACATTGGCACCGGCGCCGGTATTTTCGTAGGAGTA
>Ga0105242_10004153_pt1 | contig 11276 bp, 8 predicted proteins | sample KBSM24metaG_FD_81521 | JGI IMG/M metagenome (GOLD analysis project Ga0105242, IMG submission 81521) | Miscanthus rhizosphere microbial communities from Kellogg Biological Station, Michigan, USA - KBS M2-4 metaG | ecosystem: Host-associated > Plants > Roots > Rhizosphere > Soil | place: Michigan...
GAAGTGGTCGCTACCCGACCCTCCAAACCCGGGCAAGCCCTACACCGCCGATGTGACGTGGACGTACACGCGATTCACAACGGCGGTGTAGGGCTTGCCCGGGTTTGGAGGGTCGGGAAGCGACCACTTCGCCACCACCTTCTCGCCGATGGTCAATTCGCCCGCAGTCGGCGGCGTCTTTTCCTGGCCACGCCAGAAGGGATCGGCTGCGTCCGATAGAGCCACCGCCGCAGCGACGGTGGCGATCGCCGAAGCGACTCCGGCAACGGTGAACTCCTTTTTCGGTCCAGCGCCGACATCGGGTGTGCAGCACGTGACCGACGGATCGGTCTCCTCGAACGTACCGCTCGCACCGAACGAAACGGTTCCCGCTCCCAATACTGCCGCTACAATTGCCACGATGGCCGCCAGAATTGCGACGATGATCGCGAGGATTTTCCACCAGGGATCGGAAAATGGGAGGTCTCCGTGTACGCCTGCGAAGGCAGGGTTGGACGCCCAAGCCAGCGTCATCCCGGTGGGCACCCACGGTCCAGTGGTCGGCAGACATTCGCACTTCCCGTCGCGGTCTCTCCCCCATCCCGGCTTCTGGACAATCGCGCTAATGTTAGAGACGGTGAGCGTTCCCTCCTCGACGGTACAGGTATAGGTGTTGGTGGTGCTATTGAACCGAGTCTGCGAGACAAAGATCTGTTGGATAGTGCGATTCGATTCGAAGCCATCGGCCTTGGCTAGGAAGCTCACTAGCCGTTTCCCTGGTGTCGCGTTCTTGAAGTCCGCGTCCCACATCACCTGAACTGCAGCGCCAGCAGGAATGGACGAAAAATGAAAAGTCCTTGCGACGGACGCAATGCCCGGATCCCCCACGCTTTCCAGGTAGAGGCTGACATTGGTCAGCTCTGCGCTCGATAGGTTAGTGTATTGGCAGGCGATCCGGAGGTTATAGAGCGCATTGTCGAAGATTCCGTCGGGGAGCATTATGTTCGTGACAGGCTCGATGGCGAAAGGACGGGCGAGGACCTGCATCGGCGTGGCGCTCATGACTGCTTCTCCTTCCTGTCGGAAACTACGACAACCCCGAGCCCCCCTAGGATCTTGTTTTCGGACCATTCGACGATTTGGACCAATTGGTATTCGTCGTGGGTCAGGTTCCTCGCCCGAACCGTCGCATGCACGGCCGCAGAGGTTCCTCGTGGAACGCGAAGCTCGATCTTGCCGTCGCCGATGGGATCTTTGTCACCTACACACCGCGGCTCGTAATCGAGGCCTACTTCGACGTCTGATTTCTTGGCCGGATGCAATCCGCGCATCCCCAGGCTCGCGAGTGTGCTCGCATCAAGTTCACCGCCTAACTCAGTTGTAATTGTCACCAACTTGTCTGCCCGCTGGAGTCCTGAGACCGTAATCGTAAGCATTGTAGAGCGCCTGCTCGCGACGAGCACCGTCAGATTCTTCTGCGCCACTTGTGGGTAAGTAGGCGGATCGAATGCGTCGGGCAGCGGGCTCGGGAGCGGGTTGCCCGGATGGTTTGCAACCGCAACAAGGCACTCGTGCCCATTGTTTACGATCATCGGAATCCAAGGAACCAGGCAAAGCACATCCTGCGTTCCGCCGGCCGGGACATCGGCGTTCGCCGAACCAACGAACGTGGCATTGCTCCGCGTCACCTGCAGCGCCGGGTTGGCCCAATAGAAGTCGACGCGCACGCCGTTCGCGTTGCTGCTGCCAGTGTTCGCGACGCGCGCCCAAAGATAGGCGGCCTGTCCCGCGATCGGACTGTCCGGAGAGCCGGATGGGTCGCTTCCGGGAACCACCCATATGTCCGGGCTCAGATACCAGCGCGGAACGCCGTCACGAATGAGAAGTTGAACTGACATTGATTACCCTTCCAGGCAACTGGTGAATGGGCGTCTTCGACCCTGCGCAGACCCCCCGCGCCTGACGGCGAGGTTGCGGATGGGGATTTCCGAGTTCTTGTGCGTAATGACGCGCCGCGGTTTTGCGGGCTTAATGCACGGCGCGCTCATACTAATAAATACGACGATGCCAGTCTCGAGTTTCCAAAAAACAAAAACTTTTGTCGCGCCAAGCGCCAACTGGAGACGGCCCTGTTGCGGCCGCGCATCTGTAAAGTCTACCCGCCCGCCTTCATAGCCCGGGGAGGGATGAAATATTTCATCGACCCGAGAGAGAAGGTTGCTTTGTGCGTCGCAACGAACATGATCTTTTTTGTCGAATGGATCTGTCGGCATCTACCTGGTTCGGGATGACAGCGAGCGATGATTAGCTAATGTGACAGCTAACGTATGGAACCTGTTTACATCCTCGGCGGCGGCCGAACCGACTTTAAGCGCAACCTGAAGAAGGAAGGCAAAACCATCCGCGACCTCATCACGGAAGCGGGCCGGAAGGCGATCGAGGACGCGAAGATCGATCCGGCGGAGATCGAGGCGGCGGCGGTGGGGAACTTCAACGCCGGCCAATTCACGAAGCAGCTCCATCTGGGCGCTTTTGTTCCCGAGATCGACCCGGCTTTGCACGGAATCCCGACCATGCATACGGAAGCCGCGTGCGCGAGCGGCGCGCTTTCGATGGTCCTCGGTGCGCAATGGATTGCCGGTGGATTTCACGACGCCGTCCTGGTGGTTGGAGCGGAACAACAGAAGACGATGTCGTCCCTCGATGGTGGCGATGTCCTCGGCGCTGCCGCGGATTATCACATCGAGAAGCCGGAATACGGTGACTTCATGTTCCCGAAGTTGTTCGGAAAGATCGCCCAGATTTACATGGAGAAATACGGAACCTCCGCCGACGCCTTCAGCTGGGTCGGGTATAAGAACTACGCGCACGCGCGCCTGAATCCGCTCGCCCAAATGCGCGATGCCGATCTGACCTACGATTATGCATCGCAGGTTTCCGACAAGAACCCGAGCGTCGCGCCGCCGTTGAAGGTGACGGATTGCTCGCAGATCACCGATGGCGGTGCCGCCCTCGTGCTGGTCTCCGGAAAGTATCTCGACAAACACGGCATCGATAAATCGAAGCTCGTCCAGCTCCTCGGCTATGGACTCGCGACGGATTATCTCGCGCTCGAGAAAAAAGATGCGCCTGTATTTTCGACGGCGCGCAAGGCCGCTTCGAAGGCGTTTGGCATGGCGAATCTCAAGCCGCGCGACATGAGCGGCGTGGAAGTGCACGACTGTTTTTCCGTCACAGAGATCTGCGCCTACGAAATTCTCGGACTCGCCGAAGACGGCAAAGGCGCCGAGCTGGCCATGAGCGGTGCCACCGCGCTGCCGCAAGTGCGGAACGAGAAGGTGAGCGGTAAGTTCGACTTCGAAATTCCGGTAAACGCCGGCGGCGGCCTGATCGGCGACGGTCACCCGGTGGGAGCAACTGGAGTGCGCCAGGTTTTCGAAGCGTACCAGCAACTGACCGAGCAAGCCGGCGCGCGTCAGATCGCCGGCGCGAAGAAATATCTGACCTTCAACATGGGCGGCAGCCTGACGACCAGCGTCGCCATGATATGGGGCCGGGGCTAGAGGGAACTCCTGTAGCGACGCTGCTCTGTCGAGGTACTAGCGGTTCGGCAGGATGGATGCGTATTTACGGCGACTGAGCGCCGTTGCTACAACCTGAAGCAGCGCTTCGATTACGCCGCGTGGGCGTGCTCGCGGGACACGGATTCGAGGTGGGCGTGCAGGAGCGAGAGGCGGACTTTGACCGCTTCGCAACGCTGGCGCTCACGGGCGGCATCGCCTTCCGGCAAATGCTGCGCTTCGTAGGGACCGCGCGCGGGCTTGAGCGCGTTTTCGACGAACTCGTTCGCGATGCGGGCGCGCTCGAGATTCAATGTGTTGATGACTTTCTCGGCTTCCGCAAGGGCGAGGTCGCGAATGACGCTGTAGGCCTGGATTTCGTCAGCGATATACGTCGACATGGCAAGGCGGGTCGAGGACCACGTGGCTGCTTGCCGGGTGCGCTTGAAGGTGGGCCGGACAATGGAGCGGCGGGACTTGTGGGTTGGTTGCATGGGAGGGTAAAAAAGCAGCTCCCGTACCGGCAGATGAGCCGGTTTCCCTCACGCGCCAAGCGGTTTAGGCGGATCGGCCAGTGGAATCTTCGCGATCACTTGCCACCCTTGCGTGCTCACGACTAACATGGGCCTTCATGAACGCCGCTGATTCCGTTTCCACGATGGCCGTTTTTCTCGACTTGGAGAACATCGCGATCGGTGCGCACGAAGCCCAGTTTCCCGCGTTCGACGTCCGCAAAGTCATCGAGCGCCTTCTGTTGAAGGGCCACATCGTGGTGAAAAAGGCTTACTGCGACTTCGATCGATACAAAGCTTTCAAGCGTGGCCTGCACGAAGCCGCCTTCGAATTGATCGAGATCCCGCACGTCCGGCAATCGGGCAAGAACTCGGCCGATATCCGGATGGTGGTGGACGCGCTCGATCTCTGTTACACGAAAAGCCACGTCGACAGTTTCGTGATCATCAGCGGCGACTCGGATTTTTCGCCACTGGTCAGCAAATTGCGCGAGAACGCGAAGACGGTCATCGGCGTGGGCGTGAAGAAATCGACTTCCGATTTGTTCATCAACAACTGCGACGAATTCATCTATTACGACGATCTGGTGCGGGTCGAGCCGGGGAGAAAACGACGGGCTGCTCCCGCGTCTGCACCGGAAACAAAGCCGGCGCCGTTAAAAGAAAGCAGCCTTTCGATCGATCGCGCGCTCGATCTGGTGACGCGGACGGTGGACGCATTACGCGCCGAGCGCGGCGAGGATTACGAGATCCGCGGATCGCTGGTGAAGCAGGCGATCAAACGCCAGCACCCGGGCTTTAATGAGCGGGCTCACGGATTTCGGGCATTCAACGAGTTGCTCCTCGAAGCGCAGAAACGCGGCATGCTCCGGCTCGAGGACGACAAGCAGGCTGGCACCTACATCGTGCACCCGGCGGAGTGAAAGGGCTCGGCTCGACTGAGTCTCGCCCTACCGAAAGCGAACGCGGTTGTCAGTCTGGTAGGGCGAGACTCTGTCGAGCCGCGGTCCCCTCCCACATTATTTGCGGCGATATTTTTCGCGGTATTTATCGCGCAGACGCGTTTGCCGATTCGAGAGATCGATCTTCCGGCCGTCGATAAACGCTGTTTCGACCTGCGTCGGGAAATCGAGCGGATCGCCGTTCGTGACGATCAGCGTCGCTGCCTTCCCTGGCTCGAGAGAACCAAGGCGATCCCCTACGCCAAGAATCTGGGCGGGATAAAGCGTGACCGCTTTGAGCGCCTCCTCTTTGGGCAAACCGTAACCGGCCGCGAGTCCTGCTTCGTACCCGACGTTGCGCTCGTTCGTCTCGGCCCCGCGCCCGTTCGAGGCAATGCAAAAACGCACCCCGGCGGCCTGTAGTTTTGCCGCGCTGCTCCAGGCGCTGTCATAATCGTCGTCGCGTCGCGGCGGCAGACTTGTCGCGGGACCGAGCACAACCGCGGTATCGCTTTCCTTCAGCTGCGGCGCGATCCGCCAGGCGTCGTCACCGTCCACCAGCACGATCTTGAGCTGCATCTCTTTTGCCCAGGCGAGTGCCGCTTCGATTTGGGCCAGAGTCCCGGCGTGGACGAAGAGCGGCAGTTTTCCATCGAACATCGGCATCAAAGCTTCCCAGCGCAGGTCCGATTTGAAATCCGGCCCGGGATTTTTGCGCGCCTGCCAGTAGGCGCGCGCAATCTGGAACGCGTCCCGGATTTGTTTCTGCGCCTTGTCGATTTCCTTTTGCTGATCCTTCACGGATTTCCTCGCGCGGGGCCGCCGATCAATCGTTAAATTCGGCCAGCGCAAATGCATCGCCGCGGGCGAGAGCACCGACATTTCCTCCGGCGTCCAGCCGTCGAGGCGCAGGACAGCGGATTGCCCGGAAACGAGCCCACCTTCCGGCACGGAAAGCGCCGTCAAGACACCGGAGTTGCGCGCGACCGGAATGAGCTCGCTGTCGGGATTAATGCTGGTGAGGCTGCGCACGTTCGGATTGATTGCGCCAGACTCCTCGACGTCGACGGTCGCGCGGACCGCGCCGATCTCCACCAACCCGAGAACGGTATTGGCGTTGATCAGGCCGGGATAAACGTGTTTGCCCGTCGCATCGATCTCTTCGGCGCCCGATGGCACGGCTGCGTCCGGACCGAGGGCGGTGATCTTGCCGTTCTCGAAAACGATGGTGCCGGATGGAATTTCCGGGCCGCTCACCGGATGAATCGTCGCACCTTTGATCGCGATCGGCTTCGTTTGTGGCGGGGCCGGCATCGTGTCCGAGCCCTTTGCGGCCGTCAGCGCACAGAACGCGGCCACGATGGAAGCAGGAATTTTCAAGCGCCGGTTCATGGTTGCTGAGATTTCAACGCCGCGACGGTATCGGCTTTGACCTGTGCGGTCTGCGCCGCGCGGGCGACCACTTGATCGAATGATAAATGTTCATCGTCGATCAGGTGACGAACCATCTGGCGATAGAGAAAGTAGTGGAAGGAAGGCGACGCATCCTCGCGTCCTTCGCGCAGCATCTTTGTTCCAACATCTTCCGGGAAACTGCTCTCGTGCGCGATGTAATCGCAGTAGCCCTCGGAAATCCAGGCAGGCAGACGAATGCCGCGAAGCAGCCCAACGCGATGGCGAATCAGTCCGTGACAGATTTCATGTGCGGCTACGCCGGAGAACGAACGTTGGTTGTGCTCTGGCGCGCTGCTTCGCGCGACGTTCTTTTCCAAATCGGCGGCGGCGAGAAAAATATTGTCGGTAACGGGCCACGAAGTGGCGAACGACTGCGAACTGAGCGGGGCGAAAATCCGGAACAGCCATGGATTGCCGCAAACGAAAATGCGTTCGGTGCGTCCAGGAACGGCGAGCTCCGATCGGCCGGCGAGGGCGACCGCCTCGTCGATTCGCGCCGTCGCTTCCGGCGGCAGCGGCGCGCGGGAATAAACGGTGACCCCCTTCTCCGTGACGTTGTAGCCGAACATGACCTGCGGAAAACAGAGGAGCCCGAGATATAGCAGGCAGACGATCGTCAGCGCGCGCTCGGAGTTGCGAGCGACTCTGCCGAGCGGTGTCCGAGCGGGCGCGCGCTTGAAACCGAAGACACCGGCGATCGTTAGGCCGATCTGTGTGGCACGGCTCATTCCTGTGCGTCCTCCATGCAGGTGTGCTTGTCTTCGCCGTTGCCGTAGATCGGCGCCAGCTCACGATCCCGATGCCGTTCGTGCGCGGATATCTTTGGCGGCTCCTTGTCGTCTTTCTTTTCGGAATCGCCCTCCTTGCCGGGACCAATTTCCTTGAGCCGTTCAACCAGCGCCTTCTGCACAAGCGCTTCCCGTTGCACGCCGAAAGTCTTGCGTGCCTCAGCGTCTTCGGTGCGGTCGAAATACTTTCGGCCGTCGATCCAGGTCTGTTGGACCCGCGCATAATTGGAGAGTGGGTTCGCCGTCCAGATGACGAAGTCCGCGTCTTTCCCGGCCTCGAGCGAGCCGACCTTCGCGTCGATGCGCAACTGTTTCGCGGCATTGATCGTCACCAGCTTGAGCGCGTCTTCAGGCGAGAGTCCGCCGTATTTCATCGACTTCGCGGCCTCGGTGTTGAGCCGGCGCGCCAGGTCCGCGCTGTCGGAATTCACCGACGTGATCACGCCCTGCCCATTCATCATCGCGGCGTTGTCGGGGATCGCGTCGTAAACTTCGAATTTGTAGCCCCACCAGTCGGCGAACGTCGATCCGCCGACGCCATCTTTCGCCATCACGTCGGCGACCTTATAGCCCTCGAGAATGTGCTGGAGCGTTCCGACCTTGATCTTGAACTCACGGGCCACGCCGAGGAACGCGAGAATTTCGTCCTGACGATACGAGTGGCAATGAATGAGGCGTTTCCCGCTGAGGATCTCCGAGATCGCTTCGAGTTGGAGATCGCGGCGCACCGGCAAGCCCGATTTCTTTTTCAACGCCGCGTCATATTCCTGCGCAGCCCGGAACCGGTCCCGCATGATTTGCTCGACGCCCATCCGAGTCTGCGGGTAACGCGTCTTGAATTTTTCTCCCCAGTTCGCCTGCTTGACGTTTTCGCCCAGCGCGAATTTTACGCCCGGCATCGCATCCGCGAATTTCAGATCTTCGGGCAACGCGCCCCAGCGGAACTTGATCACCTGGTTCTGGCCGCCCATTGGGTTGGCCGATCCGTGGAGAACATTCGCGGCCGTCACGCCGCCGGCCAGATCGCGGTAAAGCCCAATGTCGGTCGCATCGATCACGTCTCCGATCCGCACTTCACACGTGACCGCGTGACTCGACTCATTCACGCCACGGCTGATCGCGGTGTGCGAATGGCAATCAACAATGCCGGGTGTGACATGCATTCCTTTGCCATCGATAACCGGCGCGCCACCCGGAGCCTTCAACCCCGGACCAACCGCGGTAATTTTGCCCGACGTCACGAGGAGATCGGCATTTTGCAATGTGCCCTGCGGCCCGGAAGTCCAGATCGTCGCGCCTTGGATCAGCACGGTCTTCGGCTGATCGGGAAGGGCGACCCGGCCAAAAGCGCCGGCTGGAAACGTCTCGGCAAACTCCAGCGGCTTATCGAGCGGCGACGGTTTTTCGTCCGGCTTTTTCGTCGGCGTAAAGGGAGCAGTCCGTTTTGCCGTCCAGCGCAGATTCGCGTTCCCGGGTCCGTCTCCGCTGCCGGCCATCGTTTCGCCGGACACCTGACCCGTCAGGCGGATTGAGCCCTCGCCTTTATCAAAAAGTTTCGCCGGCGCGATCAGCAGAACGGCCTCGTCCTTCGCGGAAATGGTTGCCTTTTGATCGCCGAGTTTCGCGTCCAGTTTTTCCATTTTGCCCTCGATCACGAGGGGCATCGTCTTCCCGTCGATCGCTATTTCCCAGGTCCCGCGCAGGTCACGTTCGCGCGCCTGGTCGGTATCGTAGTAATGCCCGTCCACCCAGGTCGTCAGGACGCGCGCGTCGTCGCCGAAGATGTCGCCGCTAGCGATCACCAGGTTCGCCATTCGCCCCGGCGCGATCGAACCGAGCCGATCCGCGACGCCAAACATTTCCGCCGGCGTGGTGGTGAGCGCGGCGAGCGCAGCCTCTTTGCTCAGGCCGCGCCGAACCGCGAGCCGCAGGTGCGACCAAAAATCTTTCTCCGGTTTCTCCAGCTTCTGGGTCGTCAACGCGAACGGAACCCCGGCCTCGGCCAGCCGCGCCGGATTACTCGCCGCGCGATCCCAGTGCTGGAGCTCGTCCAGTTCAACTTCCAACGCTTGTTCCGGCCGCTCCACTTCGGGCGGCTTCGGGAAATCGAGCGGCAGAATGAGGCCGGGTTTTTTCTCCGCGAGCGTTTTGCGAACGCGATATTCGTAACCGTTGCCGAACAGGATCGGCTTCAATTTGAATTCGTCCGCGATTCGCAAGGCGCGCAACAGATCGAGCTCGTCTTCCGCCTCGAACACCGCTGGATTGCGTTGCGCCTGCTCGGCCAGCGCAGCGAGGCTCGCATTCGTTTCCGGTCGCTCCGTCGTTGCCGGACTTTTCCGATACGCATCCTGCGCCGCCTGATACCAGGCCGCGTCGAGAAAACTCTGTCGGATCAATGCGATCGCACCCATGAGGGAATTCGGATAACTGCGATCGCCATCGCGGCCGTCCCGATCGAAATCAAACGCGATATGCTGGGCGACCAGCGGCGCGACCACCATCGTGTCGACATCTGATTCCTGAAGGTTGATCAGCGCGCTCGAGCCGCGAAAGATACCGCGAGCGGGAACGACCAAGGCGCTGGTGAACCCGAGATCGCGGAGCGCTTTGGTTCCTTTCTTGTCGAGATTCAGGTAATCCGCCGCGCGGCGTTCCGGCGTGACTTTCGAATTCCATGAGCGCGTGCCCTTCGCGCTTTCACGAGGCGCTTCCTTCGGTTTGGCGTTTGGATCGTCCGCATCAACGTCGGTGCGAATCGGCTCCGGCTTCAGCGTTTCCGGCAAATCCAGGCGGCTGTAGGAATCGATGAACCCCGGATAAATTGTCTTTCCGGATAAATCCCAAACCCTGGCTTCGGACGGTACTTTCACGTCCGGTCCGACTTCGACGATCAGTCCGTCGCGAATCAGGACCGTGCCTTTTTCGATCGTCTTCCCCGGCGCCGAGACAATTCGCGCGTTGGTCAGCGCATGGACCCGCGGATCGTTCTCGCGGATACCCTGTTTTGGCACCGTCGTGACTTGGGCGGAACTGGACACCGCAAACGAAAGTGCGGCTGCAAACCCCAAGCGTCGCCAGAACTTCATGACAGGAGTTGCAGGCTAGCTGGTCGCAAGCGCGAGACAAGCGCGCTTTTCCTTCTCTCACGCCGACTATGGCCGAAAGTCCGTCGAGGAAATCGGAACGGCGTAGGTGCCATCCAGGTAGCTAACGGTAACGTTCTGCGCGTCATGCGAGATAACTCGCAATCTGGTCCCGCGTGGAATCACGGTTTCGCCGTAGAGGATCTTGATTTTTACCGGTGCGGTCGTCGTAACGTACTGCGCTGGCGTCGGAGGCGTCGGAATCTTAGATGAATTTGAAACGCTGGGAGAGGGACCCGCCGGTGGTGGAATGATCCGGTGCAACGGAGTGGTTAGGTCGAGAGCCTCGATTTTGATGGCTGGATGAATTTCCCAAGCCGTACTTCGCCACGGTTGATGAAATCCATTGGCAGCTTTCTTCTGAATGGTGTCGCCGATATCGGCGGCGCCGTTGTGTTCGTCGTCCCAAAGCAGATATCCAGTGATGCGGACCCGGCGGGCAGGATGGTCAGTCGGTTCGATGGTCATGTCCGGCGCGCGGATGAAACTCGCCAGGGCCTGAATGCGCGTGCCAGCCTGGAAGATAGCGTTCTGGGTGCGCGGAGTAATTTCGCAAATGATCGGCGTCGGATCGCCAATTTCAGGGGCGTGATCGAGTGGTTGCTCGAAAAGTTCGAGATGCCAGTCGTGGAAGTCGCTGCTCCCGCAATTGGTGCTTTCGGGAGGACCGGCGTAGGCGATCACCAGGTAGCCGGTGAAGGAAACAATTTGTTTTTCCAGCGCTGCAAGCTCGCTCTGCAGCGCCGGGTTCAGTTCTTTCCGGCGCATGCCTTTCGTTTTCGCATCGAAGGCCGCCACCATTTGCAGGAAACCATCGGTCTCGACCGAGGGTGCCTTTAGCTTTGTCAGGTCAATGACGGAACGATTTTTGAGCTGGTTACGCTCGATCCCATCA
>Ga0105242_10004156_pt1 | contig 11273 bp, 6 predicted proteins | sample KBSM24metaG_FD_81521 | JGI IMG/M metagenome (GOLD analysis project Ga0105242, IMG submission 81521) | Miscanthus rhizosphere microbial communities from Kellogg Biological Station, Michigan, USA - KBS M2-4 metaG | ecosystem: Host-associated > Plants > Roots > Rhizosphere > Soil | place: Michigan...
AACCTGGGCCACGCGCTGCTCGCCTCGGCGTCGATTCCGCTGGTGCTCGAAGGCGTGCCCAACATCCCGCGCGCTCCCGAAGGCATCTATTGGGACGGGGGTCTCATCGACTACCACCTGCACCTGCCTTACCACCACGCGCAGGGGCTGGTGCTCTATCCGCACTTCACCGACCGCATCGTGCCGGGCTGGCTCGACAAGGGCATGCCGTGGCGGCGCGCGCGCGGGCCCTGGCTAGACAACGTGATCGTGGTGGCGCCTTCGCGCGAATACCTCGCGACGCTGCCGAATGGGAAACTGCCGGACCGGGGGGACTTCGCGCGCTACAGCGGCGACGATGCGCGCCGCATGGCTGACTGGAGGACCGCGATCGCCGAGAGCGGACGGCTCGCCGAGGCGTTCATGGATTTCGCGCGCCGCCCGGACGCGTCGAGGGTCCTCCCGCTGTGAAGCGGGGTCATTCATAATCTCCGGAGGCCATTCCGCCAATCGCGCCATGGGTCATGATCATTCACACGTAGGACAGGTCGAGGGCAACGAGCGGCGCCTGCTGTTGGCGCTCGGCCTCACGGCGCTCTTCATGGTGGTCGAGATCGTGGGCGGGGTGCTCACGAACAGCCTCGCGCTGCTCTCCGATGCGGCGCACATGTTCACCGACGTGACGGCGCTCGCGATCTCGCTCGCGGCGGTGAAGATCGGCAAGCGGCCGGTCGACGACCGCAGGAGCTACGGCTACCAGCGCTTCGAGATCCTCGCGGCGGCGTTCAACGCGCTGCTGCTCTTCGGCGCCGCGGCCTACATCCTCTACGAGGCGTGGCGCCGGTTCCTCGAGCCTCCCCAGGTGGACTCCGGCGGCATGCTGGGGATCGCGGTGATCGGCCTCGTGGTCAACCTCGTCGCGATGAAGCTGCTGTCGGGCGGCAAGGACGAAAGCCTCAACGTCAAGGGCGCCTACCTCGAGGTGTGGAGCGACATGCTGGGTTCGGCGGGCGTCATCGCCGCGGCGCTCGCCATCCGCTTCACCGGTTGGCAATGGCTCGACCCCGTCGTCGCCATCGGCATCGGGCTGTGGGTGCTGCCTCGCACCTGGACGCTCCTCAAGGCGAGCGCCCATATCCTGCTCGAGGGCACCCCGGGCGACGTGGACGTCGCGGCGCTGCGTGCGCGCATCGAGAGCCGGGAGGGCGTCACGTCGGTGCACGACCTGCACGTCTGGACGCTCACCAGCCGGCGCTATGTGCTCACCGCGCACGTCGTCTGCAACGAAGAGGCCGCGCCTCGGCTGCTGAAGTCGATCACGGAGGAGCTCCGCTCCGAATTCCGCATCTTTCACACGACCCTGCAGATGGAGTCGGAGGCGTGCGGCGACCTGCACGGGGCGATGCATGCCGAAGGCGGGCACGACGGTGATCATGAAGGCCATGCCCACGATCATGGCCATGACCATCACGCCCACGGCCACGATCATGGGCGGCATTCACACTAGGACGCCGCAGCGCATCGATGGCGTGGGCGCGGCACTCGCCTCCGCCGCCCTGTTCGGCGCGGCGACGCCGCTCGCGAAGCTGCTCCTTGGGCCGCTGGATCCGTGGCTTCTCGCCGGCGTCCTCTACCTGGGGTCGGGGCTGGGGCTCGCGGTCGTGCGGATGGTGTCGCGACGTGCATTTCCGCCCATCCCCCGCGCGGACCTTCCGTGGCTTGCCGGTGCGATCGCGCTGGGCGGCGGCGTGGCGCCGGTGCTGCTCATGTGGGGCCTCGCCCACTCCGACGCGACGTCGGCCTCGTTGCTGTTGAACGCCGAAGGCGTGCTGACGGCACTCATCGCGTGGTTCGTGTTCAAGGAGAACTTCGACCGCCGGATCGCGCTCGGCATGGCGCTCATCGTCGCGGGTGCGGCGATCCTGTCGTGGCGGGGCGAGGGCGGGGTCGAGGCGAGCCTGCCTTCCCTCGCCATCGTCGCGGCGTGCGCGGGCTGGGCGCTCGACAACAACCTCACCCGCAAGGTCGCGCTATCCGACGCCACCACGATCGCGATGTTGAAGGGCCTCGCGGCCGGCGCCGTCAACGTCTCGATCGCGCTCGCCGTGGGCGCCCCGTGGCCCTCCGCGGCGCCGCTCGGCGCGGCGGCGCTGCTCGGCTTCGCGAGCTACGGCGTGAGCCTCGTGCTCTTCATCCGGGCGCTGGCCGCCCTGGGCACGGCGCGAACGGGAGCCTACTTCTCGACCGCGCCGTTCGTCGGCGCCATCCTCTCCATGGCGCTCCTCGCGGAGGCGCCCACGTGGCAGGTCGGCATCGCGGGCGCGTTGATGGCGATCGGCGTCTGGCTGCACCTCACGGAGCGCCACTCCCACGAGCATTCGCATCGCGAGCTCGACCACGAGCACGAGCACGCGCACGACGAGCACCACCAGCACGAGCATGCGGAGCCCGTCGCGCCCGGGACGCGGCACACCCACCGCCATCACCACGCGCCGGTGAGGCACGCGCACGCGCACTATCCGGATTCACACCACCGGCACGACCACGGCTGATCGGGCCCGCGGCGTCGTCAGTCGATGCCGAGGTGGGCCTCGCGAACGATCGCCGCCCATCGCCGGCCCTCGCGGCGGATCACCTCGAGCGCCTCGGCGGGCGAGCTCGCCACCGGCTCGATCCATTGCCTGCGCCACAGCGTCTCCCGCAGGTCCGGGGCGCGGATGACCTTCACGAGCTCGGCATTGAGCCGTGCGATCGCATCGGGCGGCGTCTTCGCCGGCACCATCACCGCCATCCACACGTCGGCCTCGTAACCCGGATAGCCGGATTCCGCCACCGTGGGAACGTCGGGGATGAACGCGGAGCGCTTCGCCGAGGTCTGCGCCACGACGCGAGCCTTCCCGGCGGCGACCTGCGGGATCAACGCCGTCGGGTTCAGCGAAAGGATCTGCACGTCGCCCGCGATGAGCGCGGCCACCGCGGGCGCGCCGCCGTTGTAGGGGATGTGGACGGTGCGGATTCCGGCAACGCTGTTCAGCAGCTCCATCGACAGTTGCGAGATGCTGCCCTTGCCGACGGAGGAAAAGTTGAGCTTGCCGGGCTCGGCCTTCGCCTTGTCGACGAGGCCCTTGAGCGTGGTGATGCCGGCGCCCGGATTCACCGCGATGAGGTTCGGCGACGTGCCGACGAGGGTGACGGGCGCGAGATCCTTCAGGGGATCGTAGGGCAGGTCCTTGTAGATCGCGGGGCTCACGGCCAGCGGACCGTTGGTGCCCATGAGGAGCGTGTAGCCGTCGGGCGGCGCTTTCGCCACCGCGTCCGCCGCGATGTTGCCGCCCGCTCCTGGACGATTCTCGACAATGACCGGTTGGCCGAGGGATTTCGACAGCGGCTCGGCGAGCGCGCGGGCGACGACGTCGGGCTGGCCGCCGGGGGCGAACGGCACGACGATCTTGATCGGGCGCGTCGGCGTCCAGTCGGCGAGCACCGCGAACGGAAGCGCGAGCGCCGCGACCAGGGCCGCGATGCGCATCAGTAGTTCAGGATCGGCGCGAGCCACCGCTCCATCGTCGCGAGGTCCATGCCCTTGCGATGCGCGTAGTCGGTGACCTGGTCGCGCTCGACCTTGCCGATGGCGAAGTAGCGCGACTCGGGATGCGCGAGGTAGAAGCCGCTCACGGCCGCCGTGGGCAGCATCGCGAAGTGCTCGGTGAGCGTGATGTCGGCGTTCTTGCCGGCGTCGAGCAGCGCGAAGAGCTCGCCCTTCTCGGTGTGGTCGGGGCACGCGGGGTAGCCGGGCGCCGGGCGGATGCCAGCGTACTTATCGGCGACGAGATCCTCGTTGGGCAGGTTCTCGCCCTCGGCATAGCCCCAGAACGTCGTGCGCACGAGGTGGTGCAGGTGCTCGGCGAAAGCCTCGGCCAGGCGGTCGGCGATCGCCTTCAGCATGATCGCGCTGTAGTCGTCGTTCTTCGCCTCGAACTCGCGTACCTCCGCCTCGATGCCGAGGCCCGCGGTGACCGCGAAGGCGCCCACGTAGTCGGCGATGCCCGAATCCTTCGGCGCCACGAAGTCCGACAGGCACTGATTCGGGTTGCCCGCGGGCTTTTCGTTCTGCTGCCGCAGGTTGTGCCACGTCATCAGCACGCGGTCGCGGCTCTCGCTGGCGTAGATCTCGATGTCGTCGCCCACGGCGTTCGCGGGCCACAGGCCGAAGACGCCGCTCGCCGTGAGCCAGCGGCCCTTCACGACGCGGTCGAGCATCGCACGGCCTTCCTTCTGCACGTTGCGCGCAGCCTCGCCGACGACCGGGTCGTCGAGGATGTCGGGATATTTGCCGGCGAGGTCCCAGGCCTGGAAGAACGGGCCCCAGTCGATGAATTCGACGAGCTTCTCGAGCGGATAGTTCTTGAGCGACATGACGCCGAGCTGCCGGGGCTTCGGCGGCGTGAAGCCCTTCCAGTCGATGGCGATCGCGTTCGCGCGCGCCGCCTCGAGCGGGATGCTCTTCTGCCCGGTCTTCCTCGCGTGGGCTTCGCGCACCTTCACGTAGTCGGCGCGCACGCCTTCCATGTATATAGCGCGCTGCTCGGGTGTGGACAGTTGCTGCGCGACACCCACCGCGCGGGAAGCGTCGGGCACCCACACCGTCGGACCCGAATAATTGGGCTCGATCTTGACCGCCGTGTGCGTACGCGAGGTTGTCGCACCCCCGATGAGGAGCGGCAGCGTGAAGCCCAGGCGCTCCATCTCACGCGCGACGTGCGCCATCTCCTCGAGCGAAGGGGTGATGAGGCCGGAGAGGCCCACGATGTCCGCGTTCTCCTTCTTCGCGGTCTCGAGGATCGTCTCGCAGGCGACCATCACGCCGAGGTCGACGACGTCGAAGTTGTTGCACTGGAGCACGACGCCCACGATGTTCTTGCCGATGTCGTGCACGTCCCCCTTGACCGTGGCCATCACCACCTTGCCCTTGGCCTTCGGCGCCGTGCCCAGGCGCTTCTTCTCCTCCTCGATGAACGGGATGAGGTGCGCGACCGCCTGCTTCATGACGCGCGCGGACTTCACGACCTGCGGCAGGAACATCTTGCCGGAGCCGAAGAGGTCGCCCACGACGTTCATCCCGTCCATGAGCGGTCCCTCGATCACCTGGATCGGCCGCTCGTACAGCAGGCGCGCCTCTTCGGTGTCCTCGATGATGTGCTGGGTGATGCCCTTCACGAGCGAATGGCTGAGGCGTTCCTGCACCGTGCCCTTGCGCCACGCCTGGTCTTCGACCGCGTCCTTCTTCGCGCCCTTGAAGGTCTCGGCGAATTCCACCAGCCGTTCGGTGGCATCGTCGCGGCGATTGAAGATCACGTCCTCGACGCGCTCCAGCAGCTCCTTCGGGATGTCGGCATAGACGCCCAGCTGCCCGGCGTTCACGATGCCCATGGTCATCCCGGCCTTGGTCGCGTGATAGAGGAACGCCGTGTGCATCGCCTCGCGCACCCCGTCGTTGCCGCGGAACGAGAAGGAGAAGTTCGAGACGCCGCCGGACGTCTTGGCGTGCGGCAGGTGGCGATGGATCCACGCCACGGCCTCGATGTAGTCGCGGCCGTAGTTGTTGTGCTCCTCGATGCCCGTGGCGACTGCAAAGATGTTCGGGTCGAAGATGATGTCCTCGGGCGGGAAGCCCACCTGCTTCGTGAGGATGTCGTAGCAGCGCTGGCAGATCTCGGTCTTGCGCTTGAGCGAGTCGGCCTGGCCCTTCTCGTCGAAGGCCATCACGATCACCGCGGCCCCGTAGCGGCGCGCGAGCTTCGCCTGGTGGACGAACTCCTCCTCGCCCGCCTTGAGCGAGATCGAGTTCACGATCGACTTGCCCTGCACGCACTTGAGGCCCGCCTCGATCACGCTCCACTTGGAGCTGTCGAGCATGATCGGCACGCGCGCGATGTCCGGCTCCGAGGCCACCAGCAGCAGGAAGCGCGTCATGGCGGCGACCGAATCCAGCATCGCCTCGTCCATGTTGATGTCGATCACCTGCGCGCCGTTCTCCACCTGCTGGCGCGCGACCGACAGCGCTTCCGGATAGTCGCCGGCGAGGATGAGGCGCGCGAACGCCTTGGAACCGGTGACGTTGGTGCGCTCGCCCACGTTCACGAAGAGCGAGTCGCTGCCGACGTTGAGCGGCTCGAGCCCCGAGAGGCGCAGCTTCGGCTCGATCTTCGGCGTGGCGCGCGGCTTGAACTTCGAGACGTGCTCGACGATCTCGCGGATGTGGTCGGGCGTGGTGCCGCAGCAGCCGCCGGTGATGTTGAGCCAGCCCGCCTGGGCCCACTCCTCGATGAAGCACGCGGTCTCGTGCGGCTGCTCGTCGTACTCGGCCATCGCGTTGGGCAGGCCCGCGTTCGGGTGGGCCGAGACGTACACGTCGGCGATGCGCGCGAGCTCCTCGATGTGCGGGCGCAGCTGCTTGGCGCCCAGCGCGCAGTTGAAGCCCACCGACAGCGGCTTGGCGTGCCGCACGGAATTCCAGAAGGCCTCGGCCGTCTGGCCGGAAAGCGTGCGGCCCGATGCATCGGTGATCGTTCCGGAGATCATGATCGGCAGCTTCACGCCCGCCGCCTCGAAGTACTCGTCGATGGCGAAGATCGCGGCCTTGGCGTTCAGCGTGTCGAAGATGGTCTCGACGAGGATGAGGTCCACGCCGCCCTCGACGAGTCCTTTCACCGCGGTCTTGTACGCGTCCTTCACCTGGTCGAAGGTCACCGCGCGGAAACCCGGGTCGTTGACGTCGGGCGAGAGCGAGAGGGTGCGGTTCATCGGGCCCAGCACGCCCGCCACGAAGCGCGGCTTGTCCGGCGTGCCCGCGCTCACGCCGTCGGCCACGTCGCGCGCGAGGCGCGCGGCCTCGAAGTTCATCTCCTCGACGATCGACTCGAGGCCGTAGTCCGCCTGCGAGATCGAGGTCGAGTTGAAGGTGTTGGTCTCGAGGATGTCGGCGCCGGCCTCGAGGTACTGGGTGTGGATCTCGCGGATGACCTCCGGGCGCGTGAGGGTGAGGAGGTCGTTGTTCCCCCGCAGGTCCTTCGGGTGGTCGCGGAAGCGTTGCCCGCGGAATTGCTCTTCCGTGAGGTTGTAGCGCTGCACCATCGTGCCCATCGCGCCGTCGAGGACCAGGATGCGCTGCTTGAGGGCCTCGTGAAGGGCGGCGATGCGGGTGGTGCGTGTGGAGATCGGTTGGTCCATAGGTCCAATGAAAAAACCCGTCGGCTCGGCGACGGGTCTGGGGACCGATCGCTTTAGCTGGATTTGTATGGCGCCCGCAAGCTGACGATCAAATCGGCGCCCTGAAGGACACCATTCTACGCGGCCCGTTCCCCTGCTGCAAACGAGGCCCCCCGCACGTGGTAGAGGCCGAGGGCGCCATAGCCCTTGGCGAGGGGCATGCGGCCCACGTAGCTCAGGGCGAGCGGCGCGTCCACGGCCGCGGCCACCGCCGCGAAGGCGCTGCTCGCGTACACCTGCCCGGGCGGCGTGATCGGCTCGATGCGGGCCGCGCGGCTGGTGTGGGGGCCGGTATACATCGGGCCGCCGGTAAGCGGATCGCGGGCGCAGTGGACCGGGCCCGAATGCAGCGCGATGCGCAGGTTGAGCGTCGCGGGCAGGCCGTGCGCCGCCCAGTTGGTGCCGCCGGCGAGGCGCGAGAGCTCCAGCGCGTAGCGCGCCGCCTCCACCGGGTCGCGGAAGACCATGTAGAGGCCGTCGCCCGCGACCTCGACGTGCTCGTACGGCGGATACCGGCGCGCGAGGGCCGCGATGGCGCCGAGGAAGCGCTCGATGTACACCGGGATCTGGTCCTCGCTCATCTTGCTGTAGCCCACGGCATCGGCGAAGAGGAGCGTGCGCATCTCGTGCCGCACGCCGGCGGTGCTTGCGGCCGCGTTTGTGGGCTGCGTGCTCGTCCGTGCTGCGGAGCCGTTGCCGAGGCCGATCACGTCCACGGGGATGCCGCCCGATTCCCACAGCGCCACGATCGAGCGCGTGCCGCCCGGCGCGCCCGGGTCGCTGCCGTCGAGGGCGGCGATGCCGCGCACGTCGCTGTCGAGCGCGCGCGCACGCAAGCGCGCCATGCCGGTGAAGACCAGGTTCGCGTACTCGAACGTGGCGGCGCTGTTCCGCGCCCGGTGGTCGCTCGTGACGGTGACGCTGCCCGCCGCGTCCAGCGCACGCTCGAAGCGCGCGCCCCAGTCGCCGCCCGCGAAATCCACGCTGGTCTCGCGAAACGCCTCGCGCGGGAAGGGGAGCACGACGTGGGTCTCGCAGCCCAGCTCGCGTGCGGCCTCGAGGCACAAGAGGTCCGAGCCACAGGCGGCCGAGCCGTACACGGCGACGGGTGCGAGCGCGCCAAGCCTTCGCACGAGCGCTTCGCGAACCTCGGCCTCGCGCGAGGCGGGAAAGCGTGGCGACGCACGCGTCGGCGCGTCGATCATATGGCCGCAGAAGACCACCACTGGCGCGACCGGCAGCGCAGAGGACGGTGCCGGTGGTGCAATCCGCAGGTGGGACTCGAGCAGCCGCGCCTGGCGGCGCGTGGATCCGAGGTCGCCGTGGCGCCCGCGGGCGAGCTGGTTCGCGCTGGCGTAGTGATCGCGCGCCGCCGCGAGGTCGCCCGTGAGCAGCGCCGCCTCGGCGCGCGTCGCCGCCGTCCAGTAGGGGTCGGATCCGTCGGGCAGCGCCAGTACTTCGCGGGCGATCTCCCCCGCGCGGGCACGCTCGCCGCGAAGCGAGGCCATGGCGGCCGCGTTGATGCCGGCATATCCCGCGGCATCGACCTCGCCCCGCGTGCGCGACGATGTCCACGCCCGCTCGTACAGGTCGAAAGCGCTTCGCAGGTGCTCGCCGCCGGCGGGCCCCGCGCGTAGCGCCAGGTCCTTGTGGGTGCGCGCGAGCATGCCGAGGGTCTCCGAGTCGTCGAGTCCCTGCGCGACGAGCGACGCGAGCTCCGCATTGGCGCGCTCCACGTCGCCGCTGCGCGCAAGCGCGAGCGCGCGCAGCTGCCGCAGCCGCACGTGCCCGGGCGACTGCTCGAGGCCCGCTTGGGCGACGTTGTAGGCTGCGAGCGGCTCGCCTTCGCGCAGGTGACGGCCGGCAGCCTCGACGAACGTTTCGACGGTCTCCATGGGGCGGCATCATAGGCCGCTATCCAAGCGCCGCATATTCGCCTACCCTTGCGGCAACAAGGGAGGCCTCCGCAGTGAGCTCCGTCATCCCCCTCGCGACCCATCCCCGGCTGGACGACGATGCCTGGGACGACCTCATCAACTTCATCGAGGAGCGCCGCGTGATTCCCATCGTGGGGCCGGAGCTCCTCCACGTGGAGACCGAAAGCGGCTCGCGGCTGCTCTACGACTGGATGGCGGAGAAGCTCGCGGCGAAGCTCGGCGTCGACGTCTCGCGGCTGCCCGAGGACTACACGCTGAACGACGTGGTGTGCTGGTTCCTCTCGACGCACGGACGGCGCGAGGACACCTACACGCGCATGCGCAGCATCCTTCGCGATGCCGCTTTCGCGCCGCCGGTGGCGCTGCGCCAGCTCGCGCAGATCACCGACTTCGACATCTTCGTCACCACGACCTTCGACCCGCTGCTCGAGCAGGCGCTCAACGCGGAGCGCTTCGGCGGCGCGCAGTCGACCGACGTGGTCGCCTACGCGCCAAACCGCGTGGCGGACCTCCCCGCGGAGCGCGAGCAGCTGCAGCGCCCGGTGGTGTACCACATGTTCGGGCGCTGCTCGGCCTCGCCCACGTACGTGATCTCCGACGAGGACACGCTGGAGTTCGTGTGCGCGCTGCAAAGCGAGCACCTCACGCCCGAGAAGCTCTTCCACGAGCTCGAGCACAGCCACCTCCTCATCATCGGCAGCAACTTCTCCAACTGGCTCGCGCGCCTGTTCCTGCGCATGGCCAAGCGCCGCCGCCTCTCGGACCCGCGCGACGTGGGCGAGGTGCTCGCCGACGACCACAGCGAGCGCGACGTGCGCCTCATGAAGTTCCTGCAGCAGGTGAGCGTGCGCACGCGCGTGTTCGCGGGCGCCGAGCAGTTCGTGGCGGAGCTCCACCGGCGCTGGAGCGCGCGGCGCAAGCCCGCCGAGGTGGTGCAGATCGGCGCCCCGCAGCGCTTCCTGCCGCCCGAGCGCGAGATGCCCGACAACGCCGTCTTCATCAGCTACGCGCGCGAGGACCTCGCCGCGGTGCAGCGCCTGAAGGCGGGCCTCGACGCGGCGGGCATCCGCACCTGGTTCGACCTCGAGCGCCTCGAGGGCGGCGACGACTACGACCGCAAGATCCAGCGCAACATCGGCCACTGCTCCTTCTTCATTCCCGTCGTGTCCGCCACGACGGAGCGCCGCCTCGAGGCGTACTTCCGCCGCGAGTGGAGCTATGCGCTCGACCGCTCGCGCAACATGGCCGAGGAGTCGATCTTCATCATGCCGGTGTGCATCGACGGCATCGACCAGGGTGCGGCGCGCGTGCCCGAGCGGTTCAAGGCGCTGCACTTCTCGCGGCTGGCCAACGGCGAGGTGACGCCGGAATTCGTCGAGCGGCTGAAGACGCTCCTCGCCGCGCGGGCGACGGCATGAGCGCGGTCGCCGACGAGCCCCGCGCGCGCGACGCGGCCCGGCCGGTCGCCGACGCGCTGCACCTCGTCGACGCCGAGAATCCGTGGCTCGGCCTCGACTCGTTCAGCGAGGAGACGCGCAACTTCTTCCACGGTCGCGAGGAAGAGATCGCCGAGCTCGCGCGCCGCGTGCAGCGCAAGCTGCTGGCGATCCTCTTCGGCCAGTCGGGGCTCGGCAAGACCTCGATCCTGCGCGCGGGCATCGTGCCGCGGCTTCGGCGCGAGGGCTACTGCCCGGTGTACGTGCGCATCGACTACTCGCCCGAGTCGCCGCCGCCGTCCGAGCAGATCAAGCGCGCGGTCTTCCGCGCGACCGAGAGCCAGGGCCGCTGGACCCAGCCGGGTACCGCCGTCGAGGGCGAGTCGCTCTGGGAGTTCCTGCACCACCGCGACGACGTGCTGCGCGACGAATCCGGCCGCACCCTCACGCCGCTGCTCATCTTCGACCAGTTCGAGGAGATCTTCACGCTCGGGCAGGACGACGACTTCGGGCGCAAGCGCGCCGCCGAGTTCATCGAGGACCTCGCCGACCTGGTGGAGAACCGGCCGCCGCGCGCGATCGAGGCGATGCTCGAGACCGAGGAGTCGATCGTCGATCGCTTCGACTTCAACCGGGCCGACTATCGCATCCT
>Ga0105242_10004158_pt1 | contig 11271 bp, 9 predicted proteins | sample KBSM24metaG_FD_81521 | JGI IMG/M metagenome (GOLD analysis project Ga0105242, IMG submission 81521) | Miscanthus rhizosphere microbial communities from Kellogg Biological Station, Michigan, USA - KBS M2-4 metaG | ecosystem: Host-associated > Plants > Roots > Rhizosphere > Soil | place: Michigan...
CCAGCGCGAGAGATCGCGCTGCAGTGCCGGCCAGCCGCTGGCGCCATGCAGGCTGATGACGAGTGCCGCGGGCTTCGTGCGGTCGAGATTGCGCGGAACGTGGCGGAGATACTCGCGCTCCCCGCCGGACGACACGATCGTCCCATTGTTTCGATTCTTCGCGTAGAACGACACCCCCACGGTGACGGCGAGTACCGCCGGAAGCGCCAGGATCAGCAGCGCGGTCTTCATCGATGTCGATTCCCCGCGACGGCGAGCGGCGCCGCGGCAAGTCGCACCAGTGGAACGACGAGCATCGCGACGAGCAGCAGGAAGGAACGGCGGACGAGAATGGCCGGCAGAATCACTGCCAGCACGCCATAGACGGCAAGGACGCAGACATCCCACGCGATCGCTCCGAAAATGAGCTGCTTTCGCGTAAACAAGCCGCGCGCGGCGCCGCGCTGCATCACCCGCATCGCCAGCAAGAGCTTGAGCGCGACAAACGCCGCCATCAACCACGGGATCGCGCTCCACGCCACGGCGATCCGGTAGCGGCTGTCGAGAATCCAGCCGAGGGCGAGAAAGCCGAACGTGACCAACGCGAGAGTCGCGAACGCGATCCCTTTCACGGCCCAGTCGCGGCCGCTCATCGCGATGTAGAGGCCCTGCACGAGCTGCTTCCACGTCGAGCCGGCGAGGCCGGCGAGAATGAGAAGCCCGAGGATGATCGCGCGCGGGCGGCCTAACGCGCCGTCTACATTACGAGCGATATCGAGGATCGGCTCCGCCGCATCCGACCACATGAGCGCGACCGGAACAGCGACGGCGACGATCACCCACGCCGCGAGGGTGCTCAACAGCGCCGCCTGCCATTTCGCAACGACGAGAGCACGATCTTCGACCGGACGCGTCGCGATGAATGGCGTGATTCCGTAGGACTCGGACGCGTTCGCGCTCGATTTACCGGCGGTCGCGGCGACGAAGATCGCCATGAACGACGGGAGGAGGAGCGACCCGACGACGATCTCGATGACGATCACGTCCGCCTCGCGAAACAGAAAGAGAAGTGAGAGCCCGACCGGAAGCACGATCGCAACGAGGAGGGGCAACGAGCGGCCATACCGGCGCCACTCGAACCAGAGTTGCGCGCGAGCTGCCGACCGGAAATCACGACGCGCCGTGGAACGAGTGGACGCAGGCGCGGACCGTTCCGCGACGCCCCAATCGGGCACGTCGCCCCGCCGCGCGCGGCCGACCGCCGATAACGCTGCGACGTACGCGAGTGGCACGAGCGGCGCGAGCAGGAGGAGCATCGTGCTCTCCCGCGCCTTGGTTTCGAGCGCGGTGAGCACCACGATGTCGATCGACACGAGCAATCCGATCGAGATCACGATGCGCATTCCGCGAAACGGGTAGGGCATCCAGGTCAGTGCCTGCGTCCATGCCAGCAGGGACGCGGCGAACAACGCAGGCCAGTACTTCGGTACTTCGGAACCGGAAGGAAAGATGCCGGCGATTCTCATCGCGAACCACAGCAGCGCCATCGACATGCAGCCGTACAGCATCGGCCATCCCGCGAGCGCCGCCGTGGAGACGGGAAGCGTCAACATGCGCGGCGGGTACATCGACTCACGCGCGGCGAGATCGCCGGAGATGCCGAACGTGAACACCGCCAGCAGATAGAGGGAGGTTGCGGCGAGCGGTACGGGGACGAGCAGAGCGAACGTCGCGTCATGGACGTCGAGATGCGCCTGGGTCGTGAGGACCGCGATCTTGACCCCGCCGAGGGTGAGGATCGTCGCGGCGAGGGCGATCAGCCCCCAGCGATGACGCTGCCGGAGCTCCCACGCGATCGCGGCCGCCGGAGTACGCATTCGCTAAGCGCCGCCGATGCGCTCGACGAAGATGTCGTCGAGCGATGCACCGTTGTGCGCGTCCTTGACCTCTTTCAGCGGTGCGCTCACGACGACCTCTCCCTGCCGGATCATCGTCACGTGATCGGCGACCTGCTCGACCTCCTCCAGGAGATGCGAGGAGAACAGCACCGTGCGTCCTTCGTCGGCGATCGTGCGGAGGACCGCGCCGAGGATGTCGCGGCGCACGATAGGGTCGAGGCCGGAGGATGGCTCGTCGAGCACCAGCAGCTCCGGCCGGTATGCAAGTGCGACGACCAGACCGGCGCGCGCTTTCTGTCCCTTCGAAAGCGTCTTGATCTTCGCCGCGGGATCGAGCGCGAACATCGTGCGCAACTCGCCGGCGTATGCGTCGTCCCAGCCGGGATAAAACGCGCGCGAGTAACGCATCAACTCGTCGACGCGCATCCAGCCGGGAAGATCGTTCTCTTCGGACAGATAGCCGATGCGCGAGAGCACGCCGACGGGATCCGCGACCGGATCGCGGCCGAACACCTGCACGCTCCCCTGCTCGGCCCGCAGGAGCCCGAGAATGTGACGAATCAACGTCGTCTTGCCGGCGCCGTTCGCGCCGACGAGGCCGTACACACCGCCGCGGGGAATCAGCAGGTTGACGGAGGACAGCGCCGCCCGCGCACCGAAACGGCGCGTCAGATCCGAAACCGCGATCACCGGTTCAGCGGCGGCCATTGTGGTGTGACGCAATGGTACAGCGTCATTCTTTCGCTGCGTTCGCTTGCTCGTGCCATCGCTCGACATTCACGCCCGCGATCAGGAGCCACAGGACCAGAGCGAGCTCGCCAATGTCGAGGGGCAGAATGACGCGAGGCCAGAGAAGCTCGGCGAGCGGCGGCCACAGGAATGGCATCCAACCGAAGCCGGCGATCACCGCCAGCACTCCGAGAAACCGCGGCAGGAACGTCGATTTGAAGACCAGGCAACCGATCAGAATGAACGCGAAGGCGAAGAAGACGAGGCTGATGTTATAGGCCGGTGTGTAGAGCTTGACCAGCAGATACGCCAGCGCCTGCACCTGCTCCCGGCTCATCGCGCGTAACGATTGCCCGCTCGTCAGAACGATCAGGGGAGCGATGCGAAAGAGACACGCAAATCCCTGAACCGCGCATCCCGCGAGACCAAAAAAAGCAGCAGTCAACGAGAGCGTGTCGTTCACGGGCTTGAAGAGTTTGTAAAACAGGACCGGCACGGGGAGATAGCAAACGACAACGAGAAGGTTCGCGGCGAACGCGGTGTGCACCTGAGATGGATGCGCGAGAATGGCGGCCGCCGTAGCCGCGGCATCATTCGACACGCGGACGCGGCCAACGAGCAGCGGGATCGAGCCGACCGCGATCATCAGAAGATAGAGGACCCCGACCGTCCTGGCCCAGAAGCGAGGAGAGGTGTCTGCAGCGGTTGTCATTTGCGTGTACTTTAGGCCCGACGGACTTCGATCGAAATGACGCGGCGTAGCAAGATCATGACCGCCGGTTGCAGCGCGGAGCCGATGGATGAGCGCACCGTTGGTGCGATCGCCGCGCGGGCATTGATGGACTTCGCCCTGTCGAAGGGCTGCAGCCTGGCGGTGTTGACCGCTCGATCCGGCATCAAGGTGAACGAATTGCGGGATGCCGAGAACCGCATCCCCTTTGCCAGCTACGTCGCGTTGATGAGGGCCGGGAAGGAGTTGTGCAACGATCCGGCGTTCGCGCTTCACTTCGGCGAGTCGGCCGAAGGCGCGGAGGCGACGTTCACCTGCATGATGGGCCTCTTCTCGCCGACGATCGCCGAGTCCCTGGCACACGACGATGACTTGAGCAACGATCGTCTCCGCATGATCCGGAACGGAGACGAAGTGTGGTTCGTCGAAACACGCAACGACGACTTCCCGGAGGGAGCGGAATCGAGGTACGCGCGGACTGTCTGCGCGGCGCGCCTGCTCTTTCCTGGAGCGGAATACGTGAAGGGGGTTCATTTCACCCACACCGAGCCGCCATATCGCTCCGAGTACGACCGCATCTTTCGCATGCCGATTGTCTTTGGGAGCGACAGCAATGCGATGGTGATTGACGCGGCCTGGCTGGATCAAATCTCGCGGCCGCCATCGCAGCATGTATTCGAGATCGTAAAGTCCCGCGCGGAAACGCTGCGCCGGCGCGTCGAGAGCGCGAATTCCACGCGAGGTCGCGTCGAGGCGCTGCTCACGAACCTCCTTCACACCGGCGACGTAAGCATCGACGCGGTCGCGGGCAAACTCGGCATGGGTCGCCACACGCTATTTCGCAAGTTGAGAGCCGAGGGCGTCACATTCAAGCAGGTGCTGAACGAGCTACGCCACAAGCTCGCGACGAGGTACGTGTGCGAAAGCAAGTTGGCGGTGAACGAAACCGCTTACCTCCTCGGCTTCTCCGATCCGGCGGCGTTCTCGCGCGCGTACAAGCGGTGGACCGGCCATAGTCCGCGCCGGCTCAAGTCGCCGTTCGACCAGGGAGGTGAATCATGAAGCGTCTGGGACTCGCCATCGCGTTGGTTCTTCTTTGCGCTGCATCCGCCGCTGGCGCGATGAGCAAGGCGCAGGCGAAGAAGGTGATCGCCGATCATGGACTCCCCGAGACCGCGGACGGGATGCTGGCCGTGCTCAACACCTCGATGGACACCGCGCCTCTCGTCGTCGAGGCCTATCTCACCCTCGGCGTGCGCGCCGATCGCGAGATCACCTATGAGGCGGACGGTGGACGGATGCTTACGCGGTATCCGCTCACCTACCTGCTCGAGTTCTCCTGCGCCGACGCCACGACCGCGAAGATGGCGAAACTGCTCGTCGACGCCGGAGCGGATCCGAACACCACCGATCCCGAGAACGACTGGGCCGCGCTCTCGCAGGTGTACGCGTGTCCGGATGTCATGCGCGTCCTGCTCGACGCGCCGAAGAAGCCGGATGTGAATCGGGTCGACCGCAACGGCAACACGGCCATGCATCTCGTGGTCAGGATCGGCGGCGACCGGCAGGTCGAATCCATCCGCATGCTTCTCGACGCGGGCTTCGACATCGCGCGATGGCGCAATGAGCTGCTCAAGGACGCGCGGGGAAACCCACCCGTCATCGCCGCCCTCGGCGGCAAACCGGCGCCGGCACCGGCTCCCACTCCGCGGCCCAAAAGCATCGACTGGAAGGCTCTCCCGCCGTATCCGGAGCGCACGCCGGCCGTGGCGAAGAAGATGCTCGAGCGTCCTGGCGCGTCGACGACGATCGACGAGCACATGTGGGACGGCATCACGCATCGCGAGCCGCTGCGCCTCGCGCTGGCGCTGAAGGCAGGCGCGGACATCCGTCAAACGCGCGCGGTAACGGGCCTCACCCCCCTCGTTCTTCTCGCGGAACGTTGCGATCTCAAAGACGCCGAGATCCAGACCGCCAACGCCGAGCTCCTCACTGCCGCCGGCGCCGACCTCGCCGGCATGGACTCGAACGGAGCCACCGCGCTGGTGCTGGCCGCGGGCAGCTGCCCCGTCGGCGTGGTGCGTGCGCTGCTCGCGGCAGGCATGTCCCCGCATGTCCGCACGAAGAACGGCTCGACCGCCCTGCGCAACGCCATCTCCGCGGAGCGTGCGGATGTCGTCGACGCGCTGCTCGATGCAGGCGTCGATCCCCGGAAGGAGCCCTACAACGTCCGCGCGCTTGCGTCGGGAAACAGGGAGATCGAGGCCGCGCTCAAGAAGAAGCGCCCGAAGCGATGACGGGAGGGGGAAGCGCGGCTGCGTCGGCTTCACCGGCGCGTCGTGCGGCGACAAACCACAAGCGTGTTGTGCCGTTAATCCGGGTGTCTATACGGCATACGAGTGCACGATGGCGCTTCCACTGCAATCCGGCGTGCCATCCGGAAGTTGTCCATAGGCTACGTAGGTAAGCGCGTCAGCACGTCTGCAGTTTCAGCGCGGTGCGTCAAGCAGGCGGCCCCGCATCAATTCATTCCACTCACGCGGACCACATTCCGGCATTCACAGAATGTCTCTAGTACGCATCATTTCGCCCTGACATACTGACGCCAGGCGATCTTTCCGGAATCAAGGAGAAAAAATGAAACTGCTTCGATTCACTCTCGTCTGTAGTCTGCTACTCCTCGCTGCCTCTCCGTCGTTCGCGCTTGCTTGCAAAAGCTGCATTGGCCTCGAATACCCGTATTGCGAGCCCACACCGGGCAGTGGCACCCGCTGCATTATCGGTCAGGACACGTGCCAGGACGGCAAGGCGCCGCTTTGTAACCCATTCACGGAGGAGTCCGCGCCAGCGATGCTCGCCGAATGGACCGTCACCTCGATCGAGGTCAGCCGCCCCGCCCAAGAGACGGAGATTGTGACCTTTTCGGCCGTGGTCGCCGACGCCGGCCGCCTCTCTCCATCCACTTTGCAGAAATAAACCACGCCGCCGCGACCAATCGCCGGAGAGATCGCCGATGCGCATGTTCGTCATTTCCTGCCTGTTGTTTGTTCTGCCCGTTTCCGCCGCGACGTTGCAGGTGGAGGTCAATCGCAATGGTTTTCCCGGTCCGATCGAGATCGCGCTCGCGCCGCGCGTGGAAGGCAATCTTCCGGAATGGTCGGCCACGAAGACACTGCCCCCCGGCAAGTCGGCCGTGCAGTTTCTCGATCTTGCACCGGGACTCTACATGGTGCTCGTTCGCGGGCCGCAGCCGCTGCAACGGCTCAGCGCTAAAGCGAACGTCGGTGCCGACGGCAATGCGTTGCGTCTGGTCATCCCGAAATCAAAAACCGCGCTGCGCGTAACGCTGGGCGGCGAGCCGATTGCTCACGCGATCGTCATGTTGACGCAGGACGAGCTGCGCTGGGATACGGAGCTTACCACCGGTGACGACGGCCGTTTCACCGGTGCCCTGTGGGAGCCGGGCCTGTACGGCGCGCGCGTTCGCCGCGAGCGCGCCACCGCGCCGCACGTCGCCGACGTCCATCTCGGTACGGAGCCGGTGACGATCGATGTTCCCGATCGCCACATCGTCGGCCGGACCGTCGGCGAAGACGGCAAGCCCCTCGGCGGTGCGCTAGTCACCCTTCGAACTGAAAGCTCCGGATCGTCACTCAACGTGCGCACTAAATCCGCGCCTGACGGGCGCTTCGAGTTCTTCGGCGTAAGGGAAGGAGCGCATTCGCTCTTCGCGCGCGTGACCTCGTATCTGCAGAGCGACGCCGTGGCGTTCGAGCTCCGCGGAGCGCCTGTAAACCATTCCGTCGACCTCACGTTGTCGCGCGGCGTGCAGCGGGCTGTGCGCGTCGTCGATGAGCGCGGCCTGGCCATCGCCAACGCCGCATTGTTCGCTGCCTGCGACGGCCATGTGAAGTCGACGTCGGTCACGAACGCGGAAGGCCGCGCCAGCGTCGCGTTACCGGGCGCCAGCTCGTGCGCCGTGTACGCGATTCCTAAGGAAGGCTCGATTGGCGTTACGCGTGTCGACGGACCGCAGAGCCTCGTCATCCGCGTTCCCGCGGGATCATCGTCATTGAAGCTGACGTTGAAATCGGAAGCCGGCGATGCGTTCTCCGACCTTTGGCTGCTAATGCGCGTCGACGGCGTGGTCGTCCCGCCCGCGATCGCGCGTCAGTTGGCGACGCGCGGCCTTTCTCTCCTCACGAATGCCGACGGGCGAGTCTCGCTCGAGCACATCCCACCCGGCACTTACGAGTTCTGGCCGTACCGCAGCCAGGCGGAGGGGCAGACGATCTACGAGATGGCCTCGAGCTTTGCGGCACCGATCTCCGTGAACGTGCTGACCGGAGAGAATGATGCGACGGTGAAATTCAGGACGCGGCGGTAGCGTCCAGTACTCCCAGCCAGCGGGCACGGCCCCGAGCTTATTACCCTGAACGCGCACTGCCGCGTGGCCAGACGGTTCTGGTGCGCCGGTGCGGGCACCGGTCCATGCGCGTCTCTGCTCCCGCTTCCACCCAGGACCAGCCGATGGCGTCGCACTTGTCGCAGACCCATCGTTCGCGCCGGAACACGCGGGGCGGCGGCGATACGTCAAAGTGACCTTCGGCGCGCGTCATTTTTCCAGCGCCCGAGTGCCGCGGTACTTCCGTCGTATCGGCGGCTCCTTCGCCGTTCGGGCAATCGGGCCAGGGGCAGGGTAAGTGCCGGTGCTCATGGCGGTGCAGTTCGCAAGTCTTCATTTCTTCCTATCCGTGCCGGATGTTCATGATGTCGCCGTCCTTGACCTCGTAGCCCTTCCCTTCCAGTCTCCAGTGGCCGGCTTCCTTCGCCTTTGCGAACGATCCGCCAGCGGCGATGAAGTCGTCGTAGTGCACCACCTCCGCGCGGATGAACTTGGCCACAAAGTCGGAGTGGATGACGCCTGCCGCTTCCTGCGCCGTCATGCCGGTTCGGATCGTCCAGGCGCGGCACTCGTCTTCCCCGACTGTGAGAAAAGACTGTAACCCGAGCAGCGCATACGCTTCGCGGATCAGCGTGTCGAGCGCCGACTCGCGGATTCCGTACTCGTCCATGAACATGCGCGCCTCGTCGGCCGACAGCTCGGACATCTCCATGTCGATCTTGCCGAAGAACGCCACCACGCGCGTGCGCAGCCCCACTTTCGCCGCGGCGACGCGTGAGACCTCCTCTTCCATGATCGATTGCTGTGACTCGTCGAGCGAGAGAGCGATCAGCATCGGCTTGAGCGAGAGGAGCTGATACGTCTTGAGGATGTGCAGCTCCTCCTTGGAGAGATCCTCGTTCCGCAGCGGCTTCTCCTCCTGGAGAATCGCGAGGCACTTCTCGAGCACCGGCAGCTCGCGTTTCATCTGCTCGTCGTGCGTGCGCCCGATCTGTTTGTTGATTTTCTCGATGCGCGATTCCAGCACGGCCATGTCGGCGAGAATGAACTCGGTCTCGAACGTGGCCACGTCGCGCAGCGGGTCGATGCTGCCGTCGGGATGGGGCACGGCATCGTCCGCGAAGAGGCGGACCACCTGGATCAGCGCGTCATTCGTCTTCACGGCGGAAAGGAAGCCGGTCGTGAACTGGGTCGTTCCGCTCGCGCCTTTCTTCAGTCCGGCCACATCGACGAACTCGATGGTGGCGTGCACGGTGCTCTTCGGAGAGAAGATGGCCGCGCAGCGGTCCAGCCGTTCGTCCGGCACTCTCACGATTCCGACGTGAGCGTCCGACTTCGCGGCGGCCGCGGGGTCGAGGTGAGTTCTCGTGATTGCCTGAAACAGCGTCGACTTGCCTGAAAACGGGAGTCCGACGATACCGAGCTGCATGTGTTAACGATAGACTATCGCCGTGATCCCCGCGTCCGCGCAACAACGGTGGGGTGCAACCGAACGCCAGGATCTCTGGTGGGTCGATCCGCTTTTGACGCTGCTCGTCCTCACCACCTTCGTCGTCTACGCGACGTTTCGCGCCGTCATGAACAGCGCGTATGAAGCGGGCGAGCTGCTCTCTCCTTTCTACTCGCCGAATCTCGCGCACTGGACGACATTGCCGCAATGGCTCTCGCCCGCGGTGTTGATCCTCTGGGCACCGGGCGGATTCCGCCTGACCTGCTACTACTACCGCAAGGCGTACTACCGCTCCTTCACTCTGCATCCGCCCGGATGCGCGATCACGGAAGGAAAGCGCGGAGACTACCGCGGCGAGACCGCCTTCCCGCTCATCCTCCAGAACCTTCATCGCTATCTTCTGTACGCGGCGCTGCTGGTTCTCCTCTTTCTCTGGTACGACGTCTGGAAAGCGCTCTGGCCTGGAGGAACATTCGGCGTCACCGTTGGAACGCTGGTGCTCGCGGTGAGCTCGTTCCTCCTCACCGGCTACACGTTTTCCTGTCATTCGCTCCGCCACCTGGTCGGCGGGCAAGTCGACTGCTTTTCGGCCAACGCCGTCTGCCGCGCGCGCTATCGGGCGTGGGGGAAACTCTCTTCGCTGAATGAGAACCACATGCTCTGGGCGTGGATGAGTCTTTTCGGCGTGATGTTCGCCGACTTCTACGTCTGGATGGTCGCCAGCGGCAGGATCGCAAACGTGAGACTTTTGTAGTGGAAAAATACGAACGGCATCAGTTCGACGTCATCGTCGTAGGCGCCGGCGGAGCGGGACTGCGCGCCGCGATCGAGTCGTCGGCGCTCGGCGCGAAGACGGCGCTGGTCTGCAAGAGCCTTCTGGGGAAAGCGCACACGGTGATGGCCGAGGGCGGAATCGCCGCCGCGCTGGCGCACGTCGATCCGCAGGACAACTGGCAGACGCACTTCCGCGACACGATGAAGGGCGGCGCGCTGCTCAACAACTGGAGGATGGTGCAGCTCCATGCTCAGGAAGCGCCGGACCGCGTGCGCGAGCTGGAGCGATGGGGCGCGGTGTTCGACCGCACCACCGACGGCCGGATTCTGCAGCGCGCGTTCGGCGGCCACACGTGGAAACGCCTCGCGCACGTCGGCGATCGCACCGGTCTGGAGATGATCCGCACGCTGCAGGAGCGCGGCGTTCATCAGGGAATCGACGTCTTCATGGAGTGCACCGTCGTCGCTCTTCTCAAGGACGGCGACCGGGTCTGCGGCGTGCTCGCGTACTGGCGCGAGAACGGCCGCTTCGTCGTGTTCCGCGCCAAAGCGGTCGTTCTCGCCACCGGCGGCTACGGCAAGGCGTGGAAGGTGACGTCGAACTCGTGGGAGTACACCGGTGATGGGCATGCGCTCGCGTATGAAGCGGGTGCTGAGCTGATCGACATGGAGTTCTTTCAGTTTCATCCCACCGGGATGATCTGGCCGCCGGGAGTGATGGGGATCCTCGTCACCGAAGGCGTTCGCGGCGAAGGGGGAGTGCTCACCAACTCGGACGGAAAGCGTTTCATGTGGGCGTACCTTCCGGAGAGCAAGCGGAAAGAGTTCGCGGAAACGCCCGAAGAAGCACAGACGTGGGTGGAGATGGTGGTGGCCGGAAAGCAGACCGAGGCCCGGCGGCCGCCGGAGCTTTCGACGCGCGACAACGTTGCGCGCGCCATCTACACGGAAGTCAAAGAAGGCCGCGGGACGCCCCACGGCGGCGTGTGGCTCGACATCAGCTTTCAGGATGCGGAGCGCGTGAAGCGAAAGCTCCCCAGCATGTATCACCAGTTCAAGGATCTCGCGGACGTCGACATCACCAAGCAGCCGATGGAAGTGGGCCCGACCGCGCACTATGCGATGGGCGGGATTCGCGTCGACCCGGAGACCGGCGCGAGCACCGTCCCCGGTCTCTTCGCCGCCGGCGAATGCACCGGCGGCATGAACGGCGCCAATCGCCTCGGCGGGAACTCGCTGTCCGACCTGATCGTGTTCGGCCGTCGCGCCGGAATGGGCGCCGCGGAGTTTGCGAAGCAGAACAACG
>Ga0105242_10004162_pt1 | contig 11265 bp, 9 predicted proteins | sample KBSM24metaG_FD_81521 | JGI IMG/M metagenome (GOLD analysis project Ga0105242, IMG submission 81521) | Miscanthus rhizosphere microbial communities from Kellogg Biological Station, Michigan, USA - KBS M2-4 metaG | ecosystem: Host-associated > Plants > Roots > Rhizosphere > Soil | place: Michigan...
CCAGCTAACAAAGGTTCAACCAGCCAGATAAAGATGACGGTAACAATTGCGCAGGCGAGCATGCCCCCAAGAATCTTCACGTTCGACGTTTCGAAATTGTAAGCGGAGAACAACAAGACAGACGTCGCCGCCGCAAAGCCTATCACCTTGTAGCGAGCATACCTCACGAATAGGCGGTAGACATAGCCATAGAGCAAACCAAGAAGGAAAATCGGCGCAAACATTCCTAACGGTCCGAAATCGATATAGCTCTCGCCCATGTAACCGATACTGATCGACGCTCCCTGTTCCATCCCGGCGACTACCACCCCGGTGTAGTAGCTTGTCCGCGCCGAATCATCGATGATCCCCTTACCGGGAAATAAAACGCGAGGCATGAAGACGTGCTTCACCGCGTCGAACCAAAGCCGCCCTTTTTCGTAGGGCAGATGGTCCGGCACGTTGGCAACGGTGAGCGCAAAATAGGTGACATAACCTACTCGAGAAATTAGGGCGTCTACCCCTTGAAAGAATCCTTCATCACTCAACCCTCCCACCAAGTCCTGCAGCTTATCGATTCGCTCCGGGATCGGCACAAGAACCTCTTGTGTCTTTGAACCCTGATTGAGAAATTCACGGTAATCCTCCTTGATGGCAGACCAAATAATTGACGAAACGACCAGCAGGAGGCAGACAACCACAGCTAACAAGATTCTCCTCATGTTCCATAAATGGCGGCTCGCTAACAGGACAATGATGAGGAGGAAAAAGCCATTCTTGAAGCTGCTGAAGTAACTGAGCACGCCGGTAAAGAATTCCAGCCCGATGGCTCCCCAAAGGAATGCGTAATGCCGGCGTTGCTGAAGGGCGCCGAAACACACCAGGAAAAGTAAGGTCCATTTGATGGTTACAATTGCGACCAAAGCTTGCGCGACTTGCGGAATGTGTTGGGATACAATATTGCACGCCGACGAGAGGCCGAATGTCGCCACATAGGCCAAAAATGTTGCGGGTACAGAGATTCGCGCCGCTTCGCTCTCCGCTCGTTCGTGTACCCCGGGCCTAGCCCGACCCATACCGCAGCGTGCACCGAAGGCGAGCGTAACCAGGCCCACAAGTCCCAAGGCGACCGCCATCTGAAGTTCGTTTCCACCGAACGCCGCCGCCAGATCAGTCCGGGCGAAGTTCGCGTAATGCAGGACGGTAGTGACCTGTAACCATTGCAAGGCGCAGCAAAAAAGAAGGATAGGTGGTTCGCCAGGTCGCCAAAGAAGGATCGGTAACACCGCCGCGACTGCGATCGAAGATACAGTAAGTAGAGGATTCGCCGTGAACAACGCCGCGACGGCCGGCAAAACCAGGATAAAGAGCAACCGACGCGGCAATGAGCGTCTTGCATCATCTTGGGACCCCGACCCAGCGGTGGATAATGATAGAGGCTCGGCGCTTAACATTGCGTCATTGTATCGCGGAAAACTTCTACCCACTGTCGCTGAAAACGCGGAAATCCGAAATTACGTTCCAAACTCAGTTGCGCTTTTTTTCCCGCAATCGTCCGCGCCTCTGCGTTGCCAACAAAATATTCAAGGCCCTCGATTAAAGCTTCTGTTGTGGCTGCGCGACAGAGGAATCCATCGATTTTGTGTTCAATTAATTCGGGAATACCGCCCACGGGAAAGGCGACAGTTGGGATACCAGCGGATTTTGCCTCCAAGATAACGTTCGTCAGCGGTTCGTTCCACACCGAGGGACATGCGTGGATATCAGCTTTTGCGAGCAGAGTTTGAACATCGTCCACATAACCAAGAAAAACGATGCGATCCGCGAGGCCAGCTTCCATCGCCTCGTTGATCAGGCGTTGCGCCAGCGGATTTTGCCATTCGGATTCGCCCGCAATCCAGCAAACGATTTTGAAATTTCGGTGAATTAACTCAATAGCGGCCCGGAAAAATTCTTCGATACCTTTCTCCTTGGAAATCTGTCCGAGAAAAACGATGGCGACCTCACCGGAGGGCTTCGTTAGTTGGAGTCGCTTTTTTACTGGTATCCTCGCGGGAGGATAGTTGTAGATTACCGTTAGCTTGGTCGCATCGCCGGAGGCCGAAGCCGCCCTGTCCTTGATGTAATTAGAAATGCATACGACGCGCCGACACTTCCAGTAGATGAGCTTCCAAAGCAATCTATGCATCCAGGTATGGACGGGCGGCTCGTCGCCCAACCGGTAGATTACAGGACACCGCGTAAAGAGAAGAAACGGCAACACATAAACCCAGTAGCTCCAATTCAGGGCATAGATGTGAGTCGGTCGAAACCTGCTGGCGACGCGAAGTGCGCACCATGAAGTCGCAATAACGCCCCATCCAATCGCGAGCCACGTCGCCACAGTTCCCCGCCCCACAGGGGGGCCAAATCTCGCTGGCCTCCATTCTAGATTTAGCTCGTTCAAGAAAGGCTCGACCGCTATCCGGCCCCAACCTTTGTTGGTAAGAAAGACCGCTTTCACGCCACACGCTTTTAAACTCCGAAAAACCTCAATATTGGCTCTTTCCTGCCCATACAAAGGAATCCCCCCGAACACAACCAACACTCGGATACTAGGAGACAACGAGCCGTCGTTTTCGGAAGAGGTAGTTGATAGTGAGTTCATCTGTTAGCCCAAGGCGGCGTAGACAGGCTTTCAATCGCACACAGCGTACCTGCGATCGCGGTCTCGAGGCTATAGGTCTGGAGTTTGGTTTGCAAAGCCGGCTGCCAGTCGTGACCCGCTTGCTTTTTTTGTTCCGCGAGGCGGAGGCATTCCGCCAAGGCGTGCTCGTTTCCCAGAGGAAACGAGAATCCAGTCTGATGCTCGTCGATGAGATCAGGCATACAGCCAACGGCGTCCGAAACAATGGCGGGAAGGCCGCACGCCATCGCTTCGTTGACCACAAGACCCCACGTCTCGCTTTCCGATGGAAGAACGAGAACATCTGCGGCGCCGTAATATGCTGGCAGTTCCGATTGGTTTCGAAATCCTTCGAAAGAGACAGGCGCTTTCAGTTCCGCGGCCAACGCTCTGGCTTGGGGTTCCAGCTCCCCTGATCCCACGAATACACCGATCACGTCGATCCCACGGGCGCGGGCTGCACTGATCGAGCGTACGAAATCATCCGGCCGCTTTTCCGGGATAAATTTCCCTACGAAGAGCGCGACCAGCGTATGTGGCTGTGCAGACCAGCGTTCTCGAAGGTCGGAACGACGGGCCAGCCCCTCGCGCGCCTGCCCGCCAAACCAAGCATTGTCGACAAAGTGCGGCACAAAGAACATGCGCCGCTGGTCCGCGCCATAATGTTTGAGGTATTCGGCGTTGCGGCGACCGACGTAAAGAAAGGCGTCGAATTGTTTCAACAAAAGAGCGTGCGTCATGGTTTTCGCTGCGCGCCTCAGGCTTGAGCGCGGCGTGTGCAGTTGCGAATCGCCGCGGACCAGGACCGGCGTCCCAGCCTTTCGGCAAGCACGGATGGCCTGCCAGAAGCTCTTCAAATACCACCCCGAAACGATCACCGCGTCGAACTGACGTTCGGAAATGGCCTCGCGAATTTCCGGTGTATCGCAGCCGCCGTAACGAAGAACACTTGGCCGTCGTGAAACATTTTTTAGGAAATGATGGCGATAGCCGCTCAATAAATCGACGTCCCAGTCAAAGGCCACTCCGAATCCCGCCTTTCCCTGCTCGGTGGCGGTCTGCTGATGCGCGAAGAATACGGTGAGGTCGACGACTTGCGCGAGCCCTCGGAACCAAGGCGCTTGGTATTGGATCGGATGACTCGCCAGAATGCCAACGCGCATGATCTTTCAGGCAGCCTGAACCACGCTGAGCGAATCGACAGTTTTCAATGTCCTGAAACGTGGATCGCGCGAGATCGTCTCCTGAAAGTACCGATACGATCCCAGCTCGCGGACGAGCGGATTATGCGATGGCACTTGCGTGTCGTGGAGAAGGATGACTCCATCGGGAGCGATCCGCCCTGACCAATCCGCCCAATCCTGGGTAATTCCCTCGATGGAATGGTCCCCGTCGATGAAAATGAAGTCGAACGAACTTTCCGTTATCTGGCTGGCCGCATCGTGGCTGAGTGAACGGATAAAGTTGACCTTTGAGGCCACGCCGGTACGGCGCACTTCGCGTTCCGCGATGAATCTGCTCCAGCAGATGCCCAGGCGGCCGGGGAAAAACGGATCCACCGCGAACAGTTTTCCATGCGGCGCCAGATGCTTCGCGATTAGCGCAGTCGTGAACCCTTCAAACACACCAATCTCAACGGCGGTTTTGCGACCACGCGCAAACTCCGCAATTGTCGCGCGTTCCGCAGCCGACGTTTGCGTCACAGCGTCATCGAGTCCAAACAAATGTCGCACCGCATGACTGAATGCTTTGCCGGTCATGCTTGAGGATTCGTCATCAGTTTGTCGAAAATCTCCGCGTAAGTTCGGGCAATTCCGCGGGCGCCATAGGGTTCGAAGGCGTCCGGGTTTCGCGGTGCGATTATTCCCATATTCCGCTCCGTCAAATCGGAAAGCGAGCGAAAGAAGTCTTGCACCGTCCGATCGAGATCGGATTCGCTCGAATACTTAGACAGATGCATTCCACCAAGTTCTTTCGCGATTTCCAAGACGGTACTTTTCTCGTGCGCCATTCCGATAATGGGTCGATCGGCCAGCCAATAAGGAAATATTTTCGAGGCTGTGTAATGCTTTTCAATCGAGCCGAGCATCAGCAGCGCGTCGGCGTCCTGCATGGTTCGTAGTGCGTCCAGATAGGCAAAACGTTGCGGCTCGACCCGGACCGAGTCGCTTACCCCGCATTCCGCGGCTAGCGCGCCGACCCCGATCGAATCGTGGCCGCCTACCGTGGCGCTTGTCCCACCGAAATAGAATTCCACTTTCGTTTTAAGCTCGCTGTCTCTCAGCGCCCTGAAGACGGCCCGCACAATTGGCAACTTCTTGTCCGGGACGGTCCCGAGGTAGGCAATGTGAAAAACTCCCGGCTTTTTCTCCAGGTGACTCCGGCCCATACTCCGCGCCACATCCTGATCGTGGGGATCGCTTCCAATCGGAAGCTCGGCCGTCGGAATATTCGACGAGAGCAGTCCGCGCGTTCGCAAACCGTCCAGCGTCCCGTTCGACACCGCGGTGACAGCATCGGCCAGGGGCGCAAACTGCGGTTCAAGAATGGTGGCGAGCCAGTGAGCAATACCCGCCTTGGAAAAGCGAGGCTGGGCCGCGCCCCAATCGGAAACCCACGGGTCCTGATAATCCAGCACGAACGGAACTCCGAACTTCTGTTTGGCCCATCCGCCGAGCAGGCCCGCGTAGCCCGGGAGCAAGGAGACAAACACGAGGTCTACTTGCTGTCTCGAGAGCAGCTCATTCATTCGCCGCTTCATCGGGCGGTACGCTCGCAGGGATAGGTCACTGACTCCGAACCGGGATGAAAGAGCAGGCCGAATCGCGTCCACCTGCTCGATTCGCAGACCCTCGGGAATCAGAAGAGAGAGGCCCGGTTCGGCCAGGTTCTCGTAATAGCGTGGATGAACCGTCAACACGATTGGCTCCCAGCCAAACTCCGGCACACCTTGGGCAAGCAGGCGTGGCCGATGGACCCCGGCAAGATTACACGGGAGAAAATACGGCGAAACAATCAGGACCCGTTTCATCATCTGGCTACGGTCGCACCTCGCCGCCTGGCCAGGAGCCGAAGGTAGGCACGAGAAAGTTTGCAACGAAAGCGCCACGCGCTGTCACCGGGATGCACATAGATTCTGCGCATCGCGTAACGATCATCCGTGACAGAGGATGCGTCGGAGAAAATTGAAACTGCCGCGCGGTATCCAGCTTCCTCGACCATTCCTTTGGAATGCTTCGAGTGATGGCCATAAGGATAGGCAAACACATTAGCCGAGTGTCCGAGAGCGCGAAGATGTTCGCGGGAACGAATTAGCTCTTCCCGAGCGTCCGCTTCCGAACATTCTGGCAAGGACCGATGAGCCCAACCATGGGATCCGATCTCCATGCCGTCCGTTACGATTTGCCGCATCTCGTGCTCGCCCATGATTTCACGGCGTGGGAAACCTTTGGCGCTGTCCCAACGATTGCTTCCTCCAATCTCACCGGCCGGGACGAACACCGTCGCTCGCATTCCGCGGCGTTTCAGGGCAGGCAGGGCCAGCTCAAAGAAACTGCGAAAAGCATCATCAAAGGTGATGATCGCGATTCGCGGTCGCGGTTGCTGCCGACCCTCAAGGATCTCCGTCAACGTCGCGAAATCGATTGTTTCAAATTTCAACCTCTGGAGTGTATCGAGTTGTTCTTCGAACTGTCGGATGGATATTTCGTATCGATCGTCACGGATGTTCTCGCCTTGGACAAGGTGGTGATAGAGCAGGAACGGCAAGTCCATTTCTACTGGGTCGTTGAAGGCTGGCGGGCTTTGAACATGCGGACATTCCACGCTTGACCCTGCATGTTATCAATTCGCACTCCGCTCACCAAGTCCGCCACCCGCGCGATGCGACGCCAGGTGGGACGATAGTTGCCGTATTCCAAGAGGGAGATAATTATTCGGCCCCCCCTATTCAGCCTCGCCGAATAGGTCCGCACCAGTTCGGCGGGATGCGTCGTGTAGGAAAGGGACTCGTTGAAAATGATCACGTCCGCTTCGCCTTCAGGTGACCAATCTTCGAACCGGCTCACCGCAAATGTCGTTCGGGGAAGATGCAAAGCCTCCGCCCGCGCAATCGCCTCCGCGGAAATGTCTATGCCGATATAACTGGAAAAGTGCGGCTGCAAGAGCTGGAGCAAACGACCATGGCCGCAGCCCATGTCCCACACAGTGGCCGTCTCCGACAACGTTCTAACAAATCCGGCGATAACAGCGTAATGACCCAGCTCGCTGAAATCGTCGAGCCGATCCCAGGCGCCTTCACGATACATTCTGTCCCAAGCGTCCTGCGCGATCGGCCTCCCCTGGCCCAGGGGAGCCTGGAACAATTCGTAACGCAAGCGGCGCAAGGCTTTGGAAAAAAAAACTCGCGGGTTCATTTCTGGTGGTCGCTTGTAAAGATCGGCTAAGACGCTCGGGACAAAACCCGCGCAACCACTTCGAGGAATTTCGCCGACTCGATCTCCCAGCAGAAGCGCGTTTCTCCACAAAATCGCGACCTTTCTTTGGCTTGAGCCAAGGCCTTCGGAGCGTCCAGCCATTTGTTCAGGTTGTCAGCGAGAACGTCCGACGAGCCGGGCGAATATAAGAAACCGGCGCCCTCGGTCTGTTTCAGGATTCTCGATTGGCCTTCTACATCTGTCGCGGCTAAGGCGATTCCCGCCAGCATATAGCTGAAAAGCTTGTTGCTCGTCGCGATTCGGTTGTTGGGCCGATCGCCAGGCTCAAGCGCGAGCCCCACATCATGTTGGGCAGCCCTTTCGATCAGTTGATTTGGGGACACTGGAGGAAGACTGTGCACACGATCCGCAATCCCCAGCGCCGCGGCCTCGCGCTCAAATGTTCTTTGATAATCACTCGAAGACCACTGGCCCCGAACATGCAAGCGAACGCGCGGGCGCAATAGACTCGTTGCCTTCAAGGCATCGGCGAGCCCTCGATCCGATCCGATCACTTGGCTATACCAATAGAGAGATACCCCGTCGCCTTTTCGTTCGTTGGCAAGCTCCGCGGGAGGGGTTCGACCGAAGCGATCGGCTTTCGGAAAGACATTCAAAATTGTAACTGGTTTTGCGATGCCTAATTCGCAGGCGTACGCCTCGCCAATTCCTTCGGAAGCCGCCGTCACGTAATCGCAAATCGGCATGTATTTGCGTTCGATCTCGCTCGTCAACGCCCGTAATGACGCGGTCGCCTCCGTCTCCGGAAATTCACCACGATGAAAATCCTCCGCGTCGAAGCCGACTTTCGCGCCATGGACGCGCGCCGCGCGCACCGTCGCCGGAAGCGCTGGGAGATTATGCGCTATATACAGATCAGCAGCCTCGTCGGCGGCTGCTCGGAACAACTCTTTATTGTACCGGCTGTAAGCGTCCGCCGAGTCACCGAGGAGACGATGGAACTTCTGCCGGAATGCACCAACGGCGCGGCGGAACGTTCCACCGAAATGCTCACGCCGGGCGCTAACCCGGTGCAAAGACCACATTTTTGAAGGCAATAATTCGTCATCAAGTTGCGCTCGCCATTTTTCGACATTCACCGCGACAACTCGCACGTCGTAGCCCGCCGCGGCCAGCGTGTCGGCCTCTTTCGTGAGACGCGGGTTGTAGGAAACGTGCGTTGAGGTGACGAGGCAGATGGAAGCACGCTTCATGAATCGGTGACGTCGCGGGTTACTCCGTTCGATTACGGTTCGATCCCGGCATTAACGCCGTTGAAGCCACAGGCTCCCCGCATTTGAGTCTGCGTGCCAATGGCGGAAATGCTCCTGGAAGTTCGGCATAGTCCGCTGCAAATACTGGCCTGGCCACAGCACAGCCATGGAATTGTTCTCACAGAGTAGCGCTTGCACCAGGTATTGTTCCGTCCAGGATCTTTGTTCCCGCACGATCCAATCGCGCGGATACTCATAAGGAAGAAAGATATCGTGGATGTGGATGATCACGCCCGGGCTCAGACGGGGCAGAATGCCCAGCATGAGCGAGACCACATCGTTGCCGACATGGATTTCGTGGCTGCTGTCGATAAACAAAAAATCATTCGCGGCCAGTTCAGAGAAGAGTGTTGGCGAGACTGACTCGACCGGCTTTCGCACCGTTCGATCGGAAAATTCCGTAATGTCGACCCGCGGCTCGGGATCGATTGATGTGAGAACGCAATCCAGTTTCGCACTGTTCAGAGCGGCACGAAACAGGCGCGTACTGTTGCCGGACCCGACCTCGATAACCTTCCCTGGCCGGAAAATGTGAACCATGCTGAACAGGATCTCCGCGTCAGGTGTGGTGAAAAACGAATTCTTTATCGAGTAACTACCTTGCGTGGCCTCGGTGAATTCGTTTTCACGTTTGTGTACGTCGGCGAGCAGTTGGCTCGGATCGCACGCCTCAAACTGCGACAACACAGGAACTACGGCCCCTTCAAAATGCCCGCCATCAGCCAATTTTCTAAGACGCGCCGCTTCCCGGCGTTCCGCCGTGCAGGAGTCAATTCGAACATTCGCTCCGGCCAGCAGCGAATTGGCGATCTGCTTTGCCCGGGTGCCGAATCGCATGCTACGCCCCCGCCGCGAGTCCAGAAGCTTGCGGACACCCCACCCGGACGTGCAAGTTGGTTTTAAGGTTAGTCATTCGATCGACGATCTTATGAACAAATGATCTTAGAAGCCTATCGCCAACTTCTCAAACTGCCTCGTTTCAAAGGCCGCGATCGTCTTATCAGCTTTTGCCGCGAGAAATGCTTCCAAAAGCAGACGGCTCTTCTTATCCACAATATTCAGTTTGAACCTGATCCTTTCGAGTGGGCTCAAAGCGACCTGTTGAGAGACGGCTGTCTCGAGCCGCATACAACCAATCTTTACGGAACAATCCTGCGTCCGGGCGATACATACCTTGATGTCGGTGCCCATGTGGGTTTCCACACGTTGCTGGCCCGTCATTTCATTGGCGAAGAAGGACACGTAATTGCGGTTGAGCCGCAACCGTATAATTGCTCAAAAATACTCGACAATTGGCGAGCTAATGACTTCGAAAATCTGTTCCTCTACGTAGCTGCCTGTGGAGACGAGGAGGGCCAGGTCGCACTCAAGCCACCGTCGAAGTCGGACACATCTCGGCTTTCGCTCGCTGGCCCCTCGGAGAACGATGGCTGCCAAGAATTCGAAGTTCCGCTTCGGACACTCGACAATATCCTGCGCGAGCGAAGGGTCGAGCGCGTGCGTTTGCTAAAGATCGATGTCGAAGGACTGGAGCGAAAAGTCATCAACGGACTCAAAGATCGCTTGTCGAGTGTCGATCACTTCATCATTGAACTGCTCGACGCGAGTCCGAACCCCTCGGACGACACAATCGCGATCACCAAAAAACTACGGGACGGGGGATTTCGGCTCAACACGGTGACCGGTGAGGTCTGGGATGGGCGATCGCCGCTGCCAGAGAACAATCTACTCGCCACGCATCACGCGATTTGATCTTTCGACGAGGAAGCTCGTTAGATCGCGATGATAGGCTTCGTAAACGTACATGGCGCCGAGCGCCTGGGCTGGGCCAGCGCTGCGATCAAACCAGTCGTTGAGAAAACTCCGGATGACATCGTCGCCAAACGTTGCTCGGGCAATTGAGCCGTCCCGCAATATCGTAGTCTCAATGCGACGACGGGCGCTCGGTTCGCTCCACGCCCGCTCATCGTCGGTGTAAGCGCGGACGCGAGGCTTCGCAGCGATGCCTGCGCGATTGAGCAGCGGTCGGAGAAATTTCCGCCACGCATACCGTTGCGCACGCTCGATTTGAACGCGCCAGCGTGGGGTCAGGATCGGCATACCGGTTTTCTGGTTTGGGATATCGCGAAACAATCGGGGGTACCTTTCCAAAAGCCAATGATCGTAAATTGCTTTCTCATTTCGCATCGCCGGATCAAGGCCTTGAGCAAAATCGAACAAGGCATAATCGGTAAAAGGTTTTCGGGCGCGAAGCCACGGCCGCCAAGCCGCATTCATGCGGTTGGTGGATTGCGGAAGTTTGTGGTCGAAAAGCAAAAGGCGCAGCGGTGCGCCGCCCAAGTCTTTAGCCAGTTGCCGCATCGTTTCGACGCCTTGCGCTTCATCAATTCCGAATCGGTCGCCGTAATAAGGCATGGCGTGCAGCGCCTGTTCGTGCGTTTTTACGGAGTTGAAAGTCGGTCCAATCACCGCATCGCCGATGTATCCGGACATATGCATGTCGAGGAGGCGCGCCTGGAGGGGGAGCGTCTCGAGATGCATGAGGTCGCCCAGTTGGATCAGGCCGTCCGTCTCCTGGATGAACGAGGTGCGGAGATCCAGCCAGTCAGGATCGGTGCCGCTGTAGAGTGGGTGGAAAATCCATTTGGCGTTGACGCGTCGGGCGGCGGCCTCGGCGTAGCGAGCGTCGTCGCATCCGGGGACGCCGTAGGTGATGGCGGTCCACGATGAACATTTCGGCGCCGCTTCGGCCAGGATCGCCCGACTGTCCAGCCCGCCGCTCAAGGTTTGTCCAGGCCGCCGCGCTCCTTTCAGTCGAAGGTCGATGGCGCGCGACCAGAGCGCACTGAGTTGCTCCATCGCGTCGGGAATA
>Ga0105242_10004164_pt1 | contig 11261 bp, 5 predicted proteins | sample KBSM24metaG_FD_81521 | JGI IMG/M metagenome (GOLD analysis project Ga0105242, IMG submission 81521) | Miscanthus rhizosphere microbial communities from Kellogg Biological Station, Michigan, USA - KBS M2-4 metaG | ecosystem: Host-associated > Plants > Roots > Rhizosphere > Soil | place: Michigan...
CTTCAGGCCGCCGTCGGTCTGCAGCACGACGCGGCCGCGCAGGCCGGCGCGGGTCAACGCCTGGTGCGCCTCCGACAGGCCGACCTCCCACGGCATCCCGGCGTGCTTGATCGACGCGCGCGGAGAGGCGCCGGTGCCGCCGTCGTGTCCGCTGATCTGAATCGCGTCGGCGCCGGCCTTCGCCACCCCGGTCGCGATGATCCCGACGCCGGAACAGGCCACCAGCTTCACGTTCATCCGCGCCGCAGGATGGAACGTGCGCAGATCGTAAATCAGCTCGGCGAGATCGTCGATGCTGTAGATGTCGTGTTGCACCGGCGGCGAGACCAGCGTCGTGCCGGGCTGTGCGTGGCGCAGCCGCGCGATCTGCGGGGTCACCTTCATCCCGGGCAGTTGACCGCCCTCGCCGGGCTTCGCTCCCTGCGCGATCTTGATCTGCAGCTCGTCCGCGGAACGCAGGTACGCCGGCGTCACGCCGAAGCGCGCCGACGCCACCTGCTTCGTGCGGCTGCCGTCCCATTCGTCGTATTTCGGGCGGATGAACCGGTCTGCTTCTTCGCCGCCCTCGCCGCTGTTGCTCCGGGCGCCCAGGCGGTTCATCGCCGTCGCGATCGCGCGGTGCGCCTCGGGCGACAGCGCACCCACCGACATCGCCGACGCGAAGAACCGGCGGCAGATCGCATCGACCGATTCCACTTCGCCCAGCGGTACGGCCGGCGCCGCCTCGGACGGCGTGATCTCGAGGAGATCGCGGATCGCGGACGCCGGACGGCCGTAGACGTGCGAGGTGAAGGTCTCGTACGCCGGGCCGGCCGTTTGTGCGAGCGCTTCCTCGCGGGCATTCTGCAGGCCGCGAACGACCAGCGGGTTGCTCGCGTGATACTCACCGTCGTGACGGAAATCGTGGAGCCCTGGATACTCGGCGGCCGGGACCACGTCGGCAAAGGCGCGCTGATGCCGCTCGAGCACCGTCGCGGCGATGTCCGCGAGCGTCGCGCCGCCCACCGGCGACGCGGTGCCGGGGAAGAAACGAGCGACCAGCGACGGATGAAGACCGAGGATCTCGAACAGCTGCGCGCCACAGTAGCCGCTGAACGTGCAGACGCCGACCTTCGACATCAGCGTCCGGAGCCCGCGTTCGAGCGCCAGGCGATAGCGGGTGACGGCCACGTCGCAGCCGGTCGGGTCGGTGCCGGCCAGCGCCTCGATCGTGTCGTAGCCGAGGGACGGACAGACCGCGGACGCGCCGTAGCCGACAAGCAGTCCGATCTGGTGCGCGTCGCGCGCGTCGCCGGTGTCGACGATGATGCTGGCGCGCATGCGGAGACCGCGGTTGACGAGGGCGTGATGCACCGCCGCCTGCGCCAGCAGCGCCGGCACCGCGGCCAGGTCGGCGCCGAGCAAGCGATCGGTGAGAAGCACGAGGGCGCTGCCGCGCTCGACCGCCGCGCAGGCTTCGTCGGCGATCGCCTGCAGCCGGAGGTCGATCGCCTCCACGCCGCCTCCGGCCGGGCACACGATGTCGATCGCAACCGGTTGCAGGGTGGACGACCGCGCGAGCTGGTGGAGCTCGCGGCGGCTGAGAATCGGCGAGCGCAACACGATGCGCGCCGGGCGCGGCGCCAGCTCGTCGATGAAGCTGCCGTGGCCGCCCAGGATCGTCGTCAACGACATGACCGACGATTCACGGTACGGATCCACCGACGGATTGGTGACCTGCGCGAAACGCTGGCGGAAGAAGTCGCTGAAGAGCCGCTCACGCCGCGACAGCGCGGCAGGCGCCGCGTCGTCACCCATCGAGCCGACCGCTTCGTAGCCGTCTGCCGCCATCGGCTTGAGGAGCAGCTCGACTTCCTCGCGCGAGCAGCCGGCCGCGGCCTGACGCCGGGATAGATCGACGACGCTCGCAGGGGCGGCCCCTGCGCGATCAGCTTGCGCATCGCTCACGTCGACGCCGACTGGATCGGCCAGCGGCCGCAGGACGTCGGCGACCAGCCGGCGGTAACGGTGCCGGAACGCGAGACGGCGGCGAATCTCGTTGGTCCCCATCACCGAGCCGCGCTCCACGTCGACCATCACCATGTCGCCGGGGCCCAGGCGGCCGCGGTTGATGATCTCGTGCTCGTCGGCGGGCAGCACGCCGACCTCTGAGGCGACCGCGATCAGGTCGTCCGCGGTCGACACGATCCGCGCGGTGCGGAAGCCGTTGCTGTCGAGCGCCGCGCCGATATACCGCCCGTCGGCGAAGACCAGCGCGGACGGCCCATCCCACGGCTCGCTGAGGAGCGACTGAAACTCGTAGAAGGCGCGGACATCGGGCGGCAGGTCGCGATCGCGCTCCCACGCCGGCGGCACCAGCCGGGTGACCGCATGCGCCAGCGAATAGCCGTTGTGCCGCAGCAGCTCGATCGCATCGTCGAGCGAAAGCGAGTCGGAACCGTCGTTCGAGATCGGCGGCTCGACGCCGAAACCGGGCAGCGCCGTGGCATCGGCGGCGCGGGCGCGCATCCACAGCCGGTTGGCGGCGATGGTGTTGATCTCGCCGTTGTGCGCGACGCTGCGAAACGGCTGCGCCAGGGCCCAGTCGGCGGAGGTGTTCGTGCTGAAGCGCTGGTGGAAGGTGATGAACGGCGAGATGAACAGCGGGTCGGCCAGGTCCGGGAAAAACGTGTCGAGCGCCTCGGGCGTCACGAGCGCCTTGTGCACGACCGTCCGCGTGGATAGCGAGACGATCGTCAGGCGGACGCCGGCGGTCCGCGCGATCCGTTCGATCCGCAAGCGCGCAAGATACAGTGCCGCGTCGACGGCCTGCCGCCCTTCCTCGAAGCCGGCGACCAGCTGCAGCACCTTCGGGGTGGTGTCGCGCTGTGCGCGCAGCACGGCGGCCCGGTCGGTCGGGACGATGCGCCAGTCGATCGAGCGGGCGCCGGCGTGGCGCAGCTCGCGCTCGACGATCTCGGCCGCCTGCAGGCGATCGGACGGGTGGACGAACACCATGCCGAGGCCGCGCGTCCGGGCCGCGGCCAGCCGGCCGCCGAACGCGTCGGCTACCCAGGCCCAGGGAATCGCGGTGAGGACGCCGCAGCCGTCAACGGAGCCGAGCGACGCGTCGGCGCCGCGGTGGGTCAGCCGCCGCAGCGCGGAGAGGCCGTGCGAGACGATGTCGCGTGAGGCGCGGCCGCGGATGTGCGCGATGAACCCGATCCCGCAGGCATCGCGCCCGGATGGCGGCTGGCCCGATTCCATGTCCCGCGTTTATGGCCCGGCGACTTTGATAAGTAAAATAGAACTTACTAATACAACCCATCCTCCTTACGCATGCGTCACCTGTGCTGCGGTATCATCCCACCCATGACCTCACGTCATCGTTTCGCGCTCGCGCTGGCCGCCCCCGCGCTCCTGTTGATTGTCTCGGCGTGCAACCAGGAGCCGGCCAAACCGGCCGCAGCGACGCCCGCGCCGGCCGCCGCGCCGCCACCGCCGCCGGCGGTTCGCGTCTACGTGACGAACGAAACATCGGGCGACCTCACGATCATCAACGGCGACACGCAGGCGGTCATGGCCACGGCGCCGCTCGGCAAGCGGCCGCGCGGCATCCAGCCCAGCCCCGACGGCAAGTCGCTGTACGTCGCCCTCAGCGGGTCGCCGCCCGCCGGGCCCGGCGTCGATCCCAAAACGCTGCCGCCGCCGGATCGCAACGCCGACGGCGTCGGTGAGGTGGACGCCGACACCTACAAGTTGAAACGGATCATCCATGCCGGCGCCGATCCCGAGCAGCTGGCGATCAGCGCCGACGGCACGCGGCTCTACGTCGCCAACGAGGACACCGAGACCCTGAGCGTCGTCGATCTCGCGACCGGCAGCGTGATCGCGGCGGTGAAGGTCGGCGAGGAGCCGGAGGGCGTGACGATTCGGCCGGACGGCAAGGTCGTCTACGTCACGTGCGAAGGCGACGGAGCGGTGTTCGCGATCGACATGCAGACCAACAAGGTACTCAAGCGGATCCCGGTCGGGCCGCGGCCGCGCTCGATCGGTTTTCTCCCGGACGGGTCGCGCGGCTACGTCTCGCTGGAGAACCAGGGGGCGATCGCGGTGTTCGACGCCAAACAGCAGAAATTCCTGCGCCTGATCACCCTCGAAGGGCAGGGCAACACGCCGAAGCCGAGGCCGATGGGGATCGCGGTCGCCCCTGATGGCTCGACGGTCTACGTGACGGCCGGGTCCTTCGGTCATGTGTTCTTCATCGATCCCACGAAGAACGCGCCGACCGGCTCGTTCGAGGTCGGCCAGCGGCCATGGGGCATCGCGGTGATGCCCGGCGGCAAGATGGCCTACACCGCGAACGGGCCGTCGAACGACGTCTCGCTGGTGGATCTGACCACGAAGCAGGTCGTGAAGAAGATCACCGCCGGCAATCGCCCCTGGGGGGTCGCGATTATCGGGAAATAGGCGAACGAAAATCGACGTTCGTGGTTCGACGTTCGTGGTTCGACGTTCGGCGGCGCGGCGTAGCCGCGCTGGCTGAGTGACGAACCGCGTGAATCGCGACCCCGTTGTTCGGGTGGCTTGTGATTCACGCGGTTCGGCGCTCACCCTGACCGGCCGCGTTGCGGCCGGCGCCGGACGTTCCGGGTTCAATCCTTGAATCCGCGTAATCCGCGGATAAAAACGTCTTCGTTGTTGATCGTTGGGTACGGTCTTTCAGTCGAGCTTGATGTGGAGCTCGGCGCCGAAGAGCATCGTGCGATCGTTGTCCAGCGCGGCGTACTTCAGCAGCGTCCGCACGTTCTTCTCGACCTTGCCCTCGAACACCGTCCTGCCGTTCGCGATCACTTTCACCGGCTTCCCGAAGTCGAACTGATCGGGCGACAGCAGCAGCGTGAAGGCGGCGACCCCACGCGTGGCCGCGGTGACGAGATTGCCCGTGCGGGTAAGGTCCACGCGGCCCGGCGCACCGCCGCGGGCGAACAGGGGCTTGGGCGGCGTCTCGACGATCTGCGGCTGGTAGATCCCCTCCAGCTCCACCGGCTGATTGTCGCGCGCGACGAGCAGCGCGATCTTCGATCCCGGCGGCTCGTCGGACAGCGCGTCGCCCACCCCGGACGCCGCGGCGACGCTGCGATCGTTCACGCGCAGCAGCACGTCTCCCGCCTTCAGTCCGACGCGCGCCGCATTCGATCCTTCGGCCACCTTGTTGACCCGCAGCCCGATGCTGCGCGCGCCGAAATCGGCTGACGGCGGCATCGGCATCTCGTTCAGGTCCGCGAGCGCCCTGGCGTCGCTCTTCTGCGCGCCGAGCCGGTCGATGATCAGCCAGTGCGCCCGGTTGAAGGCGGCGCCGTTCCCCGTCTCCCACGTGAGCGTGTCCGGCAGCGGCTTGCGCGGATGCTCGCGCACGAACGCTTCGTAGGTGTCTTTCACCTCCGGCCACCACGCGGTGTTGTGCGCCGCGTTGGGCTGCGGGTGGTAGTCGATCGACACGCCACCGTGCTTCAGGTGCTCGATGTACGGCTCGACCACGCGCGTCGGGTACAGTGGGTCGCGCCCGCCGTTGACCGCGAACAGCGGCTTGTTTCGCAGGTTGTTCAGGAAGATCAGCCCATCGTCGATGTCGCGCAGCGCGAGCACCATGACGTAGCCGTTGAGCGGCAGGATGCTCGCGTACGTGGTGGTGTCGCGCATCGCGATGTACAACGCGCCTGTGCCGCCGTCCGACACGCCGGAGAGCACGACGCGGTTCTCGTCGACGTTGTAGAGGCGCTTCAGGCGATCCACGATCGCCGTCAGGTTCAGCACCTGATCCGGGCTCCACCAGGGCGCCTCCGCCCAGGCATACGGCACCACGTAGATTTGTTCCGCGCCGGCGAGCGCGCCGACGGTGCCGCTGCCGACCGGCGCGTTGGTGGCGCGGCCGCCGACGCCGCCGTGCAGCTGGATCCGGACCTGATACCGGCGCGCGGGATCGTAGCCGTCGGGCACGGTCACGGCAAAGAAGTGCTCGACGCCGTCCGAGGTGCGGTTGTCCATCCGGATGACGCCGGTGTCGCGCGCACCATAGGAACGGCCGCGCTGCAGGCGACGGTAGGCCTCGTCGAACGCGATGCCGGCGCGAACGATCGGATCAGCCAGCCTGGCGGCCTCTTCAGGTGATGACGCCGACCAGAAGGCCTCGAATGCGGTGTCTGCCGCCGGCGGCTGGGCCGAGGACCGGCCGGTCGAACCGCCCAGAAACGTCACGATCACCGCCAGCGCGAACCCAAGCCTGCCTGCCATGCGTCGGTGTATAACATAAGTAGCGCCAATGAGATTCGCCGCTTTCCTCATCGTTCTTGCGTTGGCCGCGACGCCGGCCGCCCAGCCGCAGACGGCGAAGCCTGCCGCGCCGCCCGCAGGTACGCCCGAGAAGCTGCCGCCGCTCTCGTACACCTGCCCGATGCACCCCGAGATTGTCGAGGACAAGGGCGGCACTTGTCCGATTTGCAAAATGGATCTGGTGCCGATTCGGCTGGATTCGGTCTGGACCTGCGGCACCAAGCCGCTCGCCGTCGTGCGGGATGCGCCCGGGCGCTGCCCGATCGACGGCTCCGCGCTCGTGCAGGTGACGGCTGTCGTGTCGTGGACCTGCAGCGGCGGCACCGAAGAGTCGGCGTCGCCCGGCAACTGCGCCGACGGTTCGCCGAAAACCAAGACGTTCGCGCTGCGGGCCCACGGCAACCACAACCCGCAGCACGGCGGCCTGTTCTTCATGGCCAGCGACAACACGCACCACCTGGAAGGCGCCTACCTGGCGACCGGCACGTTCCGCCTGTATTTCTACGACGAGTTCACGAAGCCGCAGACGCTCGCCAACGTGAAGAACTACAAGGCGACGCTGATGGTGAAGGACCCGAAGAGCGGCAAGGAGACGCCGTACTCGCTGGTGCGCAGCGGACGGTATCTGCAGGCGTCGATCGGCAAGCTGCCCTTCCCGGCCGAGATGTACGCGAGCGTGAAGTTCGCGCCGGGCGGCAAGGACAACCGCTTCGATTTCACCTTCCCGGCGTACTCGAAGGAACCGCACGCCGTCGGCGGCCCGACGATGACGAACGCGGCGCCGGCGACCACCGCGCCGCTGGTCGAGACGCTCCCGACGCCGTCATCGACCTCCTCGGGGATCGATCCCGCGCTCGTGCCGCTGCCGATCCCGGACACCGTCCCGGAGATGCTCGCGCAGCTCAAGACGCGCACCGAACAGATTCGCGCGTTCATCGACAAGGGCACGTTCGCCGCGATCTACGTGCCGGCGTTCCAGGCCAAGGACCTCGCGCTCGCGCTCGATGAGCACAAGGGCGAGCTGACGCCGGAGCGCCGCAAGGTCGCCGAGCCGGCGATCGCCAAGCTGGTGCGATCCGCGTACCTGCTCGATGCCTTCGGCGACATCGGCAACAAGCAGCAGATCTCCGAGGCGTACGCGAAGTTCCTGGAGGCGGAGAAGGACATCCACGCGGCATTCCCGCAGTCCGCCACCCGCAACCCGCAATGAACATACACACCCGGCGCCTGATCGTCTTCTCCGCGCTCGCCCTCGGCGTCGTCGCCGTGGCGATTCAGCCCGGCGAGGCGCACAAGGCGATCACCTCGAAGTACACCTACAACGACGACGTCTTCCCGATCCTGCGCGATCGCTGCGCCAGCTGCCACGTGCCCGGCGGGATCGCACCGATGTCGCTCATGACCTACGACGATGCCTTCCCGTGGGCGGAGTCGATTCGAGCGGAGCTGGTCGCGGCGCACATGCCGCCGTGGAATGCGGAAGAGGGCTACGGCGACATCAAGCGCGCGCACACGCTGACGCCGAAGGAGCTGGACGTCATCCTGACGTGGGCGACCGGCGGCAACCCGCGCGGCGCGCTCGACCAGAAGCTGCCGGCCGTCGAGCTCAAGAACGAGTGGAAGCTGGGGGCGCCCGACCTGCCGCTGAAGATGCCGGCTGATTTCACGCTCGCGGCCGACAAGATGGAAGACTGGCAGGAGTTCACGCTGCCGACCGGCATCACCGAGGCTCGGTGGGTCCAGGCAGTCGATCTCCTCCCCGGCACCCCCTCGATCGTCCGCAGCGCAACGATCTTCGTCAAAGGCGCAGGCGCGAAGGCCACCGCCACGGCACCGGCGCCCGAGCAGGTGCTCGCGCTCTGGCTGCCCGGCCAGGACGTGCCGCCGCACGACGGCGTCGCGTTCAAGCTGCCGGCCGGCGCGCAGATCGGCCTGCGGGTCCACTACAAGAAGACGTGGCAGTTCGAAGGCAAGCCGCTGACCGATCGCAGCACTGTCGGTGTCTACTTTGCGAAGGCCGGCGCCACCGCCGGGGCCGAACAGGAACTGCTGGCGCTGCCGATCGATTCCGCCGCGGCCGCCGGCGGCGCGGATCAGACCGTCCGCTTCAGCCGCACGCTCGCGGAAGACGTGCAGGCGCTCGCGCTCAGCCCCGACAACGTCCCGGGCAACATCTCGCTGCAGGTGGAAGCGGTGCGGCCCGATGGATCGCGCGTGCCGATGATCCGGCTGAACACGCGCGCCGACTGGGACCGGCGCTACTGGTTCGAGAAGCCGATGACGCTGCCGCGCGGCACCCGCGTCGAGGTCACCGCCAACCTCCAGGATCCGGACATGCTCTCGGCGGCGTTCACGTCCACGCCCGGCGCCACGGCCGCTCCAGCCCGCGCCGGGGCTATGCACCTGACCCTGAACGTGATCCCCGCCCGCGCGAAACCGACGGCGCCATAACCAGCTGAGCCAGCCTCATCCTTCGACAGGCTCAGGATGAGCGTGTGCGTGTGCGTGTGTGACGAAAGACATCGGCCGGCGGCGTCCTACAGAAGATGAGCCACTATCGTTCGATCCTCGCCTCGGTTTCCCTCGTCCTCACCTGCCTCACGCCAGCCCACGCTCAAGGCACCATCGACAACTCCGCGGTGCGTCTCACGAAGCTGGGCGGACCGGTCTACATGGCCGACATCCCGAGTGGCGAAGGCGGCGGCAACGTCGCCGCGTCGGTCGGGCCCGACGGGGTCCTCCTCGTGGACGACATGTTCGCCGCCTCCGTGCCCCGGCTGCAGCTTGCCCTCAAGGGGCTCACCGACCAGCCGATCCGCGTCGTGATCAACACGCACTTTCACGGCGATCACATCCAGGGCAACCGCGTGCTCGCCGGGTCCGCCATCGTGATCGGCCATGACAACGTGCTCAAGCGCGTCAGCCAGCCGTCCGGCGCGGCGCCGTACCCGATGGTGGCGTTCGGGGACGGGATGCAGGTGGTGTTCAACGGCGAACGCATTCGGGTCGTCCACCTGCCCGCGGCGCACACCGACGGCGATGCGATCGTGTACTTCGAGCAGGCGCACGTGCTGCACATGGGCGACACATTCTTCTTCGGGATGTTCCCGGCGGTGTACCGGGAAGGCGGCGGCGACATCAAGGGGCTGATCGCGGCGCTCGAGCACGTGGTCGCGGAGTTTCCACCCGACACGAAGGTGATTCCCGGCCACGGTCAACTGGCGACCATGGCCGACCTCGAACGCTACGTCAGCATGCTCAAGGAAACGGTCGCGGCGGTCGAAGAAGGTCTCCGGCTGCACACGCCGCCGGAGACGCTGCGGGAAGTACCGGCCATCCACAAGTACGCCGCCCTCGGCGACGGCGGCGCGCAGACGCTCGATCAGTACGTCGCGATGCTGATCAAACTCTTGCAGTAACGCGAGAGCAAGGTTCTCGGGGTTCTCGGGGTTCTCGGGGTTCTCAAGGTGCTCAAGGTGCTCAAGGTTCCGAGCACCCCGAGAACGCCGAGAACCCCCAGCACCCTGAGCACCCTGAGCACCCTGAGCACCCTGAGAACCTTTCCTTAAACGTTCGTGATGCCGTCGATTGGGCTGATGTCGCCGACGAAGCGCAGCAGGTCGGCCATCGTGAAATCGCCCGGTGTCTTCGACGGCAGCGACGGCGTGAAGGGCTTGCCCTTGGCCGAGAGGTACGACTGGCGGTCGCCCTGCACCAGGCCGACGAACACTTCGGACACGATGGTCGCGCCGACCGGACCGAGCCGCTCGCCTTTGCCGCGCTGCTCCGCCTCCTTGAGGATGTAGTACCACAGCGGCGTGTGCAGGTGAAGGCCGTGCTTCTTCGCGACGGCGCCGTCGGCCCCCGTCGCAATCTCGTCCGGCGTCAGCGGATGGTGAATCCTCATCGCCTTCGCCACCTGCTGTCCCGACGGCAGCCCGAGCATGACGCCGCGCTTCAGGTTCCGGAACGGCAGGCTGCCGCCGCCGCCCGGCAGGTTGTGCAGCGTCGGCACCACGAACGGATCGATCCGGCGCGAAGGGTTGAGCGGCACGTCGGCCGGGTTCGCCGCCGCGACCTCGTGGAAGCGGCGCCAGTCGATGATCCAGTTGCTCGGCAGCACCGCGATCGGCGTCGGCGCCGTCGGGGGATTGGGCGCCAGGTCGCCGACGATGCCGCCTGAGAGGCCGGTGAACCGGAACAGCAGCTGCAAGGTCGCCGGAGCCAGGCCGCCGGGCGTGAAGATGCGATTGTGGCTGTAGACCTCCCGCACCATGCTGTGGCCGAGGCGATAGGCCGCGGCCGAAAACTCGACCGGCATGAACGGCGTCGTCTGGAAGCGATAGAACCGGCGGCCGTGCTCGAGAATGTTGGCGACGATCCCTTTCTCCGTGACGCGCTCGACCCAGTCGTGGAGCACCATCCATTGGTAGTGCCACGTCACGATCCGGCGCGCGTCGGCGAAGATCGCGCTCACCGGCGAGCCCGACGCCGCCAGCAGATCGCAGACCTTGTTGTGGAACTTGAGCATCGCGACGTGCGTCTGCGCGACGATCAGGTTCTCGTCGTTGCGATGATCGCCGACCAGGGCGAAGCCCTCCGGGCTGCGGGGCAGATCGTTCCGGTGATCGCCGGTGACGCCACCGGCCGCCACGTTGATCGTCTTGCCGATGAGGAATTTCGGACCGGGATTCTTCCCATCCGCGTCGCCTGGGTTGCGGGCGTAAAGGTGGCGGCTGCCGTCCGGCCCGAGTCCGTAGACCGAGTCGAGATCCAGCGCGGGCGTGCGGAAGTTTTCGACCGCCGTCGGATCGGATTCCTTCTCGCCGAGCGCGGTCAGGTCCAGGGTGATGTCGTGATCGACGAACTGGCCGAGATACGTGAATCCGGCCGGGACGTTGGGGTTGTTCCCCGCCGCGCCGTCCGGTTCCGCGTCGGTCATCGCGGCA
>Ga0105242_10004165_pt1 | contig 11260 bp, 8 predicted proteins | sample KBSM24metaG_FD_81521 | JGI IMG/M metagenome (GOLD analysis project Ga0105242, IMG submission 81521) | Miscanthus rhizosphere microbial communities from Kellogg Biological Station, Michigan, USA - KBS M2-4 metaG | ecosystem: Host-associated > Plants > Roots > Rhizosphere > Soil | place: Michigan...
CGGGTCACTACAATCTCGTGGTCACCGACGTCGATATGCCGAGGATGGACGGCATCGAGCTACTCAAATTGATTCGCAAGGACAACCGGCTGCAGTCCTTGCCGGTGATGAGTGTTTCCTATAAGGATCGCCAGGAAGATCGCGGCCGGGGCCTGGAGGCTGGCGCCGACTACTATTTGACCAAGGCCAGCTTTCACGACGAAACTCTGTTGCAGGTGGTCAGTGACCTGATTGGCGGATCCGACTCATGAGGATCGCCATTGTGAACGATGTAGCGATGGCTACCGAGGCTTTGCGCAGAGTCCTGACCAGCGTGCCGGGATACTGCGTCGCCTGGGTCGCTGCCGATGGCGCGGAAGCGGTGGAAAAGTGCCACTGGGACACTCCCGACTTAATCTTGATGGACCTGATGATGCCCGTCATGGATGGCGTCGAGGCGACACGCCGGATCATGGCGAAGACTCCCTGCGGAATCCTGGTGGTCACCTCTACTCTCGATGGCCACTCCAGCAAAGTGTTTGAGGCTTTAGGCGCGGGCGCATTGGACGTCGTGCAGACGCCGGACCTGGCGGGCAGCAACCGGTTGCAAGGAACGGCGGTGCTGAAGTTTAAACTGGACGCGATCGCCCGCTTGGTGGGCGACAACCGCAAGCATACGGGCCGCTGCGCCCCGGCCGAAACACAGCGAGTTTCGTCCTCCGGCACTCGCTTGATTGCTATCGGAGCCTCCGCCGGCGGCCCGGCGGCCTTGGCGTCGATCCTTGGCAGTTTACCGCGCGAGTTCCCGGCAGCGATTGTTATCGTGCAACATGTGGACCCCCAGTTTGTTCCCATGATGGCCACATGGTTGAAGCAGCAGTCCGCGCTCTCCGTGCGCATTGCCAGGCCGGAGGATCGGCCCCAAGCGAACACCGTTCTCATCGCCGGAACCAACGACCATCTGGTTTTCGTTAGCTCGCTGTCGCTCGGTTATTCTCCGGAGCCGCGCGATTGTTGCTATCGCCCCTCGGTCGATGTTTTTTTCGAGAGCGTGGTTCGTTATTGGAAGGGTGATGTCGCGGGCGTCCTGCTTACCGGAATGGGGCGCGATGGAGCCCGTGGTTTGAAAGCCCTGCGCGAGGCGGGATCTTTGACCATCGCCCAGGACGCCGGCAGTAGCGCGGTCTATGGCATGCCGAAAGCGGCTGTGGAATTGAATGCCGCGGCCAGAATTCTCCCGGTGAATGAGATTGCAAAAGAATTGGTTGACTTCGTCAGCCTTAGCGGATGACACCAGCATGAACCTAATACACGAGCCGGCGAAGGTGGTGTTTGAATCGGGCATTCCCAGCCTGGATTATTCAACCATGGTTCTATTGGTGGATGATCAGGCGATCGTGGCGCAGGCGGTGAGCCGTTTGCTCGCGGATCTGCCGGACATCGATCTGCACTACTGTTCCGATCCCATCGATGCCATCAAAGAGGCCAACCGGATAAAGCCAACGGTGATTCTCCAAGACCTGGTGATGCCCTCGATCGACGGCCTGGATCTGGTGCGGCTCTTCCGGGCCAACCGGGAAACCGCCGAGATACCCATTATCGTGCTGTCCTCCGAGGATGACTCGCACGTCAAAAGCCAGGCTTTCGCAATGGGAGCGAACGACTATCTAGTGAAGCTTCCGGACAAAATCGAATTGATCGCCCGCATCCGTTATCATTCCAAGGCCTACATCAATCAACTGCAGCGCGACGATGCCTTTCGCGCGCTCCGCGAAAGCCAGCAGCAGTTGCTGGCCAGCAATACGGCCCTGATTTCGCTGAATCAAAGTCTCGAGGAAGCCACCCGCGCCAAAGCGGAGTTCGTCGCGAATATGAGCCACGAAATCCGTACTCCCATGAATGGTGTCGCCGGCATGACCACTTTGTTACTGGAAACCGAGCTCACCGACGAGCAGCGCGACTACGTCGAAACCATCCACAGCGCGGCCGGCTCCCTGGTGACGATTATTAACGACATTCTTGATTTCTCGAAAATAGAGTCGGGACGGCTGGATCTGGAGGAGCATCCGTTCAATCTGCGGACTTGCATCGAAGAATCCCTGGAACTGTTAGCCCCCAAGGCCCACGAACAAAAACTAGACCTGGCCTATGAGCTCGATGAGTCGATTCCGCCGATGGTGCTGGGAGACGTCACCCGGCTGCGGCAAATCCTGGTGAACCTTATCGGGAATGCCGTCAAGTTCACGGTGGAGGGCGAAGTGATTGTCACGGTTGTGCCCGCCGAGCCGGGCGCACGGACTGGGATGCTCCACTTTGCGGTACGGGACACGGGGATTGGAATTCCACAAGACAAACAAAGCCGCCTCTTCAAATCGTTCAGCCAGGCCGACAGTTCTACCACGCGGCATTTCGGAGGCACCGGACTGGGCTTGGTAATCAGCAAGCGCCTCACTGAGTGTATGGGGGGGCGCATGTGGATGGAGAGTGAAGCCGGGCAGGGAAGCACATTCCACTTCACCGTCCACGTCAAGCCGGCGGCGGGACCGCCCACCCGCTGGGAGGGACTGCATCCGAACGTGGCGGGCCGGCGCGTGCTGGTTCTAGAGGACAACGCCTCCAGCCGACGGATTCTCACAGGCTGGCTGGAGAAATTTGGCGTACGAGCCACCGCCGTAGCAACCGGGGAAGAGGCGCTGCAATTACTTCAGCTGGATAACAATTTCGACGCCGCGATTCTTGATTTTCAGTTGCCGGGCACCGACGGACTTTCGGTTGCTGAATCGATCCGCAAATTGCCGGGCGGCGATGCGCTTAAATTGCTGCTGCTCACTTCCGTACATCTGCGCGCGGGTGATCCCCGCGCAGCCGCGGCTCGGGTTTCGGCCTCAGTCTACAAGCCGATCCGCCCAAAACAGTTGTTGGATGCGCTGAGTCAAAGCTTTGATCGAAGGCTCACGTCCTCGCGCAAGGCGCCATCAGCGCTGGTGTTTGACTCGGCGTTCGCCTCCCGCTACCCCTTGCGGATCCTGATCGCCGACGATAATCGCGTGAATCAGAAGGTGGCCAGCAGTTTTTTGGAAAAACTCGGCTACCGGGTCGAGGTGGTCGGCAATGGCTTAGAGGTTCTGCAAGCCCTCGAACGCAAATCCTATGACATCGTCTTTTTGGATATGCATATGCCCGAAATGGACGGCTACGAAGCCGCGCGGCAGGTGCAAAAACGCTGGCCCGCCGCTGACCGGCCACGCATCATCGCCATGACGGGTAATGCCATGCAGGGAGATAGACAAAAATGTCTCGAAGCTGGCATGGACGACTATATTGCTAAGCCAGTGCGTATTGAGGACTTGCGAACAGCGCTCGAACGTTGGGGCAAAGCGAGCCGGCCGAATCAAGGTGCTCTGGTCCACCCTATATCCCGGCTGGTGACGTGACCGCCCCGTCCTCGCGTTACTTCACCATGTGTACGCGATCCTTCTCGTTCTGCCCGCAGAACATCTCGAAGATATCGTTGTCCGGCACCAGTTCGTAACCAATCTTAACCGTGAACTTCCGGGTGTACATCTGAGGATCATCGAAGGTTATCTCGGTGTCCAGATGTCCGAAATCGCGCCGGTGGAAACGCTCCGTCACATGCATTGCTTCACTGCGAGGATGCCCGATGGCGTCGATCGGCGTCCGGTCGTTGAATCCGCGCGTCTCGACGACGAAGGTGTCGCCCTCCCAGCGGCCGACGGAATATCCGAGATAGGCGGGAAACTCGAAGGTGGCCGGGAATTCGCGTCCGTCGGCGAAAATCTGGCGGTGGAGGCCGTCGACTTCGTACAGAATCATAGTCTCTTTGGGAGCCTGTACAATTTTGAATGGTTCGGCAAGCAGCCCCGCGACCGGCCAGCCATACTCACCATGGCAAACATTGTCCACCCGACGCTCAGCGGCTCGCCGCTTCATCACGGCCTCTGCTTCGGGCCGCAGCACGGACTCGCCGGGCTTCAAGCCAAGCAGGGCGTTGATGCCGTACTTGTGCACCGATTCGAGCTCCATCCCGATCAGGGCAGCTTGCGATTCGGCCTCGTACCTCGCCCCGTAAATTCGTTTGAATTCAGCGGGTGTAGTGCGCTCGTGCTCCCAGACGCCCGTCAGATCCGGCTTGCGGTCCGCGCCGCGGGGCGCCGGAGCGGAGAGGTTCGGTTTTCCGTCTTTCAGCCGCGGTGTGCCCGGCGGTTGGTATTGTAACCATTGCGCGCGCGCGCCAATTGGCAGGAGAAGAGCCACGATGAGCAGCCGCTGGCACACCGTTTTCAGATGATTCACGACTCGATTCTATGTGACTGCCACGCGCCCTGCAACTCGTGTGTTATTGCCCCACACGCTCGGCAAGTGTGACGTCGACCATCAGCCATCCCTTGTCGTCCGCGAACTGCTCGCCGATTCTTTCAATTACGAAATGGTTCGGTCCGAGGCGGCCACAGTTCTCACCGATCTTCAAAATCCCCGCGGTCGATGCTGGCACTGTGACTACTGTTCGTTTCTTAATGCCACTGTTCGGTTGTGCCCGCACCTCAACGTCACGTGCCTGCGCTGTTTCGGATGAGATCAGCTTGAAATTCCGGCGCCGAATATCCATAAGATTCTAAATATCTCCCTCCCCTTTCCTGCGCTGCGGGCATCCTTGCGCGAATGCAGCGCCCAATTATGCAGCTTGGCCGCTGAGGGGTGCAAGGTTCAGCAGGTTAACTAAGGGCAAGAGAAGCCGTTAACTGAAAGTGTTAACAAGCACAACTTACTGACGTTGTTCGTTCACATCTAATTCGCCAAATCACGCTTGACCGGCTTTCCATAAACCTCGATCCAGGCGACGTCGGAGTACCCGCCCGGGCCATGGCCGCTTCCAGGAGTCAGATCGGCAAAACCGATCGCATCGACTTTGCTGAGATCCACAGTATCCAACAGGGTCCCCTTGGTCTGCACTTTGGGCATGTCGAGTTTAAGCCAGTGAACTTCTGATAAGAAGAATTCGCTTTCATGAAAGTCGAACGTGTTCGCATCAACGTGGTCTCCAATGAGCCAAGTCCCGTCGGCCAGTTTCAAAACCGGGCGAATCTGGTGAAATCCTGACGTCTTGGTGAACCAGCGGATTTTCGCCTTGCCTGTGAGATCCACAAAGCTGTCTTTATGGCTCAGCGTGAGTGCGCAGGATGACGCACACAGCCCACTCCATATGTGAGGTACGTCTCCTTCACTCGTGACACCGAAATCTTCCTTGCCCGCTCCATATATGTTCAGGTGCAGGTCCGGGTTCGTGACAAACGCTTGCGTCACCGGAACATTGCCGGGGGCGTTCTTCCAGGTTTCCTTAAAGAACAGCACCGCGCCAGGTTGTTGAGCCAACGCGCTTGTCGCCGGGAGCAAAAAGATGGAAGTCAAAAAGAGCAAAGCAAAGATCAGTCGCCTCATAGAGCCTCCATGCTGCTGCAAAAAATCCTGCGGCCCCGCCACTTGGCTTTCGGGCAAGGTTAACCCTTGTATTATGCACCAAGGTTGCTGCGATGGAACCTACCGCGCCGCCTCGCTAGACGAACGGGAGAATCTGCCAGTAAGATCAAATCAGTAACGCGTTGCCCTGTGCTAGGGGCGGCTGCTTCGTCCATCGCAACCTACATGCCCAAAGTCACGCTCACATTCGACAATGGGCCCACCCCGGAAACGACGCCTCAGGTTCTCGATTGCTTAGCGCGCCATGATGTGAAGGCCACCTTCTTCGTCGTCGGCAGCCGAGCATGCTCTGAAGCTGGCGCATCCCTGGTGCGCCGAGCGCACGAGGAAGGTCATTGGATCGGAAACCACACATTTTCTCATCGAACGCCGCTGGGTGAACTGGACGGCGAAACCGCTGTTCGCGAAGTGGAACGAGCGCAGGAGGTCCTATCGCACTTAGTCCCGTCCACGCGGCTCTTTCGGCCGTACGCGCGAGCCGGACGCTTGGGCCGTCATCTGCTGCACCCGGCGGTAATCGAAACGCTTCAGTCCGGAAAGTACACTTGCGTCCTGTGGAACTGCGTGCCGGGCGACTGGCGCGACCCGGAAGGATGGCAGGAACTCGCCATGGCGCACTACCGGTCGCACCCCTGGAGCTTGATTGTCCTCCACGACCAACCCGGCGCAGCAATGGCGCATCTGGACCGTTTCCTGGGCCAAATGCGTGATGAGGGAGTCGAACTCCGGCAGGATTTCCCCTCCGACTGCGTGCCCATTGTCGAGGGAAACATCGTTCATTCGCTGGATCGATATACAGCGGAGATTCCGCAATAATCCCGGTTTACTTTCCGACCATGTGCCCCGGGTCCCGGTTGTTCTCTTCGCAGATGCTCTCGATGAGATCCGTATCGGGCAGCAGGCGCCAGACTAGCTTGACGGTCCATGGCTTTGTATAGGCCTCTGCATCGTCGATGGTGACTGCGATGTCCATCTGCCCGATCTTCGGACGAGAGAAGCGTTCGGTGACGCGCAGGGCTTCGGTCCCTGGTAGCCCTCGCATGTCGAGCCACGTCTTGCCGTTTTGTCCGATCGTCTCTACGACAAACGTATCCTTATCCCAATGGCCGATCGAATACCCCATCCATGTCGGTTGCGGATTTTTGGGGAGCGGCCGTCCGTCAGTGAAGATCTGCCGGTAGATGGTGCGGGATTCGTGCAGGAACAGCACCAGATCTTCGGTCTGAACCAACTTGAGGCCATCGGGAATGTTGTCCTTTTCCGGAATACCGGATGGCAGACAGGACACGCCGGGGTGATCCTTGCCGTTGGTTTCGATGCGCTTATTGTAGAGATCTCGCGCCCACGGCTTGAGTGGAACATCCTCCGGCTGCAGGTCAGCGGCGAGGTTCAGCAGGTGTTTGGTGGGATTTTCCGGCATCCAGAAGCCGGAAAGATCGGGCTTGCCGTAAGGAGTGCGCTGCGCGGGCGCATTTAAATCCACCTTGCCATCCGCCGTGCGCGGCATTCGCTTCCATGGATAGGGGTCCCATTGCGCACTGGCACCCACAGTCATGGCCAATGCGATCGCCACAACAGCCAGTGGACAGCAGGTCGTCTTCTTGGGTGTTTGGATCATGTCACTCCCTCCTCGTGAGATTGCCACATCGGAACCAATCATACACGCAGGCCGGTCCGGAGATCGAAGGGCTGCACTCAGCGCTACTTTGCCAGCGCCGGCAGCGTAGTAAACGTATGCGCGACTGGGATGCGGATGCCTAACGCGCCGATCTGGGCGCCGGGCGGCGTGTCGAACTCGATGGTGCCGCGAAGATTGACAGTGGCCGGATATTTGTCGGTCCCGAGTGTAAATGCAAGATGTCCGTTGGCGGCGACAGTCAGCACGTCAGCGGCGACTTGAGCTCCCGTGTCATCACGAACGATCACCGGGATGTTCACGGGTTGCGTGGACACAGTATTGATCGCGACACCCGTCGCGGTTCCGGCCGTGTTGTCGAAGGCGAGCAGATAGGCGGCTGCATTCCGCGTCTCCATGGGCACCACCGCTTCCTGGCCGTTGGGACTGTAGTGGAAGATCACAAACCCACCGATGTCGCCGCTGGTGGTCAACTGCGCCGACCCGATTACCACTGGATTTTCCAGGGGACCTGAGGCTTGAACCAGAAGAGTCGCTCCGGCCGCGAGGTTTTGGTCCACCGACGATGCGGTAGAGTTTGTTCCGCTTTGCGGGAATGAAAGAGACAAGGGCAGGGGACTGCCGCCGTCGTCATAGAGTGCCAAGTGCAGGTGCGCGGTAGCCGTGCCGGTATTGACCAGCACGAACGTGGTCTGCCAGCCGTTGGCCACTGCTATGTGCGCAATGGAGCCTCCACTGGTTCCCACGTTGGCCAGCGCGGGAATGGTGGTGAGCGTAGTGCTGTTCCCCAGCGGAGTGGTGCGGATCCCGAGGACGCTGATCTGGCCGCCCGCCGGCGTATTGAACTGGATGGTGCCGCGTTTGTTGGCCGTTACCGGATACAGTGTCGAAAGCACAAAGGAGGTGTGGCCATTCGCAGACATCGCCAGCGAACCGGTTCCAATCTGCGTCCCGGCGTCATCGCGGATGATGACGCCAATCGTTCCAGCTTGCGACGAAACGTTTTCAACGGCCACGCCCAGGACTACCCCGCCGGTATTGTCGAAGGCCAGCAGGTACGAACCCGCATTGCGGGTTTCCATCGGTACCACAGCCTCTTGCGCGCCGGGAATCAAATGGAAAATCGCGAATCCGTCCACCGCACCGGAGGCAGCCAATTGCGCCGAACCGACTTGCACGGGCGGATTCTGCGGACCAGCGGTATCGACGGTTAGCAAAGCGTTGGCAGAAATGATCGGCTGGATTGATGCCGCAAGGAGCGGGTCCGGAGCCGCGGGTTGTTGCGGGAACGCCAGTGGTAGTGTAAGTTGGCCGCTTGGGTCACCGAACAGGCTCAACTGCGCCTGTACGGGCGTCGAACTCTTGTTCACGAGCGTGAACGTTGTGGTCCAGTTCTCCTCCGCAGCGACGTGCGGCATCGAGCCGATGAGATTTAGACCGGAGATTGCACCCGCTTCCTGCTCCAGCGCAAAAGAATAGCCGCCAATTGTGATCGCTCCGGTGCGCGCTGCTCCGACATTGGCCGCAACCTGATAGCTGAGCGCAGCGCTCCCCATTCCCGTGGCAGGTCCCGAAAACGTAATCCAGTTCACACTGCTCGACGCCGTCCACGGGTAGTTCCCGGGAAGCGTGAGATTCATGGATTGACTCCCCCCGTTCGCCGGCAATATTTGTCCCCCCGCCGGAAATGGATTGACTGTTAGGACATTGACGGCGAAAGGAACCGAAAACAGCAGGCTCCCCCGGTCGAACACACGGGCTTGCCAAACTCCATTCAGCTGATTGAGGCCAAGGTTGTTCAATCCGAGGCTGCCGGCATTGTCGAAGCAAAAGAGACCTGACTCGGTAGGCCACGTCCTACCTGCGATAACGCCTCCGTTTGGCGTGACCCAGTCGTAGGTGAGCGAGTCGTTCGTCGCGACGGTGGCTTTGAAATACAGGTACACCGTGTCTGTTGCCAAGAAAAAGTTAACTGCAGGCGGGACGGAGCCGCAACCTGAAAGGGGCGGCGGGGTTGTCGTGACTCGTTGGAGAGTGAAGGTCGCACCAGGAGACGGAACGATCACCAGCGATGATGGGCCCGACGTCCCACGGGCGCTGAGAACGGTCACTGTCACGGAGCCAGGTGTGGCGATGAGTGAGCCGTCTACGGTTGCCAGCAACTGAGTCGTGCTGACGAATGTAGTAGGTAAGACGGTCCCCATCCACCTCACAACGGTCCCCGAATCGAAGCCGGAACCGTTCACCGCCAGCGTGAAGGTTCCTCCTCCGGCGATGACGCTACCCGGATTCAGGAGAGCGATGGCAGGAGTGCCCCACTGCCCGGCGAGGTTGAGTGCAAGATTGTATCCATCGACTGACCCAAGCCCGGTTACCAAATCGTAGCCCGGTCCCGCCGAGTAGCCGAGCGAACCACTCGTACAGTCTGCTGTGCCCACCACACACGCAACGATGTTGTTTCCCGTCACAATGTCGTGAAACACGCCCACGGTACTTTGCGCGAGGCTATAGAGATTGGGGTTGATGTTGCCCTGACCGGACTGAGTTTGGACGCCGTTCACAAGTTGATACTGATTCACCAAGGCGACAATGCCCGCAAAGGATGGCGTCCCGGCGGATGTCCCGCTGAATAACACTGGTTGACCTTCGTAAACGACGCGATAGCCCACTCCGGCGCCACCGGCGGACATGGAGATATCGGGTACAGCCCGATTATTTCCCCCCGGTACGCCCGGCCCGGTCTGCCAAGAGGGCCTGGCAAAGTTGACACTGAAACCGCCACCGCTGGCGATTAGGCCAGAGGGCCCCGATCCATTCCAGGAGGTTTCCGGAATATAGGAGAGAGCGGACGCAAGGTTAAGCGAATTGGAAGCACTCCAGTAAGTGCCGTTCCCCAGGCTGAATTGCGTACCGCCGACTCCCGTCACTTCCGGAAGGCTCGCGGGAAAACTCACACTCAGCCCCTGCGACGCACTCGGCAGACTCGATTGAAATGCGGGATCGCAGCTTGCCGCGCCGGAGTCGCCGGAAGAAACCAGCCAGGTAATGCCTTGCGCATTGGCCTGTTGGGCCAAGCCTCGAATGCTGGCTATCGAACTAGCGGAGCGGTGTAGCTCGCAACTACCGAAGCTGAAAGTGATGACCGGTGCGAGGTTCTGATCGATGGCGTAGGGTACGGAGATGGTCATCACATTCGGAGAATAGACATAGATAATGTTCGCATTGCGCGCCACTGCGCCGGCCCATTCGAGATCGAGATCTGCCTCGGCTTCGGAGGAATTCTTTCCCGGATCCGGGCTGCCAGGCACAAGAACTATCTGCGGATCGTTCTTTGGCAAGTTGTAGGTGCTCCGGAAGAGCTGAATATCGGCCAGGTTGATGGCAGACTGTCCGACTACGACCATGGACTGGCCTGATCCGTCGTAACCGGAATTATAGAGCGGGTTGAGGTCGTAGATGGTCGCGAAGTCGTCCGGCGCAAGCGAGTGACTCCCGGAGATGCTGGTATAAAACGGCAGCGGCGGGCTTGGCGGCGAACTTGTACCAAAGTCGTCCAGGCCCAGGACGCCCGCTATAAGAGACTCGATGGCCGCAGGTACCGAAGGCTCAATAGCGTTAGCAAAGTGCAACTCACCGTCTACTCTGTAGTGACGTAGGTTGGTACGCAGCGCTGCTTGGATTTGCCCTACGCTGCCGCTGAACTCGACCCAGTTTCTTCCACGCGAGACTTCATCCACCGCCAAGCCCTCTGACTGCAGCCATGACGCGATTTTTGCCGTATCGTTGCGGCTGAGCCCGAAACGATCCCCAAACTGTTCTGGAGAGAGCCAATTGTGATAGTTGGGCGAAAATACAGTTTGCTGTTCGGCTAGCAGTTGATCGAGCGCAACCTGTTGCGCGTTGGAACGCCGAAACATGAGCATGACGTGATCCAGCCTCAGAGACGAATCAACGGGTCCAACATCAAGCTGCGGTTTCGCGTTGGGATGGATGTTGCCCCTTAAAGCCTTGGTGTGAAGACGGTCCACTCTGCCGGCGATCCGATCCTGTTGAGCCGTGAGAGTAGCCGACATCATCGAAACGAGGACAGCACATCGGACTATCCGCTTCATAAAATTCAAATGATCTAAATGATCCTATTTAATTTAA
>Ga0105242_10004167_pt1 | contig 11259 bp, 6 predicted proteins | sample KBSM24metaG_FD_81521 | JGI IMG/M metagenome (GOLD analysis project Ga0105242, IMG submission 81521) | Miscanthus rhizosphere microbial communities from Kellogg Biological Station, Michigan, USA - KBS M2-4 metaG | ecosystem: Host-associated > Plants > Roots > Rhizosphere > Soil | place: Michigan...
CCTCCAACACGGCGAACCCGAACATCATCACCTCGGCCGTGACGGCGGGTGGATCGTGCTCCGGCACGAACCTTCCGGGCACGCTCCCGACCGACCTGATGGACGCCGTTCGCACGGCCCTCACCACCGGTCTGTATAACCCGGCCAACGCGCCGGGCATTGGTTGCGGCAGCACTCGCGTCGGTGGCACGCACACCAACGCGCGTGGCTACATCACGATCGACGTGGCCAACACCTGCTCGATCAACCTGCCGGACAACCCGACCTACATCACCACCGAGCTTCTGTTCGACAACGTCCTGATCGGCGACTACCAGCAGATCAACGGCGATCCGACCGTTGGCAACTTCGCCCAGGGCAACCCGATGGTTCACATCCGCGCCATCCCCGAGGGTGGTCCGGCTGGCTCGAACCCGGGCACCAACCTGCCGTACACGTTCTATGACCGCTACGCGCTCGGCCGCTTCGACCGTCGCGTTCCGCTGCCTTCAACGTTCGCGGCGCGCTGGATTGAGGGTGGTACGTCTGGCTTCCAGACCAACTACAAGATCTGGCGTGAAGGCGTGACCTTCGGTACGCAGGTCTGCTCCGAGCCGGCTCTGAACAGCGCGATGCCGGTCCTCGAGTCCATCCGCTTCGACGAGCGCGAGAACTCGTTCGGTACGACGGGCGGCATCGTTTGCTCGCCTTGCCCCTCCAGCGTTCCGACGCTGCCTGAGGCTTCGATTGTTTCCACCACGAACACCAGCGTCTTCCCCGCCAACGGGTCGACGGTTGATGTCTCTGGTTGGTTCTTCCTGAACCTCAACAACGGCGGTTCGGCTGGCTACACGTTTGTCCCGGGCGATGCCCCGAGCGGCAGCAACACGGTGAACCGTGCAAGCCAGAACTGGGTCATCGTTTCGATGTTCGCCCAGGGCCGTTACTCGGTCGATTTCGACGCTGCGCATCTTGGCAACGGCTGCTCCGCGGCCCGCGTCATCAGCAGCGAGATCGGACCGGCTGGTGGCGTTATGGTGTGCCCGCCGGGAATCGTCTGCGTCGCAGGCGCTGGCCAGCACGCGTACTCCGGTACGAACGTCACTCCGTAATCTCAGTCGTCAACGCAGTACCAAGCGGGCCGGATTTTCCGGCCCGCTTTTTTTTTGGGTCCGAATTGCCAGAGAGGACGTCGCGCAAGTGTCATTCCGTCTGCGAGAGACAGCGAGGAATCTCCGGAATCGGAGGATACCTGGCTCTGCCTGGAATGACGCCGGTGTCCGGACGCTTTCGCTGGCTGTTCAAGATCGAAGTTGACTCGTGACAAAGAGATCGAAACGTATATATAATAAGTTTGCCGACACGGTGGCTGTCCGGCCTCCGTCTCGACATCTCAACTCCATATCGTCCGGTTCTAGACTCGGGGAGGCCATTCAAGTGAACTCTTGTTGTAAGAAAGTCCTTCTGACCGTCATCTTGGTCGCAGGGATGACCGGGACAGCCTTCGGGCAGTTCTGGCCGAAGCCTGCCAAGACGCCGAACACAGATGTTCCCTGCGACACGAGCTCCTGCGCTACGGACCCGCGCCATGAGGGCAAGCTGCTGATCGGCTATCCCGCTCCGATCACCACGTTCACCGGCCGTTATCTCGACTCCGTGAAAGTCGGCTCGTTCTTCTTCCCGTTCCGCACGGCCCGGGCGAAGAACATGAAGATCGCTTCGGAGCGGAACCGCATTTATACGATGGTCGGAAGCGCGGTCGGGGCCTACGACATCAACACGTTCTTCAGCCGCGTTGGGGCGGAGGCGCTCCTCCCGATCGGCCAGGTCGGCATCAGCTATAACTCCCTGGTCGGCTCTCTCGCCGGCCGCCAGGAGCAGATCCTCAAGTGGGATCGCTTTTTCTACCCGGAAGATACCCGAACCGGCTGGAAGACGGACGCCGGCGACGGTGAAGACAAGATGTTCCAGTACGACTGGGACGATCGAGGCTACGTCTATCTCGCCGCGGGTCCCTACAGCTGGGGAATCGTGAAAGATGACGGCGGAACCGGCGGCGACATCATGGCGAGCGTCTATCAGTTCACCGCGGCGCTCACGACCAGCGATCCCGTCGACCCGAACCGCATTGTCGCTGTCAAGACGTCCAGCGGCTCGTACTATGCGGTCGTCGGCGACAAGGACTACACCGGCAGCCGCCCGGTCAGTATCTGGAACGTCAACAATCCGGCCAGTCCGCAGAGACAGGGCGGCACGTCGACGATCAAAAGCTACCGCGAGTACGCGAAATCGTCCGACGGAAAGATCGCGTTCATCGGGATCGATCGCGGGATCTACATCTACACTCCCGACGGTCTCGTGACCGGCCAGGCAGCGGTCAAGTCATCGACCGGTCCGTTCCTCGGCATCGGTTCCGACGGAACGAATTTCATCGCCACTTCCAAGGGCACCGGCGATGCGGTTGTCATCACCATCTTCAGCCCGACCACCGGCGGATCGTATTCTGAAACCCCCTTTACGATGTCGCAGAAGTTCTCGGCCGACGATCCCCGCGGCGGCGAAGTGTTCTGCAACAAAGACAGCGGCGGGTATTTCACGGTCATCGCGGCCCAGCGCGAGCGCTCGATCGGCGGTGCGCAGAACCTGCTGCTCTTCAAGCTCGTCAATCTGGCGCCGACGGAAATTCTTCTGAACGACTACGTCGCCAGGCATTATGGCTCCGCGGCTCCTACCGGGTATACGTACCCGTTCGTTTACGACAGGCTTCAGGGTGCTCACGTCGTCAAGAAGGGCGCGAAGTACTACCTCATCGTCGAAGACTACAGCCTCGGCGACGTGTACGAGATCAAAGGCTCCGATTCGATTACGGCGAAGGTGAAAAAAACCTTCAAGGTCGCGAATCCCAACAGTAAGGGAGGCGTCGGACCGTATTACGGCGACGAGCTGACGTTCACGTCCGAGTACACCGCCGCTTCCGCTCCGTCCGTGACCTGGGACTTCGGCGACGGCGTCGTCCAGACCGCGACCGCGGCTGTCCCCGACATCCCGCATCAATACGGCGGCCTCCTTGCGACCGAACTGCCCAAGACGCGATCGGTCAAAGCGACGAATGCCGGCGACACTTCGCAGACCGATACGTTGAGCGTCGTTCTCGCGAAGCCGGCGGCGCGCGTCGGGATCCTCAATACCACGCTTCTCTTCACGCAGGCAGCCACGAACCTCGCCCTTCCGATCGTCAGCAGCGACTCCTTCGTCGATGCCTCCGACGGCTCGATGGAAGGACACTTCAGCGAATGGATGCTCGACACCGACACGGCGTCGACCAAGCAGCTTTCGAATCTGACGTACACCGTCGGCGGCATCGGGCAGCGCACCGTGACGTTTACCGGCCATTACGGCCCGTACAGCGGCGCGGGCCCGACCCTCGCCCCGACGACCACCAATGTCCCGTTCTCGATTGCGCTCACGTATCTCGTGCGTCCCTTCGTGCCGGTCGTAAACGGACCGACGGCCGCCGGTGACAACGTCACGTTCAAGAGCGGCACGCGGGCCACGACGAAGACCGCCGATCTGACGGGCGGGGCGGGCACGCTGGCGAATTACACGTGGGAGCTGCTGAAGCCGGACGGCACGGGGTTCACGCGCGTCGGCTCGCCGGTGACCGGGAACGTCGCACTGTCCGCGATTCCCGATTATGTTCTTCCCCGCTCGACGTTCCAGGGCGCGAACAACTGGAAAGTCAAACTGACGGTCACCGTCGATAACGCGGCCGTGGGCACCAATACACAGTACGCAAGCGCGTTCGCGGAAAGCGTTCCGCTGGTCGGACCGACACCGAGCGGCATTACTAAATCGGGTTGCGAGCGAGTCGGATTGGCCTGCAGTTTCAACACCCCGTCCTCCCGCGCCGATATCGATCCGGCGACCTGGTCCTACCTCTGGACCGTGACCGGTCCGGCAACGGTGCCGAGCTCCTCACAACCTGTTTTCACTCCGAGTTTCCCGACGCCGGGCACCTATACCGTCACTGTGAAAGTGAGCAACGCTCTCGGCGACGCGACACTCTCGACGACGCCGTTTACCGTCGACGTCTCGCTGTGCTCGAGCGCGCCGACGACGTCGAACACTTCCATTACGTTCAAGGGCGGGACGAGCAACTGCGTCGGCTCATCGAGCGTTTGTACCGCCAACGAGTCGATCGAGTTCTGGATTACACCCTACGGCTGGACTCCGGCGGCCTGCGATACCTACAGTTGGAATTTCGGTGACGGCAGCGCGCCGTCGACGTCGTCCACGCCGAGCCATCAATTCACCAGCAACGGTACCTATACGGTCAGACTGACGTTGCAGGGCGGGATTGGACCCGCGATCACCGTCACCACGACCGTGAACGTCGGAACGCCTGGTGGCGGAGGCGGTGGCGGCGGTGGTGGCGGGGGCGGCGGTGGTGGGGGAGGCGGTTCTTGCGTGACGATGACCGCGGCCAATGTTTACGTCGCGTACATCGGACCGGCGAGCAGCTGCACGACCGCTGCGTCGAGCGCTCCGTGCAACGTCAACGAGGTCATTCCGTTCGGAGCGCGCTCGTTCGGCTACAATTTCGGTTGCGCCACGCACTCGTTCAGCTGGAATTTCGGCGACGGCCAGTCCGGCAGCGGCCAGGATGCGCCGCACGCTTATGCGACCGCCGGCACTTATACGGTGACGGTCACCATCAGTAACGGCACGCAGACCATTCCGATCACGCAGAGCGTGCGCGTCGGAGGCAGCACTCCGACGACGTGCCCGACGATGATTGGCGGAACGAGTGTGTTCATCGACTACGTCGGGAGCGGCTGCACTACCACTAGCGGAGAGTGCAACGTGGCGGAGAACGTCAATTTCCAGACGAAGACGTTCGCGTACAACATGAGTTGCGCGACGCACACATTCGAATGGAACTTCGGCGACGGCGGCACGTCGACCGATCAGAACCCGAGCCACAAGTATGCCGTGGGCGGCAACTACAAAGTAACTCTGAAAGTCTCCAACCCCACACAGAACGTCACCATGGAGCGAACGGTGAAAGTCGTCGGCATCAACAACTGTCCGACGATGGTTGCGAATCAGAACGTGGTCCTGCTGTTCCTTGGCTTGAAGAGCAAGTGCAACGCCGCGGGCGGCACTTGCGCGGAAGACGAGGAGATCGCATTCGGCGCGAACGCGCTCGGCTACAACTTCGCCTGCAGCCCGCATACGTTCCTCTGGGCGTTCGGGGACGGCACGACGTCCAACGATCAGGCCCCGACCCATGTCTATGACAAGAAGGGTACGTATAACGGCACTCTGGCCATCGAGAACAGCAAGCAGAAACTGGTGATCCCGTTCACGGTCAATGTTTCTTCCGGTTCGAGCCGGCGACGCTCGGCCGGACGCTGATTCATCGGAATTCGCATTCCTGAAAGTGGCGGGCTCCGGCCCGCCACTTCGCTTTTTGGACGACCGCGCACACAAGTCCGTAGAATGTCGGCGATGGAGATCGCCGTCCGCGCCGTCGACGTGTCGAAGCATTACGACATGTACCGCCGGCCGGTGGACCGCCTGATCGAGGTCCTCACCCGCCGCCCCCGCCACGTCGTCTTTCCGGCGCTGGAAGGCGTTTCCTTCGAGGTGGAGAAAGGGGAGACGGTCGGCATCATCGGCCAGAACGGCGCGGGCAAGAGCACGTTGCTCAAGCTCCTCTGCGGCGTGACCCGGCCGAGCTCCGGGACGCTCTCCACGCACGGCACGATCGCGTCGATCCTCGAGCTCGGAACGGGATTCCATCCCGAATTCAGCGGCCGCGACAACGCCGCCCTCAATGCCGCGATCCTCGGGCTCTCGCCCGCCGAGATCCGCGACCGTCTTCCGGCCATTCTCGAGTTCTCGGAGCTCGACTCGTTTCTCGACCGGCCGGTGAAAACGTATTCGTCCGGAATGTACATGCGCCTGGCGTTCTCGGTGGCCGTCAACGTCAATCCCGACATTCTCGTGATCGACGAAGCGCTCGCGGTCGGCGACGGACACTTTCAGAAGAAGTGCATCGACAAGATCCGCGAGTTCCAGGAAGAGGGAAGAACGATTCTCTTCTGTTCGCATGGGATGTACTACATCTCCTCGATCTGCAGGCGCACGCTGTGGCTCGATCACGGACGGGCCATGCGCTACGGTTCCTCGCTCGACGTCGTGCACGACTATGAGACGTTCCTGCTCGCGCGCGACCGCGAGCATCCGGCCAGCGAAGCGGCGCCGGTCGCGGAAACACGCTCTCCGGTGCGATTTCGGGAGATGACTGTATGCGACCGTCATGGACGGCCGCGGGATCGCTTTGCGCGCGGCGAGGACATTCACGTGCGCATCCGCATCGAGGCCGATAATCCCGCGCAACCGGTGCACGTCATTGTGGGAATTCATCGCTCGGCCGACGATCTGCAGTGCTTTGCCGTCGGAACCCACGCCGACGGCGTGCCGCCGCTCTCCGGACAGACCCATTACGACATCACCGCGCGTCTCCTCGACGTGCCGCTCTTGCGCGGCGATTATTCGATCATTGCATTCGTCGGCGACGAAAACGCGATGACCGTGTTCGACCGCCGCGATGTACGGCCGGCGTTCTCGATGACCGGCGATCGTTTCGAGATCGGTCTGCTGGCGGTCGATCATCGCTGGGAGCTGGAGCCGTCGCCGGTCGCGGCGGCCGTGCTCGAGCGGCGATGATCTCGCTTCTCGTGGTCAACTATCGCACCGCTTCGCTCGCGGCGAATGCCATCCGCACCGCGCGCGAAGGGACGAGCGCGCCATTACAGGTCGTCGTCGTCGACAATAGCTGCGATCCGTCCGAGGCGGGCGCATTGCGGTCCATGTCCGACGTCTTGCTTGTGCCCGACACGAATCTCGGTTACGCCGGCGGTATCAACCTCGGGCGCCGTTCCTGTGAAGGCGGGACGCTCATTGTGAGTAATCCCGACGTCACGTTCAGCGCGGGCGCGCTCGATCGCCTCGCCGGGGCTCTCGATGACCGCACCGCTGTCGCCGGGCCGGCGCTGTTCTGGGACGACGCGCATCAATGGATGCTCCCGCCGGCCGATCTCAATACCACCGCCGAAAAGATCGATGAGGTGCTGGCAACCCGCGCGCGGAACTGGTTCGAACAACGCGACCAGCGGCGGTTCCGCAGACGCCTTGCGTTCTGGTCGGCGAAACACGTGATTGAAGTCCGCGCGCTTTCCGGCGCCGTCATGGCCATTCGCGCCGCGGACTTTGACGCGGCCGGCGGATTCGACGAACGGTTTCGCCTCTATTTCGAGGAAATCGATTTTCTGCGCCGTCTTGCCGAACGGCGGCGGCGGATTGTGTATGTACCGGATGCGCGATGTCGCCATTTGTACAATCAGAGCGCGGGACGCGACGCCGCCGCGGCGGCGTCGGCTTACGCGCGGTCCGAACTGCAATACCTGGAGAAATGGAGCGGTCCCTTCGCGGCGCGACTCTTGAAGCGGCTCGAGCGTTCGTCGCCTGCGTTTGAAGCCGCCCGCATTGAAGGACCGATCGCGATCGACCGTCGCGATGTGGTCGTCGAGGTGTCGCCGCTGCCGTCGTTCGCGTCGGCGGCCGGACACTTCCCGAACGGTGACCAGGTCGACCTGCCGGCCGAGATTTGGGAGACGGTGCGCGCGGAGCCGCTGTATTTTCGCGTCGTCGAGCGTTCCACGGCGCGTGTGCTTGCGACGTATTCTAGGAGTGCGGCGGCGTCAGCCGCCGCTCTGGACGAAGCTGCCGCTTCGCCGTCCAGAGCGGTGGCTGTGCCACCGCACTCCTAGAAGTAGAATCTGAGAATGAGCTCGACCAGCGTATCGGTCGTGGTGCCGATGTCCGCGGCCGGCGGCAGCGCCGCCGTCGGCGCGATCGAGCGTTATCTCGAGACCACGGGCTTCACGTTCGAAGTCCTCGCTCCCGGGGCGGAACAGTACGCGGCCGCCTTGCGGCGCGGCGTCAGCGACGCGAAGGGCGGCGTCATCGTCGTGGTCGATCCCGGATTGCCGTATCCCGTTTCCGCGATCGGAGACGCGGTCGCGATGATCGAGTCCGGAACCACCGACGTGGTATTCGCCAGCACGCGCGACGACTACGTCGGGCCGGGCCTGTTGCGCTGGCTGCTGGTTCCGATTCTTCCCGACCCGGAGATCCATCTCGCCGCGTTTTCAGCGAGCGCGGCGAAAGTAGTGGTCGGGGAGTCGCGTCTGAACGACCGCCGCTGCGAGCTCGAGATCGCGTTCCTGGCGAACAAGTACGGCTTTCGCATCGAACGTCTCGTCGTGCAGCCTTCGGCGCGCCGGCGCTCGTTCGGGGCGCTTGATTCGGTTCCCGCGTCGATCGCCGTCCGCATCGCCAATCGCCGCAATTTGTATCGCGCGGCCCGCAGATGCCCGGTCTGTTTCTCGTATCAGGTCTGGACGTGCGCGCAGATTCCCGGAAACGTCATTCGCGCCTGCCGCCGCTGCAAGTGCCGGTATCTGAATCAATTCATGGACGATGAGGGCACACATCCCGTCCGTCGCGTCTTGCGCGGGCCGGCGCAGCCACACTCGCCCGCGTACGAGGCGCATTCGCAGCCCGCGCGCGAGCGCACCAGTCTGCGCCGCTTCAACTGGGTCCGCCGGCAGCTTCCATCGCGCGCGCGCGTGCTCGAGATCGGCGTGCGCGACGGCAGCTTCGGCGCGCTCGCGGCAGACGAGTACGAATACGTCGGCATCGACCCCGCGTCCGTTGCCGCGCGTCACGCGCGCGCCCGCGGTCTCGAGGTCTATTGCGCGTCGCTTTCGTCGTTCGTGAACACCGGCCCCGCCTTCGACGGCATCACCCTCTTTCACGTGTTCGAGAACATGGCCGATCCGCACGACGCGCTCGCGCGGATCAAGGACCTGTTGAAGCCGGGAGGGGTGTTGTTCCTGTCGACGTTCGACACCGAGGGGCTGATTTATCTCGTTTCGGAGCGGAAGCGGATGGCTCAGAACTTCCGCACGCATCTGATTCTCTATTCGCGGTCCGCGCTCATCGAGCTGCTCGAGCACTCCGGATACGAGATCCTCGACATCGGCCCCGACTTCGAATATCGCGATCAGAAACTCGTGCGGCACTGGCTCAGCTCACACCATCCGATCCTCGCGCCGCTGGCGCGTATGATTCTGAAGATGCTCCCCGACCCGATGATCGTCAGCACCGGCTCGATCCGCATCGTGGCCAAGCGCCGCGCGGGCATGTCCGTGAATGTGCGCGCGATCCGCTCGGTGGAGCCGACGCATGCCCGCTGACCCGCGATTCACCACCCGCGCGTATCGCGACGGCGACGAGCACGCCATCCTCGATCTCTTCGCGCGCTCCTTTCCGCACGCTCCGCGCACGCTCGAGCACTTCCGCTGGAAGTATCGCGACAATCCGTTCGGCGGCGGCCGGATCAGCCTCACCTTCGATGAGGACCAGCGTCTGGTCGGGCACTACTCCGGCTATCCCGTTCCGTTTCGCGCGTTCGGTCGCGATCTTCTCGCGCATCAGATCGGCGACACGATGACCGACGTTTCCGTCCGTCACATCGGCCGCGGCCCGACGAGCATCCTCGGGCGCACGGCACTGCACTTCTACGAGCACTTCTGCGAAGGGCAGGCCGGCTTCAACTACGGCTTCAACGTCTCGAACATCCAGAAGTTCTCGCTCCGTTTTCTCCGCAGCGATCGCGCCGAGCCGGTGACGTATCGCGTACGCGACCTGGTCGCGCATCCTCTCGAACGGGTCACGCGCATGCGGCGATGGCGGGCCGGATACCGGCTCGAGATCGTGCGCAGCGCCGGCGAAGAATGGGATGAGCTCTTCGAGCGCGTCGCGAAGGACTACACGTTCCTCGTGCGCCGCGATGCGCGCTACGTGCGCTGGCGCTATCTCGAGCATCCCGAGTCGCCGTACACGGTCATCGCCATCCGCAAGTGGCGGCGTCTCGTCGGGTGGATGGTCTACCGCATTCGCGACGATCGCTTTCTGTGGGGCGATGCGCTGTTGGATCGCGCCGCTCCCTCCGCGATCGGCGTGGCATTGCGTCATGTCGTGCCCCTGCATCCGGTGCGAACGGTCGAAGCGTGGTTTCCGCCGCGTCCGGAGTGGTTCGATCGCCTTCTTCAGTTCCACGGCTTCGAGACGCGTCCCGAGCCGCAGGACTTGTCGGTCATGTGCGTGCCGTTCACATGGCCCGAAGCGACCGCGGGAATGCGCGAGGCGCTCTACTACAGTTGGGGCGACAGCGATCTGTTCTGAAGCGTTGTCATCCTGAGCCGCGCAGACGGCGAAGGATCTTCCCCGTGGCATGCCGGAAGATCCTTCGCCGTCGTTGCGGCTGAGGATGACACGTGAGGCGGTGGCTCATGTTCTGCATGCTGCCGCCCTCAACGGTCGATAGAATGGATCAGCGATGACGGTCGGTCACGAGGGCGGTAACACGAGCGAAAAGCGACTCGGCGAGGTCGAGAAGAAACGCGTGCTCGTGATCGACGACGATCTCCCGCTGCGGGGCATGCTCGCCGCGGCCCTGCGGCAGCACGGGTTCCAGGTCCTGCTCGCGGGCGACGGTGCCGAGGGTCAGCGCGCCCTGACGATTCATCATCCCGACGTGGTGCTGCTCGATCTGGCCATGCCCGACGTCAACGGCTGGGACTTCCTGCAGCGCCTTCAGGAGACCGGGCACCTCGGCAAAATCAAGATCGTCGTCGTCTCCGCGCACGTGCGCGTCGAGCCGCAGGCGCTGCTGCAGATGGGCGTTTCGGCGATTCTGCCGAAGCCGTTCAATCTGCCGGAGCTGATCGAAGTGATCGAGCACCTCGCCGCGTGACGACCAATGACGTCGCGAGGCGTCTCGCATCGCTGTACGACCGCCGCGGCCTGCGCGCCTACGTCCGCTGGAAGGTCCGCTCCGATCCCGCCTATGAGGCCGTGCTGCGCGAGCTCCGCGGCCACGACGAGCCGCTGATCGACCTCGGGTGCGGCGTCGGGCTACTTCCGTTTTTTCTGCGCGAGAACGGCTTCACCGCGCCGATCACCGGCATCGACTTCGATCAGCGGAAGATCGAGGTCGCCCGCCGCGTCGCGCCGCGATATCGCGACGTCGGCTTCATCGCCGGCGACGCGCGGCAGGGCCTGCCGTCGAATCACAACGTCGTGATGCTCGACATCCTCCACTACCTCGACGCCGAATCGCAGAAGCAGATTCTCGCGAACGTC
>Ga0105242_10004168_pt1 | contig 11259 bp, 10 predicted proteins | sample KBSM24metaG_FD_81521 | JGI IMG/M metagenome (GOLD analysis project Ga0105242, IMG submission 81521) | Miscanthus rhizosphere microbial communities from Kellogg Biological Station, Michigan, USA - KBS M2-4 metaG | ecosystem: Host-associated > Plants > Roots > Rhizosphere > Soil | place...
CGAGGATGTGGCGCACGTGGCTCTTCACGGTCTCCTGCGAGATGAAGAGCTGCTGCGCGACGTCGGCGTTCGACATGCCGTCGGCGAGGAGCTGCAGGATCTCCCGCTCGCGCGCGGTGAGGATCTCCTGCCCGTCACGACCGGTGGCGAGCGACGGGATCAGTGCCGGATCGACGAAGGTCTCGCCGGCGGCGACCTTCTCGATCGCCTTGAGCAGCGTCTCGTGCGGCGCCTCCTTGAGCACGTAGCCGTGCGCGCCCGACTCGAGCCCGCGCTGGAGGAGCGCCCGCTCGCTGTAGGCGGTGAACACGAGGACGCGCGTGTCCGGGGCCCGGGTCGCAATCTCCTCCGTCGCCTCGATCCCGTCCATCTGCGGCATGCGCAGATCCATGATCACGACGTCCGGGCGGCGGCGCTCGGCGAGCGCGACCGCGGTTTCGCCGTCTGGTGCCTCGCCGACCACGCGGATGTGCGGCGACCGCAGCAGCGCAAGCCGCAAGCCTTCGCGGACGACCTCGTGGTCGTCCGCGATCAGGACCGTGATCTCGCCGTTCTCCGCCACGCAGTGGGATTCTACGAGTGCGGCGGGACGCCTTCCCGAAGATCACACGGTGAGCGCGAGCTGCTGCGGCTCCGGCTCGGGCTCGATCGTCGGTCGTCGCGGCTGCCACGAGGCGCGTGCGAGCTCGCGGACGGCCCCCCGGACGGGCTCGGTCTCCGACGACGAGAGGTACGACCGTCCTTTGTAGAGCCGCTCGTATTCGGGCAGTAGCTCGGGCCAGTCGCGGGCGAGCGCCGCGAGGAAGTGCTCCCGCGTGCCCGGCCGCAGGTAGAGGACGTTCGCCCAGATCCCGGTCGCGCCCGCCGCCCGCGCCTCGCGGACGACCTCCGCGAGAAGCTCCGGGTCGTCGGAGAGCCCGGGCAGGAGCGGCGCGAGCGCGACGCCCGTGTCGATTCCCGCCTCCGTGAGGATCCGCACCGTCTCGAGGCGCCTGCGCGGCGGCGCCGTGCCGGGCTCGGTCGCGCGCCAGATCCGCTCGGCGAGGGTCGGCACCGAGAAGCTCACGTGCACCTTCGCCCTGCGCGCCGCCGCGACGAGCACGTCGACGTCGCGCCGGATCATCGGCCCGCGTGTGATCAGCGAGAACGGCGTGCGCGCCGCGCCGAACTCACGGATGCAGGCACGTGTCAGGCGATAGCGTCCCTCGGCCGGTTGGTAGGGGTCGGTGGCGGCTCCGATCGCGACGCTCTCGCGCTTCCACGACGGCCGCGCGAGCTCGCGCCGGAGCACGTCGGCGACGTTGACCTTGACCCGGATCGAGCGGCCGTAGCGGTCGTCCGACGGCCGCTCGGCCCTCGCCTCGAACGCACGGACATAACAGAACGTGCAGCGGTGCGCGCAGCCCGTGTAGGGGTTCAGCGACCATTCGAAAGGCATGCCCTTGACGCGGTTGAGCGCGCTCCGGCACGGCTCCTCGCGGTACTCCATGCCTCACTATAGAACATGTGTTCGCCCCCACCAACACGGGCGAGGCCAATGCAAGGGCCGCGTGCGTCAGGCCGTGGCGCTGAGAACCATGCCGGCCCCGACGGTCTCGTTCGTCGCCTCGTCGACGAGGATGAACGCGCCGGTGGTGCGGTTCACGTCGTAGGGGTCGACGAGCAGCGGCGCGGCGAGCCGGAGCCGCACGTGGGCGAGGTCGTTCAGCTCGAGCGGCTCCGCCGGATGCTGGTCGAAGGTCTCGATGTCGAGCACCGAGACGATCTCGTCGAGGATCGCGCGCGCCCACCGAGTCGTGTGCTTGATCGCGAGTCGGGCGCCCTGCTCGACCGGCCGTTCGCTCATCCAGCAGACGGTCGCCTCGAGCTCGCGCGCGGCGACGGGCGGGTCAGCCGGGTCGCAGAGCATGTCGCCGCGTGCGACGTCGAGGTCGTCGGCGAGCCGCACGACGACGGCTTGGCCCTGCACCGCGACGTCGAGTGGCCCATCGTGCGTCTCGACCGCGGCAACCGTGGTACGGAGGCCGGAGGGCAGGACGACGACCTCGTCGCCCGCATGCCACTCGCCGCCCGCGACCTCGCCCGCGTAGCCACGGTAGTCGTGGTGGTCGTCGCTCATTGGACGGATGACCCACTGGACGGGGAACCGTCGGTGTGCGGCGTCGCGGTCGCCCGCGATCTCGATTCCCTCGAGGCGCTCGAGGAAGGTCCCGCCGGTCCACCACGGCATCCGCTCGGAGCGCTCGACGACGTTGTCTCCCGTGAGCGCGGAGATCGGGATCGCGACCTCGTCCTGGACGCCGAGCCGGGCGCAGAGGTCGGCGAGGGCCGTCTCGATCTCGTGGAACCGGGTCTCGTCGAAGTCGACGAGGTCCATCTTGTTGACCGCGAACACGATGTGGGGGATGCCGAGCGTCGCCGAGATGTACGTGTGCCGCCGCGTCTGCTCGATCACGCCCTTGCGCGCATCGAGGAGCACCACGGCGACGTCGGCCGTGGAAGCTCCCGTGACCATGTTCCGCGTGTACTGGATGTGCCCGGGGGCGTCGGCGAGCTGGAACCGGCGGGTCGGCGTCACGAACGAGCGGTAGGCGACGTCGATCGTGATCCCCTGCTCGCGCTCGGCGCGCAGGCCGTCGGTCAGGAGGGCGAGGTTCACGTACCCGTCGCCACGGCGCTCGCTCGTCGCCTCGACGTGCTCGAGCTGGTCGACCATGACCTGCTTCGAGTCGAAGAGCAGCCGGCCGAGCAGGGTGGACTTGCCGTCGTCGACCGAGCCGCACGTGACGAGGCGAAGGAGTTCCGTGCCCTCGGCCGTGAACGGGCTAGAAGTAGCCGACACGCTTCCGGTCCTCCATCGCGGCCTCCGAGAAGCGGTCGTCGGCGCGCGTCTCGCCCCGCTCCGTGATCCGCGTCGCCGCGATCTCGCGGACGACCTCGTCAATCGTCGCTGCGCGCGAACGGACACCGCCGGTGCAGGTCATGTCGCCCACGGTGCGGAAGCGGACGGACTCCGTGAACGGCTCCTCGTGCGGATAGCGCTCGACGAACTCCGAGGCCGCGTAGAGCATCCCGTCCCGCTCGAACACCTCACGCTCGTGCGCGAAATAGATCGGTGGGAGCTCGAGCCGCTCGCGGGCGACGTACTGCCACACGTCGAGCTCGGTCCAGTTCGAGATCGGGAAGACGCGCACCTGCTCGCCCTTGCGGATGCGGCCGTTGTAGAGATTCCAGAGCTCCGGGCGCTGGGCGCGCGGGTCCCACTGGCCGAAGTCGTCGCGGAAGGAGAAGATCCGCTCCTTCGCGCGTGAGCGCTCCTCGTCGCGTCGCGCGCCGCCGATCGCGGCGTCGAAGCCGTGCTCGAGCATCGCGTCGAGCAGCGTGGTCGTCTGCAACCGGTTGCGCGTTGCCCGCGGGCCCGTTTCGTCGACGACGCGTCCCTTGTCGATCGACTCCTGCACGGACGCGATCACGAGCCGCTCCCCGAGCTCCGCGATCCGCCGGTCGCGAAACTCGATCGCCTCGGGGAAGTTGTGGCCCGTGTCGATGTGCATGAGCGGGAAGGGGAAGCGACCGGGGCGGAACGCCTTCTCGGCGAGCCGCAGGAGAACGATCGAGTCCTTGCCGCCGGAGAAGAGGAGTACCGGGCGTTCGAGCTCGGCGGCGACCTCGCGCATTATGTGGATCGCCTCGGACTCGAGCGCGTCGAGGTGGGAGAGGCGGACGAAGGGGGCCGTGGTCGTCATCGGTCGCCGGTCAGGCGTGCAGGCCGCATTCCGTCTTGTCGCCACCGGCCCAGCGACCCTGGCGGCCGGTGCCAGGTGCCGTGCAGTGCGTGCAGCCGATCGAAGCGTAGCCTTGCTCGTGGAGCGGGTTGACGGGGAGGTCGCGCTCGTGGACGTAGGCCCACACGTCGTCGTCCGTCCAGTCCGCGAGCGGGCTCGCCTTCCAGATCTCGTGCCGCTCGTCCCAGCCCAGCTTCGGCGTCCCCGAGCGCGACGGTGATTGGTCGCGGCGCACACCTGTAATCCAGCCGTCGAGGCCGGAGAGGGCGGCGCCGAGCGGCCCGATCTTGCGGATCGAGCAGCAGAGATCGGGGTTTTGCTCCCACAGGGCCTCGCCGTGGATCGCCGCCTGCCGGCCGAGGGACGGGCCTTCGTAGACCTGGATCGAGATCCCGTAACGCCGCTCGACCTCCCGCCACACGGCGTAGGTCTCGGGGAAGAGCACGTGCGTGTCGAGCGCGAACACGCGCGCGGTCGGCTCGCGCTCGAGCAGCATGTCGAGGAGGACGCTCTCCTCCTTCTGGAACGAGCACGCGAGCGCGACGTTCGGGTGGAGCGCCTCGAGGATCGTCTCGACGACCCGCTCGGCGCTGAACGCCTCGACGTCGGTCTCGCCGACAAGTTCTGCGACGCTTCGCTCCACGACGGCGAACGGTACCAGCATGAGCAATACTTATCTTGTTCATAAGCTGACATCCATGCACAAGCAAGCAATGCCTTGTGCGTGGCGACGAGCGGCGTTCGCCCGATCCCAGTGCCCATCGCGTGCACGGCGAGTGCGGAAGGCCTGTGGCGCGCGTGAGGCGGAAGTCGGTGTCAGACACCGTTTCTTGTCAAGATGGCGGCTCCGGCCATGTCTCGGCACGCGGCGCGTAGGGTTGCCGCATGGACGAGCTCGACGCCGGGATCCGCCGTGTGACGCTGCCGTTGCCGACGCGCCCGGGGCACGTCCATTCGTATCTCCTGCCGGGCGACGACGGCTGGACGGTGGTCGACACCGGGCTCGGCCTGCCGGACGCGAAGGAGCGCTGGGCGAGCGAGCTGGCAGAGCTTCCCGGACCTGTGACGCAGATCGTCGTCACCCACTTCCACCCGGACCACGTCGGAGCGGCGGCGGACCTCGTCGAGCTCACGGGGGCGCCCGTCGCGCAGGGACGGGTCGACTACGAGCAGTGCCGCCTCGTCTGGGACGGAAGCGACTGGGCGGACGTGCTCGTCGACTGGTTCCGGCGTCAGGGCGTGCCCGACGAGGTCATGCGGGAGCTGATCGAGCAGGGTGCCCTCTGGCGGCCGTTCATCCGCTTCCAGCCCGATCCGCGGCTTCTCGATCCCGGCGACCACGTCGGCGGATGGCGCGCGGTCGCGGCACCCGGCCACGCCGACGGCCAGCTGATGCTCGTCCGCGACGACGTGCTCGTCGCAGCCGACCACGTGCTCGATCCGATCACCCCGACGGTCGGGCTGTGGCCGCGAAGCCGCCCCGACCCGCTGGGCGACTATCTCGACGCCCTCGAGGCGACGGTCGCCCTGGACGCCCGTGTCGCCCTGCCCGGCCACGGCGAGCCGATTCCCGACCCCGGTGCCCGTGCGCGGGCGCTGATCGCGCACCACGCCGCACGCCTCTCCGCGACGGCGGCCGCGCTCGGCGACGAGCCGCGCACGGGCTACGAGGTCTCTTTCCCGCTCTTCGGAGACGACCTCAAGCCGTCGGCGCGTCGCTTCGCGGTGGCGGAGACGCTGTCACACCTCGAGCGCCTCGTGCTCGAAGGGGGTGCCCGCCGGACGGAGGACAACAGAAGGGTTGCCTATACTTCCGCGGAGTAGTGGACGACGACTTGCCTCCGAGTACCGGTGCCCCTGAGGGGGCGCGTGCCTCTCACGTGTACCCGGTCGCGACCTTCCAGGTGTGCTGGCGATGACCATGCTGCTCGAGCTCGTCGGGGTCGTCCTGCTCATCCTGCTGAACGCCTTCTTCGTCGCAGGCGAGTACGCACTCGTGACGGTGCGCCGCACGCGCATGAAGGAGCTCGCCGACGAGGGCAGCCGCACCGCGCGCTCCGTCGTCAAGATCACGAGCGATCCCCCGCACTTCATCGCGGCCATGCAGCTCGGCGTGACACTGACCTCGCTGGCCATCGGTGCCCTCGGCGAGCGCGTGCTCTCCGATTTCTTCGCCCAGTGGCTGGCGACGATCCTCGCCGTGCTGCTCGCGTTCCTGATCATCACGTTCCTGCACGTCGTGGTGGGTGAGCTCGTGCCCAAGGGAATCGCTCTCAGCTACTCGGAGCGCATCGCGCTCGGCGTGTCGGCGCCCGTGCGGCTGTTCTTCTTCGTCTTCAAGCCGCTCATCTGGGTGCTCCAGCGGTCGAGCGAGCTCGCGCAGCGTGCGATCGGCATCGATCCGACGTTCTCGGAGGGCGCGGCTCACTCCGAGGCGGAGCTGAAGATGCTGCTGGAGGTCTCGACCGAGCACGGGGAGATCGAGACGGACGAGCGCGAGATGCTCTACAAGGTCTTCGATTTCGCCGAGAAGGAGGTCGCGGACGTCATGGTCCCCCGGCCCGACGTCGCTGGCCTCGCCATCGACCTCGCTCCGGACGAGGCGATGGCGGCAATGCTCGAGGCGCCCTACACGCGTTACCCCGTCTACCGGGAGACGCTCGACGACATCGTCGGGATCCTTCACGTCCGCGACCTGGTCGCCTCCCTCCACAACGGCGGTGGAGGCATGGTCGCGCTGGCGGACCTCCTGCGTGCACCGTACGTCGTGCCGGAGACGAAGGACCTCGGCGCGCTGCTCGCCGAGTTCAGGCGCACGAGCCAGCACATGGCCGTCGTGGTGGACGAGTACGGCGCAACCGCCGGCATCGTGACCCTCGAGGATCTGCTCGAGGAGATCGTCGGCGAGATCGAGGACGAGTTCGACCTCCCCAACGAGTCGATCGAGCGCGTGAGCGACACGATCATCAGGATCGACGGGTCGTTCACGATCGACGACTTCAACGAGGAGTTCGGGACGGGTCTCGAAAGCGAGGACTTCCACACGGTCGGCGGGTTCGTGTTCGGGCACCTCGGCCGCGCGGCGGAGGTGGGGGACGAGGTTGCCGAGGATCAGCTCCGCTTCTGCGTGCTCATGACCAGCGGCTCGCGGATCCAGAAGCTCGAGGTCGAGTTCCTGCCCGCCCCCGTCGGCGCGGACGACACACCCGAAGCCGCCTGACAGGCGCAAACACGAGCCGCGCTGACGCGACGCATTCCGTGCGCGGGTTCGTGTAGCAAGCAGTCGATGGACTCGCCGCTCAAGCACCGGGACTTCGCGCTCTATCTCGGCGCGACGGTCGCGACGGCCCTCGCGATCGAGATGTCGTTCGTCGCGGTCGGCTGGCAGGTGTACTCGATCCATCGTGACCCGCTCGACCTCGGGATCGTCGGCCTCGCGATGTTCCTGCCGCTGCCGCTGCTCGCGCTCCCTGCCGGCCACCTCGCCGACCGGTATCCGCGCCGCACCATCCTGATCGTCTCGATCGCGATCGACGCGCTCGTCGCCGTGGGGCTGCTCCTCGTCACGCGCGCCGGGGCGTCGCAGACCTGGCCGTTCTTCGCGCTGGCCTTCGGCACCGGGCTCGCCTCCGCGCTCGGCGCTCCTGCCGGACGGGCGCTGACCCCATCGCTCGTCCCGCAGGCCATCCTCGTCAAGGCGTTCGCGCAGCGCTCGATCGCGTTCCAGCTGTCGGTGATCGGCGGGCCGGCGCTCGGCGGTCTGCTGTTCGCGCTCCATCCCGAGCTCGTGTACGCCGTCTCGTCCGCGTTCTCACTGGTCGCGCTCGGCGCGATGGCACTCATGTACGCGGGCCGCAGTGGCGCGGGAGCGGGGTCACCCGACCTCGCGAGCGTTCTTGGCGGCGTCCGCCTCGTGCGGCGGACGCCCGTGCTGCTCGGCGCGATCTCCCTCGACCTGTTCGCCGTCCTGTTCGGCGGCGCGGTGGCGCTGCTGCCCGTCTTCGCGCGCGACGTGCTCGAGGTCGGGCCCGCCGGGCTCGGCATCCTGCGCGCGGCGCCCGCCGCCGGCGCTCTTTGCGCCGCGGCGGTCATGACCCGCCGCCCACTCCGTCGGCGGGCCGGACGCACCCTCCTGACCGTCGTCGCGCTCTACGGGATCACGATGATCGTCTTCGCGCTCTCGGAGACGATGTGGCTCTCGCTGCTGGCACTGGCGGCCGGCGGCTCCGTCGACATGGTCAGCGTCGTCCTCCGTCAGACGATCCTGCCGCTCGTCACCCCGGACGAGCTCCGGGGTCGGGTGACGGCGGTCGAGATGGTCTTCATCAGCGCCTCGAACGAGCTCGGGGCCTTCGAGTCCGGGGTCGCAGCGGCCCTGATCGGGGCGGTGCCGGCGGTGCTGCTCGGCGGGGTGCTGACCATCGCGGTCGCCGTCACATGGAAGCGACTGTTCCCACAGCTCGCGGAGGTCGACCGGCTCGACGAGTTGCGCCCGGTCGAAGCCGCCGTGTCCTGACGCGCCATCTGGACTCTCCTTTCGCGGGCAGGCACCATGCACTCGTGGAATGGGCTCAGGCGGCGGCAGTGATCGGCTCGCTCACGGCGGTGGTCGGAGTGCTGGTAGGACTGCAGACGTTCTGGATCTCGCGTGCACTCGATCGCGTCGACGCATCCCTCGGCCGTCTCGACGCGCGACTCGTCCACATCGAGGGGAACGTGCTCCGCGATCACAGCGAGCGGATCGCCCGCCTCGAGCAGCGCGGGGCGGCCTGACGGAACCGCGTGCCCGACGCGGGCTTTCAGCGGCGGGCGTTTGCAAGCAGGTCGGCCGCGCCGACGGCTCGGATCGAGGCGTCGAGCAGCTCGACGGGGTGAAAGGCGGGAAGCGGGCGTCCCGCGCGGCCGAGCGCCTGCGCGACCTGGACGAGGCATCCGGGGTTGGCGCTCGCGTAGGCATCCGGCGCCGTCGCCAGCACATGGGCCGCCTTCCGGTCGCCCAGGTCGCGAGCGGCCTCCGGCTGCGTGACGTTGTAGATCCCGGCCGAGCCGCAGCAGATGTCCTGCTCGGCGGGCTGCACGACGCGGAGGCCCGGGATCCGCTCGAGCAACGGCAGCCACGCGGCCGGGAGGCGTTGCGCGTGCCGGAGGTGGCAGGAGTCCTGGTAGGCGACCGTCAGCTCGAGCGAGTGGAGCTCCGGCAGTTCCGCGTCTCGCAGAGCTTCCGTCACGTCGAGCGCAGGGAGACCTTTCTCCTTCAGGTGCGAGCCGCAGCCGGAGGCGTTGACCACGATCGTGTCGAGGCCCTCGAAGCTCCCCCGGAGGCGGCCGGTGAACCGCGCCGACTCGTCTGCGCGCCCGGCATGCGCGGACAGCGCGCCACAGCAACCCTGCGGCGGCGCGACGACCTCGTGGCCCGCGCCGGCGAGCACCCTCGCCGTGGCGGCGTTCACCTCGCCGAAGACGACCGACTGCACGCAGCCCGTGAGCAGCCCGATGCGCCCTCGAGCTCCCGGTGATTCAGCACGAGGCGTGAGCGGCGCCGCCTGCTCCGACGAGCGCCAGCGCGGCGCGAGGTCGAGCATCGGACGGGCCCACGCAGGCGACGGGAGGCGGCGCCCGAGCGGCGCCAGCCGCAGCGCCCAGCGCATGCGGCCGGGGTAGGGGAGCGTCGCGAACAGCAACCGGCGCTGGAGCCGCTCGGCCCGCGGGCGCTCGTGCCTGTCCTCGACCGTCGCCCGCGTCTCCTCGATCAGCAGGTCGTAGCGCACGCCCGACGGACAACTCGTGACGCACGCCATGCAGCCGAGGCAGCGGTCGAAGTGCTCCGTGACGGTCGGGCTCAACGTGAGCGTGCCCTGCGCCGTCTTCTCCATCAGCTGGATGCGGCCACGCGGCGAGTCCATCTCCTCGTTCCAGAGGACGTAGGTCGGGCAGGTCGGGAGGCAGAACCCGCAGTGGACGCATGCACGCGTGAGCTCCTCGATCACGTGAGCACTCCCGCCGGGTCGAGGCGCGCCTTCAGCGCGCGGTGGAGACGGCGTGCGGCGGCCGTCGGCACGCCCCCTACGCGGTGCGGGACGTACGCGATGCCCGCCGCGGGACGAACGACCGCCTCGTCGAGCGTCGAGAGGACGTTGCCGAGGTCTCCAGGGACGAACGTGATGCGGCCGAGTGCGCGGGCCTGCCGCCCGCGCGCGTCGTCCCAGACGTCAGCGTCTCCCGGAGCGCCGCCGACGAGCGCGCGTGCGGCGTCCATCTGCGCGGCGACCGCGCCCTCGCGTCCTTCGAAGAGCACCGCCACGCGTCCCGGATGGTGGACGTCCAGGGCGCTCGGCTGGAGCTGCGATCGCCGCAGGGCGCGCACGACGCCGGGCGGATCGTCGGTCTCGACGACGAGCGTCGCCGCGCCGACGGGCAGAGGATGGAGGCGGAGCGACACACGCGCGATGAGCGCCAGCCGGCCCTCCGAGCCGCACACGAGCTTCCCGAGGTCGTAGCCGGCGACGTTCTTGACCACCTTGCCGCCCGAGCTCGCGACCGTTCCGTCGCCGAGGACGAGGGTGACGCCGAGCACGAGGTCGCGCGGCGTGCCGAAGCGGTGCGAGAGCGGGCCCGAGAGGCGAGACGCGAGGCATGCGCCGACGGTCGGGTCGCCGGGCGGGTCGAGCGAGAGCCGCTGCCCGGCCCGGGCGAGCCTCGTCTGCAGCGCCGAGAGCCTGATGCCGGCCTCGACGGTGCACGTGAGGTCCCCGGCTTCGTGCTCCAGGACGCGACCGAGCCCGTCCGTGACGAGGTCCTCGCCGATCCGCAGACGGCGGCCCGACGCCGACGCCTCGGAGACGAGTGCCGCCGCGTCCTCGATCGTCTCCGGCCGCATCAGAAGCGCTCCGCGAGCCCCAGCCGCTCGAGCGGATGGGCACGGTACGGGCCGGGGACCTCGCCGCAGAGGCGCGGCGTGGGGATCACCTTGCCCGGGTTCGCGATCCCGTCGGGATCGAACGCACGACGGACCCGCTCGAAGGCCTCGAGGTCGCGCTCGGAGAACATCGACGGCATCGCGCAGGCCTTGTCGACGCCGATCCCGTGCTCGCCCGTCAGCGATCCGCCGGCGTCGACGCAGGCGGCGAGGATGGCGTCGGCGAGCGTCTTCGCGCGCTCGTAGTTGCCCTCGACGGCCGCGTCGTAGAGCACGAGCGGGTGGAGGTTCCCGTCACCGGCGTGGAAGACGTTGCCGACGCGGAGCCCGTGCTCCGCCGAGAGCTCGTCGATCCGGCGCAGCACCGACGGCAGCTTGGTGCGCGGGACGACGCCGTCCTGCACGTAGTAGTCGGGCGACACGCGGCCCATTGCAGCGAAGGCGCCCTTGCGGCCCTTCCAGAGCAGCGCCCGCTCGTCCGCGTCGCGGGCCGTGCGGATCTCGAAGGAGCCCGCCGCGCGACAGGTCGAGTCGACCGCGGCGACGTCCTCCTCGACC
>Ga0105242_10004170_pt1 | contig 11258 bp, 7 predicted proteins | sample KBSM24metaG_FD_81521 | JGI IMG/M metagenome (GOLD analysis project Ga0105242, IMG submission 81521) | Miscanthus rhizosphere microbial communities from Kellogg Biological Station, Michigan, USA - KBS M2-4 metaG | ecosystem: Host-associated > Plants > Roots > Rhizosphere > Soil | place: Michigan...
TCCGTCACGATGGCAGTGTTGGCCTGCTCGGATCCGCTCACGGTTCCCACAGGAACGTCATCAATGCCAATACGTTCGAGCTCTTGGTCTCCTGCCAAGCGACGCACGGCCAGACTGATCCTATCCAACCCCTCCTGAAACGACTGGAGCGCTGCCGTCATCGCGCGTGGTTCTTGCCGCCCCATATCGTGGAGAATCGGGAGCAGATTCGAGGCCATCTGCTCGATAGTCTGGAGCCGAACCGTTGAGGCAGATCTGGAGAGATTTGTAATGCCGTGCAAGAGAATCCCATAGAGCTTTGGACGCACTGTTCCGTCGGCCCCTTCGGCGATCTGTTTCATCGCCATCTGAATTTGAGCCAGCCATTGATGCGCTTCGAGGGCGAATAACCCGATCACTTCCTTTTCAAAACTGGCATCCGCAAAATCCTGCTCAGGAGGCCGATCGATCCATCGAGGCTCGCCCGACAGCGGCGTAGTCCGACCTTCGTGCACAGAAGTCCTCGACTCGACGGCGCCCTGAATCGCACTCGCGAGAGCATCTAAGCCCTCCAAAAGTGACGTAAATTGATCGGATGCCGAGGGAACCACCCCGGATGTCTTAGGCTGCGTTGCATCCGTTGGAAACGATATGCGTGCGACGTCGGGAGGCTCCAGTGTTTCGATGATCGACACGAGCGGATTGAGGCTCAGATCGAGCTGCGCCCCCTCTTGGCCACGAGCCGCATCGCCTTCGATCCATACGACCGGGCGGAGTGGATAGCGTCTATTGACGCGCATGACAGACCCGACTTCTCCGGTGGTCAATCGTACCGAGGTGCCCAGCGGATACGCCGACAACTGTTCGACCAATGCTTTGACGACTTCCCGAGGGAACGCCGTCCGTTCCGCCACGATCAATTCTCGCACCGCTTCGTGCGGAAAGAATCGGCGTCGATACCCGCGCGGGCTCACAAGGGCATCGAAGACATCCACCACGCCAATGATTTGGGCGAACTCACTGATATGCCGACCCTTCAGCTTGTTCGGATATCCCTGCCCATTCCACCGCTCGTGCGCCTGGCGTACTACTTGTGCCAGCCAGTCGTATTTCGGGCCCGCCTTTCGGATCGCTTGATAACCGAGTTCGGGATGTTGCTCGATCAGCGTACGTTCATCACGGGTCAACCGACCCGACTTAGTAATCAGCGACTGTGGTACGGCAAAGAGGCCGATGTCGTGCAGGAGCCCTGCAAAGGTAAGCCGCTCCAGCTCTTTCCCGTGGTATCCCAGTCCGGCACCCACCTTCGTTGCCAAAATCGCAACATTCACGAGATTTGTAATCAGCGGATGGCCTGCAGGACCGCTCATTGCTTGAACGAGCAATTGGTCGCCTCTCTTGAGCTCATCTGCAATCCCCGTCGCCAGGGCGGACAAGGCCTCGAAGTCGAGCTCGTCTTGCCGCTGCATGGCGAGAGCCACGCCTGTCAATTGCTCCTGAGCAATGCGATACCAGTCTGTGGTGCGGTATTCGTTCATGGTTTGAGGCTATCCTCGCAGAACATGCGACCATCTATCATATGACTTGCCCGACCCTCCGAACAAGCTGATCATCAATCTGCGAGACGTGCTCGATCGCCCCGGCAAAGAGGCACTGATCACAGAGTGCATTGATGAGCCGCCCGATCCCCTTGCTCTGTTCGCAGATAACTGCCACCGCTTCTTTCGTAAATACATCTGTCCGATATGTCGCGGCTCCCATGCGTGCCGTAATGTACGTGGTCGTTTCCTCTGCCGTAAACGGACCCAGATGCGCGCGAATCGCAATTCGCTGGTTCAATTGGGAAATTTCCGCAACACGAAGACGCAATTCCGGCTGACCGATCAGCACAATCGTCAACAGAAATCGATCGTTGAGTTGAAAGTTCGTCAGTAATCGGAGTTCTTCAAACCCTTTGACGCTTTCAATCGCTTGCGCTTCATCAACGACCAGTACCGAGCTGATCCCGCGCTGCGCATTCAATTCCAGCCGTTTATTCAGCGTCTGCAATCGTGCGGCTTTTGATCGGACGAGGCCGAGCCCGAACTGAGACAACACCTCATCCAGCAATTCGGATGGAGATAGCGCGGGATTGGCAACAAGTGCGACATCATATCGATCAGGCGACAGCCCGACGATCAGCCGGCGACTGAGTAATGTTTTTCCACACCCAATGTCACCCGTGAGCAGAAGGATTCCTTTGCGGGTCTGAATCCCATAACTTAACCATCTGTGCGCTGCGTCATGCTGAGAGCACGGGACATAGAATCTCGGGTCCGGCACATTATCGAATGGAAAGGTCCTGAGTCCCCAATACGTCGTATAGTCGATTGTTTCGTTCATCGTGCCATCATCATCTCTCGGAAGGGACGACTTCACCACGAGCCTTGACCAACTTGTAAGCGGGATTCCAACACATTGACTACGAGTGGCCGGCAGGAAACAACTGATCGATCGCGGCACGCTGGGCTCGCCCATGCTCCACCCACTGGCGAATGGCGCCGTCCATCACATGCAGACGCGCCTTTACCGATTCCACCCGCGTGGCAGCCAGACGCACCCGCTATTGCACCAACATAGTCAGCAGACTGTGCAGACCTGTGAAAAACATCATGGCCGAGCCCGCATTCACCTGCTGCGCTTCCGTGCGCAACTGTGCGACGTCTTGAAGAGAGGATTCGAGGGCCATCATGAGTGAGGAGGTCTCCCCCCCGTCCATCTTGAGCGAACTCATTTTCTTGAAAATCTCTGGCATTCGCTCGTCGATGATCTTTAGAAACGACTCTTCTGCTTCGGACACTCGGGCAAGATAGTCTTGAATGACCGTGGCGTTGATACGTTCAACACCAGCCTGAACCTGACTCTCCATTTGATCAATCAGGCTGCGGATAAGGTTACGCCCTGACGCGGTGCTGGAAGCCTGTTTTTTTTGCAGTTCCTGAAGCGCTTGCAGAAACTCCCTGGGAGAAAGACTCGCGTCAATCGCCTCACCCGCCGCACCACTTCCATTCTCTTCAAAGGAGATGCCCGTTGCACGGCTCAATGCGGTATGGATCTGTCCAAGCTGTTTACAGAGCGAGAGAAAGTCCTGAACGGAGAACACTTTCTGCGGGTCATATAGGGCTTCAACAAAGGGAATTGCCCCGAAGCTGGCGTGCTCGACGTCTGAAAGATTGAGCGTGGCCGCAGATCCGCCGAGATTTGTCACTCCTGCAGAAATCGTCCCGATCAGCTTGGCATGCCGCTCCGGCGCTGGACCCTGTTGCAGCTCATCTAAGGCGACGTGAATGTTCTGTAGCCATTCATGTGCTTCCTGAACAAAAAGATCGATCAGCTCTTTCTGAAAATCGTCGGAGGTGTCGGCAGCCATGACATCAGCCCTTCACTTCGCGAAAAGGGTTCGTACGGGATCAGGACCGTCGCTTTCCGTTCCCCAGCTGAGAAGCCAATCCCGCAATCTCACCAAGCTTTATCGCCATCTCTTCAAACCGCTTAGTGGCTTGCTCGGCCGCTTGCTCAGCTTCAGATAGGCGCTTCACGAGAAGACCATTTCGTTCTCGTTCCGTCTGAAGCAGTACATTACTTTCCGATCCTTCGTGCGACGCGCGCTCTGCTTCAGAGAGACGCACGGCAAGGTCTTTACTTCTTTGCTGTTCGGTGGCGAACAACTTCTCTAACGTGCTTACTTGTGCAGTAACCTGTTCGATTTCGGCGACACGACGAGTCAACTCGCTCGTACGTTCCTGCTCCTGCGCAAGCTGCTGCGCCAAGTCCTGAGACCGAGTCGCCGCCTGTTCCATCTTGTTCATTTCTTCAACCAGCTGCGCGGCAGCCTGGCGCTCAGCGTGCAGAGTCGCCTCCAGCTCTTGGGCACGATTCGCGTGCGTCTGCAGTTCGGCTAGACTCGTTGCCTGTTGCGCACTGTCATTTCGTTCTTTCTGAAGAGCCATCTCCAGTTCCTGCACGCGCCCACCCAGGCTTTCCGCCGCGGAGGCCTGTCTCTTGGCTTCAGCTGTCCGATCGCGTTCGGTCATAAGTGCAGATTCAAGTTCATGCATCCGCGCGGTAGCACCGTCGGCCTCTGCCAGTTGCATCTTCAGCTGGGCGGTCTGCTCTCGCTCCTTTGCCAACATCAATTCGAGTTCCTGGGCTCGACCCGATTCGCCTTCGAGCTGCGCCACTCGCTGAGCACTACGTGTCGCTCGATCTCGCTCGACCAAAAGTTCTTCTTCCAGCTCCTTCAATCGCGCAGCTGCCTGCTGGTAGATTGCTAATTGTTCGTGGCTCACTCGCTCGCTTTCGACCGACTCGTTTGACGCAGGTACTTTCTCGGGACTCTTCGCAGCAGGCGCTGCAGCGCCTTGCCGCTTGGCTAACAGCTCGATCACACGATCCTTGAGAGACGTGCCCTGAAACGGCTTTTTCAACACCCCGTCGGCGTGACAGGATTCAGCCTGCTTGGTGACCTCATCGTTCACAATGCCGGAGATCAAGAGCACCGGCGTATTCGCTATCGCCTTTTGCCCGCGCACGAAGGCGCAGACCTCGTAGCCGCTTTTATCCGGCATAATCACGTCGGACACGATCAAATCTGGCTTCTCTTTGGCCAAATAAGCCAACGCCTCCTCGCCGTTCGCCGCCATTACCACGCTGAATCCGGCCTCAGTCAGCAGCCGTTCGGCGACCTTCCGTACGGCGATGCTGTCGTCCGCCACTAACACTTTTGGCATGTTGTGATTCTCCGCTGTTCCGATTCGTAACGAGAGACCTTACGCAGGAGACTTTCCAAGCTTAGTCAAACACAGAAGGTCGATCGGCTGATCATTAATCGTGCACGTCCCCACCACGACAGGATCGGCTCCATCCGAAAGCTGGATCGATGCGTGATCAATCGACTCCAAGATCGGCATGTCCGAATCAATGCGCACTGCCACGAGCCCATCCTCGTGTTTAGCCAGCAAACACAGAGGAGGGTCACTCTCTATTGTGAGATGAAACTGCCCCGCCAAATCAAAAATCGGCAACACTTCTTTCCCCCGCCACGCAACGGCATTCACAAACGGCGTCTGGCTCGGCACCGGCGCAACCGAAGGCCATTGAACGATGCCGCTCACCTCTTCCATGCTAGCGGCAAAACGTCGCCCCCCGACGGAAAACACGGTGACCCACTGCTTGGAGATAACCGTCTTCTTTCGACTGGCTTGGGACTGCAGCATCGGCGGACTCACACTTTCTCTGTTTGACTAGACAGGGGATACCGACGTTAAACCGCCCTCGGACTCTAGAGGCGCATGCCCCGCTGCACACTCAGCGCGCCAGGGCACCACATCAGTCGGCGACACCAGCCAATCGAGATTGATGATCAAGACAAGGGCGTCTTCGAGGAAGAACAGCCCGGCAAACCACTCCCGTTCTGCTCCACGGAAATGGGGAGGCAACGGCACAATGTCCGACGGCTCGACTTCAACCAGACTAATTATGCGATCGACCGCATAGGCCTTGCGCCAGACACCGTTGGAACACAAAATCGTCCGCCCCTGGGAGGAGAATGGCGCCACCATACTGGTTGGATCGAAGCGATTCGCCAAATCGCCTTTTTCATAGGTCTCGCCCAAAAGCGTAATGGTATCCTGAAACGTCGTTTCAATTGTTTTCAAAAGACCCCGAATCCCTTTCCCTGGAATCGACATGCGCATTGGCCCACACTCGACGATCAACTGCTGATTCACATTCATCGGCGCCGTCGAACGGCTTTTACGGACAAGAAGACTCATCGGCTCCCTTCCTCCGAGCGGAACCGGCCCGGCCTCGACGGCGCTCACCTCTACGCACCTGCACCACGCGACGCCGAGTCATGGCTGAACCAGCGTACTTCCACCGACCACCCGCTCGATTTCCTTGAGCAGCGTACGCTCTTCGACGGGCTTCGTGATATAGCCGGTCGCACCGACATTAAGCGCGAGTTGCCGATGCTTTTCCCCCGCGCGTGTCGTCATCACCAAGATCGGTACGGATTGCGTTTGTTGGCGGCTCCTCAAAGTCTGAATCACTTCATACCCGTTCAACTTTGGCATCTCCAAATCCGTAATGATCACATTGTACGCTTGCATAGACGCTTTGCGGATGCCCTCTTCGCCGTCGCCAGCCGTCGCCACTTGGTACCCAGCCGTCTCCAACATTCGCCCGATGAATTTACGAATGCTTAATGAATCGTCGATCAGCAGGATCGACAAAGTCTTGGCCGGCTCCGAATCCGATGCCTCCTCGGACCGCCCTTCCCCGGCACCGAGTTCCTGTACAGCCGACCTGGTGACCATCGACATGCCTGCAATCTGGCTTGTGAACAGTCGACTGACGTCCAGCACCAAAATGATTCGCCCATCCAGATCGAACGTAGCGCCGGAAAATGTCACATGCTCCATGAGTTTGAGTGGGCCTAGCGATTTGACGACGATCTCCTGCTGACCCAACAATTCACTGACAGCGAGCCCCATGGGACCGGCATCTGTATGCACAATCACAATGGGCATCGTGCTCTCGAGTTCGGACGAACCGTGGCCGAGCAGGTTGGACAAGACCAGGATTTCTACCGCTTCATCTTCCATCGACAACAACATCCGGTTTCCCACATTCTGCATGGCGTTCAGCACCGGCAAGGTGATTTCCCGGATACTCGCCAACGGAATCGCATAGCGCATCTCGCCGACACGGACGATCAGCGCTGTTGTAATCAACAAAGTGAGCGGGAGATACAACGAAAACTTCGTCCCGCGGCCCTTTACGGTTTCGATCTCGATGCGGCCGTTCATCGAGCGGATCACACGCTCGACGACATCCATTCCGATGCCGCGGCCGGCTTGATCGGTTGATACCTCGGCTGTGGAAAAACCTGGCACAAAAATGAACCGCGTTATTTCCGCGTCGCTAAGCCCTGCCGCCAGGTCAGGATTGACCAACCCCTTGGCAACGGCCGTTGCTTTGATCTTGTCGAGATCGAGCCCGCGTCCGTCGTCTTCCACTTCAATCACCACTGCGGTCCCCCGCTGAGCCGCATGCAAACGGATTATGCCGGTCGCCGGTTTTCCATTAGCCTCCCGGACCCGAGCCGGTTCGATGCCGTGATAGACCGCATTGCGCATCAAATGAATCAGCGGATCGATCAGCCGTTCCACCACACCCGTATCGACTTCCGTGCGTTCGCCGACCATCGCCATCTCCACATCTTTGCCGGTGGCACGAGCGCTTTCCCGCACCGACCGCCGAAACCTGGTGAACAGCATGCCGATCGATACCATCCTGGCTTTGGTAGTTTGGTCCCGTATACCGGTGGTCAGTTCCTGCAACTGGTTGATTTCGTCCCGTGCAGCCAGAATCGATCCGTTCAACTGAGAAACCGATTCACTGATGTCAGCGGCCCCTTCGCCGATTCGCCGAGACAGAATGTTGAAATCGTCGTATTTGTCGAACTCCAACTCGCCGAATTCAGTCACACCGGTCAGAGCGGGCATCGATGTCGAGCTCTCTTGGGGCGAGAGGGAGGGCATCGTAAAGGTGTGTTTCTCCTCGAACGCCTGGATACCGGTAAGCAGACGGTTTTTGCAGGCCATCACTTGGTTGGTCAGCTGACTCAAGGTCTCCAGTCGCCGTTCCAATCGTCCTCGGGTGATGATCAACTCGCCAACGAGATTCAGCAGTTGCTCCAGACGATCCCGCCTGACTTTGATCTGTTGGACATCAGTTACCGGGCTTGTCACGTGGGCATCCGGAACAGACGGCCCCTCCTGCCGCTCCGACACAGAAGCCGCGGGGAGTTCTTGAACCGCCTCTGGCATCGGAACCGATGCCGGCCGCGGAACGGATCCAGTGACCAACGCCTGCCCGAGTGTCGCGAACTCTGTGCGAACCTCCATCAACCGTTCCTTCAGCCGAGGCAGTTGCTTGACATTTCTTTGGAGCACCACACGCACGATATCAATCGTCCGTAGCACGATGTCCGTGAAAGAGCCGGTGATTTCCAGACGACGGTGGCGCACAGCATCGAGATAATCTTCGACCGTGTGGAACAAGTCGCCGATTATTTGAAAATTGACTGTGAACGCGGATCCTTTGAGCGTGTGCACATTCCCAAACAGCTGGTTAATAGCCTCTTGGTTTTTTGGATCATTCTCCAGCTGGAGAAGAAGGTTTTCGATGCTTTGCAGATACCCCTCGGCCTCGGGAAGAAAATACGAGAGATCGCCCGAATCGAGTTCCGGGATGATATACTCCGGAGTCAGTTGCGGCGTCGGGGCCGATTCGAGAACGGCCGGACCAACGGAATCGTTCGACGCGACGACGAATTCGACTGGCCAACCCTGCTGAATTCTGCGCAACGCATCCTTCACGACAGGGATGTCTCGTTGAATGCCGGCCACATCGTTCGAGTCGCGACGCAGAAGCGACCGGACGATTTCCATTGTACGGTCCACGGCATTCAACAACACAGGAGTCACAGGAAGCCCGCCGTCGCGAACGGTCACTAGACAATCCTCAAGAGGATGGGCAAGATCTCCAATGGCTTCAAATCCTACCGTATAGGCCGATCCTTTGATGGTATGAACGGTTCGAAATAAGGTAAGGATCTGGTTGTCGTCGCCAGGATTCAATCGTAGGTGAGCCACCGCCTCTTTGACCGCGTCGAGATATTCTTGAATTTCAGGAACGAAATACGACAGGACCTCCGCATCGATGGTCGGCACGCAGTACTCGACCGAAATCGAGGTGCCCGTCGTTGCGGTCTGCGTCTCGTCGGCGGATGCAGCAGACGGCAAGGCGAATGGGATCAGCGCGGCATAGCGCTGGGTCAATGATGCGTCCGCGGCCTGGCCTTCGTCTGCCCACCCTTTCGCAATGCGTTCGATCTGGCGGCGACAGTCTCCGACGATTTCACGGAGCAAGTCGACTACTTCAGGCCAACGAGCCTGAGTAATCTCGGAAGCGTACTCGAGGACCGTCTCCATCATCTCCCCATATCGAGCCAGGTTCATGTATCCGTAATTCAGGGAGGTGCCCCTAAACTTGTGCGCAAGGATGTACTGCTCTTGGAGCGATTCGCAGGATGGACACGACGCATCCGCAGGATGGAGCGCAGTCCAAAGCGTTGTCATGTCGCCCAACGTCTCAGCGGCAAAGATCTCCACCAACTCTTCGTTGATCGATTTCTCACTCATGCGCAAGCCCCCTCAGGGCAACCTCCATGTCATACCGCCGCCTCACTCGTCAGGTCAGTTTGAACTGCGCGACCGAAGCCGTCAGACCGTCGGCAAGTTTGGCCATGTCTTCGACGGTCAACCGCGCGGCATCGGTGGCTTTCTGCGTTTCTACGGCGCCGCCGGTAAAATCCTTAATCGAGCGGCGCACTTGGTCGGCTGACACAGTCTGGTTCGCGGCGGAAGCGGCGATATTTCCGGCCAACTCGGCCGAGCGTTTGGCGATTCCCGAAATCTCCTCGAACACATCACCGGTCCGCATAGCGGACTTCGACCCTTCTTCTACCGCCTTGGTTTCGTTTTCCATCTCGACGACGGCTTCCTGCGTTTCGCCCTGAATGACTTTGACCAAGTCGGCGATTTCTCGCGTCGCTTGCGAGGAACTTTCAGCCAGTTTTCTCACCTGGTCAGCGACGACGGCAAATCTGGCTCCGGCTTCGCCTGCACCGGCAGCTTCGATCGCCGCGTTCAACGCCAGGAGGTTTGTCCGGTTCGCAATGTCTCTGATAGCCGACACAATCTGCGAAATTTCCACAGATCGATCGCCGAGAGCCTTGACCTGTTTTGACATCCGCTGCACGGCGGTTCGAATGCTCTGCATGTCCTCCACGGTTTTCTGCACGGCTTCACGGCCTCGAGCCGTCGCTTCAAGCACCAGTTTGGCGCTGTCCGACGAGGCGCCTGCGCTCTCCGCCACCTGACGCATTGAGCTCGCCAGGTTTTCGACCGCGTCGAGTGTCTTCATCGATTCGTCCGTCTGATGCTTCGCGGTGCCGGACATCTGCCTTGCATTGTCGCGCAGCGCCCCGGAGGATTGATTGACGCGGTCGGCCGCCTCCCGCACTTGCTTCAACAATTGGCCGAACCGAGTGATCATCAGGTTGAATCCATCGGCCAAGTTGCCGAACATGTCTGCCGTTACCTCACCACGTTTGGTCAAGTCGCCTTTACCGATGTCCGAGACCAAGACCAGGAAACCCATCAACCGCTTTTGCATGTCATCGCGCTCGGACTCCGACGTCACAAGGGCGGTCATGCGATCCAACATTCCATTGAACGATGCGGCTATCTGTCCGATTTCGTCCTTCGAGGTGATCTTCGCGCGGGCATGGTAGTTGCCGCCTGCCGCCAACTTTACGGCGTCTGCGACATGTCCAATACCCAGCGCCAACTTGTGTCCCACCCAGTATCCGATTGCCAAACTCAAGGCCACGCCGAAGATACCGCAAGCGATCAACATGAGCGTTCCGTCGGAAACCAGGGTCTGAGTATCTTCATTCAAGTCCTTAGCGATCTCCTGCATGTCCAAGACTTGTTCATTGTGGCGAGCGATCATCGCCTCGAAGGTCGATTGTAGGCCCACTGTGAGGGCCAGTTTTCCTAGGTCTCGCATGTGTTCGGCTTGCTCTGCCGAGAGCGACTTTTCAAAACTATCGGCCATGGCACTGAGGGCGCCCTCGCCATCTTTGAAATATTTCTCAATCGCCGGTTTCAGGATCGCGAAATCCTTCGCTTCGTCGCGGCCCGATCGCGACACCCGAAGAACCCTAGCCGCGTAGCCTGCGATGATTTTTTTGACCTTTGCCTGATACGCGGTCAGCCGTGTGACGTCTGCTATAAAGTCTGCATGCCGCGTGACGACGACAATATCCATCAACATTTGATGGTGGGTTGTAAGCGCTGTACCCATTTCGGCGAATTCGGCCAGCGGGACCGTATAGTCGACATAGACTTTCTGGGACGAGGCGGCCAACTGCCGAAGCGTCAAGACACCGATTGCCGACATGGTCATAATAATGACGCTGATCACCCCGAACGTCGCTAAGAGTTTCGACTTGGTTTTGAAGCCTTCAAACCGTTGCAGGACGCTGAGCCTTGCCATGGTAACCCCCTCCTTCTTTGCACTCCGCCTTGCCCTAAGTTGCATAGTGGTCTATCTAGCCTACGGTTAACCTGTGCCCTCAAAATGTGAAAGCACGGCAGATGATTCCA
>Ga0105242_10004172_pt1 | contig 11257 bp, 4 predicted proteins | sample KBSM24metaG_FD_81521 | JGI IMG/M metagenome (GOLD analysis project Ga0105242, IMG submission 81521) | Miscanthus rhizosphere microbial communities from Kellogg Biological Station, Michigan, USA - KBS M2-4 metaG | ecosystem: Host-associated > Plants > Roots > Rhizosphere > Soil | place: Michigan...
TTCATGTTGGTAAACTAAATATCAATAACGGCGATTTTAAAAACATACAAGAGATCAGCGGCTCCTATGATGATTATTTTGATGGAAGAAATATTGATTTTGCCTCTATTAATGCAAGCTTTAAGAACCTGATCTTTAATAATGATACATTGACCACTTCATTGGAATTAAGCACAAAAGAAAGAAGCGGCTTTGAAGTAAAGTCAATGGTAGCAGATGCAAAACTTACTCCGCATGAAATGTCATTTGATAAATTAGAGATCAAAACCAACAATAGTGTTATCCGTGATTATTTCAGTATGAAGTATGAGAATTTCAATGATATGAATGACTTCATTACTAAAATAAGAATGCAGGCCCGCTTTGAAAATGCAGAAATTGACAGTGATGATATTGGCTTTTTTGCCCCGGAGGCAAAAACATGGAATAAAAAAATTAAAATAAGTGGCCTTGCAAGAGGTACAGTTGATGATCTTTTTGGAAATGAAATGACAATACAAGCTGGTAACAATACATACCTGAGTGGTGATATTAGTTTGACCGGCCTTCCTGATATCAATAAAACATTTATCGATTTTAAAGCAAACAGTTTTCGTACAACTTATGGCGATGTAACAACCTTTATCCCTAGCATCAGAAAAATTACGATGCCTAATTTACAAAGCCTTTCTTACCTGGATTTTAATGGAAGCTTTACCGGTTTTATTAAAGACTTTGTGACTTACGGAACCATTCGAACTAATCTTGGCACTATTAAAAGTGACCTGAATATGAAATTGCCTGACGGCAAACAACCTTTTTATTCAGGAAATATAGCTTCACAGGATTTCAAACTTGGTGTTTTTGTTAATGATCCGAAAATTGGAACCATTTCATTTGCCGGCCAGGTAAAAGGCAGGGGATTTAACTGGAATACTATTTCTGCAGATATGGATGGTGATATCAAACATCTTGTTTATAACAACTATCGCTATGAAAACATAAAAGCAAAAGGGACACTTGATAAAAAAATATTTAACGGTGACTTTTCCATAAGAGATTCCAATGCTGTCGCATCACTTCATGGCATTGTGGATCTCAGCGGCAAGATCCCCCGGTTTAATTTTTTGGCTGATGTAGATACGTTGAATCTAAGACCTCTGAATTTATTAAAAGATGATCTTTCGTTTGCCGGCAAGCTCGATTTTAATTTTACAGGAGATAATATTGACGACTTCCTTGGCAATGCGAGCATTCGTAATGCAACTGTTACCAAAGATGGCAGATCGATCCCACTCGATTCATTTGTTATAAACTCAGAATATATTAATGGTGCTAAACATCTGTCGGTACAATCACCTGAAGTGGAGGGAAATATCAATGGTGATTTTTCACTGGAAGATCTTCCGGAAGCTTTTAAACTTTTTTTGAATAAATATTATCCCGCTTATATCAAAGAGCCTTCAAGAAAAATTCGTGACCAGGCATTTACCTTTAATATCAAAACAAATTATGTTTCGGACCTGCTGAACCTTTTTGATACAACTTTCCAGGGATTTAATAATGCCGAGATAACCGGACGACTCGATACAAAACAAAATCAACTGGAACTGGCTACCTATGTTCCTGCTTTTGCCTATAAGCAATTTGAGTTTCAAAATGTGAATATTACTGGTAAAGGAACATTTCAAAATCTTGCTCTTACCACTACCATCGATCATTTAAAAGTTAGCGATAGCCTCAGTTTCCCATTTACTCAAATTGATCTGTTAGCAAGAAATGATTCTACCAATGTAAAATTCATTACCGAAAGTAATAATAGAAATATATCTGGAGGATCAATAAATGCGCTGGTAAGAACCTTTGATGATGGCATCGCTATAAAGTTTGATACCTCTAATTTTGTATTGAACGGGAAACGATGGGCCATAGAAGAAAATGGAGAACTTGAATTGAGATCAAATAACGTGTCACATGGCGAGATAGTATTGAAAGAAAGCAACCAGGAGATCAGGATAAAAACAGTGCCTTCCTCTACCGGTGATTGGAATGATGTTAAAATTGACTTGAAGAATTTTAACTTCGGCGATATCACATCTTTTCTTGTAAAAACAAATAGGATCGATGGTCTTGCCTCTGGTGACATAATAATTGAAAATCCCACTAAAACTTTTAATGTAACATCAGACATTCAAACTGATCAATTGAGAATTGACGATGACAGCATTGGTCAAATAAGTGCCCATGTATTTTATAATAATAAAACCGGGAACCTGATAGCAAATGGAAAAACGGTAAACCCAGATCAAAAACTTGATTTCGATCTTAATCTTTTTCTAAAGGATCTTGCCACAAATGGCCAGGATGTGATCAACTTAAAAACAGAACGATATCCCGTAAAGATCGCCGAACGTTTCATTGGCAATCTATTTACAGATCTTGATGGTTATGCAACAGGACCACTAAAGATCATTGGTCTTGGGCCAGATGCAAAGTATATTGGTAAAATGAAACTCGAGGATGTCGGGCTTAAAGTGATCTTTACTCAATGCTATTATAAATTGAGCGATGCAGAGATCATATTCAAAGAAGGTGAACTTGATCTTGGCCGGATTACATTAATTGATACGGTAACTCATAATACCGCAACACTAAGTAATGGGATTCTAAAACACAATGGATGGCGGAACCTGGTATATGACATAAGAGCAAGAGTTGATAATGACCCAATAACAGGTGATGAACGCCCAATGCTTTTATTAAACACGACAAGAAAAGATAACAGCAGCTTTTATGGTTATGCTTTAGGCACTGGCTCCTTTTCTTTAACGGGTCCGCAATCAAATATGCGAATAAAGATCGTGGGTAAAGCATCAGAAAAAGACAGCTCTTATATTACATTACCTAATACAACTGGAAAAGAAAGCGGGATTGCTGATTTTCTTATTGAACGAAAATACGGTAGAGAATTAACCGACTCCGCTATTAATAACAATGAAACAAATATTACTTATGATGTAGATATTACCGGTAACCCAAAAGTTAATGTGAAAGTAATAATAGATGAGTTAACCAATGATGAAATTAGTGGCCGTGGCGAAGGCAATCTGAGGATCGTTTCAGGTACTTCCGAAAAAATGACCATGCGTGGACGATTTGATATCAATGACGGTATTTACAATTTTAGCTTTCAATCCTTCTTTAAAAAACCGTTCGAGTTAAATAAAAATGCAAATAATTATATAGAATGGAATGGAGATCCTTATCACCCGATCGTAAATATTGAGGCTGTTTATAAAACGCAAAAGAAAGTAGATTTTTCTCCTATAACCATTAATTTTCAGGAATATAAAAATGTTAGCTTCAGAGATTATGTATATGTAGTTGCTAAACTGAGAGGAGATCTTTTTAAACCAGATATTTCATTCTCACTTGATTTTCCTCCTGAAAGTCCTCCAAAAACAGATGCTACTATTTCTTATATTATTCAGAAGCAAATTTTGGATAATGAAAATGAATTGAATAAACAGGTGGCATTTCTTGTTGTGTTTAACAGTTTTGCACCGACTGAGGCCGGTACATCATTAAACATAAATTCAGGCGTTGACCTTTTCGTAAATAGTATTTCAGATTTTCTATCAGGCCAAATAAATAGAGTGTTGAATAATATTTTATCAAACAAGCTTAAGATACCGGGATTATATGTAAATTTTTCAGGCTCTCTTTATAATCCAAAACCTTTTACTAATGGGACAAGTACTCTTGGTTATGGTGCGGCAGGCCTTGGTGTCTCCGTAGGCAAAACATTATTTAACAATCGTGTCGTGCTGACTTTTGAAGGCAATTATGATGTGCCATTCACATCAACATCGCAGGTAAGCAGTGACCTGCTTACAAATGTCACAACTGAATTTCTTATAAATAAAAGTGGCTCTATCCGGGCCTCAATTTTTTATAAAGAGAACGTTGATTTGCTAACCGGTTATTCCAATAGCGCCGGCAAATCAAAAAAATATGGAACCAGCCTATCATACCGAAAAGACTTTAACAGGTTAGGAGATATTTTCAGACGTAAAAAGAAATTGCCACCGGCTCCACCATCGTCAGAAACTCCATTAAAAGAAGGCAACTAATTGATAGATCTCAAAAAGCTATCCCGAAAGCTTTCGGGATTATGATTTGGAATTTCTACTTATCATTATCATCCATTATTTCATGCCCCAGTTTATCTCTTTTTGTCAACAAGTATTTTTCGTTATGCGGATTGGAAGAAATTTCGATAGGAATATTTTCAACGATCTCGAGACCATAACCCATAAGGCCCACTCTTTTCTTAGGATTATTGCTGATCAACTTCAATTTACAAATTCCGAGATGACGCAACATCTGTGCACCAATACCATAATCCCTTTGATCCATTTGAAAACCAAGATGAAGATTTGCTTCTACCGTATCTAATCCTTGCTCCTGTAACCGATACGCTTTTAATTTATTTACCAGACCAATGCCGCGGCCCTCCTGGTTCATATACAGGATCGCACCTTTACCTTCTTTCTCCACCATTTTCATAGCAGCATGTAGTTGCTCGCCGCAATCGCATCGAAGTGATCCAAGAATATCACCTGTAAAACAGGAAGAATGCACTCTTACCATCACCGGCTCATCTTTTTGCCACTCTCCTTTAATTAATGCAAGATGTTCATTGGTGTTGTGTTTTTCCTTGAAAGCAACCAATTTGAAATCGCCATATTTTGTCGGCATATCAACTCGAACAACTTCGTCTATCAGCGAATCCCTTTTTATTCTATATTCAATAAGATCTTTAATAGAAATAATTTTGAATTCAAATTTTTTTGCCACTTCAATTAATTGTGGCAAACGAGCCATCGTGCCATCATCATTCATTATTTCAACTAAAACGCCTGCTGGTTCAAACCCTGCAAGACGTGAAAGATCAATGGCTGCTTCAGTATGTCCAACTCTTCTCAGTACCCCACCTTTTTTTGCACGCAATGGAAATATATGACCTGGTTTCCCAAAATCAGAAGGCTTTATTGCGGGATCGATCAATGCATGAACAGTTTTTGAACGATCATGTGCTGAGATACCTGTGGAACACCCATGACCTAACAGATCAACAGAAACAGTAAAGGCAGTTTCATGCAATGCAGTATTGTTATTCACCATTAATTCCAGCCCAAGTTCATCACAGCGGTCTTCAACAAGAGCTGCACAAATAAGACCACGGCCGTGCTTGCTCATGAAATTAATGACTTCAGGACTGGCATGGCGGGCAGCAATAATAAAATCTCCTTCGTTTTCCCTGTCTTCATCATCGACAACGATCACGATTCTTCCAGCTTTTATATCTTCAATGGCACTCTCAATGCTATCTAACATACCTTATCAAGTTTTGGCAAAATTACACACAAACCGGTGGAAGAAAAGTGGAAAATATTTTGACATAAAAAGCAGCGTTTCAGAGTAGCGGCACGTTTCATTAAAAGTTTATATACCAACAATAATTTGTTAATATTTGGATATATTTAACCGGTCAGAATTCCCTTTCTTTGCAACAATAAACTAATACTTATGCTTAAGAGAAATCTCTTGTTGACTATTCTTTCATTGCTGGTTACGCCTATTTTATTTGCGCAGGTAACGACGAGTAGCATAACGGGAATCGTTAAAGATGAAAAAGGCTTGGCGTTAGGCGGAGCAACGATAATAGCTATTCATACACCATCCGGCACCAAGTACTCTACAACTTCATCTAAAGATGGTGCTTTTAATTTACCTGCTGTTCGTGTTGGAGGCCCTTACCAGGTAACTGTAAGCTTCGTCGGTTTAAAGCCGGCAATTTTTGAAAACATCACTGTCCAATTAGGTGAGGCATACGATATCAATGCTGAGTTAAATGTAAGAGAGCAGACAATGGAAAATGTGGTGGTAACAGCAACTACATCACGAGCAAGGAAAGCTGCGAGTGAAAAAACGGGAATGAGTAGTGTTATTAACAGCCGCCAACTTAGCACTATGCCTTCCATTTCACGTAGTATAACTGATTTTACAAGAGCGACACCTCAAGCAAATGGAAATAATTTTGGCGGTCGCGATGCCCGTTACAATAATATTACGCTGGATGGCGCAAATCTGAATAACAACTTTGGACTTAGCACAGATCCTTTACCCGGAGGGGGAAACAACCCGGTTTCTTTAGATGCAATAGAGGAAGTATCAGTAAGTCTTGCGCCTTATGATGTACGCCTTGGAAACTTTACCGGGGCAAATATTGCCGCAATTACCAAGAGCGGTACCAATACTATCAAAGGCACAGTATATTATTATTTTCAAAATGATAAACTAAGAGGATCAGATATTGGAAATAATAAAGTAAATAACCCAAAATTTGAAAGCAAGATTTATGGAGGCAGTATTGGAGGGCCAATCATTAAAAATAAATTGTTCTATTTCGTCAATGGAGAATATGAACAAAAGCCCCCAGCGTCATCAGTAACTTGGAGCCCTAAGGGTGGTTCCGGAGAGGGAAATATTTCCGATGTACCAGTAGATTCATTACAGGCAGTTAGCAATTACGTAAACAGTGCCTTTAAATATGATCCGGGCGTCTATGACAACTTCCCGGCATTCAGAAATGAAAATCATAAAATCATTGGAAAAATTGACTGGAACGTAAACACAAAGCACAAGTTGTCGCTAAAATATAGTGATTTTAAAGGTACCCAGGATTTTCTCCCTTCACAAAGCGGCGGTATAGCCGGTACTCTTTCCGGAGTTACTTATGGTCAACGATTTTCCAATTCTGCCATGGCTTTTAGTAGTGTAATTTATCAACAGGTTGATATTGTACGCTCCGGAAGTTTAGAGTTTAATAGCAACTTCAGTAAGAAAATGTCAAATCAGTTCCTCGCCACTTTTACCAGTATTAAAAGTGATAAAGAACACGAAGGCGCTAATTTTCCTTATGTAGATATTTTCGCACCCGATAAACGGGTCTTTATTACCCTTGGAAATGAAGGATTCAATGGAAACAATAACAAAGTACACAATGATGTATTATCATTAACCGATAACTTCTCCTATTATGTCGGTAAGCATAATTTAACTGCAGGTGTTTCATACGAATACCAGAAAGTTGGTAATATGTTTATGGCGGGCTCACAAGGCTATTATGCTTTCGCAAGTGTTAGTGATTTCGTAAATAACAGAGCGCCGCTCAAATACGCTCAGACCTATTCACTGATACCCGGCCAGGAAGCAGTGTTTTCTGCACAACTTAAGATTGGACAATTATCAGCTTATGTGCAGGATATTGTAAATGTGAATCCCAAATTAAGACTTACATATGGTGTAAGGATCGACAAACCGATGTTCCCTGAAGATCCTTTGGAAAACCCGGCAAATACGGCTTTGGTTTATAACGACATAGATGGCAAGTCGAAAAGTTTTAGCAATGGTAAGTGGCCCGATGCCAAAATATTATTTTCTCCACGCATAGGCTTCCGTTGGGATATGCTTGGTGATAAATCGTTTATTATTCGTGGAGGAACCGGTTTATTTACCGGCAGAATTCCTTATGTGTACTTGACTAATATTCCCACTAACAGTGGTATGTATCAATATTCAGCAAGTGTTACCGGTAGTGGTACAAGTAATTATCTTTTTAATCCGAATCCCCAGGCTTATAATCCTTTTTATAACACTAGCCTTCCTGCAAACCTTTTCCCGACAACTGCAGGAACTGTTGCCTCCGCTAATTTTGTTGCCACTGATCCGAATTATAAGTTTCCCCAGATATTTAGAACAGATATCGGTTTTGACGAACAAATAGGAAAGACATGGAAACTGACAATGGAAATGATGTTCACAAAAGATGTTAACGCTACGTACATGTATGATGCTAATCAAAAAGCACCAGACGCAACAGTAACAACAGGAAGTTATACAAGAGGCTATTACTCGAGCACTGCCAATAATGTCAGGAGAATCAATCCACAGATCACAAATGCAATGATCTTAGCAAGCACTAATAAAGGAAAATCATTTGTTTTTACAACGCAGGTTGAAAAAACATTCTTTAAAGGATTATCCGGTTCACTGGCTTATACCTATACTTATGCCGGTAACATAACTGAAAACCCGGGGTCACAAGCTGCTTCAGTTTACAATGCTAACAACACCGCAAATACCTTAAATGACTTTCAATTGGCTTATGCCAACTTTGCGGTTCCACATCGTGTGATAGGATTCGTTTCTTATCGTTTTGAATATGCAAAACATTTCGGAACTACCGCAACACTTGTTTACGAAGGAGCGAATAATGGTACATACAGTTATGTTTATAGTGGCAGTGTTAATAACCAGGGTCAGAATTCTGCAAACCTGATGTATATACCAACTGATGCAAGAAACCCATCAGAAATACAATTCGCAAACCGGACATATAACGGAGTAACTTATACGGCTGCACAGCAGGGCGAGCTTTTTGAAAAATACATTGCACAAGATCCTTATTTGAGCAAACACAGGGGCCAGGTTGCAGAGAGAAATGGCGCAAAACGTCCATGGTACGATAGAGTTGATATGAAGCTAATGCAGGATCTATTTACCAAAGTCGGTCCACGCAGACATACTCTTCAATTAACTGCCGATATTTTTAATCTCCCAAATCTTATAAATAGCAGTTGGGGTGCCAGGAAGATCTATACAGTGAACAATCCTCTTACACTTCAAAGTGTAACAAATGGAGTCCCCACGTTTACGATCACAGCTTACAATAATGCACCTGTTACACAAACATTTATTTCAAATATTGCCTTATCTTCTACTTGGGCAATGCAGATAGGAATAAGATATATTTTCTAAATAAACTTTTTCTAAATAAAAACCTCTTGTTTACAGCAAGAGGTTTTTTATTGGGTTATATTTTTTTATCAGTACCAGAACTATCGACTAACTCCCCCACCCCCATTTCAAAAAAGCCGGCATAGCTCTACCCCAGGTTTTTACATCATGCTTTCCATCTTCATAATTTACATAGTGAATGTCGGACTCATTTTTATATCCCTTTTTTTCTAACTCTTCAATCAGACCAAGTGTATCATCAATTGAATCGATGATCCCATTATTATTCCTATCCATCTTTTCATCAAGAGAGCCTGTAGTAAAATAAAATTGTAACCCCGGCTTATAGTCACCCTCTCGTATAAGTTTGTGTATGATTCGATCTGTATCTTCATTATATCCGTGATGCAGATCTTTTGATCTCCACCACAATGAACCAGAAAATACGGCAGCTTTTGAAAAGTGTTCCGGATAATGCCAAACAGTATCTATTGCCGAAAGACCACCCAGCGAAAAGCCAGCATAGGCTTTTTCTTTAAAACTATTACCGAAGTTCTCAATTATATAAGGGATCAATTCATTCAGAACATATTGCTGATGTAACCGGGCTTTTGCCCCCCGCCCTTTATAATCCAACTTGTTTGCCGTTCCATACTCCATTTTTCTTTCAGCACTGCAATGAATACCAACACAAAGAATGGGTTCTATTTCGTTTTGCTCATAGAGCTCCCAGAGCATCTGATCGAAATGAAATTTAGGAAGATCTTGCCCATCATTAATTATTAACAGGCTCACATGTTTGTTGCCCGGACTTACAGTCGGGAGATAAATATCTATAAGGACATCCCTTTCAAGGTAGGTAGAGTATTGGACTATATTTTGTACGAGGACTGAACCCTGCTTCAAAAGCTGCATTTCGGCAAAATTAGGGGAAGCTTACTAAAGATAACCCTGCTTTGTTTTGAAACAATATTGTTTCTTTTTTGTTTATCTTCTCTTTAAAAAATACATTTGGTTACTTGCCAGCCCCTAAATAATTTATCACATTAAACTTATCTCTTATGAAGAAGATCGGCGTGCTACACGGAAAAGAAAGAAGCTTTCCAATGGCTTTTGTTGAAAGGATCAACAGTAAAAACATTTCTGGCATCGTAGCAGAATCAGTACGCATTGATAAAGCCATACAAGGCGAGCCAACCGGGTATGCTGTGATCATCGATCGCATATCACAAGATGTTCCTTTTTATCGTACATGGCTGAAGAATGAAGCATTAACAGGAACTGCTGTTATCAATAATCCATTTTGGTGGAGCGCCGATGATAAATATTTTAACAACTGCCTGATGACAAAAGTGGGTGTGCCAATTCCTAAAACTGCCATTATTCCTTCAAGAGATCATCCTGATGATACCACCGAAGAATCATTCAGCAATCTTGCATATCCAATGGATTGGGAAACGATATTTAAATATGTTGGCTTTCCTGCTTATATGAAACCTTTTGCAGGAGGCGGCTGGAAACATGTCTATAAATTAGACAGCAAAGAAGATTTTTTTGATAAGCATAGTGAAACCGGTCAATTGGTAATGCTGTTGCAGGAGGAAATTGTTTTTACTGAATATTATCGTTGCTATTGTATCGGCAGAAAACATGTTCTCATTATGCCATATGAACCACGTAATCCGCATCATCTTCGGTATGTAGCAAGTTTTACTCCGTCACCTGAACGATTGAAACAAATGGAAGAGATCGTTTTACGTATTTGCAATTATCTTGGCTATGATTTTAATACCGTAGAATTAGCGATAAGAGATGGCGTTCCTTATGCAATAGACTTTTGCAATCCTGCTCCCGATGCGGAACGCAGCAGTGTTGGTGAAGAAAACTTTGCGTGGGTAGTTGAAACGGCTGCTAACTATGCAATTGAAAGAGCATTGGAACAAAAAGACGGGCAGGATAATTTGACATGGGGAGAGTACGTGAAAAGAGGCGCAAATAAAACTTCATTAGTTTGATTTAAGATTTCAGAATTACGATTTTAGATTTCACTGTAACATTTTTATAAATCCAAAATCTGGCATCTAAAATCTAAAATAATAGTATGGCTACTTTAAACTACAAAACATTCACTCTCGGAGTAGAAGAAGAATACATGGTGCTTGATCCTGAGACAAGGGAATTGAAAAGTCATGAACAGAAAATAGTACATGAAGGACAAAAAGTGATAAAGGATAAAGTAAAAGCAGAAATGCACCAGGCTGTGGTAGAAGTAGGAACGGATATCTGCGCTGATGCAGATGAAGCATGGCAAGATGTGGCAGCTTTAAGAAAAACAATTTCAGACATTGCCGGCGGTCTTGGTTTTGCAATGGGTGCTGCAGGAACACATCCATTTAGTCATTGGGAAAGCCAA
>Ga0105242_10004173_pt1 | contig 11257 bp, 12 predicted proteins | sample KBSM24metaG_FD_81521 | JGI IMG/M metagenome (GOLD analysis project Ga0105242, IMG submission 81521) | Miscanthus rhizosphere microbial communities from Kellogg Biological Station, Michigan, USA - KBS M2-4 metaG | ecosystem: Host-associated > Plants > Roots > Rhizosphere > Soil | place...
ATCCTCGAGGCGATCGCGTTCGGCCGCTGGCCGGACGGATGCGGCGATCTGAGCGCGCACGCGGCGTCGTGCGAGGTGTGCGCGGATCTCGTGGAGGTGGCGGTGGCGCTGCACGACGATCGCGCATTCTTGTGCCGCGAGGCGCAGCCACCCTCGTCCGGAATGGTGTGGTGGCGCGCGACCATCCGTGCGCGAGCCGAAGCGACACGGACGGCCACGCAACCGATCTCGGTACTGCAGGGGATCGCCGGCGCCTGCGTCGTCGGCGCGGCCGCCGGGCTCGTGACGATCGCCTGGCAGTCGATGCACTGGATGGATCGGATCGGCGAGCTGGCGATGCGGCTCGAGAGCCGTCGCGCCGACATCGCCACGGCGTCAACCTTCGCGACGGGACATGGCCTGCCGATCCTGGTCGCGGTGGCGGCGGGGCTCGTGCTCGCGCCGCTCGCGCTCTACATCACGCTGGCGGACGATTGACCGGTCGATCTAGCGGGTCCGCCTGAAGACGACACTACCGGCGATTTCTGTCGCGCCCCACGTCGGTAGTGTCCGGCTTTAGCCGGACCCTTCCTTTGCCTGCGTCACGAATGCGATGCGATCGCCCTTGGGACTGATCGCGATTCGCGTCACACCGTGGAGGCCAAGCGCGGCGAGGTCCGCCAGGCGATTCCATCCAGGCTGGCCGCGACGCCATCCGTACAGGACGTCCTTGTCTGCCATCACAAGCGTGCCGTCGGGAGTCCAGGCGCAGTCGGCTTCGCGAGCGCCGGCCGGAGCATCCACGAGCGGCGTGATTCGCCTGGTCCGCGGATCCAGTTCGCGAATCGACAACGTGGCGGAAGCTCCGGACTCTCCGCCCGTGCGCGCGACGAAGCTGATCGTGCCGCCTGGAATCCGCTGGATCGATCGATTGATGCCGGTGACGAGAATCTCGGCCTCTCCGCCTGACGTGTCAGCGAGTCGCAAGGTCGCGGGCGATCCGAGCACGAAGAGCACGAGCGTGTGGTCTCCGGCCCAGGCGTGATAGCCGACTGGCTTCACGCCGGGTAGCACGATCTCCGGCGCGCCGCCGTCCAGCGTGAATCGCCAGAGCCGCTGCGTGCCGTCGGTTTCGACGCGAATCATGGAGATGTGCCCGCCGTCGGGCGTGACAGTTGGCGAGTACTCGCTTTCAGGCGTGCGCGTTACCTGACTCGTCTTTCCGGACGCGATGTCGAAGCGGTAAATATCGGTCTGCGTCCCGCCGCCCCGGATCGAAGTAAAGAGCACGGAGGCGCCGTCGGGCGTGAACGACGGCTGGTTGTCATACCCGGGGCTGTTGGTGATGTTCACCGGCCGGCCCACTTTGACTCCCGGCTCGAGCGGTGCGAGAAAGATTTCGGTATCCTGTGGTTTTGCCGCGGGAGGCGTACCGCGCTGGATCGCACCGATGAGCGCAGTAAGGATCACGAATCCGCGGCCGAACGAAGTCGATATCATGGCGCCGGATTGTATTAGAGTCGACGGATGGACGCAGTGTTTCTTGCCGACTTCCGAAAGACGGTCGACACGTCCGCGGCGCGCCTGCGGACGTTATCGAGCGCCGAAGCCGCCGTCCGGCCCGCGCCGGGCAGCTGGTCTCCGAAGGAGATCATCGGCCACCTGATCGACTCGGCGTCGAACAACCACGGACGCTTCGTCCGCGCTCAACTGCAGGATGACCTGGTGTTCGCCGGATACGAGCAGGATGACTGGGTCGCCATTCAGCGCTATCAGCAGCGCGAGTGGGCCGACCTCGTACTACTCTGGCAGGCCTTCAACCATCACATCGCGCACGTGATGGAAACCGCCGAGCCGGCTGTGCTCACGCGGCCTCGAACGAAACACAACCTGGATGTTCTCGCGTGGCAAGCCGTCAGTCCCACTCAGTCGACCACGCTCGAGTACTTCATGCGCGACTACGTTGGGCACCTGAAGCACCATCTGGGACAGATTTTTCCCGGGTAGCTGAACAGTGCGTTAGGTCGGAAGCGACCGCAGATCACGATCTCCCAGCCGGACGAACATCTCTTCGTCTTCCCGCGTTTCCGTCAGCGTCCACGCCACGGCAATCAGGAAGAACGCGACTCCAAACACGAACCAGCCTCGCATGACACGCGCCTCCACACGGATCAGCTGCACGCTTCATGCCCGCCCGGATTCAGGCCGTACCCTCTGCGCCCGATTCGGTTTTTCGCACGCTTGAAAGCGTGCGCCGCAGCTGCTTCAGGTTTTTCGCACGCCTGAAGGCGTGCGCCACAAATGACTCCAGATGTGGCGCAGGGCTTCAGCCCTGCGGACCGTTCGAGGCGTACGGTCCGAATACACCCACCAGCGTTCGCGCCTCCGTGCTGTCGTCCAGCACGAACACGCGATAGCTGTCTCCGCCCGGTGCCACGCGAACGACGATGTGGCCGTGATCGGCCTTGAGCTGATCGGCACGCGTGCCGATGCTCGCCTTCGTCGGCGGCCGAAGGAGGGTCGCGAAGATGTCGTGCGGACCTGGATAGAGACGCGACGCCATCATGCGCTTCAACGCGTCCTGCGAAGGATGCGTGGGAGACCACGATGGCAGGATCATCACCGCCGACCTCAGCGTCGACAGAAAGACGTCGCTCTCGGGATCGATCGACCCGTGGTGGTTGACCACGTGAACGTCCGTCGGACCGATGGCACGCGCGACGGCTGTTTCCACGGACTGCCAGGCAGGAGCGCCGGCATCCGGCACTCCGGGCATGTCGCCGCCCGTGAAAAGCGAGAAACGGCCGTAGCGCATGCGCAGGCCGATGCTGCACATGTTCTCGGACGGACGATCGCCGGGGGCGAGCGAGGACAACGGCGGAAAGATGCGCGCGACTTCGTCGCCTTTCCCGGTCCAGACCTCGCCGTTCGCAGCGACATTGCGGACTTCGAATGCCGGAAACGCTTCCGGCTCGCGCCGCAACACGATCTGATCCGCGCGGCCGACACGTATCGCTTCCGGCATCATCCCTCGCGCGCCCTGCGCTTGGAGGAACGCGCGATAGGCCTTGAACGTCGGATCGTCGTCGGGCGGCGTCAAGTATTCGTGACCGCGATCGATCACCGTCGTGATCGGAATGCGTGCGCCGACGTCCGCGAGCCCGCCGATGTGATCGTTATGAAAATGCGTGAGCACTGCGTAGTCGAGATGCGACACGCCGCTCGCGGCCAGGTAGTTTGCGATCCACGCGCCGGCCGTCCGCGATCCGTTCGGCCGCTGTTCCGTATCGGCAATCACCTGTCCGTCGCCCACCGCCCCCGCATCGACGATCATCGTCGTCCCGTCGGGGAAGACGACGAGAGCCGCGTTGCCGCGGCCGGTCGAAATCTGGTGAAAGTCCAGAGAGCCGCGCGTCCAGGGCGGCAAAGACGACGGAGCGGACTGAGGGAACGGGAACGGAGCCGACGAAGCGAACGGGGTTACAAAGAGAAACAGAGCAACGGAGAACCAGGTCTTTAGCACGCCAGCCTCTAGCCTCAAGCCCCTGCCCTTAGCCCTTAGCCCTTAGCCCTTAGCCCTTAGCCCTTAGCCCTTAGCCCTCAGCCCTAAGCCCTCAGCCCTAATTTGATATGTCCCTCATGATGCCGGCAGTGCCACGCGTACAAGGCGAGCGCCTCATCCAAACGCACGCGCCCCATCTCCGGGTGCACGTACACCTTCGCGAAATCCGCGTCGGTCAAGCTGCGGAGGAACATCAACCATCTGCGATGAAGCGCATCGAGCAGTGCGATTGACATGTCCGGCGGACCGGTCCTGGCCTCTCGAAGCTCTGCCCACTTCGATTCGTCGTACGCCTTGATCGCCGGCGCCTCCTCGGTGACGGCAAATTTCATTCGAATGTACGCGTTCATGTGGCTGTCGGGCACGTGGTGGACGACCTGCCGCACGGTCCAGCCCTCCGGACGGTACGGCGTGTCGAGCGCGGCGTCACTTTTTCCGCTCGTGAGCGCCGCGAATTTCGCCGGCGTGCGCTCGATCGTATCCAGATGCAACGCGCGCGTCGCACTGTCCACCGGACTGGCGAGCCGTTGGAAACGACCGACCGGGTACCGCAGCTGCTCGAGGTCCGTCATCAACTCCTCCTGCTGATAGAATCGCCTCCGCGAGGCATTCCATATGTTACGAGCATCCATAACGTTTACCGTCGTACTCTCCTTCATGATCCTGATGCTTCCTGCTCATGGATCGCAGCCGCTTCACGCGCAGGCGCCCGGCCCTTCGACAGGCTCAGGGCAGGCCGGCGGACGTGGCGGCGGACAGGCGCAGGCCGGTCCCATTCAATCGATCGACGCACGCACCGCCGGCATGCAGAAGATCGATGGCTTCTATCCGCTCTATTGGGACGAGCGCACCGGCTCGCTCTTCGTCGAGATTCCGAAGCTCGATACCGACATCCTGATGAACACGGGTCTTGCAGCCGGGCTCGGATCGAACGACATCGGGCTGGATCGCGGGAGCGGTGGCGGCGCCAGGATCGTCTCGTTCCAGCGCGTCGGCCCGCGCGTGCTCATGGTTCAGCCGAACATGTCGTTCCGTTCGAGCAGCGCGAATCCGCTCGAGCGGAAGTCCGTCGAAGATTCGTTCGCGAAGTCGGTGCTGTGGGGCTTCCCGGTGGCCGGCGAGAGCAACGGTCATGTGCTCGTCGATGCGACCGACTTCCTGCTGCGTGATGTCACCGGCGCGGGCAACTCGCTGCGTCCTGGCAACTATCGGCTGGACCGGACACGCAGCGCCTTCTATCTTCCGCGCACCAAAGCATTTCCCAAGAACAGCGAAATCGAAATGACGCTGAGCTTCGTCAACGAAGGCGCCGGCGGCCGCGGCGGCGGTGGCGGCGGGCCGGTGCAGGGTCCGGGACCGATTCCCGAAAACGGCGGCGGACGCGCGGGCGGTGGCGGAGGACGCGGCGGCGGCCTGTTCTCCGGATCGGTAGCCAGCGTGACGCCGACGGCGGAATCGGTGATGCTGCGCGAGCACGTCTCCTTCGTGGAGTTGCCCGACAACAACTACAAGCCGCGCTACGACGATCCGCGCGCCGGCTACGGCGGGCTCACCTACGTGGACTACAGCGTGCCGATCGGCGAGCAGATGCAGATGCGCTTCATCCGTCGCCATCGCCTCGAGAAAAAGGATCCCAGCGCGGCGATCAGCGAGCCGGTCAAGCCGATTCAGTACTGGGTCGATTCCGGCGCCCCCGAGGACGTCAAGAAAGCGCTGCTCGAGGGCGCCAGCTGGTGGACGCAGGCGTTCGAGGCGGCCGGATTTCACAACGGCTTCAAGGTCGACATCCTGCCGGACGGCGCCGACCCGATGGACATCCGTTACAACATGATCAACTGGGTCCATCGTTCCACGCGCGGCTGGAGCAGCGGCGGGTCTGTCGCCGATCCGCGCACCGGAGAAATTCTGAAAGGGACCGTGACGCTCGGCTCGCTGCGCGACCGGCAGGACTATCTGATCTTCGAAGGCTTGACGTCGCCGTATACGACCGGCAACGAGAAACCGGACATGCCGTATCAGACGGCGCTCAAGCGCATTCGCCAGCTCGCGGCGCACGAGGTCGGGCACACGCTTGGCCTCGGACACAACTACTACGACAGCGAAAAGGGCTGGATTTCGGTGATGGACTATCCGCATCCGCTCGAGAAGCTGAACGCGGACGGCACCATCGATATCTCTGACGCGTACCCCCAGAAGATCGGCGACTGGGACAAGGTCACGATCAACTACGGCTACCGCCAGTTTGCGGCGGGCACCGACGAGAAGGCGGCGCTCACCAAGATCCTCGACGATGCGTGGGCGCAGGATCTGCGGTACATGACCAACCAGGACACGGACTCGAATCCGAAAGTCGATCAGTGGTCGAACGGCGTCGATCAGGCCGACGAGCTGTTCCGCATGATGAAGGTGCGGCGCGCGGCGTTGAACAAGATGGGCGAACACACGATTCGCGCGGGGATGCCCACGGCCACGGTCGAAGAGCCGCTCGTGCCGATCTTCATGTATCACCGGTACGCCGTCGAATCGGCGGCGTCGATGGTCGCGGGCCAGGACTACATCTACGGGATGCGCGGCGACAACCGGACGCCGACCAAAGGCGTGGGCGTCGACGATCAGCGGAAGGCGCTCGACGCGCTCGCAATGACGTTGCGGCCGTCCGAGCTCACGGTTCCGGCACCCGTGCTCGCACTCATCGCGCCGAGGCCGCCGGGCTGGGGCATGCATCGTGAGCTTTTTCCCCGCACGACGGGCGACACGTTCGATCCGCTGAGTCCGGCGACGGTGGCCGCCGACGTGACGATCGGCTTCACGCTGCAGCTCGATCGCGCGGCGCGGATGGTGGCGCAGCACGCGGTGAATCCTCAGATGCCGGGGCTGGAGGACGTCATCGATCGGCTCACGGCCGCGACGTGGGATGCGCCGACCGCTACGCCGTACGAAGCGGCAATCCGTCGCGCGGAAGAGCGCGTGCTGGTCGATCGCCTGATGTGGCTGGCGAACTCGTCGCCCAACGGACAGGTGCGGGCGATCGCGTCGTACAAGTTGTCGAAGCTCGCGGCACGCGCGAAGACGGCGGTGAACAAGACCGAGCTCGACACGGCTCAACGGCAGCTGATGGCGGCGGACATCAAGCGATTCCTCGAGCGGCCGCTCGATCTCGCCCGCCCGTTTCAGCACGCGACGCCGGACGCGCCTCCGGGTGCGCCGATCGGCGATGCCGGCCAGGACTGGCTGGCGCCTCCTCCTGAGTGGGGCGGATCACGCGCGTGGAGCTGGGACTACTGGGAAGAATTGCCGCCGATGTAGCCGGACATTAATCGGACGCTCAGGGCGGGTTTCCGCCCTGAACGTCAACTTTTTGCGCGACCAATTGTTGCTGGCACCAAAGCTGCGTGTTCGACCCCGGGGGCGGCTTAGAAGCCAGTGCTACGTATCAGGGTCCTACAAACGCCGCCACTCTCTGACGTGGATGGAATCAGGTTGGACCGGTTCCGTCCGGGTCGGCAGTACGTGCTCGGCAACAGCCTGGGGGCGCTTTTCCTCGCCGAAGGATGGGCTGAACCGGTTGGCGACGAGGAGCCGACGCCCGCGATCCCCCCAACGAAATACTTAGACGAGAAGCATGCAGACGAGCTGCGGCTTCCAAATCTGATTCGAGACATCTACCCGCCGTACTACAACGGCTCTCTCACGCAGGCTGCGGATCGCCGGCGAGCATCGCGAATCGCGCGTTCTCGCTCTCGATCGCGATCGTCGCGCCCTCGAGCCGGCCACCCGACACTCAAGAAAAACTAGGCGATCGCATCAAGGCTGACCTGCGCGGTGCGGTTATAGCCCAGCCATGCTTGAATTCTGGACGTAAATCACGTGAATCAAGAGATACACGACAATAACTTCAATTAAATTAATTTATGTATTGACTTTATCAAACAGTGGAGGCATAAATGTCCTCCATGGCCGCGGTTCATGACTGGCTGTCGCTGACCCGCCTGACCGGGGGCGCCCCGTTCGAGGTCGAGCGGGTTCGCCTGACCGGCCAGGACATCGCCATCGAAGGGCGATTCGCGCTCCCGGCGCTCGCGCAGCTTCCCGCGGAAGATCAGACCTTCGTTGCCGCGTTCATCCGATGCCACGGCTCCATCAAGCAGATGGAGAAATTCTTCGGCGTCAGCTACCCCACCATCAAGAACCGCTTGAACCGGATCGGCGCGCTGCTGCCGTTCGCCGAAGTCGATCCGGAGCCCGAACCCGATCGGCCGTCGACCGACGCGCTGCTCACACAACTGGAGCGCGGTGAATTGACCGTCGACGAAGTCGTCCGTCAACTGCGGAGAGAGGACAAGAAATGACTACCGAACACGCGGATGATACGCGGCGCATTCTCGATCTGCTCGCGCAGGGAAAGATGACGGTCGACGAAGCCGATCGTCTGCTGAAGGCGCTCGGCGGCGCGCAGACGAAAGCGGAGCCCGCGGCGGCCGACGACACGCCACGGCCGAAAACGAACTGGTTCCGCATCAACATCCACAAGCCGGCCAACGATCAGCGCGAGGCGAAGGACGTCAACATACGCGTCCCGGTGTCGGTGATGCGCGGCGGCATGCGGCTCGGCGCGATCATCGGATCGTTCGCCGGCGAGCGAGCGGCCCGCCGCATGCGCGAACGCGGCATCGACCTCGACCTCTCTGCGATCAACGGCGACCTGTCGAGGCTCAACGGCCCTGAGTTCGAGCAGTTCCTCAAGTCGCTCGACGATGTGTGCTTTGAGATGGACGATGGCAAGTCGCAGGTGCGCATCACCTGCGAGTGAATGTTGACGCTCGGCTGAAGCGTTCGCCGTACGAACGCCATGCAGGGCGAAGGCTGCAGCCGAGCCGCACGGCGACGGCGCCTCCCTTGCACATGGGAACGAGCGAGGAGGCGCCATGAAAACGTTCGTACTCTGCGGTATCGCAGCGATGATGGCCGCTCCCGCGCTCGCACAGACCAGCGCGGATGCAGCGAACAAGACAGTCACGATGACCGGTTGTGTCGGCAGCGGCTCGCCAGGCTTCACGCTCGGCAACGCAATGGTGATTCCAGGCTCGGCTCAGCCTGGAGGAGCCACGTCCGTCGTTCCAGCGCCGACAACCAGCGTGACGCCGGCGCCAGCTGCAACCGCCGGCGCGGTGCCGTCACCGGCGAGTCCGGCCGCTGTGCCGCCGGCAGCCAGTCCGGCCGCCGTACCGCCTCCAGCGACAGCAACCGCGCCGCCGCCGACAGCAACGCCGGCGCCGTCGCCCACAACACCCACGGCGAGTTCAGCGCAGGCGGTGCCGCCGGCAAGTCCGGCTCAGACCGTCCCGCCGCCAGCGACGAGCGCCGTTGGAACAACCGGTACGACACCGACCAGCGTCACCGGCACGAGCGGCGTGGCTACCGGCGGAGCGCCCAATGTGTCGTCGGGCCTCAACGGTTATCGCTTGTCTGGAACGGACATGGCGCCGTGGCTCGGACAACGTGTCCAGGTGATCGGCACGTTCACGCCATCCGCTCCCACGGCCGCGGGATCGACAGCAAGCGGACAGCCCGGATCGCCCACGGCGCCGGCGCTGGAATTCCGCGTGCAAACCGTGCAGGCGATACCGGGACCCTGTCCGCGATAGGAACAACGACGCCGCAGGCTTCAGACTTCGTGATTGACGCCCTTGCTTCGGGCCTTCACGTCGTCTGAAGTCAATCCGTAGAGAGGCGGCGTCGGCACGTTCAGGATGCTGAGCATGGTGTAGAGCTGCCCGCGGTGGTGGATCTCGTGCTCGGGCATCATCCTCAACCACTTCCATGTCGTCAGCGGCGTGCCGGCCGGCGTGAGGCACTTGCCTTCGAGCATCGCCGGGGTGAGCGCACGAAATTGCGCCAGCGATTCCTCGTGCAGGCGATCGAAGAACGACAGGATTGCATCGCGGCCGTCGGCGAGCTCGCGACCGTGTGAGACATACGCCACCTGCCGGTTGTGCACGGTCTCGGCCCAGATGTACCGCTCGGTGACGGCGATGTGCCGCACGAGATCGCCGAGCGTGAAGGCTCCCGTCTTGTACGTCCATTCCACCTGCTCCGGCGGAATGCACGCGGCGAGGCGTCGCGTACGGTCACGCACGCGAGAGGAGTAGTGAAGGAATTCATCCAGATCGAACATGGCGGCTCCCGGGCGTGTGCTAGCGTACCAGCTTCCATGACCACGATTCTGGAAAACGCGCGGAAAATGATCGCCGGCGACGCGCCGCCGGCCCCGGTGGCCAGGCTGATTGGATTTCAGCTCGTCGAAGTGGAGCACGGACGCGCCCGGTTCGCCCTCGACGCCGACGAGCGTCATCACAATCCGATGGGGACGCTGCACGGCGGCGTGCTCTGCGACATCGCGGACGTCGCGATGGGACTCGCCTACGGGTCGATGCTGGAAGAGGGCGAGACATTCACGACGCTTGAATTGAAGATCAATTTCCTGCGGCCTGTGAGAAGTGCTCGCTTGATCGCCGACGGCGTCGTCGTCCAGAAGGGCAAAACCGTGGGGCTCGCCGAATGCTCGGTGACCGACGAGCGCGGACGCCTGATAGCGAAGGCGACGAGCACGTGCCTCACCCTGCGCGGTGAACAGGCGCGCGGACGATAGGCGGCGCTCGATCTATTTCGACGCGCCGCAGCGAGTCCCCGTACCGGCCGAGAAGCGCTGGTACGGATAATCCTCGGCGAACGCCTTGCCGTTGTTCTCGCCTTCGATTCTGGCGGTCAATCGTCCGTCCGCTTCGCGCCGGTAGATCACCTTCTTCAGGCGATCGGCGTGTCCCGGGTTGACGAAGATCAGCTCTGTCGGAGATTCCGAGTCGAGCTTGAAGTCGACCGGCGGGCGCCCGGCGGGCTGCGCCACGTAGAAGATGCCGTCGGCACGCGCTTCGATCCGCATGAATTCGAAGCTCGTTGTCCGGCCGCCGGCGACGGTGCGGCTCATGCCGACGAGCATGTTGCTCGACGGAGCGGTCCACTGTTCCTCCACGCACTGCCCTGCCGACGCGATTTGCCATTCTCCCGCCAGCCACGAAATATCGTGGAGGGTCACCGCCAGCGCGATCTCGAGAATCATGCGTCCTCCTGCGGGAAAGCGTACCAAGGTCAGCCGTTGACGCCATGGTAGGAATGCGGCGCGATCTTGTATAGTGTCGGCCTTCCTACCGACGCGACTCGATCCGGAACCCGTCGTCCCGAAGTGGGGGACATATGCGCTGGCTGCTCACGACAGTCTGCTTGCTGGTGTCGGTGACGCCGGCTCTGGCCCAGGACCGCCTTCCCGCCGCGCCGATCGACGTACCGCCGGCCATCGTCCCCGACCACGGACCCTGGAGTTTCGATCTGATCGACTTCCGCGAAGAGGAGCGGCTGGCGCGCGCGCAGAACGCGCCGAAGGTCGACGTCAACCCGCATACGTTCTTCATCATCAAGCAGCATCTCGGCGTCGCGGGAGGATACGACAACGGCATCGCGCACGGAAGCGTCGGGTATTACGTCACCGTCGCCGAGTGGGGCCGGTGGAACTTCGGCATCCCGGCGGTCGAAATCGGGATGGGCCGATACCCGGCCTTCGACCGTCTGTCACAGCAGGCGATCATGAAAGATCAGTTGACGTTCATGCTGAGCATCACGTCGGCGCACTACCGCGTCGGGTACGTGAAGGCATGGGGCGTG
>Ga0105242_10004176_pt1 | contig 11253 bp, 9 predicted proteins | sample KBSM24metaG_FD_81521 | JGI IMG/M metagenome (GOLD analysis project Ga0105242, IMG submission 81521) | Miscanthus rhizosphere microbial communities from Kellogg Biological Station, Michigan, USA - KBS M2-4 metaG | ecosystem: Host-associated > Plants > Roots > Rhizosphere > Soil | place: Michigan...
ATCCCGACTGGGGCGGCACATGGCTCCTCCCGCGCCTGGCCGGCCGCTCACGGGCGATGGAGATTCTGATGACGGGCCGCATGGTCGGCGCCGCCGAGGCATGCGCGATCGGAATGGTGGACCGATTCGTTCCGGCCGCGGATCTCGATGCGGAAACGCAGACGCTCGCGCGATCCATCGCCGGCGGCCCGCCCCTGGCCATCGCCGCGATCAAACGCGCGCTGAACGCGACGGAACGCAACGACCTCCGCGCGCAACTCGAGCTCGAGAGCGAGCATCAAGTGCGGTGCTTCCAGTCGACCGAGTCGGCCGAACGGATCGCGGCGTTCTTGGAAAAGCGCTAACGCGAAGCGTCTGGAGTGCGGCGACGCCAGTCGCCGCTCTGGTATGGGCGGAATGAGAGCGGCGACTGGCGTCGCCGCACTCCAGACGGCTACGCCGTACGGCGCACGACGACCAGGGTCTGGTCGTCCTTTTGGGGGGCCTCGCCGACGAAGGAGTCGACGGCGCCGGCGATCTGGTCGCGGATCAGCGACGAGCTGCCGTGGATGTGCTCCTGCAGCAGCGCCTCGAGGCGCGCGTTCTCGAATTCCTCCCCCGCCACATCCTCGGCCTCGGTGATTCCGTCGCTGTAGAGCACCGCCGTCGAGTTGGCGGGGAACTCGCGGGTCTGGGCGAGGTAGCGCGTCTGCGGGAGGATTCCGATCGGCAGGCCGTGCGACTTCATCGTGTCGATGTGGCCGTTCGTGATCATGTACGCGGGATTGTGTCCCGCGTTCACGAACTGAATCGTCTCCGCCTCCGGATCGATCGACACCATGATCATCGTGACGAACTTATTCTCCGCCGACCAGCGATGAATGTGGCGGTTGAGCTCCGTCGCGATCTCGCCGATCTCACGTCCCTCCGCGAAGAGAAGCTGGATGACGGCGTGGAGCGCCGACACGAGCAGCGCCGCGGGCATCGACTTGCCGGCGACGTCGGCGACGAGCGCGGTGAGCACGCCGTCGCGCACGAAGAAGGCGTGATAGTCGCCGCCGACCTGGCGCGCGGGACGGGAGAGCGCGGCGATCTCGATGTCTTCCATCGTCGGAATCGACTTCGGGAGAATGTCGCGTTGGATGGTCGCGGCCAGCTCGAGCTCGCGCTCCATGGCCTGCTTCTCGAGCGCCTCGCGGTGCAGGCGCGCGTTCTCCAGCGCGATCGCGACCTGATTGGCGAACAGCGCGAGCAGGCGCAGCTCGTTGGCCTCGAACGCGCCGATGCCCCCCTCGCGCGTCTCGCGGTCCGCCGCGGCGAGCACGCCGATGAACGCTTCGTTGCTCCCCTTGATCGGCACGGCCACGAAGGTCTGGCAGCTCGGGAAGAGACACTCGCCGCCGCCTTCGAACGTCAGCGGCTTTCCCTCGCGCATCAGTTGTTCGCTCAGCTCGCGCTCGAGAAAATCGGCGCGCACTTCGCCGAACGAGCGATAGAGCGTATAGCCGCCGCTCGCGTCGCGGAGAAAGAGCGCGGCGCGGCGCGCGTTCGTGAGCGAGATCATGCGGAAGAGGATCTCGTCCGCCAGGTCGTCGACGTTCAGCGTCGAGGCGATGGAGAGCCCGATGTCATAGAGCGACTCGAGCTCCCAGAGCCGGTACTTGAGCTGAAAGTCTCCCTCGCGCGTTTCCTGCAGCAGGCGCTGATTGGTGATCAGCGTCGAGAGGAACGCCGCGCCGGCGCGGACGAACGCCACGTCGTCGTCATCGGCCCCGTCGCCCTCGGGCATCGCCAGCGCGAGCACGCCGACCGCCTCGCGGTGCGACTGCAGCGGCACCACGACGCTCGGCCACGGCTGGAGCGCGCTCTCGGCGTCGCCTTCGAGGATCTCCGGCGCGACGCACTGCTGCGACTTCGCCGCGAGCCGCAGTTCCGATCCGCGCGCGTCGCACAAGTAGAGCGCACCCGCGTCGAATCGCGTGTGGCGCGTGAAGGCGTCGAGGATGAGCGAGCCCTGGTTCGCGAGCGGCGAGCGCTCGAGCTGCTGCAATTCGTGGATGAAATTCGCGAACGGGTGCACGTGGGAAGGGTATCAGTTGCCGGGTTGCCGGGTTACTGGGTTACTGGGTTACTGGGTTACTGGGTTACTGGGTTACTGGGTTACTGGGTGATCGCAAGCCCAGCAACCCAGCAACTCAGCAACCCAGCAACGACTTCTTACAGGCCCAGCTCTTTGATGGCCGTTTCTTCGTCGGCGAAGATCGCGGCGTAGTTGGCGAGTCCCATGATCTGGAAGGTCTTGTGGATGACCGGGGTCAGGCAGCAGAAGGCGATGCGTCCGCCCTTGTCGATCATCTTCTCGATGATCTCGATGAGGATGCTGATGCCGATGGAGTTGACGATCTTGGTCTCGCGCAGGTTGAGCAGCAGCGTCCGGACGCCGTCATCCATCAGCTCGTACGCGCGGTTGGCGATCTCCTCGCCGCCGACATTATTGATGTAGCCCTTGGTGTACATGATCGCGCCATTCGTGCCCCGGCGATCGACGGCGACCCTCAGTTCTTCAGTCATGATCCTTCCCGTATTTCACCATGTGGATCGTCGTGCCGTCCGCACTGGTCGTGATCGAGACTTCGTCCATGTGGGCCTCGATGATCTGCAAACCCCACCCGCGCTTGTGGACGGTGCCGAGTTTCTGCCGGCGAGAGCGCGCTTCGGTCACATCGAAACCCTTGCCGTGATCGGTGATCCAAATGTCGATGCGCGAGTTGTCCTCGCCCAGTGAAGTGCCGGTGATTCTTACATAGATCCGACGGTCATTGCTACCGGAGTGCTCGCGCGCATTGATGCACGCTTCGATCATGGCGTGGGCCATCTCATCGATGCGTTCCGACGGCATCCCCAGCTCCCGGGCGAGATTGGCGGCCGCACGCGCGGCAGCGATCTCGATGTCGGGCACCATCGGGAGCGTCAGCTCCATCTGCCGCTCTGCGGTAGCAGTCATGTAGTGATTGTCCTCGACGTGCGCGTTCTCAAAAAGCGAGAAAAAGGGCGGCGGCGGTCTTGATCCACTCCGGGATCCCGCCGAGGCTGTCGAGCGCCAGAAGGGCGAAGGTATTGACCGCCAATACGCCGGGCAACACGTATGTAGCGGAAAGCGCGGATTCGAACTTGGTGGTGCGGGTCTGCGCGAAGTTGGTCATGGTCTGCCCCCTTTGTTGTCGGGGCTCCACTTGAGCAACGCGACTGCCACCCGTACCGGATCAGCGCAAACCCTCCTAAGTTTCTGTCGGGACGTAGTTTACACGAGATGTGTCAGAAGTGAGCCCGAATGCCACGGTGTGGCGAAACGCCACAATTTGATCTGATGACGACTCCACCCAATCACAAATGCCTGCAAACATGTGATTTGCTAGTGAATGTCCCAAAAGTCAGCAGATGGTGATAAATGGGACAGCTCGTCACGCTTGCGATAGAGCGTCTTGCGGTCTACGCCGAGGATTTTCGCGGCTTTCGAGATATTTCCCTTCGTGAAGGCCAGGACCCGGACGATATAACGCGCTTCCAGCTCATCGAGCGTCGGCAGATCGCCGGACAGCTCGCGCTCGCCCGGACCGGTCGCGGTCTCGGGCAAGAGCAGGTCTCCGGGATCGATGACCGGGTCGGTCGTGAGCGCCAGCGCGCCTTCGATGAGGTTCTCCAGCTCGCGCACATTGCCGGGGAAGGGGTACCGCATCACTTTCTGGAGTGCCTCCTGGGTGATGCGGACGTCTCGCAGGCCTTCCCGCTTCCCGTATTTGTCGAGGAAAAAGCGGACGAGCTTCGGGATGTCGTCTTTGCGCTCGCGCAGCGGCGGGAGCGTGATCTCGACCACCTTCAATCGATAGTAGAGATCCTGGCGGAACTCGCCCCGCTCGTTCATCTCCTCGAGATTGCGGTGGGTCGCGGAGAGGATGCGCACGTCGACGGGGATGCGCCGCCGCCCGCCGAGCTTCTCGACCTCGCGCTCCTGCAGAACGCGCAACAGCTTCGCCTGCAACGCCACCGGGATGTCGCCGACTTCGTCGAGGAAGATCGTGCCGCCTTTGGCCAGCTCGAATTTTCCCGGCCGCGCTTCGACGCCCGTCGCCACGCCGCGCTCGATGCCGAAGAGCTCCGATTCGAGCAGCGTCTCCGGAAGCGCGGCGCAGTTGATGGCCACGAACGGTCCGTCTCTCCGCGGCGAGTTGCCGTGAATCAGACGCGCCACCATCTCCTTGCCGGTTCCCGACTCGCCGCGAATGAGCACGCTGGCCTGGGAGTCGGCCACGCGCGCGACGAGATCGATCACCCGCTGCATCTTCGGCGATTCGCCGACCATGAGCCGGTCCGAGGCCTCGCGGAGCATGCGGTGCTTGAGGGCGCGGTTCTCGTCTTCGAGCGTTTCGCGCACGAGGTCGAGGCGGTGGAAGCGGCGCGTGTTCTCGACCGCGGCACCGCCGATGGCGCCGATGGACTCGAGAAAGCGGAGGTCCTCCTCGAGGAACGCGCCGCCTCCCGTGGAGCCGCGCACTTCTTTGCCGCCGACGCCGATCACGCCGATGATCGAGTCGCCGGAGATCATCGGCGCGATGAGCAGATCGCTGCCGGCGCCGCCGAGGAATCGGGAGACCGTGACCATCATCGGCTCGCGCGAGGCCATCACCTGCTTGATCGGCGGCTCGGCCAGCACGGCCGCCGGCTCGACGCCGTCGACGCCGAACGTGAAGAGCGTCTGCATGTGCAGCTTGTCGTCGACGGCGAAGACGAATCCGATCGTCGCGTCGAGGACGGCGACGGCGCGGTGCATCAGCTCCTCGAGGAGGTCGTCTTCCGGACGCAGCGTGTTCAGGGCACGCCCGACGTCGTAGAGCGCCTCGAGCTGGAGGAGCTTGCGGCGAAGCTCGAATTGAGTTTGTTGCGCCATGATCCTGATTTAGTGGAGCGGCGGGCTCTCAGCCCGCCGGCTCGGCATTCGGCGGGCTGAGAGCCCGCCGCTCCACTGAGGCAACCAAGCAACCCTCATTTCCCCAACGCTCTCCTGCACTCCCCCAGCAAAAAATCCCCGTTCCACGCGTCAAAGAACGCTTGATCCATCGAGTAGATTCTGATGAGCAGCGCGCTGGCCTCGTCGAAGCGGCCCGTTTTCATGAGCGTGCGCGCCAGAAAGTAGGTCGCCCGAATCGTCTGCGCGTCGCGCTCGCCGCGCTCCGCCAGCGCACGGAATCCCGCCTCCGCCTCGGCGAAGCTGCGCTTCTGATACGCGCAAAGCGCGCGCTCGTAGTCGCCGCCCGAACGGCAGGTCGTCGGCGGAGCGGCCTGTGCGGTCGCCGCCAGCAGTGCGAGAATGAGCGCGTATCGCATGGTCTACCTTCCATTATGCGCCTCGGCATTCTAGGCGGCGGTCGTGCCGCATGGGCCTTCGGTTCCGCGTGGAAGCGGATCGGCTGGCCGCTTTCGGGCGTCTGGCTGCGCGATGCCTCGCACAGTCACATCGCCGAACTGCTCCAGACCGCGCGGATGGAGATGGCCGATCTCGCGCGCGATTCGGAGCTGCTGCTCGTCGCCGTCAGTGACCGCGCGATCGCGGACGTGTCGGCGACGGTGCCGGAGACGGATGCGCTCATCTTTCACGCGAGCGGCGCGCTGCTGAGCGTGCGCGGCGGCTTTTCGCTGCATCCACTGAAAGCGCTTCCTCCCGTCGGCGACGCCGTCGATCTCGAGGGAACGCTGCTCGTGTTCGAAGGAGAGCACCGCCGCACCGCGAAGCTCATCGCCGCGGCGATCGGCGCGCGATTCGCCGAGGTTTCGCCCGAGACGAAGCCGCTGTATCACGCGGCGGCGGTGTTCGGATCGAACTATGTGGCGGCGATGCTCGACGTCTCGGAGCGGCTGATGAAGGTGGCCGGCGTCGACTCGGCGCGCGAAGATCTCATCGCGCTGGCGCTCTCCGCGATGGAAAACTGGCGCCGCCATCAGGACGAGCGGCGCTTCACCGGACCGGCCGCGCGCGGCGACGCCGGGGTCATCGCCGGACACCTCGCCGCGTTGCGCGACGAGCCGCAACTCGCGGAAATCTACGAACTTCTCGCGGCCCAGATCGCCCGATCGCTTCTTGCTAGCCGCGAATAGCGGGTGCTACGATCACAGGCCCGGAGACAGCATGGTCTTCTTCAACTACGCGACGATGCAGATGGCCGCGAAGATCGTGTACTACGGTCCGGGCCTCTGTGGGAAGACCACGAACCTCCACCACATCTATACGAAGACCTCGCCGCAGAGCCGCGGCGAAATGGTCAGCCTCGAGACCGAGACCGACCGCACGCTGTTCTTCGATCTCCTCCCCATCGACGTCGGCGTGATCGGCGGATTCAAGACGCGCCTCCAGCTCTACACCGTTCCCGGCCAGGTCTTCTACAACACCACCCGCAAGCTCGTGCTCAAAGGCGTCGACGGGATCGTCTTCGTGGCCGACTCGCAGAAAGCGATGCTCGACGCGAACGTGGAGAGCTTCGGGAACCTGCGCGAGAACCTCGCCGAGATCGGTTTGAATCTCGACGACATCCCGCTCGTCCTCCAGTTCAACAAACGCGATCTGCCGAACGTCGCCACGGTCGAGGAGATGTCGGCCGCGATCGATCCCGACCGCCGCCACGAGCACGTGGAATCGGTGGCGTCCGGCGGCGTCGGGGTGTTCGAGACGCTGAAGGTGATCTCGAAGCTGACGTTGCGCACGCTGCGCCGGCGCATGACCGGTGACGAGCCGGCGCGCGCGCCCGCCGCCCGCGTGGCGCAGTTCCGCGTGCAGGACAACGCGGCGCCGCCGAGTCCCGCGCGCACGCTCGCCGCAACCACGCCGATCCCCGCCGTGAAATCGGCTCCCGTCATCGAGCCGCCGCCGTTCGCCGAGGCCGAAGAAGTCGAAGAGCTTGCGGCGTCGGCGGAAATCCTCCCCGAGGTCGATCGCAACATCATCGCCGGCGCGCCGGTTGCCGAACCGAAGCCGGAACTCGCACCGCCGCCGCCCGCTCCCGCCCCACCCGCCCCCGAGCCGGAAATCGATTTCAACGAGCTCGCAAAGCCGCCGAAAGTCGAGCCCCCGGTGAAGACGGTGAAGGTGCGCTCGTCGGTCGACGTGATGTCGGAGCTCGAGGCCTTGCGCAAGCGCGCCACCGCGAGCACGCCCAAAACCACCAAGCGCGACGCGCTCGCCGATCTCGCCGCGCTCCGCCCGAAACGGAACATCCAGCGCACGCTCAATCTGCAGATCCCCTCCGACGTCCTGCCTCGCACGAAATCCGTTCGGGTTACACTATCGTTCGAAGACACTGATGCGGCCGTCATCCAGTCGCAGGACCAGAAGGTCGAACTGGGTGATACGTCCGATGTCCAGAGCGTTTCGGTCAATCTGAAAATCGACATGGCGTGATCGGGAGCGAGGGGAGGGGCAAGCGATGCGGAACACATTGTTTCTGACAGTGGTCGCGCTGTATTCGGTCGCCTGTGCGACGACCGCCCCCACGCCTCAGCCCACCGGAACCGCCGACGGGCTGAGAGCCCGTCGCTCCACCACTCTCGACGCCGAACAGTTCCGCAAAGACCTCGACGAGGCCTACACCCGGATCCTCGCCCGCAGCGACAAGCCCGCGCCCGACGCGCCGGTCGTCGACGTCGAAGCGGCGGCCTCGATTCCGATCCCGCAGCACCGCACGATCGACTCCGCGCTCCGTCTCTTCACCGTCGACATGAAGGACAGCATCCAGACTTCGCTCCTTCGCTCGGCGCGCTACCGCGGGCTCATCGACAAGGCGCTCGCCGATCAGCAACTGCCGAAGGGACTGGCGTATCTCCCGGTGATCGAGAGCGCGTACATGACCACGCTCACCTCGCGGGCCGGCGCGCACGGCATCTGGCAGTTCATGCCCGAGACCGCGCGCGAATACGGACTGCGCGTCGACTGGTGGGTCGACGAGCGCGCCGATCCCGATCGCTCCACGCGCGCGGCCGCGGCTTATCTGAAGGATCTCTATCGCATGTTCGACGACTGGGCGCTCGCGCTCGCGGCGTACAACTGCGGCCCGAATCGCGTGCGCCGCTCGCTCGACGACTACGGCGCGACGACGTTCTGGGAGTTGCTCGACGCCTCGGCGCTGCCGAAGGAGACGCGCGGCTACGTCCCGACGTTCTACGCAACCCTGCTGATCGCCAGCGATCCCGAAACGTACGGCTTCGTCCTCGGCAAGAAGGTCGATCGCGACAACGAGAAGAGGGTCGACGTGCGGGGCCCGGTGTCGCTCGACTACATCGCCGAAGTCACAGGCGTCGATCAGGACGTCCTGCGGGAGATGAATCCGGCACTGCGGCGCGGCGTCGTGCCGCCGGGACGCGCGGCGTTGCGCGTTCCCGCGAATGTCGCGGAAACGCTCGCCGCCCGCGCCGACACGCTGCGCCAGGATGACGCGTACATGAAGGTCTGTACGTTCACGCTGCGGGAGGGCGACTCGATCAAACGCCTCGCCCGGGCGGTCGGCGCGAAGCCCGAGACGCTGCTGGCGATGAACGACCTCGATTCCGCGAATGACGTGCGCCGCGGCGACACGATCTACCTCCCCGTCCGCGCCCGCGAGCTCGGCGCGCTCCTCGCGAACAGCAACAACCGCGCGTTCTACTACGCCGTGAAAAAAGGCGACACGCTCTATTCGATCGCCAAACGCCACGGCCTCTCCGTCGCCGAACTGCGCGAGCTGAACGACCTGTCGAAGAAGGCGTCGCTGCACGTGGGACAGAAACTGCGCGTCACCGCGCCGCGCACGATGACCGCGGGCGGGATGTAGTGGTTGGTTGCTGGGTTGCTGGGTTCCTGAGTTGCTGGGTTCCTGAGTTGCTAGCAACCTAGCAACCTAGCAACCTAGCAACCTAGCAACCCAGCAACCCATATGCTAGTTTCGCGCTCCCATGGCCGAGAGCAGCGACTACAAGAAGACCCTCAACCTTCCCCAGACCACGTTCGCGATGAAGGCGAACCTGCCGCTGAACGAGCCGAAACGGCTCGAGCAGTGGCGGGGCATGAACCTCTATCAGCTCATTCGTGAAAAGTCCGCCGGCCGCCCGAAATTCGTGTTGCACGACGGGCCGCCGTACGCGAACGGCAGGATTCACATCGGCCACGCGCTCAACAAGACCCTCAAAGACATCGTCGTGAAATCGAAGACGATGCTCGGCTACGACTCCCCGTATGTGCCGGGCTGGGACTGTCACGGCCTTCCGATCGAGCACGCCGTCGACAAGGAGCTCGGCTCGAAGAAGAAGGAAATGTCGCCGGCGGAGTTCCGCCGCACGTGCCGCCAGTTCGCGGCGAAGTACCTCGACATCCAGCGCGCCGACTTCATCCGCCTCGGCATCTTCGGCGACTGGGACCATCCCTATTCGACGATGACGTTCGACTACGAAGCCGACATCGCCGGCGCGCTCGGACGCTTTTTTCAGACCGGGATGGTCTACAAGGGCCTCAAGCCGGTGCACTGGTGCACGGTCGATCAGTCCGCGCTGGCCGAGGCGGAGGTCGAGTATCGGGAGCACACGTCGCCGTCCGTGTATGTGCGATTCCGGATGCTCGACGAAGCGGTGAAAGAGCTCGACCTCGGAATCGAGAAGCCGCTCTACGCCGTCATCTGGACCACGACCCCGTGGACGCTGCCCGCCAATCTCGCGATCGCCGTGAAGCCGGATTACGAATACGCGGTTGTCGAGCACGACGGAGAGAACTACATCATCGCGAACGATCTCGTCCCGCGCGTGACGGAGTCGTTCGGCTGGAACGACTACAACGTCACGAAGCTCTACCAGGGCACGATGCTCGAAGGGTTGCGCTATCGCCATCCGTTCATTGATCGCGAAGGCGTCTTCGTCCTCGGCGACTACGTCACGCTCGACGCCGGCACGGGACTCGTGCACACCGCGCCTGGACACGGCGCCGACGACTTCAACACCGGCCGCCGCTACGGCCTCGACATCTACACGCCGGTCAATCATCGCGGCCAGTTCACGGACGATGTGCCGTTCTGGGCGGGCATGCACGTCTTCAAGGCGAATCCGAGCATCGTCGAGCATTTGCGCGAGAGCGGCGCCTTGATCAAAGGCGAGACGCTCACGCACCAGTACCCGCACTGCTGGCGCTGCAAGAACCCGATCATCTTCCGCGCCACCGAGCAGTGGTTCATCTCGATGGACGACAACCACCGTGTCATTCTGAGCCGCGAAGACGGCGAAGGATCTTCCCCCGAAGATCGCGCGAAGATCCTTCGCTCCGCTCAGGATGACACATCGTTCGCCACCCTCCGTACGCGCGCGCTGCAGGAAATCGACAAGGTGAAATGGATCCCGGCGTGGGGGCACGACCGGATGTACGGGATGGTCGAAAATCGTCCGGACTGGTGCATCTCCCGCCAGCGTCTGTGGGGAGTGCCGATCACCGTTCTCTATTGCGAGCAATGCAACGAAGTCGTCGCCTCGCCGGAGTTCTTCGCGAACGTGACGAAGCATTTCCGCGTCGAAGGCGCGGACGCCTGGTACGAGCGGCCGCCCGGCGATTTCTACGACGGCGCGTGCAAGTGCGGCAGCACGTCCTTCCGCAAGGAGATGGACATCCTCGACGTCTGGTTCGACTCCGGCTGCTCGCACATCGCCGTACTGAAGCCGCATCCCGATCTCGTCTGGCCGGCCCAGGTGTATCTCGAAGGACACGACCAGCATCGCGGATGGTTCCAGTCCTCGCTGCTCGTCGGCACGGCCATCGAGGGCGGCGCGCCGTTCGAGCGCGTGGTCACGTGCGGATTCGTACTGAACGAGGGCGGCGAGAAGATGTCGAAGTCGAAAGGCGATGCCCTCTCGCCGCAGGACGTGATCAAACAGAGCGGCGCCGACATCCTCCGCCTCTGGGTCGCGGTGAGCGACTACACCGACGACATGATGTTCGGCCCGCAGATCATGTCGCGCACGAGCGAGGGATATCGCAAGATCCGCAACACCGCGCGTTATCTCCTCGCGAATCTCAGCGACTTCGATCCGGCCAAAGATGCGGTCCCGCTCGACGAGCTCCAGCCGGTCGATCGATGGATCCTCGATCGCGCCAGCCGCACCGTCGAGCGCTGCCGCCAGGCCTACGACGAGTTCGAGTTCCACATCGTCTACCACCGCGTCCTCGAGCTGTGCACCGTCGATCTCTCGGCGATCTACCTCGATGCGTCGAAGGACACG
>Ga0105242_10004177_pt1 | contig 11252 bp, 7 predicted proteins | sample KBSM24metaG_FD_81521 | JGI IMG/M metagenome (GOLD analysis project Ga0105242, IMG submission 81521) | Miscanthus rhizosphere microbial communities from Kellogg Biological Station, Michigan, USA - KBS M2-4 metaG | ecosystem: Host-associated > Plants > Roots > Rhizosphere > Soil | place: Michigan...
CGTCACTGGACAGTGTAAAAGCTAAACTTTCAGCTCCTGATATTTCTGCCCACTTTAAAAAGAGGGGTAAATGGGGCAGTGTTCAAGTGGCTGGTATCCTTCGCCCATTGAAATGGGAAGATACCCGTGTTAATAACTTCGGTACTGATCTCAGTGGAAGTGCTACAGGTTGGGGAGCTCATTTAAGTGCGGTGATCAATTTAGGAACGAGCACGGTATTCAGAGGAAGCGCTGTGTATGGCGAAGGAATCGAAAATTATATGCAGGATGCGCCTAACGATATTGGCACTGTTGTTAATGGTAATCGGATTGACGGTGAAGCATTACCGGTTACAGGGTTATTTGGGTGGATTGATCATAACTGGAATCCTACCTGGTGGACATCTATTGGTTACTCAACTGTTTCCATCGATAACACAGCAACTGCGGCACACACCACTTCTTATAAACACGGGAATTATGCCATGCTCACTATTGGTACCACTCCGGTTAAAAATACTATGGCTGCCGTTGAATTCCAGTGGGGCCAGCGGGAAGGAGAAGATGGTTTTAAAGCAGATTGTAAGAAGATCCAGCTGTCTTTCAAATATAATTTCTCAACTACATTCTTTAAACCAAAAGGCGGGCAAAACTAAAATGATCATTGTGTAACAATTTTTTTAAAAGATCATAAAACCAAAAAATTAAGTATATGAAAACAAATATTCCCAAAGCGGTGTTATGCACAATGTTTCTAGTCGCACTGCTTACTTTTTTTACAACCTCCGCATTAAAAGCACAAACCAAAGAGCAAATAGAAAAAGCATTAAATGATGCATACAATAAATTCAAAGATCTGAAAGAAGGAAAAAATGCAGATTATATAAAAGAGTTGGCTACTGTAGATCCAAACATTTATGGAATTGCGATCGTAACAACAGACGGCCAGGTATACACCAAAGGCGATCTGAAAAGCGCCGTATCAATACAGTCTATTTCCAAAGTGTTTACGATGGCAAAAGTGATAGAAGAAAATGGACCCAAGTTCGTTATGGATAAGATCGGGGTAGACGCCACTGGTATGCGATTTAATTCGATCGTTGCAGTGGAAATGCAGAAAGGAAAAGAAATTAATCCATTGGTAAACCCCGGAGCAATTGCATCTACCAGTTTGGTAAAAGGAGCTGACTCTGCTGCCAAATGGAAAAGCATTTTGCAAACTCACAGTGATTTTGCAGGCAGACAACTTTCACTTGATATGCCCGTATATAAAAGCGAAGCAGGAGATAATCTTCGCAACCAGGCCATTGCTCATCTTCTGTTGGCCTATGGCAGAATGTATTTTGATCCGGTGCAGGCTACTGATATTTATACAAAGCAATGTGCTATTAGTGTGAATGCAAAAGATCTTGCAGAAATGGCGGGCACACTTGCAAACGGTGGAGTAAATCCTGTTACCAAAAAAGTATGTGTTTCTTCTGAAACAGTAAAATACGTTTTGCCGGTAATGTCAACCGCGGGTTTATATGACGATTCAGGTCAGTGGCTCTTTGCAACGGGTGTACCTGCTAAATCCGGAGTTGGTGGCGGTATCATTGCTGTAGTTCCAGGCAAGTTTGGGATTGCAGTCATCTCTCCTCCATTAACACCTGCTGGAAATAGTGCAAAAGCAATTTATACTATTAAATACATAATTGAACAATTAGGCGTAAATCCTTACCAGATCACACCTAAAAAATAAACTACTAACATAACAACAAGCAACCGGTCGCTGTCATAAAGGGCCGGTTGTTTTCTACCTAAATTATGTTGATCAATCCTTTTCAAAGACATGTTCAGAAATCCCGTTAACAAAATAATTACTTGGTTAATTTTATATTACATAGAATTAGTATTGTATAATCTTTATAACCTTAATCATTAACTAGCTTATGAAAAAACAAAGAGTTCTTAATTGTCGTACCATTATAATCATTGCCCTGGTTTTATCTCTAAGTATGATGACTCATGCACAGGAAAAAACAACCAACCCTGATGATGATACAACTAAATATGTTCCTTATAGGATGATGCAAGGCCATAGAGTGGCCAAGTCGAAGTATGGTGAACTTAATATCCGGCCGTATACCTATTTCCGTTATCTCAACCAGGGGGGCATTGATCCAAGCTATGTTGATGGTTTCGGAAAGACAAAAGAAGTGGACAAGCGCCATGATATTCAGTTACAAAAAGTAAGTATTTACTTTACCGGCTGGGCTTTTGATCCGAAGTTTACTTACTTTTTATATGTATGGACCAGCAATGCCTCCCAGGGACAGGGAGCACAGGTAGTTGTTGCCGGTAATCTTTCGTACAATTTTAGTAAGCATTTCAAACTTACAGGTGGCATCATGTCGCTACCCGGAGTAAGAAGTACGGAAGGAAATTTTCCTTTCTGGTTATCAGTTGATAACCGAATGATAGCTGATGAATATATGCGCCCTTCCTATACCAGTGGCATACAAGCCAAAGGTGAAATTGTAAAAAAACTTAGTTACCAGATCATGCTTGGGAACAACATGAGCACATTAGGAGTTGATGCCGGGCAGATCGATAACAAGCTCAGTACCGTAGCAGGGGCGCTGGTTTATGTACCTACCACGGGTGAGTATGGTATGTTCAATGGTGCTTATGGCGATTACGATATGCACGAGAAGATAGCTACAAGAGTGGGAGTCCATTTCACAAGAAGTGATGAAACACGGCAAGGTCAGCCCACAACTGATGCCTTCGAAAATGTATCGTTGCGTGTTTCTGACGGCAGCTCTATCTTCCTGCCTAACTTATTTAACCCCGGAACACAGATTGATGAAGCAAGGGACCAAATGTTTAGTGTCGATGCTGGTGCAAAGACTAAGGGTTTTGCACTTGAAGGCGAATATTATTGGAGAAGGATCGATAATTTCAAATTAATAGGTTCTCCTATGGCTTTGGATAAACTTAATGATGAGGGATTTCAGCTACTAGGTTCCGCAATGGTTATTCCAAAAAAACTTCAGCTTTACACAACGTATTCAAAGATCTTTGGACAGTATGGTGATCCATCCGAAGTGAGAGTAGGTTTCAATTTCTTTCCGTTTAAAAAAACTATTTCTACCCGCTTGAACGGCCAGGTTACATTCATGAATGGATGCCCTGTTGGTGGTTTGGCCTATCCCTATACGGTGGGTGCAAATGGAACGATTTTTAATCTTGACCTGGAGCTTAATTTTTAATTGTTGACGATCATTTCATTTTTTGTAATGAAAGAAAAAAAATCTGTTCAAAAAAATTAATACCATGAAACAGACTTGCTTTAAAAGAAACAATGCTTCTACTTCAATAATAGCATTTGCTGCTAAAGCATTAATTGCTCCTGTGTTTTTTTTGTTACTGTTTTCAAAGAATGGTTTTTCACAGGCAAGTAAAGATTCATTTGTACTTAATGACTCGCATTTTCATTTGACAAACTATGTACAGGAAGGAACAGACATTCACAAGTTCCTTGAAATAATGGGAAATAAAGTTGGACGTGTTGCTTTGTTTGGCATTCCACTCCAACAAATGTGGAATTATAACAACAGCGGAAATTTTGCTCCTACTTATTACCTGGCAAGTGACGATCCGCTTTATTATTATTCTTTCACGGATGCCTATATAGCGATGGCTTATAAGTCGCTTACAAAAGAACAGCAGGCAAGATTTGATCCAATGATCACCGGGTTCAATCCAGCAGATATGTATGCCACCGATCATATTAAAAGAGTATTGACAACATTTCCCGGCGTATTTACAGGCATTGGTGAATTTTCAATTCATAAAGAATTTGTTTCTTCTAAAGTTGCAGGCCCTGTTGCTACATTAAATAATCCGGCGCTTGATCGCATACTTGATTTTTGCGCTGAATCAGGATTGTTGGTTATCCTGCATAACGATATCAATATGCCATTTCCAAAAACAGGACAAGAGAACTGGGATATAGAACAGATCAAAGCCCTGTTTGCAAGACATCGTAATACACCAATTATATGGGCGCATTGCGGTGTAGGAAGAATTGTTCGTCCTATAAAAGATCAAATGGCTATGCTCGATAAAGCACTCGCCAATCCACAATCGGGTAATATCTATATTGATATTTCTTGGACAGAAGTAGCCAAGTATGTAACTGAAACACCAGAAGCAACGGCAAATACAGCAGCCGTTATTAATAAATATCCTGATCGTTTTTTAATGGGTACTGATGAAGTGGCGCCATCTGACCAGGCATCTTACCTGAAGATATTGGATATGTATAAACCATTATTTGAAAAACTTACCCCTGAAGCAAAACAAAAATTATTGAAAGGTAATTATGAGCGGTTGTTTGATGCTGCAAGAGTAAAAGTAAGGGCCTGGGAAAAAGCTCATGTAAATGATCCAAAAAAGATCCCACCGGCAACCCCATCTTCAGGTATTGAGAAAAATTAAAAAGATCTTATCAGAATTAACAACGACGGATATGTAACACTTATTAAGGAACAGGTGTAAAAGATCTTTAATGCAATAAACCTTATCTATGAAAAGATCTGCATTGAAAAGAGTGTTTACCGCAAAGTTGATAGCGGTAAAATTTATTTGCATGGTTTTATTTCTTAGTGAAACCAAAGCACAACAATTCAATTCTGATAGTTGGCTGTCAAAAGCACATGGTACCATCACCCTGATCCCGACATATGGACAAAGAAATTCGATGCTGATGAACACCTATTCTCTTTTTCCTAAATGGGAATTCACCATGGCTGCTTATTTATACAACGATGATGGTGATGCGACAACTGATGATGGATATTCCACATCATTCTATGTCAAGTATATGTTTTATGAAAATAAAGCAAAGACTGGCGGCGCAGCCGTTAAAGCAGGTACCGGCATGTTTCCGGGCACGCTTGATGGCGAAGACAGGAGCAAAGACGCATTTCAAACATATTGGATGAATGCGCCGGTAACTCTTCCATTTTTGAAAAATACGTTGCAATGGGACCTTATGCCGGGAGCAAGTATGACCAGGCATTATGGAGTAGAAGAGAAAACCGCTTTTTCTTTTACTTATTCAACTCGTGTGGCATGGTATCCCTGGAATGAAAAAGGATCAATTGTGGCAGAAATTTTTGGTTCTATGGGAGAATCTAAATCCGTTCCCGAATACAAATTTGGCTGGCGATGGGAACCCAGTCGTTATGCTGTTTTTGCACTGACTTATGGAAATGAAATTAACGGTAATAATGGAGCAGGGTTTGAATTCGGGGTTATGCTTTTTACGCCACCATTTGCATGTCTTGGCGGATGTAATAAAGAAAAAAAAACTAAGAAGAAAAAATCACAATCACCTTTGTAATTCATTTGAAAAAAATAAAAAAACAAGTGTCAAACACCAGCATTAAACAAACACAATTATTAATAAAAAGATTTTGGAGCAATTCAAGTATTTTATTTACCTTAACATTTCAGAATCCGCACTACTTATCCAATCTCCTTTCCCGCCCATGAAAACAGCGTATATAACCAAAATCAGAATATTTATTTGAATAGCTTAGGCTATTTGGCTTTGATTGTTGAAACCCTGCTGAGCCTATACAAGAAGCGAAAAGCATGGCTTTAGCTTTTTAGCTTTGATCAGCAACCTTGCCTGAACCTCTACAAGAAACGAAACATGATTTTAGCTATTTGGCTTTAATCGACAACGTTAGTATTGAGAATTTACTTGAAACGAAAATCGTTCAGATTTACGATTATAAAATATTGTTACCCACGACTACAAAATACTGTGACCCACGACTACCAATTATGAGCTCTTCGTCTATTAAAAAAATTAAAAACACTTGGTGATATTTCTCATTGATAGAAATTTTCACTAAACCATTAATCAAAAATTAAAAAATCATGAAAAAGTTAGTTTCACTTTTAGCGTTTGTTATCATCATCGCACAAGTCAATGCACAATTACCAAGAGTTATCATTTTAGCAACCGGGGGAACAATTGCAGGAGCAGGAGCATCTGCTGACAGAGCCGGTTATACAGCAGGAAAAATTCCTATTGACGATCTTATTGGTAGCATACCATCAGTAAAAAAGATCGCTAGTATTACCGGCGAACAAGTTGCTTCTGTGGGCAGCCAGGATATGACAGTGGATATCTGGAAAAAACTGGCTGTACGTATCAATGAAATTGCTAAGAATAAGGAAGCGGATGGTATTGTGATAACACATGGTACCGATACACAGGAAGAAACCGCTTACTTTTTGGACCTGGCTCTTACAACCGATATACCGATTGTACTTACTGGCTCTATGCGTCCTGCAACAGCCATCAGTGCCGATGGCCCAAAAAATCTTTATGATGCAATTACGATAGCTATTAACCCTAAGAGCAAAGGCCGCGGTGTATTGGTAAGCTTTAATGAAGGAATATTTGATGCAAGAGATGTTATGAAACTCAGTACGACAAAGACAAATGCTTTTGGATCTCCTAATACAGGTCCGGTTGGCCAGGCTTATGATGGAAGAGTAGAATTTTATTCAAGTTCTGACAGGGAGGTAAAGCCAAAAAATCCGGTTACGATCACCAAGGATACGAAATTACCAAGAGTGGATATAGTTTACATGTATGCTGATGCACCTTCAGACCAGATCGATATGCTGGTTGGCAAAAAGGTTGATGGTATTGTTATTGCAGGTGTTGGAAACGGCAATTTCAATAAAGCTTATATGGATGCAGTTAAAAGAGCAGTAGCAGCAGGCGTTATTATTTGCCGCGCAAGCCGTGCTCCTTCCGGCAGAGTTGTACTTCATGATGAGATCAATGATGACGAACTTGGCACTATCGTCTCTGATGATCTTACTCCTCAAAAAGCAAGGATATTATTGATGCTTGGCCTCACAAAGACAAAAGATAAAAAACAACTTCAGCAATTTTTCTTTAAATATTGATCAACACTGATCTGATGTACTGAATTCAATTGCGCTCAGAATATATTCTGGGCGCAATTAATCTGTAACAAGTTTATTTATTCCGACCAAAAAATTAAAATAAAATGAACAAGATAAAATTTATTATACTGCCTTTACTGATGCTTATTTGCATTCAGTTTACACAGGCACAAAAAACCCGTACAGAAAGTGATCTGCTGGGTAAAAAAGAAATTCCTTTTGATGCTTACTACGGTGTGCAAACACTCAGGGCCCTGGAAAATTTTCAGATCAGCGGAGTTAAAACAAATTTTTATCCTGACTATGTAAAAGCATATGTGATAGTAAAACTGGCTGCTGCCCGCGCCAATACGGAAGTAGGCAGAATGAAAAAAGATAGAATGGAAGCAATTGAAAAAGCATGCCAGGCAGTGATGGATGGAAAATATCAGGATCAGTTTCTTACAGACATGTACCAGGGTGGTGCAGGAACATCTGCCAATATGAATGTAAATGAAGTGCTGGCAAATATTGCCCTTGAAACGATGGGTCATAAAAAAGGAGAGTACCAGTATGTTGAACCACATGATGATCTTAACATGGGTCAGTCTACAAACGATGTGTATCCAACTGCAATTCATGTCGCATTGGTATTGCATAATGATAAAGTGATAAAAGAAGCAGGATTGTTATCGCAAGCCTTTCACAAAAAAGGCAATGAGTTCAAAGACCTGGTAAAAATGGGCCGTACTGAAGGACAGGATGCCGTACCAATGACATTGGGCCAGGAATTTCATGCATTCGGCTCTCAAATTGATGCAGCAATAGACGCTCTTCGTCAAAGTGAACATTACTTATATGAAATAAATATGGGCGCCACTGCTATAGGTACTGGGTTGACTGCAAGTCCCGGCTACGCTGAAAAATGTGTAGCACAAATTGCGAAGCTTACTGGCAAGCCTTTCGTTGAACCAAAAGATCTGATCGCGGCTACAAGCAGCATGCAAGCCTTTGTTATGTTTTCTGCAGCCTATAAAAACCTTGCTGTTACTCTTTCAAAGATCAGCAGCGATCTGATTTTCTTATGTTCAGGTCCACGTAATGGAATTTTTGAGATCAACTTACCTGCACTTCAGCCAGGTTCTTCCATCATGCCGGGAAAAGTAAATCCTGTAATGCCGGAAGTGATGAACCAGGTTTGTTATAAAGTAATGGGCAACGATGCAACAGTGGGTATAGCATCAAGAGATGGATTGTTGCAATTAAATGCGTATGAACCGGTGGTTGCTACATCTATCTTTGAGTCGCAAGCACTTTTTTATAAACTCATGCCATTGTTTCGTACACAATGCATTGATGGGATCACCGCTAATGAAAAAGTTTTAAAACATTATTTAGAAACTACTATTGGAATTGTAACGGCTCTCAATCCTGTTCTTGGGTATGAAAAAACAACAGAGCTGGCAAAAGAAGCACTTCAAAGTGGTAAGGGAATTCTTGAACTTATAAGGGAGAAAAAATTGCTGACTGAGGACCAGATCAAAAAACTAATGGACCCTGCTGCTTTAACCGGGCAAAAACAGTAATTTTAAAACCATAAACCTTATAAATAACAAACCCTTGAAATTAATTAAAGACTCATTAAAAATTAAAAGTATAAAGGGATCATATAAAACGCTGCCACTGCTATGTTTGACGGTGGCAGCGTTTCTGTTGTTACCTTATAGATCCATTTGCCAGGAAAAGGAACATGTTCCCGATGGCACGGAGGGATTGATCCTTGAGAAACGAAAACCTGACTCAGTATCAAAAAAGTTAGCGCCTAACGAATTCAACGGACCTTATTCAACTTTTAGAATAGGGGCTGGTTATATTCTTGATGCCTCTACGTATGTCCAGAATGATGTTTTCAAAAAACAAATGGATTCTGCGAACATCAATCTGGATCCATCTGTACAAACCAGAGATTTCCGGATACTGGGCAGTGGTGTGCTCACCAGGGTAAAAAGAACTATCGCATGGAAGTTCGCTTACATGTATGATGGCGATGACAAAGTCTGGATGATGCGTGAAACAGGTGTAACCGTTGGTGTGCCTGAATTGAAAGGGCACATTTTTGTCGGCCGAACAAAAGAAGGTTTCTCCACGGTAAAAGTGATGAATGGCCACTCTCCATGGGGATATGAAAGACAGATGGCAGTAGATGTCATTCCCATTTTAGCGGATGGAATTAAATATTTTGGTTATTTTCCTAAGTCAAAGCTTTTCCTGAACCTCGGATATTATAATGATCTCCTATCAAAAGGTCAGGGCTTTTCAACTTTTTCATGGCAATATGTGTCCCGAATCGGGTGGTTGCCGATCAACGATCCTGAAAAGAAACAAATACTTCATATTGCTGCCAACCTGCAATATGGAAAACCTCTTGATGGAAAGATGACGTTGAAGTCAAGACCTGAATCGAATAATACGCCTCAACTTATTAATACGGGTGCATTTGATGCCGATCATTCAACTCATATCGGGGGAGAGATATACTACAATAATAAGCGTTTTACTATCGGCTCTGAAGTTGTTACGCATCATTTTTATAGTGACAAAGGTGATCATAGATTTTCTGGTGGTAATGTTATGATCGCCTACTCCATTACAGGTAGCACACGTCCTTATAGAACAGAAGGGAATATTTTTGGATTCATGCCTGTAAAAAAATCGGCATTCAAAGGAGGATTAGGAGAAATTGAAGCGGTGGTTTTTGCTTCTACACTTAACCTAAATGATGGAAATATAAAGGGAGGCCAGATGTGGCGGGTCACTCCAATGATCAACTGGTATATGACGAAAGTAATTCGCTTTGAAATCATTTATGGTTATGGAATCCTTGAAAGGTATGGCATGAAAGGAAAAGTTCAATTCTTTGAAAGCCGTATTCAATTTACAATATAATTAGTGAGAACAACTTCACTCTCAAACGAGTTTAATAAATTTCTTTTTCAATAATTCATAAATTCATAGATCAGTTTCTAATTTCAAGCCACGTATAGCCTCTATTTAAATTGCTTCAAAATGAATGAACCAATTACGGTCGCAGATGAAAAAAAGAAAAGAAGAAAATCGATACTTTCTTTTTTAGGATCAGCAGTTGTTGCTTTAGCGTTAACTTTTTTAATTAAGGAACCTCAATTCACCGACTCCCAATTATATGTACTTTTTTTAATGTTCTTTGCGATCGGCTTATGGATAACAGAAGCGATCCCTCCGTTCGCCGTAAGTCTGTTCATAATTGCTTACCTGGTTTTTACTTTAGGCAATCCCCATCTTAATTCAGCTCCGCAAAAAATTGACAGGTATGTAAATACTTTTTCCAGCAGTATTATTTGGTTATTGCTCGGAGGTTTTTTTATGGCTACAGCCATGACAAAGACAAAATTGGATCAAAAACTTTTAAGAGCTACACTATTACTTTCAGGAACCAAACCGAGGAATATCTTAGTTGCCGTAATGTTTACAACCATGACAGCATCCATGCTGATGTCAAATACTGCAACAGCCGCCATGGTAGTTGCAGCCGTTATGCCTTTGGTAACTTCTGTAGGTAAATCAGGTTTTAGTAAAGCTTTGTTATTAGGTATATCTATAGCAGCCACTGTTGGTGGAATGGGTACCATCATCGGGACTCCTCCAAATGCAATTGCTGCAGGGATATTAGAAAATTCAGGACACAAAATTGATTTTTTGAGCTGGATGTACTATGGTGTACCGGTTGCAATAGCACTCACAGCGATCAGTTGTTTTGTTTTACTTAAAGTGTTTGTGAAAAAAGCAGCCCCGGTCTCTTTTGATTTTTTGAACAAACAAACAAATGAAACGACAAAAGAACCAACTACTCAACGCAGGATCGTTATGGTTGTGATAATTGTTACAGTATTGTTTTGGTTAACAAGTTCTGTTCATGGGATCACCGTTGCTTCAATTTCTGCAATTCCAATTGTTGTACTTACTCTTACCGGCGTACTCGACAATGCCGATATAAAAAAATTGCCATGGGATACTCTCCTTTTGGTAGCAGGTGGATTATCGCTTGGTGAGGCGCTTCAATCCACAGGAATAATGGATCATTATGCAAATCAATTAAGGACATTGGATGTTACTACCATAGCTTTCATTTTCATCCTTTCTTACGCAACTATGATCTTTTCAAACATCATGAGTAACTCAGCTACAGCTACGGTGTTAATTCCATTGGGAATGGCTATTCTTATCGGTTTTGAATCACAGGTCGCCATAGCTATTGGCCTGGCAACTTCTAC
>Ga0105242_10004178_pt1 | contig 11252 bp, 6 predicted proteins | sample KBSM24metaG_FD_81521 | JGI IMG/M metagenome (GOLD analysis project Ga0105242, IMG submission 81521) | Miscanthus rhizosphere microbial communities from Kellogg Biological Station, Michigan, USA - KBS M2-4 metaG | ecosystem: Host-associated > Plants > Roots > Rhizosphere > Soil | place: Michigan...
CTGCGCGCCGTTGCTGTGATCGAGATCGACGGGAAGTCGATCACTGACAGCGGACTGGTTCTGCGTCCATGGAGTATGACGGAGCTCGAGCGTCCGCTGCGCGACGGTGAACATGGACGATTCACCGTTATCGCCGAGGGCAACGAACGCGTCTTCGGTCCCGATGGCGGACGCGATAACGAGGTGCTCGGCATCATCAAGTCCGCCTTCCGACGAGAGCTGCCTCCTGCCTCCCCGCCGTCAATCGACGACGATTCGCTCGACGACGTCATCTCGCTCGACAGGTCGATACACCGTTCCTTCGATCCGGAGTCGCCGCAACGACGTTCGCGCTTTTCGCGCGACTGGTCGCCGCCGATGAACCTCGCCGGCGCAGCTCAGCCATCCGTCGACCGCATTCCGACACAACGGCGCCGCGTCATCGAGCAGGATATCGCGGGCGCAGCCGGAACCGGCTTGAGCGGACACTCGGATCAGGAGTTCGTACCGATTCACATGGGCCCGCTGGAAAACGAAGCAACGATCATTACGCTCCGTCTCGTCATTGGGACCGACGACGCCCTCGACGAAAGATCGCCGCGCCCGTTGCACTCGCAGCGGATGCCCGAGCGGCCGGCCGCGCGCCCGTAAGCGATGCGCGCTGCGACAACCTCCGTGCGGCGTCGCGCCCTGCCGCCGCGAAGCTCCGACCCACGCCGCGTGGCCGCGGAACGCGCTGCGATCGACGAGCTCGAGAGCTGGCGCGAAGGCGCTCTTCCCGTCGCCAACGCTCCGCTCGAAGCAGACGATCTGGTTCGGATGCTTCGTGATTGTGTCGCCGTGCTCGGCCTTGATCCGGCGATCGCGGCGGATTTCACCGTCGCGACCGTGCACTACTATCGGCGCAAGGATATCATCGACCCGCCCGATGGACGCACGGCTGCGGCGCGGTACGACGTGCGTCACGTGTGGCAGATCGTCGCGGCGCGCTTGGCCGGCTATCTCGGTCTCGTCACATTGGCCGAAGCGAGAACAGCCATGCGCGGCATGGCTACGTCCGAGCTCGTGAGCTTCCTGGCGGCGCGTGTCGTGGACGCGCGCGCCCGCGCCGCTGTCCGAGCTCCCGGCGTTTCCGCGGCTGTACGCCCGCTCCATGCATCTGCTCCCGCTGCACAGTCGGCGCGTAGTTTCGGCGTCGCTGCCCTCATGATTCCACTCACCGGTGGTGCGTGGTGCGTCGTTCCGCAGGATCACGCGGCGCATCGCTCGCCGGACGCCGCGCGCGAGCTCGTGAACGGTCTCGCCGCGGCATTTCGTCTCGATCATTCATAACGGGGTTCGCATGACCACGATGCACGTGCCGTACATCATCGAACGCTCGCCGCGCGGCGAGCGCACCTACGACATTTTCTCGCGCCTGCTGATGGACCGCATCGTCTTCCTCGGCACGCCGGTGAACGACGATGTCGCGAACATCCTGATCGCCCAGCTGCTCTTTCTGGAAGCCGACGCACCGGGCAAGGAGATCCAGCTCTACATCAACTCACCGGGCGGCAGCGTGCCGTCCGGCTTGGCGATCTACGACACGATGCAGCACATCAGCTCACCGATCGCGACGACCTGCGTCGGCATGGCGGCGAGCATGGGCTGCTTCCTGTTGGCCGCGGGAAAGAAGGGAAGACGATCCGCGCTGCCGCACGCCCGGATCATGATGCACCAGCCGTCGAGTGGCGCCGCCGAGGGTTCGGCGTCGGACATCGAAATTGTGGCGAAAGAGATCCTGTACAACCGCGCCAAGCTGTTCGAGCTGCTCGGCAAGCATACGGGGCAACCGCTGGAAAGAATCGAGCGTGAATTCGAGCGCGACCGCTGGTTCTCGTCCGCGGAGGCCCGACACTACGGTCTCATCGACAACGTCGTGGAGGAGGCCGGAGCGCTGAGCGCAGCGGTCGCCGTGTCTCGGCAAACCGAGGCGGCTCGGTAGGGCGAGGTCAGAACCGGCTTAGCGGAACTTCCCAAAACCAAATCCGAACGTCACGTACCGACCGTCGAAATCGCCGCGCCCGACACCCGGGGTGTTGAGCGCGCCGACCTTTCTCGCACCGACGAGCAGATAGCTCGTCATGTACTTGAAGAGACTCACCTCGACGCCGACGGCGGATGCGAGGTATGTGGCGGAGGAGGCGCCTTCCTGACGGTCTTCCCAGGTACCACTCGCCAGGCGGTGCGAATACCGATATTCGGTGCTCATCTCGCCGTACGCCACGGATATCGTGGGGCGAACGATCGAGCTGTCTCGCCAGCGTTTTTGTAGCTCGATGGCGCTCCAGTTCGCGTAGAGCTCGGGGTGATAGCTCTGGCTTCCCGATGCGATGTAGTCCGTTGTCGGATACGTCGCATGCGAGCCTCCCACCGCCGCCACCGAATACGACGGCCAACGGCAAAACGCGATGGCCAAACGACTCGAGACGATCGAGCGGGACTCGCCGCCGATCATGGCGGACCCGCCCGCCGCATCGAGGTGCAGCGCGGCGATCGGCAACCGGCCGAACAGCGTGGTCGGCGCGGCGCGGGTCGAGTCCTTGGTGCAACCAGCGGTGGCGCTCGCCAAGGGCAGGGCTGCAAGCAGAATCGAGTAGAGGAGTCTCATCGTCGGGTCTCGGTCTCGGTGGGAGGGGGACGCCCGGACGATATCATCGCCTCCGTCAATCAACTGTACGTCAAATGACGTAGCTTGGGCTTGGTCACCCGGGTATGTTCGGTCGATGCCCGACCGCGCATCCGACCCCGCATGACGCCCGAGCTCACCGAGCGGCTGCAATCCGGTTTCGGCGGTTCGTATCGCATCGAGCGCCAGCTCGGCGGCGGCGGGATGTCCTACGTCTTCGTTGCGGACGAGACCGCGCTCGGACGGAAGGTCGCGGTCAAGGTCCTGCGTCCCGATCTGGCGGCGGAGATCTCGATCGAGCGTTTTAAACGCGAGATCATGCTCGCGGCGCGGTTGCAGCATCCGCACATCGTGCCGGTGCTGGCCGCCGGCGAGATCGCCGGGCTTCCGTACTACACGATGCCGTTTGTCGACGGCGAGTCACTCGAGACGCGTCTGGCTCGGGAGGGGCCGCTGAAGATTCGTGACGCCGCCCGCCTCCTCGCCGGCGTCGCCCGCGCTCTAGCGTATGCGCATCGGCAAGGCGTCGTTCATCGCGACATCAAGCCGGCCAACGTCCTCATCGTCGACGACACCGCGGTGGTGACCGACTTTGGTATCGCGAAAGCGCTATTGCGAGCGCGCGCTTCCGACGATGACATCTCCGATTCAAGCTCTGACCGGCTCGCTCTGACGCAGATCGGAACGGCGATCGGCACACCGCCGTACATGGCGCCGGAGCAGATCACAGCCGACCCGACGACCGATCATCGCGCCGACATCTACGCGTTCGGGGTTGTTGCGTTCGAGGCGATTGCCGGCCGGCGTCCCTTCCTGGGCAGCTCGTATCAAGCGCTCGTCGTCGCGCACCTCAGTGAGCAGCCCACGCCGCTCGACGAGTTGCGTGACGACGTACCCGCCGAGCTCGCGCACCTCGTCGCGCACTGTCTCGAGAAGGAGCGCGACCGCCGGCCCGCGTCGGCGGACGAGCTGGTATCGACGCTCGAAGCTCTCGCCGCAAGCGACGCCCCAGTCATTACCGGCGCTCGCGTCGTCGTGGCCGAGATGGCCGATGCGGCGACCGCCATGGTATCAGCTGAAGTCGTTGCCACGCGGGCCATCATCGGTCGCACCGACGATGAGCGCGAGCTGGCGGCGAGCTTCGGTTTCGCGACGCGCGAGCGAGGACTGGTCCACGCCGTGACCGGCGAAGCGGGTTTGGGCAAGACAACGCTGGTCGAGCATTTTCTCGGCACCCTGGGCGCCGAGCGCGGACGATGCCGCATCGGGCGCGGGCGATGCTCCGAGCGGCTCGCCGGTACGGAAGCGTATTTGCCTTTCCTCGAGGCGTTGGAGGGACTTCTCAGGGGACGAGGTGGCGCGCTCGTCGCGCACGAGATGCGGGCGCTCGCTCCGGCGTGGTACGCGCAGGTGCATCCCTTCTCGCCGTCGGATCCGACCGCTATCCGAACACCGCCCGAGCCGCAGGCCAGCTCGGCGGACCAAATGAAACGGCAGCTCGCCGCGCTGCTCACCGAGCTGTCGCGGACGGGGGCTTTGGTCCTGTCGCTCGAAGATGTGCACTGGGCGGACGCGTCCACGGTCGATCTCATCGGATATCTCGCCGATCGATTCGATGCGGCGCACATGCTGCTCGTCGTGACGTACCGCCCATCGGATTTGATGGTCGCGCGTCATCCGTTCGCGGATCTGCGGCTCAGCCTCCAGAGCCGCGACGCGTTCCGCGAGACGAGGCTGCACGGATTCACCGAGCACGACCTCGGCGAGTACCTCGACCGCGCCTATCCGCACCACGAGTTCCCCGATGAGTTTGTGCGATTGGTGCATGCGCGCACCGAGGGAACGCCGCTGTTCGTTGTCGATCTCTTGCGACAGTTGGCCGACCGGGGCGTGATCCACGCCGAGAGCGGCGCGTGGCGATTGGAGCAGAGTATCGAAAGCATCGAATCGGAGCTTCCGCAGTCGATTCGTAGCGTCATCCAGCGAACCGTGGACCGACTCGACGAGGCCGACCGCCGATTGCTCGTTGCGGCGAGCGTGCAAGGCGCCGAATTCGACTCCGCGGTGGTGGCGGGCGCGATCGAGATGGAGAGCACGGAGGTCGAGGATCGCCTCGACCGTCTGGAGCGCGTGCACGGCATCGTGCGACTGGTCGACGAGCGAGTGCTCGGGCGCAAGACGCCGTCGGTGCGCTACGCCTTCGCGCACATCCTCTATCAGAACACGCTGCACGCCACCTTGCGCGCCTCGCGCCGCGTCGCGCTGAACGTCGCGGTGGCGAACGCGATGTACGCGTCATACGGAGACGATCCGACACAAGCGTCGCAGCTCGGTATGCTGCGCATGGCCGCGTGGCAGTTCGATGAAGCGGCGCGCTGCTTCCTCCGAGCGACGCAGATGGCAACTCGACTGTTCGCCAGCAAGGAAGCGGTGTTGCTGGCCCGTCGCGGTCTCGAAGCCGTGGAGATGCTGCCCGAGAGTCCGGAGCGAGCGGCCGTCGAGATCGAGCTGCAGCTGGCGCTCGGTGTTCCGCTGACCGATTTGTACGGCTACACCGCCGACGGCGTCGAGCGCGCCTATTCGCGCGCGCGTGAGCTCTGCGCGCAGCTCGGCGACACGCCGAACCTTGTTCCCGTGCTGCACGGCCTCTATCGCTTCTACACGGTTCGCGGCCGCCTGCACACGGCGCGCGACGTCGTACAACAGTTGATCACGCTTGCCGAGCGCACGCGCGACCCCAAACAGATCTTCGTCGCCCGCGCGGCGATGGGGCCGCCGCTCATCCATCTCGGCGAGCTCGATGCGGCCGTCGAGTACCTGAGACGCGGGCTGGAGGCATATGACGCGGGCTTCGACCGGCTTGCCTACGGCGCATTCATGCCCGAGGCGTGGCTCGCCGTCGCTCATTGGCTCCTCGGTCGTGAGGAGGACGCCCTCGTCGCCAACGCCGCCGCGCGGGACATGGCCGAGCGACAGAAAAACCCCTTCGCCATCGCGTACGCGGAAAGTCTTTCAGCCTGGCTCCATCAGTATCGCGGCGACGCGCAGCTGGTGAAACAGCACGCCGACGCATGCATCGAAATCGCGCGCGCGAACGACTACCGGCAATGGCTCGCCCTCGGGGCGATGTTCCAAGGCTGGGCGCTGGTCGTGCTCGGCGAGGAGCAACGTGGATTGGCCCAGCTGAGCGGCGCGATCGACGCGTTCGGCCGCACCGGGGCCGAGCTCAATTTGCCGCACTTCCTGTCGATGCTCGCCGACGCCTATCTGAGAACTGGAAATCTCGACGCCGGTCTCGCGACGATCGATCGCGCGATCGGGGTCGCCGAGAAGAACGACGATCGCGTGTGGGAGCCCGAGATCCACCGCCTTCGCGGATCTCTACTGTTCGAACGCGACGACCGCGCCGCGGCCGTCGCTGCTTACGAACGAGCGATCGATGTCGCCGTGCGACAAAAGAGCCGCTCCCTCGAGTTGCGCGCGAGAGAAAGTCTCTCTCTCGTCTCGTCTGGCTAGACCGGCCGATAGCAACCGATCTCGGACGATCGACGTCCCGAGGCCCGCTGGAAGACGACGCGGTAGCTCTCGAGAGAGCCGCTGCGTTCCAGTTGATGCGCGCCGCCCCAGAGGTAGAGGTGGAAAAGGCGGTAGACTTGTTCGCTCACGATCGTGCGGACCGAGTCATGGGCGGCCTCGAGTTTTCGCGCCCACGCCTGCAGCGTGAGGTAGTAGCTGTGCCGGTCGTTGTGCAGTGCAATCGGCTCGAAGCCGTTCGCGATCGCCGCTTTCAACAGTCCCGGGAGATACACCGGCGTGTGATTTCCCTCGAACACGTATTTGTACGTGAAGGAGCTGACTCGGAATTTTTCCGATCCGGCGGCAAAATCCATGTACACGCGGCCGCCCGGCTTGAGCAAACGGCCGAAGCGCTCGAACAAGCGGGCGTAGTCGGGAAGGTGCTCCATCACTCCGAGCAGAGTGATCGCGTCGTACTGTTCGCCCGGATCGTACGCGAAGATGCTCTCGCGCACGACGTTGAGCCGGCAGGGCATGCCGTGCGAGGCGCACCAGTCGGATAGGAACTTGAATTGCTCGTGTGAGATCGTGAGCATCGTCGAATTGATGCCGCGTGGCCCGATGAACCGTTCGAGGGCGCCCCAGCCGCCGCCGATGTCCAACACACGGGAGCCGGCGCCGAGGCGGCAGACGTCAACGATGTATTCGAGCTTGTTGCGCACTGCCTGCTCGAGCGGCTCATCGTCGCGCGTGTACAACGCCTGCGAGTACATGCGAAACGGCTCGTCGAGAAACGCGAAATAGAACTCGTTGCCGTGATCGTAATGCTTCGGCACCCAGGACATGTCGCTGCGCCGCTGTCCGATCACCATCGGGACCACGAAGCGCATGACCGATTCGATGGGGTGATGGTCGGTCAGCACGCGTCGCAGATCGAGACAGCTCAGCATGTCGCCTGCGACATCGATGTCGCCGTTGACATAGGACGTACCGACCTGCAGCTCGTCGAGCGCGAGGAGGGACTCGAGTCCGCGCGGATCGCGAATCGTCACCTTGAAGCGCGGCTCCGCATCACCGGCCGTCGCGCCGAGCAGACTGACACTTCCATCCTCGAGCTCCACCTCGAACGGTGGAACGGTCGAACCAGCGACGCGCTGCTGCAGGGGTCTGAGGACGGGCGAAATCGTGGGGCGCGGCGCGGGGGGCGGCGAAGGAGCGGGCGCCGGAGAGATGGTCGTTTCCATGGCAACGGGATTATGCGGCGCCCGGGAGTCCGACGGGAGGGGGAGGGGGCGCTCGCCGATTGCGTCGTCGTATGCTCAAAGACTCATTGGAGAACGAAGGATCGCGCTCACCCGGCCATCATCGCGCTCACGCGCTCGAGCGCGCGCGCGAGATCCGGCTTGTCGGCCAACACCGGCAGCACGGGGTCCGCGCCGAGCCGCTCCATGCGCTCGACGGCGTTCTTGATCGTGTAGTTGCGCGGGTCGAGTGAGTCGTTGACTTCATCCCACAGCAACGGCATCGACACGGACGCACCGGCCAGAGGCCGAACGCTGAACGGCGAGACGATGAGCTGACCGTGCCGGTTCTGGAGATAGTCGAGGTAGACCTTCACGCCGCGCTTGGTCACGTGTCGTGTGATCGTCGCAATATCGCCGAGCTCCCGGAGCACGACGCGCGCGAGCAACTCACCGAGCGTCCGGCACTGCGCGTAGGTCAGCTGACGGCCGAGGGGAAGGAGAATGTGGAGACCCGTCTTGCCGGTGGTCTTTACGTAGCTCGGCAGCGCGATCGACTCACACAGCGCACGGAAGGCGCGTGCGGCACGAATCACGTCGGAGAAGGGCGCGTCCTTTGGGTCGAGATCGATGACGCACCAATCCGGGAGCTCGAGCGAGGCGACGCGGCTGTTCCAGATGTGGATCGGAATCGAACCGAGATTCGCGATGTAGAGCAGCGCGTCGACGCCGTCGCAAACGAAATACCGGATGTCGCGCTGGGTATCCTCGCTCCAGATCGGGACTGTCTGAATCCAGTCCGGCGCGAATTCCGGAGCGTCCTTTTGATAGAATTGTTTGCCGTCGATTCCGTCGGGAAATCGCGTCATCACCAGTGGACGGTTCGCAAGATACGGCAGCATCCACGGCGAGATCGCGCGATAGTACTCGATCAGATCACCCTTCGTGTAACCGTCGGCCGGCCAATACACCTTTTTGAGGTTCGAGAAGGCGACGGTTCCGGCGATCGCTTGGCGCGGTGGCGGGGGAGGGGGTGCCGGTTCGGCGCTCGATGCCTCGACGGAAGTCTCCTCGGGCTCCGCTGTTGCGGTGACCACCGGCGGCGGCGCATCGGCCGACGCAACCTGCCGCTCGCATTCGTGCGGTTTCTTGTCGTAACGCATGCGGGCGAGCGCCGCGTGGCGCAGAAGCCCGTCGGGCGTAAACTCGCGGAATCGCACCTCGACGACGTGGCGCGGTTCGACCCACGTGGTCGTCTTGGTTTCAGGAATCTCTGAGGCACCAGCCGGCGGATCACACGGCGGGTCGCGTCGCACGATCGGATCGAGCAGGGCTTTGAGCTCGGCCAACAACTTGTCGTCGAAGCCGGTGCCGACGCGTCCCGCGTAGACCAGCCGGCCGTCCACCATGTCCGCCAGCTGCAGCGCGCCGAGGTGTGCGCGCGCCCCCTTGGGCTGGGTGAACCCGACGATGACAAAATCGCCCGTCGACTCGGCTTTGATCTTGAGCCACACGTCGCTGCGCCCGCCGCGGTACGGCGCATCGGCGCGTTTGGCGATGATCCCTTCGAGCCCGAGCGCGATGACCTGGTTGAGAAAGGCCTGCCCCTCGCGCTCGATGTGATCGAGGGCGCGAACGACGCCGATCTTCGGAAACCCTTCGAGGAGCAACGCCTTGCGAGTCGACAGCGGGAGCGGTCGAAGGTCGAGTCCGTCGAACGCGAGAAAATCGAAGGCAAAGAACGACGCCGGCAGCTCGACGGATGCTCGCTTGATCTCGATCGGCGACGAAAGCCGCCCGCGCTGCTGGAGCCGCGCGAAGCTCGGCTTTCCCTGCGCGTCCATCACGACGACCTCGCCGTCGATGATGAAGTTCTCATATGGAATGGCCTTGATCGCGCGCGCGACTTCGGGGAACACGGCTGTGTAGTCGTTGCCGTTGCGCGTGATCAGCATCGCTTCGCCCGCCGACTTTCCGGCGATCAGACGATAGCCGTCGAGCTTGAGCTCGAAGAGCCATCCGTCGCGGGTGAACGCGTAGTCGGTGGGCTCGGCGAGCATCGCGTCGACGGTCCGAGCATCGACGCGTCCTGCTTTCGCGCCGGCCGCTTCGATCGCGGCTCGCAGGGTGATGCCCGGACCGCGCCCCTCCTTGACCTCCTCGACCGTGAGTCCGGAGAGAACCGATGTCTCGACGAATTGATCACCAGGCTCCTTGACCCAGCCGTCGCGCTCTTTGATCAACAGCCAGTCGCGCTCGCTCTTCTTGATCTTCACGAGCGTCCATTTGCCGTGGAGTTTGTGTCCTCGCAACTCGAAAAGGAGCTTGCCCTTGGCGAGGCCCTCCTTCCAATCCTCGAGCGCTACCCACTCGCCGCGATCCCAGACGATGATGCCGCCCGCGCCGTAGTTCCCCGCGGGGATGACGCCCTCGAAATCGCCGTACTCGATCGGGTGGTCCTCGACTCTCACGGCCAGGCGCTTGTCGTTCATGTCGTACGACGGGCCTTTCGGCACGGCCCACGAACGCAGCACGCCATCCATCTCCAACCGCAAGTCGAAGTGAAGCTGTCTGGCCGCGTGCTTGTGGACGACGAACAGCCGCCCGGGCACCGACGACACCGTCCCGACAGGTTCGGGCGACGTGTCCGGCGAGCGTTTCGCGCGATACGCGCTGAGGTTGTCAGCCGGCGGCTGACGCGGCGGTTCGTTCGAGTCGGTCGGCAGAGGGGATACGCGGGATGTGAGACCAACTTGCCTGGTGCTCGGCCCCAACGCCAAGCGGCTCAGTGCCGAACTGGATCTGCTCCAAGTTCGAACGACGAGATTTAGTTGTCTGGTCAACTATTGGCACACGGCCTGCTCCCGCTCTCGAGGCCACCCCTGCCGGAGTCTGCCGTCAGTTGGCGCTCGCTGGTGGAGCGAGGGCCGCCCTATGCGGGAAAGCACCAAGGAGGTTGCAATGTCGATCCGGATTCCTACCCGGGGCGGATGGGTCGCCGCCGCAGTGCTCGCACTCATCGCTTGTGGAACCGGCAGCGCGACACTGCACGCGCAGCGGCCGGCTTCGGTCGCTGCCGGATCGAAGAAGCCGGCACGCGGCGGTCAGGCAATCTTCCGACTAGAAACCTACGGAGACGAGTCGTTCTGGACGGACTCGCTCAAGATGCACGAGGTGATTCGAACCTCGGTCAGCCCGGCGACCGCGCTATCCGTCGGACTCAAAGTGGACGTCGACGCGCTGCCCGCCGCCGTGAAAACGGGGCTGCAAAACAAAACGGTCGATCTCAATAGCCCGGCGACGACGGTCACACTGCTCAAACTCGGCGCAGTTGTGGGAGTGATTGGCCATGTCGACGCCAACAACAACCTGACCAGTGTCGGCATCACCTGCGCGCTCTGTCATTCGACGGTCGACAACTCCTTCGTGCCGGGCATCGGTCATCGTCTCGACGGCTGGCCGAATCGCGATCTGAACGTCGGCAAGATCGTCTCGCTGTCGCAGGCGATCACACCGGCGCAGCGGGCGGTGTACGAATCGTGGGGACCGGGGATGTACGACCCGCGATACAACCTCGACGGCAAGAACATGCCGGTGGTCATCCCTCCCGCGTTCGGTCTCAAGAACGTCAAACGCGAGATCTATACGGGCGACGACACCGTCTCGTACTGGAACGCCTACGTGGCGATCACGCAGATGCACGGCCACGGCCATTTCGCCGATCCGCGAATCGGCGTCACCGTGAACAACCCGCCCGATCGCGTCTCAGGACAGCTCGCTGCGCTGCGCGCATATCAGTTCAGTCTCGCCGCGCCAAGCGCGCGCGCCGGCACGTTCGACGCCGAAGC
>Ga0105242_10004183_pt1 | contig 11249 bp, 8 predicted proteins | sample KBSM24metaG_FD_81521 | JGI IMG/M metagenome (GOLD analysis project Ga0105242, IMG submission 81521) | Miscanthus rhizosphere microbial communities from Kellogg Biological Station, Michigan, USA - KBS M2-4 metaG | ecosystem: Host-associated > Plants > Roots > Rhizosphere > Soil | place: Michigan...
ACCGACCGCTATTTCCAGATCGTCCGCTGCTTCCGCGACGAAGATCAGCGGGCCGACAGGCAGCTCGAGTTCACGCAGGTCGACGTGGAGATGTCGTTCGCGCAGCCCGAGAGCATCTACGGTCTGATCGAGCCATTGATGCCGGAGATCTTCAAGGAGATCGGCAAGGAGGTCACGCTGCCGATCCGCCGGATGGGATATGCGGACGCGATTGCCCGCTACGGCTCGGACAAGCCCGACCTGCGCTGCGGGATGGAGATTCACGATCTGTCCGACATCTTCCGCGAGTCCGAGTTCCGCGTCTTCAAGCAGATCGTCGCTGACGGGGGAGTCGTCCGCGGGTTTGTCGTGAAGGGCGGCAACCGGTACACGCGCAGCCAGCTCGATGTGCTCGTCGATCAGGCGAAGGCGCTCGGCTTCACGGGCCTGATCTGGGTGCGTCCCGGAGCGCCGCCATTGAGCTCGGTGAAGTCGCTGAGCGAAGGTGCGCTTCGTCCGGCGCTCGATCGCGCGGAGGCGTCCGCCGACGATCTACTGCTCATGGCCGCGGGTCCGGCGGACAACACGTCGAAGCTGCTCGGCGCGCTGCGTCTGCAGATCGCGCAGAAGGAAAACCTGCTGAACCCGGAACGCTACGAGTTCCTGTGGGTGACCGACTTTCCGCTGCTCGAGTACAGCGCGGAGGACGGACGCTGGTACTCGATGCATCACCCGTTTACGTCGCCGCACGACGAGGACTGGGACAAGCTGGAAAGCCAGCCGGGCGAGGTTCGCGCCAAGGCGTACGATCTCGTGCTGAACGGCTCGGAAATCGGCGGCGGCAGCGTGCGAATCCACGACGCGGCGCTGCAGGCGCGCATTTTCAGCCGGCTGGGCATCAGCGACGAGGAGGCCCGGCTGCGCTTCGGATTCTTCCTCGAGGCGCTCGAGTACGGCACCCCGCCGCACGGCGGGATCGCGCTCGGGCTCGACCGTATCGTGGCCATTCTCGCCGGCGAGACGTCGATTCGCGAGGTGATTGCGTTCCCGAAAACCGCGAGCGCCGTCGATTTGATGGCCAGCGCCCCGTCGCCGGTCGACGCGAAACAGCTGCGCGAGCTCCACATCCGGATCCAGAATTGAACTGATGAAACGCATCACTGTGCCCGAAGAGGGCATTGAGACGCTGTTCGGCTCCTACGACGAGAACCTCAAACGCCTCGAGTCCCTGTTCAACGTCAAGATCCGCACGCAGGGCAGCGATCTGCTGATCGACGGCGAGTCGGCCAGCGTCGACAAGGTCGATCGCGTGGTCAGCCAGCTCGCGTCGCTCATCCGCGACGGCTTCAAGCTGTCCAACTCTGACGTGAAGACGGCGGGCGATCTCGTGGCGCAGGACACGCTCGTCGACCTCAGAGACCACTTCCTCAAGGGGAGCCTGACGGCCGCCGGGAAGAAGCGCGTCGCGCCGAAGACGGTCAATCAGCGGAAGTACCTCGACGCCATCGAAGCCAGCGACATCGTGTTCGGGATCGGCCCTGCCGGTACCGGGAAGACGTATCTCGCCATGGCTCAGGCCGTCGCGTTCCTGATCGCGAAGAAAGTCAGCCGGATCATCCTGGCAAGGCCGGCCGTCGAGGCGGGCGAGAAGCTTGGATTCCTGCCTGGCGACATGCAGGAGAAGGTGAATCCCTATCTGCGTCCGCTCTACGATGCGCTCTACGACATGCTCGACACCGAGCGCGTGGCGCGCTACATCGAGCGCGGGACGATCGAGATTGCCCCGATCGCGTTCATGCGCGGGCGCACGCTCAACGACGCGTTCGTCATCCTCGACGAGGCGCAGAACACGACCTCGGAGCAGATGAAGATGTTCCTGACCCGACTGGGCTTCGGGTCGAAGGCCGTGATCACCGGCGACATCACGCAGATCGATCTGCCGACCGGCCGGATGTCGGGGCTGATCGAGGCGATGAAAGTGTGCGGAGGGATTGAGGGGATCGAGTTCGTTCAGTTCGACGATCGCGACGTGGTCCGGCACAAGCTGGTCCAGCAGATCGTGAAGGCCTACGAGGCGTTTACCGCCGGCGGCGGTGCTCGTCCTTCGGCCAGCTCAGGACGAGCGGAGGCCGCCCGCGACGTGCCTGCCGATGCGGGCCGCCCGGAGACCGAGCGGCGTGAGCCTGCACGCTCGGCGAGTGCCGCTCGTGGTGAGCCTGTCGAACCACGAGCGTGAAACGACATGCCGGACGGTGAACCGCGCTTGCGCGTGCTCGTAGCCGATGAACGCGGACGCCCTCTGCCGGCGTGGGGCCTTGCCGGCTGGCTTCGCCGGGTCGCGCCCCCGCGGGCCCGCGGCGTGGTGAGCGTGGCTGTCGTCAGTGACCGGCGTGTTCGCGCCTTGAACCGGACGTATCGGCGCAAGGACTACGTCACCGATGTTTTGTCGTTTGGCGAGCCGTCAGCTGCAGGCGTTCAGCCCTCAGCCCGGAGCCCGCAGTCCTTTCTGGGTGAGATCGTCATCGCGCGCGGGGTCGCGAAGCGCCAGGCGCGGGAAGCCCGCCACAGCGAACAGGCCGAACTGCGTGTGCTCGCGCTCCATGGACTGCTGCACCTCCTCGGCTACGATCACGAGCGTGACAACGGGCAGATGATGCGGCTCGAACGCCGGCTGCGGCGCCGGGGCGGTCTGGGCGAAGGGCTCATCGAACGCGCTCGTCCTTCGACCATTCGAGGGCGTCAGGGTCGTCCCGAGGTCAATCGAGGGACGATAGGCTCAGGACGAGCGGGACGTGGCGTCAGATGATTCCGCTCAGTATCTTCCTGCTCGCGTGCGTGGCCATCTACCTGGGCGTGATCGACGCCGCCTTCAGCGCGCTCATGCGGCTGTCGCTGCGCCTTGTCGCAGAACGATCGAGCCGTCCCGGCGCGCTGGGCGCCTATCTCGACGATCCCCTGCTCCTGTTCATTCCCGTGCGTCTGCTGCTTGGCATCGTCACCGGAGCGGCGACGGCGTTGCTGACCCGCGAAGTCGGCATCGAGGGCGCGCATACGTTCCCGGTGCTGCTGCTCTCGGTCGCGGCCTTCGTCGTCGTGTTCGAATTGCTCGTCCCGCTGGCCGTCGTCGCTCGCGATCCGGAGCGCGTCCTGGAATTCCTCCTGCCGACGTTCGCGCCGATCGCGCGTGCTCTTGGTCCCGTGACGCGATGGGGCGCCGCCATGGTGCTCGCGACCAGACGCAGCGGCGCGCCCACTCCGGACGAGGCCGCGGAAGAGGCCAACGAAACGGCGAAAGCCTACATCGACACCGCCGAGCAGGAAGGGCTGATCGAAGGCGAAGAGCGCCGGCTGCTCCAGAGCATCGTCGACTTCGGGGACACGCTGGTGCGCGAGGTAATGACGCCGCGGCCCGACATCGTCGCGATCCGTGACACGGCGACCGTCGGCGACGTCCGTGCGTTGTTCCTGGAGCAGGAGTATTCGCGCTTCCCCGTCTACAAGGACTCGCTCGACAACATCGCCGGGTTCGTCTTCGTGAAGGATTTGGTCGTCCTGAGGACAGCCGACGATGCGCGGCCGGTGACGACGTTGCTGCGGCCGGCGGTCGTGGTTCCGGAAACCAAGCGCGTCCCTGAACTGCTCAAGCAGTTCCAGCGGCAGCAGACCCAGTGCGCCATCGTCGTCGACGAGTACGGTGGAACCGCCGGTCTCGTCACGATTGAGGATCTGCTCGAGGAGATCGTCGGCGAAATCCGGGACGAGTACGACGTCGAGTCCGAACCGATCGTCGACGAGGGAGGCGGCCGCTGGCTGTTCAGCGGCAAGGTGAACATCGACGAAGTGCGTCAGCGGCTGAATGTCGAGATCGAGCGTGAAGGGTTCGAGACAGTAGGCGGCTATCTGCTCTCGCATCTTGGCCGCGTGCCGGCCGTCGGCGAGAAATTCGAAATAGACGGCCTGAGCGTCGAGGTTCTCGACGCCGAGCGGCGGCGCATCAACAAGGTGAGGATTTCCAGGAAAGTCGGGACGACCGAGGACGTCGAGGACAGCGAAGAGAAGATCCGGTCGATATGAAGTCCGGTTTCGTCTCGTTCATCGGGCGTCCGAATGCTGGCAAGTCGACGCTCCTCAACCGGATCGTCGGCACCAAGCTCGCGATCGTCTCCGACAAGCCTCAGACGACGCGAAACCGGATCCTCGGCGTGAAGAACTATCCGGACGGCCAGGTCGTGTTCCTCGACACGCCCGGCATCCACCGTCCGCTGCATCGCATGAACGTGCGGATGGTCGACACGGCGGTCGAGACGATGCACGAGGTCGACGTGCTGTGCCTCGTCGTCGACGTCAACGAACCGCCGGGAAAGGGCGACCGCTTCGTGCTGGATCTGCTGAAGCGCACCCAGGCGCCGGTCTTCCTCGTGCTCAACAAGATCGATCTGATCAAGAAGGTCAGGCTGCTTCCGCTCATGCAGCAGTACGCCGAGATGGGCACGTTTGCCGAGATCGTTCCCGTCTCGGCCGGCACGGGCGACAACGTCGATCGTCTGGAGCGAGTCATCCTCGATCGGTTGCCGGAAGGGGAGCCGCGCTATCCTCCCGACTACCTCACCGACCAGCCGGAGCGCTTTTTCGCCGCCGAGATTGTTCGCGAGAAGCTGCTGCAGCTCACACACGCCGAGATTCCGTTCTCGAGCGCGGTGGTGATAGACCGCTTCGAGGAGCCGGAAGGGAAGAACGGCATTCTCAAGCTGTATTGCACCATCGTTGTCGAGCGGGAGTCACAGAAGCCGATCGTGGTCGGCCGTGGCGGCGAGATGATCAAGCGGATCGGCATCGCGGCACGCGAGGATCTGGAGAAATTCTTCGACGCGAAGGTCTTTCTGGACCTTCACGTTCGCGTCAAATCCGAGTGGCGTGAGGACGAGGGCGTGCTCGACGATATCGGCGTCAAGTGATGCCGGCGTCCTGGGCTCTTACGGCCTTCGCGCTGTGGCTGTCGCTCGGGCAGTCCGGCCCTCCGACCTGCGGCCCTGCGAGCCGTCCCTGTGTCGCCGTCGACATCGTCCACTACGAGGCGAAGCTGCAGGTCGACATCGAGGCCGGACGGATCTCCGGCACGGTCGCGCTGACGGCAGTTGCCCGTGAGAGCCGCAGCGGCTCGATCCAGCTCGACGCCGGCGATCTCGTCGTGGATGCGGTCACGATCGACGGCCGCACGGCGGAGTTTGCCACGGCCGATCACCGACTGACCGTTCAGTGGGAGCGTCACGATAAGGTGGGCGCGCGCGTGCCGGTGTCGGTGACCTATCACGGTCAACCGCGTGGCGGCATCCGCTTCTTTGCGGATCAGCAGCAGGTCTATACCGCGTTCTCCACGAGCCAGTGGCTCGTCTGCGTCGATTCGCCTGACCAGAAAGCGACGCTGCGCCTGTCGGTGACGGTTCCGGCCGGTCTTGTCGCGATCGGGAGCGGGGCGGCCCGCAGCGATCGCGAGTGGGTAATCGATACGCCGGTGTCCACGTACCTGTTCGGCTTTGCCGCAGGGCGCTTCCGATCGGCCGCGGACGTTCGTCACGGCGTGCGCCTGCAGTACCTGGCCGAGTCCTACTCGGAGGACGAACTGCGCTCCATTTTCCGGGAGACGCCTGACATCCTCGGGTTTTTCGAGGAGAAGTCCGGCGTGCCGTACCGCGCGCCGGCGTACACCCAGGTTCTCGCCGCCGGCAGTGTCGAGCAGGAGGCCGGGGCATTCACGCTCCTCAGCTCGGGTTACGGCCGAACGCTGCTCGACGATCCCACCGACGTGTGGCTCGAGGCGCACGAATTCGCGCATCAGTGGTGGGGGAATGGCGTCACCTGCGTCGGCTGGACGCATTTCTGGCTGAACGAAGGGTTCGCCACGTTCATGGCGGATGCCTACAAGGAGCGGCGATTCGGGCGCGACGTCTACCTGAAGGAGATCGAGAAGTCACACGCGCGTTACGAGCGCGCCCGTCAGGCGGGGCACGACAAGGCGCTGGTGTTTCCCGACTGGGTCCACCCGACGGCGGACGACCGCGCCATCGTGTATCACAAGGGCGCCTACGTCCTGCACCTGTTGAGAGAGCGGCTCGGCGAACAGCGTTTCTGGGAGGGACTGCGCGCCTACACGCGGGCCTACATGGGAAAGTCGGTGACGACGGCCGACTTTCAGGCGGCGATGGAGCGGTCGAGCGGCGTCGATCTGAGCGACTTCTTCAAGCGGTGGGTCTACTCCGCCGGCGGCGGGGTGTAGTACAGTCATATCCCGCCTCTGGATGCCGCTTCATACCACCGACGCGCTGATATTACGGACTTACAAGCTCGGTGAGTCGGATCGCATCGTCGTGTTCTTGACGCGCGATCGCGGCAAGAAGCGCGGGGTTGCGAAGAACGCACGGCAGAGCCGCAGGAGGTTCGGCGGGGCGCTCGAGCCGATGACGTGCGGCCGGGTCGGGTACGTCGAGCGGGAGCGCCGGGATCTGGTGCGGCTGGAGTACGTCGAACCATGGCGCTCGCCGCTCTCGGCCGTCGAAGGCGAGGCATTGGGGTACGTCAGCTACTTTGCCGAGCTGATCGACGAATGGGCGCAGGAAGCCGATCCGAACGAGACGCTGTTCCGGCTCGGCGCGTCGATGACCGAGGCCATTGCCGCGGGCGTGCCGATCGAGCCGCTGGCACGGTACTTCGAGTTCTGGCTGCTGCGCCTGCAGGGAGTCTACGAGGTCGATCGACGGCTCTCGGGCGAGGCGCAGCGGTTTCTGCAGACGGCGCGCGGTTCGAGCCCGTCCGCGATGTCGCGCGTCGAGGTATCGCGCCGGGTTCTGAACGAGCTGGAAACGTCGCACCGCGCGCTGATCGCGATGCACCTCGAGAAGGACTTGAAGTCGGTTCGCGTGCTGCGGGAGATGCGGAGCGGAGGACACAGAGGGTGATGAGCACACTGAGAAATACTGGCCACGGAGACACCCAGACACAGAGAAAAGGCTTGGCTCAGTGTCTTAGTGTCTCTGTGGCGAATCCCCTCAGTGATCTCGCGTTCCCTCAGTGTCGGCAGACGTTGTGACTTTCCAGAGCCTGATCCTGAAGCTCTCTGAATTCTGGGCGTCGCGCGGATGCGCGCTGCAGCAGCCGCTCGACGTCGAGGTGGGCGCTGGCACGATGCATCCGGAGACGTTCCTGCGCGTGCTCGGGCCGGCGCACTGGAACGTCGCCTACGTTCAGCCGTCGCGGCGTCCGGCCGACGGGCGTTTCGGCGAGAATCCCAACCGCCTCTTCAAGCACCATCAGTTCCAGGTGATCCTCAAGCCGGCGCCGGACGAAGTGCAGCAGCTCTATCTCGACAGCCTCGAGGCGTGCGGCATCAACCCGCGACAGCACGACATCCGGTTCGAGGAGGACAACTGGGAGTCGCCGACGCTCGGCGCGTGGGGCATCGGCTGGCAGGTGCTCTTCGACGGCCAGGAGATCTCGCAGTTCACCTATTTCCAGCAGGCGGGAGGCATCGAGCTCGCGCCGGTGTCGGCCGAGCTGACGTACGGGCTCGAGCGAATCGCCATGGTGCTGCAGCGTGTCGACAGCACGTTCGATCTCGAGTGGGCAGCCGGCGTGAAGTACAGCGAGATCAGGCTCCGCGAGGAAATCGAGCAGTCGAAGTACGTGTTCGGACAGGTCGAGATCCCGGGCGCCGAGTTCGGCGCGTTCCACCGCGATCTGTTCGAGCGGTACTACCAGCTTGCCTCGGCGCTGCTGAAGGCCGGCCTCATCTGGCCCGCGCTGGAGCACACGCTGAAGTGCTCGCATCTGTTCAACATCCTCGACTCGAGCAACACGATCGGCGTCACCGAGCGGACGGCGTTCATTCTCCGGATCCGGCAGCTGGCGGTCGGGGTCGCGAAGGCGTACGTTGAAAGCGCCGCGGCTCCTGCGGGTGCCGCCGACGCCGCGGGCGGAGGCGCGTGATGGATCGCGAGCTGCTGCTGGAGATCGGATGCGAGGAGCTTCCCGCCGGATGGCTTCCGGGGCTGACGAATCAGATCGGCGAAATCGTGGACGCCAAGCTGCGCGCCCATCGGCTGCCGCCCGAATCGCCGGTGGAAACCTATAGCACTCCGCGACGCCTGACCGTCCGTGTTGTCCGGATCCCGGAACGCCAGAGCGATTTCGAAGAGCTGCTCAACGGGCCGCCCGTGTCGGCCAGCTTCAAGCCGGACGGGACGCCGACGCCCGCGGCCGCCGGGTTCGCATCGAAGAACGGCGTCGACGTCGGCGCGCTCGAGCGGATTCAGACGCCGAAAGGCGAATATCTCGCGTTCCGCAAGCGTCATCGTGGCAAGGCGACCGTCGACGTCCTGCCGGAGATGCTGCGCGATTCGCTGCGCAGCCTCCAGTTTCCCAAGGCCATGCATTGGGACGCGACGCTCGACGATGGGAAGGGTGAGCTGCTGTTCGGCCGTCCGATCCGATGGATCCTGTTCATCTACGGCGGCCGGGTCGTGCCGTTCAGCATCGCCCGAACGCCCGCGGCGCAGACCTCGCAGGTGCAGGATGTGCCGAGCGGTGCGGTCACCTACGGCCATCGTTTCCTCACGACGAGCGGCCGCGCCGGCCGTGCGATCAAAGTGCGCTCGTTCGACGAGTATCGCGCGCGCCTGCTCGAGAACTTCGTGATCCTCGAGCGATCCGAGCGGCACAACAAGATCGCGCGCGAGCTCGATGCGAAAGCGCAGCGGTTGCAGGGACGCGTAAGCCGCACCGTCAATCACGAAACCGGGCTGCTGCGCGAAGTGCCGGATCTGGTCGAGTACCCGTCTGTCGTCGCAGGCACCTTCGCGCCCGAGTTTCTGGAGCTGCCCGAAGAAGTCCTGACGACCACGCTGATTCATCACCAGCACTACTTCCCGATCGAGGGTGAAGACGGCAGGCTGAAGAACGCCTTCCTCGCCGTGATCAACACCGAGCCCGACAACGAGCGCACCATCGCGCGCAACGCGGAGCGCGTGGTGACCGCGCGGCTGCGCGACGCAAGATTTTTCTGGGAGGCCGACCGGCGGCAGCCACTCGAGGCGCGAATCGACCGGCTCGGGACGCTGCTGTTTCACAAGAAGCTCGGGACCTACAAGGAGAAGGCCGAGCGGATCGAACGCCTCGCCCAGTGGATCGCCGAACGTGCGCTCGGTGCCGACGCGGACACCGCGAAGCTGGCCGGCCGGGCCGCGCGGCTGGCCAAGGCCGATCTCGCGACGGACATGGTCCGCGAGTTCACCGAGCTGCAGGGGGTGATGGGCGGCGTCTACGCCCGTGCGGAGGGGCAGCCTGAAGAAGTCTGGAAGGCGATCTACTACCACTACCTGCCGATCGGCGTCGAAGAGGACGCCCCCCCAACCCGACCGCAACTCGGCAAGGCAGCCGTCACGTGGACAGCCGTGTCCCTGGCGGACAAGCTCGACACGATCGTGGGGCTCTTTGCTGCGGGTGAAAAACCGACCGGCTCTCGCGATCCGTTTGCTCTGCGTCGCGCTGCTCAGGCCGTGATCAAGATTCTGATGGACGGCTCGGAGCTCCTGAAGGGCGAGCCGCAGCCATCGAACATCGTGAGCGCTCTCGTCGATGAGGCGTTTATTGGCTATGGGACGCAACTGAAGGCAGTGGACGACAATTGGAAGCAGGCGCTCGACGAATTCTTCGCGGAACGCCTGGCTCATACATTTGAGCGACGTGGTTTCAAAGTTCAGGAAAGCAGAGCGGTCAGCGAGTTCTGGGGACGACCGGGTTCGGCTCTCAGGAGGATTAAGGCACTCGAGGCGTCACGCGGTTCCAGTGATCTTCAGGCCCTCGCGGTATTGTTCAAGCGGGTCAAGAACATCACGAAGGACTTTCGGCCCAGCCACGGAACGCGTGAGCTGGAGAACCGCCTGACGGAGCCCGCTGAACGAGCGTTGAATGATGAGATCGAGCGCCGATGGCCCGCGATTGACGAAGCGCTGAACCGCGACCAGTACGTCGAGGCGATGCGCGAGATCGTTGGGTTGAGGCAGTCGGTCGATCGATTCTTCACGGATGTCCTCGTGATGTCCGACGATCCGGAGGTTCGGGAAGCGCGTTTGACGCTGCTTGCCGCACTGAAGAGCATGATTCTGCGTTTTGCAGACATCGGCGAGCTTGCGGCCGAGGATGTGAAGCAGGCCTGAAGGCCTGCACTACGACAAGGGTTCGGCTGAAGCCGGACTTTTACAGACTACTCAATTAGCAGACCGACGACGGAGCACAACATGGCGAAGAAGACCGCAGCGAAGAAGAAGGCGAGCCCCACGGCCAAAGCCTCCAGCCCCAAGTCGGATAAGTACGTCTACCTGTTCGGCAAGGCGAAGACCGACGGAAACGGCGGCATGAAGCCGCTCCTGGGCGGCAAAGGCGCCAACCTCGCCGAAATGTGCCGCATCGGCCTGCCGGTGCCGCCGGGATTCACCATCACCACCGAGGTGTGCACCTACTACTACGAGCACAAGCGGAGTTATCCGTCCGTCCTGCGCGGACAGATGGAAGCGGGCATCGCGACCATCGAGAAGCAGACCGGGCGGAAATTCGGCGACGCGAAGGATCCGTTGCTCGTGTCGGTTCGCTCCGGCGCCCGCGACTCGATGCCCGGGATGATGGACACGATTCTGAACCTCGGGCTCAACGACGAGACCGTCGAAGCGCTGTCGAAGAAGACCGGCAATCCGCGCTTTGCCTGGGATTGCTACCGGCGGTTCGTGCAGATGTACGGCGACGTCGTGCTCGGCGTCCAGAAGGGGCCCGACGAAGACCACGAGCCGTTCGAGACGGTGATCGAAACACTGAAGCACGAGCGTCATCACAAGGACATCGAAGACACCAAACTGACGGCGGACGATCTGCAGGAGCTGGTTCGGCGGTTCAAGGCGCTCGTCAAGGAGCGCTCGGGCAAAGATTTCCCGACGTCGCCGTGGGATCAGCTGATGGGCGCCGTCGGCGCGGTGTTCGGCTCCTGGATGAACGATCGTGCCATCGTCTACCGTCGGAAGTACAACATCCCGACCGAGTGGGGAACCGCGGTCAACGTCCAGGCGATGGTCTACGGCAACACAGGCGAGCACTCCGGTTCGGGCGTGGCGTTTACGCGCAACCCGGCCAACGGCGCGAAGGAGTTCTACGGCGAGTTCCTGATTAACGCCCAGGGTGAGGACGTCGTCGCCGGCGTTCGCACGCCGGAGCCGGTCGCCGAATTGAAG
>Ga0105242_10004184_pt1 | contig 11249 bp, 7 predicted proteins | sample KBSM24metaG_FD_81521 | JGI IMG/M metagenome (GOLD analysis project Ga0105242, IMG submission 81521) | Miscanthus rhizosphere microbial communities from Kellogg Biological Station, Michigan, USA - KBS M2-4 metaG | ecosystem: Host-associated > Plants > Roots > Rhizosphere > Soil | place: Michigan...
AAAGCCTATAGCGCGTCTGGCTACCGCCTGCCCGATGCGCCCCATTCCGATAATGCCCAGTGTCTTGCCGGAAATCTCCGCTCCCAAAAGTTGTGTGGGACTCCACCCGGTCCAGTGTCCGGATCGAACGAGGCCGTCGCCTTCCACGATGCGACGTGCCGTCGCCAGGATCAAGGCCCAGGTAAGATCAGCGGCCGCATCGGTCAAGACGTCCGGCGTATTGGTGACAATCAGACCACGCCGTTTCGCGGCGGCAAGATCGATGTTGTTGTATCCGACGGCATAGTTTGCCAGAATTTTGAGCCTGGTGGCGGCATGAATGGTTTCGGAGTCGATGCGATCTCCCAGAGTCACGATCGCGGCATCGGCCTGACAGAGTCCCTCACGAAGGACAGGCGGGGTCGGCAACGTATCATGAGGCTCCTCCGCCAGCTGGAACCGATCCCGTAGGATGGCCATTACGGGATCTGGGAGGAGGCATGACACATAGAGAGTGGGACGTGTGTCGGTCATCGAGGTTCTCTGTTCAGCGCATCTTAACAGGATCTTACGGCGATAAGTTGGTTTGTTTGGTTCATCCGGTTATTCTGGTTGAACGAAACTGATCCGGATGAACTAAATAAACCGGATAGGCCAGGTAACCCAGACTTGTGCCGGTCCCAGGGGTCCGTCTAGAATGGTCGAAATCTTAAACTATGACCTCACCAACGCTCATTCTGCCTGAACGTTCCCAGGCCATTGCCTCTGACCTTCGCGCCACGCTCGGCGGTGACAAGGTAAAGGACGACTACTCGACCCTCACTGCCTATGCGGTGGATGCGAGTATGTATCGGATGACACCAAAGGCCGTCGTACTTGTCGAGTCTGAGGAAGACATTGCCGCTACGGTACGCTATGCCGTACAACGAGGGATTCCCCTGACGCCCCGGGCTGCTGGGACAAACCTGACAGGCTCAGCGATCGGCTCCGGCATCATTCTCGATGTCTCACGCTTGAACCGGATTCTCGAAGTGAATCGGGATGAGCAATGGGCCAGAGTGCAGCCGGGGATCGTGCTCGCTGAATTAAACAAGCATCTGGGTCGCCAGGGTCTGTTGTTCGGACCGGACCCATCCAGCGGAGACATGTGCAAGCTCGGAGGCATGTTGGCGAATAACTCATCCGGTCCCCACACGCTGCGGTACGGCGCGGTCAAGGATAATGTGGGGGCACTTCGTGTATGCCTACAGACCGGTGAGTGGCTGGATGCCAGGGCCTATTGGCTCGACGATCCGGCCTGCGACGATCTGTTGAAGGCACAAGGTCCCCTTCGAGATCTGCGATCGTTGGTCCAGGACAATGCCGAACTGATTGCGCGGAAACGCCCGATGGTCAGCAAGAACAGTTGTGGTTACAACCTCTTTGGCCTTGCCGATGGACTTGCGCGAGGCTGCTTCGATCTTCCCAAGCTCTTTGTGGGCAGTGAGGGCACGCTCGGTCTCTTCAGTGAAGCGACGATTCGGCTGGTTGAGGTTCCCCGCGCAACCCTCACGGCCCTCGTCCATTTCCATCGACTGGAGGATGTGGGTGAGGCTGTGCCGAAGTTACTGGAGTTAAATCCGAGTGCCTTAGAAGTGATGGATGCTAATACGCTCAACTTGATAGGGCGAGCGAAGCACGGCATTCCCGCCGACGCGGCGGCCACTCTCTTGGTTGAGCTGGATGACGATGCAAAGGGGATCGATCTCTGGGCACAAGCCAAACGCATGCTGGAGATCTGTCGACATTTTCGCCTCACGTCCGACCCCCTGATCGCCCATGAACCTGGGCAACGGGAGCTTCTCTGGAAGGCCCGCAAAGCGCTCTATCCCACGCTTTATCGGTTCGACCCCCGGAAAAAGCCCATCAACTTCGTCGACGACGTTGTGGTGCCAGCTGAGCGGATCAGTGAACTCATCCGATATCTGGAAGAGTTCTTCGAAGAACAGCACGTTCCAGTCGCGATCTTTGGGCATATTGGGAATGGGAATGCCCATATCATCCCCCTGCTCGATGTGAACAGCCAAGACGATTTCCAAAAGATGGTGCTGGCTTATTCCGAGATTCACCAAACAGTTTTAGATCGATTCAGTGGCTCGATCTGTGGGGAGCATGGAGATGGTCGGGTGCGCGCCGAATATGTGAAGACGATGTTCGGTCCCGAACTGTACGATCTGTTTGTACGGGTCAAGCAGAGTTTTGACCCAACCGGGGTCTTTAATCCCGGTATCAAAATCAGCGACCGGCCATTCACGGACCATATCGACTATGAGCGACTGTCAAAGTCCTGTGCAACCTGCGCCAAGTGCAATGCGGTCTGCCCGGTCTATGACGTATTTCGATCGGAAGACATGAGTTCGCGAGGCTGGTTCGAAATCGTCACGGATAAGAATTATAGCTATCTGAATTCCAAGCGAGTGGTGGAGGCCTGTCTGAACTGTAAGTCTTGCCGTACAGCCTGTCCTGCAGGTGTCGATGTATCTCAGCTCATCCTGGACCGGCGAGCCGAAAATCCAAACGAAATGGCGGGATCCATCTTTCGTTTCCATGCACAGACAGCACGATTCGAACGATTGTTAAAGTTTCTCGCGAGGTATCAATCCCTATGGGATCGGCCCCTGATTCGGCGGTTACTCGATCGACTGACCAAGCCGTTCCTGCATCGTCTTGCCGGGACAGCACAATTGTCGCCGCGCTTGGTATTACCGCGACTCGCCCAACACCATCTTCGTGATCGTTACCCGGAACTGATTCCTGACACAGGGCAGGCGACTCGTTCCCCGGTCGCATACTTCCATGGCTGCGCCGCCAATTATTTCGACGATGGGGTAGGGGATGCCGTCATAGCCGTACTGCGAAAACATGGAGTCGAGCCGGACCTCCCACCACAACGCTGTTCCGGGACGCCGATCGAGACCTATGGGCATCGCACATTGGCCAAAGAAGGGGCACGGGCCAATCTGGCTTCCATGGCTGGATATGAGAAAGTGGTGACCGGTTGTGCCTCCTGTACCCTCATGCTGAAGGACTATCCTACCTTATTTGCCGGCGAGCCTGAGCAAGCGTCAGCCGAAGCCTTGGCCAAACGGGTCACGCACATTTCAGAGTTTGTCTCACAATCGCCGGTGAAGCCGGCCATGGCGAGCCCGCAGCCCAGAACATGCAAGGTGACCTATCACTCTTCCTGTCACCTGCGAGCAGCGGGAGTGACGAAGGAGCCTCGGGCGATTCTGGAAGGCATGCCCGGCTTTGATTATGTCGAGATGGCGGATGCTGATCGCTGTGCGGGAGGAGCCGGGACGTATCTCGTAAAGGATTTCGAAACATCGCAGCGGATTGTCCTGCGCAAACGGCAGGCTGTCGAGCAGAGTGGTGCTGAGGTGGTAGCGACCAGTTGCCCCGCCTGCATGATTCAACTGCGGACTGGATTGCAGGGTACAGCAGAAGTGAAGCACGTGGCCCAACTGATTCGGGAAGCCTACGAGGCAGCAGACTGACAGTAAGTTTGTTTGGTTTATTTGGTTTGTCTGGTTATTTGGTTCGACGACAATAACCGGAGAACCAAATAAACCAAATAAACCAAACAAACCAATTAACGAGGTTTTTGTGGTCACAGTGCTGATCTTTGGATTGACGCTTCGCGATGCGGTCGGAGAAACGGAATTCGATCTCGTGATTTCCGGACCCACCACTGTGAGAAAGCTTCTTGAATCGAACCAGGATCGTATGGGACCTCTGTTGCAGTTCCTGGCGAATCGAGAAGTGATGATTGCGATAAACAAAAAAGTGAGTGCCGAAGATACTGTCGTGAAGGACGGTGACGTCGTCAAGCTATCCCACCAGGGGAGAGGAGGGTCGTATGATGGGACGCGAGATATCCCCATCTAGCAGGCTGCTGAAACAGTCAGCCAGCATCGTTCTCGCATCGTTCAGACCCTCAACGTACCACGGAGGGTGCGCCTCGGGCCTTCACTCGCTGCGGCCTTGCTGGACAGCCTGTTGGAGCGGTCTGCGAGAGGGTAGTGACAACAAACAATCAGCGCGATCGCCGTTTGCTCTTTGCCGTCGGCTGGGCGGTGAGCGGATCGTCGGGCCAGGAGTGTTTGGGATAGCGGCCACGGAGTTCTTTTCTGACCTCGAGATAGGTAGACCCCCAGAAACCGGAAAGATCCTTCGTGACCTGGACGGGCCTTCGTGCCGGCGACAGGAGATGCAGCATGACGGGAATCTTCCCGCCGACGAGACGGGGCGTGTCCTTGCAGCCGAACATTTCCTGCAACCGCACAGCGAGGATGGGCAGATCCGGGGTCTCGTAATCTACGCGAATGGTTGATCCGCTTGGGACTGTGAGATGAGTGGGAGCCAGCCGTGCAAGCTGGCGTTGCTGTTCCCGGGAGAGGAGCGCATGCAACGGCTGGCTGAGATCAAGCCGCCTGGCACGGTCGAGTGTCGTCAGTCCGAAGAGATAGGGGCCAAGCCAGCTATCGAGCGTTTGCAGCAGGACATCGTCCGACAGATCAGGCCATTGAGACTCTGGGCCTTCGATCCTCCGGAGAAACACCACTCTCGCCCGCCACTGACAAAGCTCTGAACTCCAGGCGAGCTTGTCGAGTCCCGCTCGACGGATACCCTGTACCAAGGCAGCGACGATGCACGCAGGATCCGGCTCCGGGAGTCCCTGCTCAGCTAATATGAGAGAGTCCAATCGCCGTTGTCTGGTCGCACGAACCACCTGAGCCTGATCATCCCATAATACTTCATCCATCACTTGAATCCTGTTTTCGTACAGGGATTCAACAACGCTGAGCTGAATAGGCGCGGCCAGATCGATCCTAGCCCACTGTGTGCGGCCGTCCACATCGACAATGACCAGATAGTCTTCTGAACTGAGCGGATCAGGGTTCATAAAGATGGCACCACGACCATTAGCCATAAGATAGCGTGCCTCATTTCCCTGTTGGCGTTGGGCAATGCGATCCGGATAGGCAAGGGCAAGCAGGAGGCCGACATCATAGAGGTCTTCGTATTTGTCTGCCTGTTTCTTGTCTCTCTGTTGCAAAAGTTGCCGCTGCCACAAGTCGGCAGCACGCCTCACTCGCTGGCAGACGGTTTGGTTGGCGGTTGCACCAGCAACCTGATTCTGTGTCCCATGCAAGGCATCCAGGCGGAGTCGCAGGTCGGCATTCCGCCAGCCGGATGGGCCTCGCAGGATATCCCGTTCACTGAGAAGAGCGGCGAGTTCACTGGCCAAGCCGGTGAGATTAAAAAGGCCGGACTTGAGGAGCATGTGAGAAAGACGCGGATGCAATGGCAAGTCTGCCATCTGTCTTCCATGGGGGGTGATTTGTCCACCTGCCTCAAGTGCCCCCATGGTAGTGAGCAACGCTCTTGCTTGAGCGATGGCTCCCGCCGGCGGGGGAGTGAGCCAGGATAATTCAGCTGGATCGGGCGTGCCCCAAAGAGCCAATTCGAGCAGCAGTGACCCGAGGTCAGCGTCGAGCATTTCGGGAGGGCGACGAGGAGCTAACGATCGGTGTTCCACAGCAGTCCACAGGCGGGAACAGATGCCCGGTTCAAGCCGACCTGCCCGACCACGACGTTGCTCAGCTGAGTCCAGAGTGACGCGGATGGTTTCCAGCCTCGTAAGTCCGGAGCGCGGATCGAACCGAGGCACGCGCAGCAAGCCGGCATCGATGACAATCCGAACCCCCTCAATCGTCAAGCTGGTCTCGGCGATCGAGGTGGCTAGGACAATTTTTCTTGTGCCAGGTTGTGCGGAGGCGATCGCACGGTCCTGCATTTCTAGGGGTAGGTCGCCATGGAGCGGGGTGATGAGAACATTTGAGCCAAGATTCATATCCAACAGTTTTCGTTCGACCAGGCGAATCTCAGCCATGCCGGGTAAAAAGACCAGGAGGCTGCCCTGCTCCTGGGTGAGTGACCGTCGAATTGATTGGACGACTGCCGCATCGAGACGGCCTGAAAGCGGCTGGTCGAGGTAGCGTGTCTCCACTGGAAAGAGGCGACCTTCGCAGATAATGACCGGTGCCTGGCCCAAGAGTTCAGAGATTGGTCCACAGTCCAATGTGGCAGACATGACGAGTAAGCGGAGGTCTGGGCGGAAGAGCCGTTGTGATTCCAGACAGAGAGCCAGGCCCGTGTCAGCCTGAAGGCTGCGTTCATGGAATTCATCCAAGATGACGATCGCGTAATTGCTCAGTGCAGGGTCTTGCTGGAGTAGGCGAAGAAGGATGCCTTCTGTGACCACTTCGATTCTGGTCATGGACCCGACCCTTGTGTCGAGCCTCATGCGATAGCCGACTGTTTCTCCGACCGATTCTCTCAGGGTGGATGCCATACGATGGGCCGCGGCCCTGGCTGCTAGCCGACGCGGTTCCAACATGAGCAGTTTCTTTCCTGCCAGCCAGGGGGTATCGAGCAGCGCCAGCGGGACTCGCGTCGTTTTACCGGCGCCAGGCGCGGCGACCAATATAGCATTCCGTCCCTCCGACAGTGTGAGACAAAGAGCGGGTAGGACATCTTCTATTGGAAGTCTGGACATGATAGGTTCGGGGCTCTAACAGGCAGTTGAAAAAGCCCGCCAGCATCGTTCTCGCATCGTTCAGACCCTCAACGTACCCCAAGGGTACGCCTCGGGCCTTCACTCGCTGCGGCCTTGCTGAACAGTCTTTTTGAACAGCCTGGGGTGCTGCTGGAACCGGATTGGAGTCTCCTCTAGCACCATAATAGTTCAATACCTCGCCAGACTGTATCAGACTCAGAAGGGCGGCGAAAAGGAAACGAGGGCATGGCCGAGTATCAATGGACCATCAATAAACCCACTGTCGCAGGCTGGTATTGGTTTCGAGGCTTGGCACATGAAGCAGATCCCTTTGTTGTGCAGGTGGATGATATCGGTCAATTTCAATGGCCGGACGGCGGATTTCAGGAAGTGACGCTGGCCAAAGGGGAATGGGCGGGGCCGATCCAGCTGCCGAGCGATAGAGAGGGGGCATAGGGCTGTGAGGGGCTTTCCCTGCTCGCGGAACGCGCACGATAAGAATGTGCTCGTTCGACGCGCGCAATAGAAAGCTCCTCACAGCCCTATGCCCGGAGTATGCAGCAGTGGATGACCCCTCTCCTATCTCTTCGAGGTCGAGCCGCTGTAGTATAGCGATCGTTCGACAGGAATTTGCGGTCACGTAATCAGCATTATAGGAGAGAGAGCCCCGCGACGCATCACATGAAACACGAAACGAAGCCGTCAGCCTCAGAATCACAAGCAAAGGGTTTTTCGCCCAGTTTTGCAGCGCTGGGTCTGGAGGCTGCTCTGCTCGCTACTCTCGACCAGCTGGGCTATGAAGAACCGACACCAATTCAGCGGGAAGCGATTCCTCCGCTGCTGGCAGGCCGTGACCTCTTGGGTCAAGCTGCAACTGGAACCGGCAAGACAGCAGCCTTCACGCTGCCGCTGCTTCAACGTGTCGCCCATGCTGCGCGGCGCTGTCCCTCTGTACTCATTCTGGTGCCGACCAGAGAGCTGGCCATTCAGGTCGCGCAGTCTGTCGCGCGTTATGGGAAAGAATTAAAAATCTCCGTACTACCGGTCTATGGAGGACAGGCCATCGGCCCCCAGCTCTTTGCACTGAAACGTGGGGTCGATGTTGTTGTCGCGACACCCGGACGTGCGCTGGACCATATCCAACGAAAGACCCTGCAGCTCAAGACAGTTCAGACGGTTGTACTGGACGAGGCTGATGAGATGCTCGATATGGGGTTTGCCGATGATCTGGACGCCATTCTTGAACAGACGCCCAAAGAACGGCAGACTGCTTTGTTTTCTGCCACCATGCCGCCTCGGATCGCTTCCATTGCGAAACGCCATCTTAGGGATCCGGTCGAGATCAGGATTGCCAAGGAGCCGCTCAAGGCAGGCGCTGCTCCGCGCGTCCACCAAACGGCGTACATCGTCGCTCGACCGCACAAGGAGGCGGCCCTGGCACGAATTCTCGATATGGAGATGCCGAAGTCTGCTCTCCTGTTCTGTCGCACGCGTATCGAAGTCGATGAACTCACGGCCATGTTGACAGGCCGTGGGCACAGAGCTGAAGCGATCCATGGCGGGATGAATCAGTCCCAGCGTGATCGCGTGATGAATTCTTTCCGGTCCGGGCAAACGGAGCTCCTCGTCGCGACCGATGTGGCAGCGCGGGGGTTGGATATTCCGTCCGTCTCGCATGTGGTGAACTACGATCTACCCACCTCGCCGGAAAGCTATGTTCATAGGATCGGACGAACCGGACGAGCAGGGCGTGAAGGGGCGGCGATCACCGTCATCGACCCGCGTGAGCAGCGGTTGTTGTGGAATATCGAGCAGCTCACGAAAGCAAAAATCGTGGTCACTCCGGTACCATCTGTGACCGACCTTCGCACGAAGCGGCTTGCGCGGACCAAGAGCGCAGTCGAAGAGGTGCTGACATCCGGTGATCTGGACCTGTTTCGCGCCGTGGTCGCGTCGATCGCTGCAGATGGAGATGCAACGGAGGTTGCGGCGGCAGCGTTGAAGCTCGTCTTCCGCCTGCAGGGAGGAGAGCGGAAGGAACAGGATATTCCGGCTATACCGAACAGGCAGCCGGAGCGGCCATCGATGGGGCGGCGGCCTATAGTAAATTCACCACCACGGGCCTCTGGCATGATGCAACGAGAGGGACAAGGTAGATCGTTCAGCGGACCTGGCCGTGACAGACGAATGGCGGGCATGGCTAAGGTGTATATCGGGGCAGGCAGGGAGGCAGGCATCAAGCCGGGCGATCTCGTCGGGGCGATTGCCAACGAGACTGGCCTCAATTCGAATGTGATCGGCGCGGTCGAGGTGATGGATCGTTTTTCGCTGGTGGAGGTGCCGGAGGTGTTAGCCCGCGAGATCATCGAGGCGCTCAGCCGGACAAGAGTCAAAGGGCAGAAAGTGGGGGTGAGGTTGTTTCTTGAACAAGGGGGTCGAAGGTAGTTGACGGTCCCCTTTGCTCGCGCTACGCGCGCCCTAAGAAGGACCTCGTTGGACGCGCGTAGCTAGGGGAACCGTCAGCCACCTCCTTTTGCGAGAAACAAGCAAGCTCGGATGGACATCGATAGCCAGGTGCCCTTCTTGCTCGCGGAACGCGCACGATAGGAATGTGCTTCGCCTGGGTTAATGGCACGTCTCGGCGTGCCAGTGGGTGGGCGGGTGAAAAAGTCGCGCGGAGTAAATGGCAACCCGGCTTAATGATTTGGTAACAGTGGTGCGTGATATGGAAGAGGATGGAGCCTGAGAGTTCCCCTGTGAGTAGTCTGAAGAGGATTAGCCAGCTACTGGGAGTCGGCACTCCGATGCTCGTCTAATCTTGCAAGTACCATGTGGGCTGCTGGAACCTGTTGGTCAGCGGCCTGCATCAGCCAAAGTCGAGCCTGTTCTTCATCCCTCGCCACTCCGCGCCCATAGGCGTACATGACTCCCAGCACGTACATCGCTTGTCCATTGCCTGCCTCAGCCAGACGCTGAAGTCCGTCAGCGGCCTTTACGTACCAACTCACAGATTCGGGGGCTCTTGGCCCGCCGAGCTGCGCGTAAAAGCGGCCGAGACGATACTGGGCAAAGGCATCCCCCTGTCGGGCTAAGCGCTCGTCGTAACTCGGGGTCGATGCCTCCTTTTGGGTCGTCGAGCTCATATGTAATATTTTCCCGGAGGAGGTGGATATCGCACGGTTCGAAGACCGGGCTCCTGGACCATAGAGATTGTCCAGTGACGTTTGGCTGCCATAGTGCTGGGTCACGAGTTGGGCAGAATAGGAGGAAGGTATCCGATTGTGTGATCCAACCAGGCTTCCACCCGACGACGCTTCCGCAGCGGCGAACTTGCCCAGAGGGAATTGTGTCTCCTCAGAAAAGGATTCTCCCTGCTGGCCACATCCCCCCGGGGCACTTGCAGAAGATCCCTCTCCAATATCAGATTGACAGTTATCATTCTTGTCGAAGGACGTAACCCAAAACTTATCCGGCGACACACTCCATACGACAGCGAAGACAATAAAAGTCCAATGGGTCAATTGGCGCCTGAGGATCCAGCGAGCGCTGGGAGGCACTACTACGAGTCCAGGATAGCCTTTCGTAGCCATACCTACTCCTGAATGAACGTCTGAAGTCAAAGTATATCAGGGAGTCAGAAAATTGTCTTGGTCTCGCAAGTCAAACTATCGCCCTTGATCGTTTACTTCGGCTCGTGTATTCCTCATATGTCGCTTGGGCATAATAAAGGCCTACCTGAAGCCTCTGAGCTCGGCGACCTGTCTGCGCGAAGCGCTTCGCGCGGAGGCAGGGAACGCCGGTGACGGACTGTCTCAACAGCCTGCTTGCTGGTCCGGATGAGAGGTAGGGATCTTTCGGATAGATTCCAGATTTCATTTAGCGTACTGTCTTGATGGAGCGACTCATTGTTCTTCTAAGGAGACGGAATGATCACTCGACTGTTCGTCATCACCATTGGGCTGAGCCTAGGGATCGTGAACATCGTATTCGCGGGATGGCAAGAGGTTGGCACCGCGGAGCTCTTCAACCATTATATAGATCCCGGCAGCATTAACAAAACAGATCACTTTGCAAAGATGTGGATTCTCGATGATTATAAAGTTCCTCAAAAAACGCTGGATGGCAAGCCCTTTCTTTCCGTTCGAACGCGCGAAGAATATGACTGCAAGAAAGAGAAGGTTCGGACACATTCTGTGATCGCCCATGCCGAGCACATGGGAAAAGGTGTGTATGTGTGGGGCAATAATTATCCCAATGATCCATGGCGTCAGATCACCAAGGGGAGTGTGGACGAGGCCTATAGGAAGATTGCGTGCGAAGAGCAGTAGTCAGTTGGGGCTTGCCGCAAGAGGGGCACGACACTGGTGCGCTTCGCGGACAACGTTCTCGTAGTAGGAGGCTTGCTGGGGGATTAGGCTCGGCCTGTTTCCAGCCGTTCCATGCGGGTCTTAAGCATGGTCACGTCCGATTCGAGAGCGCGGATGCGTTGATCGAGCTGGGAGAATGAGAGCCTCAGGATAGCCCGCATTTCTTTGAACTCATCCCGCATCTCCTCGCGGTGATCATGAAGTTCCTGCTGAATGGTTGCATGGCCTTCGGCAATCTGTCGGATATCGCTTCGAAGTGATTCGGTGATAACGCCAAAGTGGCGCTTGAGTTCTTCCATCTC
>Ga0105242_10004185_pt1 | contig 11248 bp, 8 predicted proteins | sample KBSM24metaG_FD_81521 | JGI IMG/M metagenome (GOLD analysis project Ga0105242, IMG submission 81521) | Miscanthus rhizosphere microbial communities from Kellogg Biological Station, Michigan, USA - KBS M2-4 metaG | ecosystem: Host-associated > Plants > Roots > Rhizosphere > Soil | place: Michigan...
ACCCGTAGCTCCTGTGGCCCCAGTCGCACCCGTGGCGCCGGTCGCACCTGTATCGCCAGTCGCACCCGTTGCACCTGTGGCGCTTGTGGCACCTGTTGCGCCGGTGGCTCCCGTGGCCCCAGTCGCACCCGTAGACCCGGTTGCGCCTGTGGCTCCGGTCGCGCCCGTGGCTCCGGTCGCACCCGTGGCTCCGGTCGCGCCCGTGGCACCAGTCGCACCGGTGGCGCCGGTCGCACCGGTATCGCCCGTGGCACCCGTTGCACCTGTGGCGCTGGTGGCACCTGTTGCGCCGGTGGCTCCCGTGGCACCAGTCGCACCGGTAGACCCGGTTGCGCCGGTGGAACCTGTTGCACCCGTATCACCGGTCGGGCCGGTCGCACCCGTGGCACCAGTGGCGCCTGTTGCGCCAGTCGCGCCCGTGGCACCGGTGTCCCCCGTCGCGCCGGTCGCTCCCGTTGCACCGGTATCCCCTGTTGCACCGGTCGCTCCGGGAGGTCCCGTGTCGCCGGTGGGTCCGGTCGAACCTGTCGCACCGGTGTCGCCCGTCGCGCCGGTCGCTCCCGTTGCACCAGTGTCCCCTGTTGCGCCGGTGGATCCGGTCGAACCGGTGGCGCCCGTGTCTCCGGTCGCGCCGGTCGCGCCAGTGGATCCGGTTGCACCGGTCGGACCGATGTCGCCGGTTGCACCCGTCGCACCAGTGCTGCCGGTCGATCCTGTCGCGCCGGTTGCGCCGGTCGCTCCCGTTGCACCCGTTGCTCCGGTAGCTCCTGTGGCGCCCGTCGAACCGGTGGCGCCTGTGACACCAGTCGAACCGGTTGCGCCAGCGGCGCCGGTCGCACCCGTCGGTCCGGTCGGACCGACGTCGCCCTGCGGGCCTTCCGGCCCTTCTGGTCCTTCTGGTCCTTCCACGCCGGATGCGTCGATGATCAGTGTGCTTCCGTCAGTCGTGACGGTGACGCCCGGTCCTCCGATCAGGTCGAGAACGCCGGTCAGGCCATTGAGAGACTGCACGCCGGCGAGGTCGCCGGTCTCGATCAGTCCGGGACGGAAGCTCATCTCGAATCCGGTCGAGTTCCCGTTTCCGTTCGCGACCATCGAGCCGGCCATGATCGTACGGCCGCCGCTCTTGACGACCGCGAAGAGCGAGCCTCCGTTGACGGTTTGATCGCCAATGACGTCGCGCAGGCCGACGAGAATCTGCTCGAACGCGAGCAGCGTGTATTGCTTCGTGGCGATGATCGCGCCGAGGTCGTTGCGAACCTCGAGCTCGACGACCGTCGTCTCACCCGCGACTTCGACGAGAAACACGTTGTAGTGGAAGTCGTCGTTCTCGGTGACGCCGATCAGCTGCGAGGTCTGATCTTTTCCGATGGCAAAGCTCGTGGGAACGCCCGCGAGATAGACGCCCTGCGAGTGCGACATCGGCGTGCCATGGTGGATGCGCGCGGAGGCGAGGATTTCGTCGGAACCGCGCACTCGAATCGCGCCGAGGCTCCCTCCCACGATGCCGAAGAGATTCTGGGCGATGTCCTCGTACGTCTTGCTTTCGTATGGCGCGAGAGTCTGCTCCACCGTTACCGGATCGGGATTCGCCTGTCCGGCCAACAGGAACTGCAGCTGGACGTCGATCGGATGATCGGTTGGGTTGCTGAGCCAGAGAGTGGTGATGAACTCGAATCCGCCTGCGCCGATGACACGGCCAGCCACGGGCAGGATCAATTCGCTGCTTGCAAAGTTCGCAGCCAGCGGTTGAGAGAGAATCAGGATGAGACAGGTAAAGCTGTAAAGTCCTCCCGGTCGGTTGGGAATGGCAGCCTCCCGTGAAAACCCGTGTTTCTCGAAAAGAGTAACGTTAGACCCCCCGTCCCCTACACCAATTCGGGGTGGAGATAACTCGGATTTTTTCGCGCGCGGCGCGAAATCGCGAAAACTCCTACGCCCGGGAATGGAAACTATGCCGGCCGTTATATAAGCACTCCGTATGACCGCCGAAGCTCCGTCCCGCGCGCGCGACTTCATCCGCGAGATCGTCGAGGAAGACCTCCGCAGCGGGAAGCACCAGACCGTCGTGACCCGCTTTCCGCCGGAGCCGAACGGCTACCTGCACATCGGCCACGCGAAGTCGATCTGCCTGAACTTCGGCATCGCCAACGAGTACGGCGGCCGCTGCAACCTCCGCTTCGACGACACGAACCCGGAGAAGGAGGAGGCGGAGTATGCGCGGGCAATCGTCGAGGACGTGCACTGGCTCGGCTTCGATTGGGGCGGCGAGCCGCTGCACGCCTCGGACTATTTCGATCAGCTCTACGAGTGGGCCGGGCACCTGATCACGCGCGGGCTCGCGTATGTCGACAGCCTTTCCGCCGAGGAGATCCGCGCGTATCGCGGAACGCTCACGGAGCCGGGAACGGAATCGCCGTATCGCAATCGCGGCGTCGAAGAGAGTCTCGATCTCTTCCGGCGCATGCGCGCGGGCGAGCTCGAAGACGGCGCGGCCGTGCTGCGGGCAAAGATCGACATGGCCTCGCCGAACATCAACATGCGCGATCCGGTGCTCTATCGCATCAAGCACGAGGATCATCACCGCACGGGCGGCAAGTGGTGCATCTATCCGATGTACGACTACGCGCATCCGCTGTCAGACGCCATCGAAGGGATCACGCACTCGATCTGCACGCTGGAGTTCGAGGACCACCGCCCGCTGTACGACTGGCTGATCGAGAACGTGCCCGTGCCGTCGCGTCCGCGGCAGTACGAGTTCGCGCGGCTCAATCTGAATTACACGGTGATGTCGAAGCGGAAGCTGCTGCGGCTCGTGGCCGAAGGGCACGTGCGGGGCTGGGACGATCCGCGCATGCCGACCATCGCCGCGCTGCGCCGCCGCGGCTACACGCCGGCGGCCATCCGCAACTTCGCCGACCGCGTCGGCGTGGCCAAGCGCGAGAACGTGATCGACGTCGGCCTGCTGGAGTTCTGCGTGCGCGAGGACCTGAACCTCGCCGCGCCGCGGGTGATGGGCGTGCTCCGTCCGCTGCCGGTCGTGATCGAGAACTATCCGGAAGGACAAAGCGAGGAGCTCCAGTCGCCGAACAATCCGGAAGACCCGTCCGCGGGAACGCGGAAGGTTCCGTTCTCTCGCGTCGTGTATATCGAGCGCGACGACTTCATGGAGAATCCGCCGAAGAAGTTCTTCCGCCTCGCGCCCGGACGGGAGGTGCGTCTCCGCTCGGCCTACTTCATCACCTGCACGGACGTGATCAAGGACGCCGATGGAGCCATCGTCGAACTGCGCGCGACGTACGATCCCGCGACGCGCGGCGGCGACGCGCCCGACGGCCGCCGCCCGAAGGCGACGCTGCACTGGGTCTCCGCGGCGCACGCCGTCGAGTGCGAGGTGCGTCTCTACGATCGTCTCTTCAACGTCGAGGATCCGGAAGCAGGCGGCGATTTCCTCGCCCGCCTCAATCCGCATTCGATCGAGATCGTCCCGGACGCGAAGCTCGAGCCCTCCGTCGCCGCCGCGCCTCCGATGTCGCGCTACCAGTTCGAGCGCCTCGGCTACTTCTGCGTCGACAAGGAGTCGACCGCCCAGCGCCTGGTCTTCAATCGCACGGCGACGCTGAAGGACGCGTGGGCGAAGCTCGCGCAATCCGGTTCGTGACGGCGCGCGTATAGTCCGCGAATCTGGTTTGCTGCAACCTAGCAACCCAGCAACCCAGCAACCGTGAACGGAGGAACCATGCGTCGATTCACCTACGCCCTGGTCGCGCTCTTCACCGCCCTCACCGCTCTCGCCCAACAACCGCCCGCCCCGCCGCAGCTCACCTGGATCCGCTATTACGAAGCGATGCCGGGGAAGGAAATGGAGTTCGGGAAACTGCTCAGCGAGTCGTCGAAGGCGGTCTTCGACAAGCTCATCGCCGACAAGAAAGTCGTCGGATGGGGCGTGGCCGTGCCGTTCTCGCACACCGGCGAGTCGTGGACGCACGTCGCGTATGTCGGCCTGGCCGACTGGTCCGCCGTCGAGGCGTTGGGCGCGGAGTTCGAAGCCGCGGACGCGAAATTGCCGCCGGCCGAGCTGAAGAAGATGGATGACAAGTTCATGGCGGCGCTGAAGCCGAACTCCGTCCGCGACGTCGTCATCCGCCATCTCTCGCAGGGACCGCCGATGACGATGACGAAGCCGAAGTACATCGGCGTCGACACCTACGTCATCAAGCCGGGCCGCTTCGAAGATGCGGTCGGCCTCTTCAACGAATGGGCGAAGCCGATGTTCTCCGACGTCGCGGCGAAGGGAAAATTCGGGCCGTGGGGCCTGTCGATGCAGGAGATGGTGACGACGCCGGGCTGGACGCACATGGTGTGGTACTTCATGAACGACCTCACCGCCATCGATGAGGCGAACGCCGCCTCGATGGCCCTCGGGCCGATGAAGCTGAAGGGCTACGACGTCCGTCTGCGCGACATGTCCGAGCCGGACAAGCACCAGGGACAGATTCTGAGGATTGTCTACCAGCAGCCCTAACGCGGTTGCCAAAGCGCGCGTGCGCCGCCGCTGACCGAGATCTCGTCGAGCATGGCATCGCCGGTGATCCAGACGATTCGCTGGCGGTGTACTTCTTCGAGCAGATCGGCGGCGGCGTCGCGCAGGCGATCGGATCCGTCGATGCGCCGCGCCTCGCCCCAATCGGCAGGCGCGGCCCCGGATGCCGTCCAGACGAACAGCGGCACTCCGATCGACGCGAGGTACTCCTTCGTCTGTCGCGGAGTGAGCCTGCTCGCGTCGCGGTGCTGCGCGCCGATGATCAGCACGACCGCGCGCGGACGGCGCGACCCCGCGGCCTGAAGCGCGGCCACGGCGACGGCATCGGCGAAGCGGAGCGTGTCCGCCGCCGGCGCGGAGACGTTGGCGAGCACGCTGCGGATGGCCGGGGCATCGGCGACCATGAACGTCCGCGACGACGGAAAGAGATCGGCGGCCGCCGTTCCCCGCGTGCGCGTCGCCACCGGCCAGATGAAGCGCGCGCCTTCTCTTCGCGTCGCCGGCGCGGCCGTCGCCGGAGTGACGAGCCGATCGAAGCCGCTCCGCCGGTGCACGCGACTCTCGACGTCGATTCGGAACGCGAGGTCGCCGAGCGATGGATCGCGGACGAAAATGATGTCGGCGGGAAGGCGCTCGACCGCGACGATCTCCGCGGGCGCGCCGCGGACGCTGATCGTGTCGTTGACGTCCGCGTCGCGCTCGACGCGCAGCGGAACCGCCGTGAGCGCCGCCGACGCGACCCCGGTGAGCCCGCCGCCGAAGACCAGCTCCGCATCGGCCACGTGTCCCGATGCCGATGTTGCGACCGCGCGGAGGACGTGCGGCTTTTCGAGATCGAGTTGCGGCAGCGACGCGCGCAGAGAAGTCGCGTTGAGGCGCGCGCCGTCGAGCGTCCACTGCACGTCTTTCGGTTTTTCTGTATCGAGGCTCTGCCACACGAGCCGAGCGCTGCGCGACTCCAGCACGAGCGCCGCCTCGGACGGCGTGTGCGGCACATTGACGCGCTGTTCCACGCGCGCGAGCTCGTCGCCGTTCTCGTCGAGGGCGCGAGCGATGAGGCGTGGCGGCAACAGACGCGATCCGAAATCGACGTTCGCCGTCCAGGGCGCGCGCGTGAGCGTGGCCACGCGCGTTCCGTCGAGCGTGATCTCCACTCGCGCGACCGGCCCGGTGACGGTCATCCCCACCGGCTGTCGTCCCATCGTCAGTCCGAGGAAGACGGTGAGGAAGACGATTTGGGTCATCGGCATCACAATAACGAACGCGGATGAAGCGTGACATAGAAATCCTCGCCTCGATCGCGGAAGCTCTGAACAGCGCGCCCACCGTGCAGCACGCGCTGGAGAGCACGCTCGAGGTGATCGCGCGCGAGCTCGATCTCGACACCGGGTGGGTGTGGCTCGTCGATCCGGAGACAGGGCACATCTACAGCGCGGCGGCGCGCAATCTGCCGCCGTATCTGCAGGAGCCGGTGCGGATGACCGGCGCGACGTGCTGGTGCATCGAGCAGTTCCGCGAAGGTGCGCTCGACGCGAGCAACGTCGACGTGATGGGCTGCAGCCGCCTGCGGCCCGCGGTGCGCGAGAGCCGCGACGATCTCACGCGCGGCATCGCCCATCACGCCTCCGTCGCGCTCTACTTCCAGGACAAGCCGCTGGGCATCATGAACGTCACCGCGCCGGAGATGCGCCGTCTCTCCGCGCGCGAGCTGCGGCTGTTGTCGATGATCGGATTCCAGCTCGGCATCGCGGTCGAGCGGGCCCGGCTCGCGGACGAGAGCGCGACGCACGCGCGCGCCGACGAGCGGACGCGCCTGGCGCGCGAGATTCACGACACGATCGCGCAGAGCCTCACCGCGATCGCGCTGGAGATCGAGGCGGGGCGATCGGAGAAGGCGCTGCGCATCACGCGCACGACGCTCGACGAGGCCCGCCGCTCGGTGATGAACCTCCGCGCCGAGCCGCTCGCCGGGAAACCGCTCGCACAGGCGCTCGCGCTGCTCGTGCGCGAGTTCACCTCGCAGTCGGGAATCCGCGTGTCGCTCGATACGACGCACACCTGCGCGCTGCCGCTCGCGGCCGAAGCGGAGCTGTATCGCATCGCCGAACAGGCGCTGGCGAACGTGCGGCAGCACGCGCGCGCAAAGACGGTCCGCCTCACTCTCCGCTGCACGCGCACGGCCGCGACGATGACCATCGAAGACGACGGCATCGGCTTCTCGCCGCGCCGCGTTCCGGAGGATCGCCACGGCCTGCGCGGCATGCGCGAGCGCGCGCGACTCGCGGGAGGAACGTTGCGAGTGGCTTCGCGCGCGGGTGAGGGCGCGCGCGTGGAGGCGAGGATCCCGCGATGAGGATCGCCATCGTCGACGATCACCCCGTCGTCCGCGAAGGTCTCGCCGCGGCGCTCTCGAATCGCGGGTTCGCGATCGCGGGCGCTTTCGGATCGGCGGAGGAGCTCCTCGGTACGCGCATCGATGCCGACGTCGTCCTGCTCGATCTCGAGCTTCCGGGGATGGGCGGCATCGATGCAATTCCGCGCATCGACAAGCCCGTGCTCGTGCTCACGGCGTACGCCACCGACGAACAGATCGATGCCGTGCTGCGCGCGGGCGCGCGCGGCTACCTGCTCAAAGGCGCAGCGCTCGAAGAGATCGAGCGTGCGATTCGCGCCGTCGCCGGCGGACAAACGTATCTCGATCCGAAGGTGGCCTCGCGCGTCGTCGCGTTGTCGGCCGCGCCGCGCCTTTCGGCGCGCGAGCGCGAAGTGCTGCGCCTCGTGGCCACCGGCCGCTCGAACAAAGAGATCGCGTCCGCGCTTCAGATCGCCGAGCGGACCGTAAAGTTCCACGTCACCGCGATCTTCAACAAGCTCGGCGCGGACAATCGCGCGCAGGCCGTCGCGATCGCGATCGAGCGCGGCCTCGCCTAGCAGTGGAGCGGCGGGCTCTCAGCCCGCCGTTCCGTTTCGGCAGAGCGTGGGCGAAGGTCGCGGCGGCCTCAAAGGTAGGGAATCCGCCTCCTCTGTCACTCCTCTTGATAAGAAATGTCGAAAAAGAGAAGACGTCGCGCGCCGCGCGACATTGGAAATCGAGGTGTCGGCGCGGCCCCGCCGGCGGGCGCGAACCGCGACCTGCGTGACTCGGGTGCGCATCGGACGATTGGCGCGCAGCAGCTCTCACCGCTTTACCGCTACGCGATCATTCTTTCGCGCGGCAGTCTGTTCGGACAGGTTCTGCGGCGCGCCGGCCTCGCCTACGACGATGAGACCGCAGCGCTGGCTGCGTCTCCGCTTGGGATGTTCTTTTACAACCAGCGTTTTCTCTTTTTCGCCCTCGGGTTCCTCTACATCGTGGCGCTGCGGGTCGCGGCCGCATTCACCGGCGCGCCGAAGACGCGAACGACTGTCGGGCTCATTTTTGTTTTCTGGCTGACCGCGGTCGTAATCACGCTGCTTGCGCACAAGCGTTTTATTCGCAAAGTCGCGTCGCATATGGAGCAAACGCCTTCCTCCGATTTCCCCCCGGTGTTTTATTCGTACGTCGTATTCGATTCGGTACTCGTACTCGGTCTCGTTCTTCTCGCGAGCTGGCAGTTTCACGTGGACCTCCACTACTTTGCATTTCTGCTGCTGGCGAACACGATCGTTTATTGCGCGTGCGCCGGTGCACACGTTTCGTCACGGCGGACGTTTGCAGCGATCCCTGTTCTTCTGCTTATCTTCATCGCCGCACTGCTAATCGTGACCAAGGGAATGCGAAACGACCTTTTTGTAGCGTTCCGTGACATTGGACCAGTCCTGGGAATGGCCGTGGTCGCGGTAATGGCCGTGGCGATCGTGTCAGCCGTTCGGCAGCGAGAGCAGAAGTTGATGCACTCGCAAGTGGAGATGCTCGGCCGTCTCGAAGTGGACCTCGGGAACATTCCGGTCAAACCGGAAGCGAAGGTGACGGCAAAAGAACAATTTGAGCGGCGGTTGAGAGTTGCGCTGAAGCGATTGACGACGATCGACAATCCGTTCGGATATCGCGGAGTGCGGATCTGGTTCGTTGACGAGCGCGATGAAAACGCCGCGTATCTGCTTCCTGGTCCGTTCCACGGTGTAAAGAGTATTAACGTTGACGTATCGGCGCTGCAGGCATCACCGGAATTGCTGCAATCGAAGGGCATTCGTGTCGTGCAGAATTCGCGAGAGCTGCCGTTTCTGCCGGCGCCGATCAGTGAAGATTCCCAAATAGCTCACGAATCGGCCGCCTATGTGCCGGTTCTGGCCAACGGGCGGCTGGCCGCAGTACTCACGTTCTATGGGCTACCGGAAGATCCGGGGACGAGCCATCACCAGGAAACTTTTCTTCATTCCGTGTCAGCGATCATCGCCGACGCGCTCGTCCAGGCGGACGTACGTCATTCGTCTCAGGCGACGGAAACCATCGATGCACTGTTTCACTTCGAGTCATTGAGCGATGTCCTCCCGAGGGCGGCTGAAGTATTCATGAAGTCGACCCGTGCGGAAGCATGCCTGATCGCAACGCGCGCAGCGAATGAGGATACCAAGGTACGTATTGTCGCGGCGTCCGGCTTTCGCCGAAAGACGCGCGACTTCGAGTTCTCCGGCGACGCGGTGGCGCGCGTGGCCACGGAGAACAAACTCTGGGTGGCGTTCGACGACGAAATCGATGCGGACGTGAGACTGCGCCTGGAGTCACTGCATGGCCGGCCCGTCTTCTCATGCCTCGGAGTTCCATTTTCCGCGTCGGGCCCCGGTTCCGGGCTCGTATTGCTGGTGAATTCCGAAGGGCGCGCTCCATGGTTTTCGCAAAACGACGTTAATCTCAGCCGGCGTCTGGCGCATCTCGTGGGCCGGCTCATTGAACGCTTCGACCGGATGGAAAGCACGGAAGCATCACTAAAACTCGCCCAGCATCGAGAGAAGGACGCGAACGAGGCGCGGCTGCACGCCGTCAGCTTGGCCACGCAGATTCAGAACAACCTCATGGTCATGACCCATCAACTGCAGGCGCCACTATCGTCGATGCGCGCCTCGGTGATCCGGTTGCGCGGCAAAATTCAGCACCCCGATTCGTTGCGATATCTCGAGCACATCCAGGGTCTGGTCGAGGACAGTTTTGCGTTGTGCTGGGGCACGGTGGCCACGTTCGCCAAAGACGCCGGCACCGATACCTCGATCGACCTTCAGGACGTCGACGCAATGCCAGAACTAGAGAGCCTCGCCGCGCGCATGCAGAAGACCAATGCCCGCGACGATCTCAAGTTCGAATTTTATGCGGAGCCCGACTTTCCAAACATCCGCATCGACAGATTCGTCTTTACGAGCGTGTTCTACAGTCTCCTCCACAATGCTATGAAGTACGCCGACAAGAACTCACGCGTCGAGATGGTGTGCGGTTTCGAGGCCGGGAAGGCGGCGCTCAAGCTCAAAAGCCTTGGTGAGCCAATCGACCCTGATGAGCGAGAAGACATCTTCCAAATGTACAAGCGCGGGCGGGTGGTGACGGAGACCGGTCGCCATCACGCTGGCGTCGGCCTTGGCCTTTGGGTTGCCCGCCAACTGCTTAAAGAAGTGGAAGGCACGATCGACGTAGAAGTGTCGAACCGACTGTCGATTTTCATTGTGCGTTGTCCGATTGCTACGAGTGGAGGGCAGGCTTGAGCGAAAAGGTTCTATGGCTGGATAACGATACGGCCTATCTGATGCCATTCGTTGAAGAACTGGAAGAGCAGGGATTCTTTGTCACAGTCGTGGAGACCGCCGCCGAAGCGGAGGAGCACCTCACTGCGGAGCGGTATGACTACGTGATCGTCGACGTAATGGTTCCGACCAAGACAGCGGCAGAGGAAGCGGTGTATACGCGTGAGCAGACCAATCGCGGATATCGCACGGGTGTCGTCTTATGGCGCCGCCTAGGAAAAAAGCTACTCGAGCAAAATGTGGGCGTGCTAATCCTCACCCAGAGGCTCGATCAGAGTATCCGCGACGAATTGACGAAAGAGGGTCTGCCAAGTCAAAACTTCGCGAGGAAATTTCAATTGAGCGATCCGACGGCGCTCGTCGATCGCTTGAAGAGTCTCCGGAAATCATCGGCGAGGACGTCATGAGCACTGAAAAGCGTTTGCGCGAATGGCTGTTGTGGAAAGTCTGCCTACCGTTCATCTTCATCGCCGCAATGTGGCCGGTCGGCTGTGCGATGCGTCGCTCGGACGCCTACGAGCGGGCGTTCGCCCACGGAGAGTTTCTGATTTTCGGAGCTTTCGTTCTGCTCGAGGCAGCATTGGAGGTGAAGCATTCCATTCCAGACGACGATTGGTGGGCCGACATCGCCCGCGTGGCGGGCATTGTGGTCATTTTCTGCTATGGGTTTGTCTACGTACTCGTCGTACAGGCCGAGGAAAAGCCAACGTTCAAGCACGACCTGATTTACTACGCGTGCTTCAGTTGTTCCGTCGCAGTAGCGGCGTTGTCGATCAGCATCTATTCCTACTGGCGCGCGAAGGGCGGAGCCGCATCGCGGCAACTACCGCACGAGTGAGGGCTGTCGTGACCCATTCTTTGTTAAGCATTAGCTCCGTGATCCTGGTTGCGATTGCAATCATCATGGTGATCGCGACGTTGCGGATTCGCGTACGCGTCCTGGAGAAATACAAAGCTATCGCCTGGTCGCGCCAACAGATCGAGCGCGCGTTGACG
>Ga0105242_10004187_pt1 | contig 11244 bp, 13 predicted proteins | sample KBSM24metaG_FD_81521 | JGI IMG/M metagenome (GOLD analysis project Ga0105242, IMG submission 81521) | Miscanthus rhizosphere microbial communities from Kellogg Biological Station, Michigan, USA - KBS M2-4 metaG | ecosystem: Host-associated > Plants > Roots > Rhizosphere > Soil | place...
CGCTCTACAAGTTTCAGTCGTCTTCGGCCTTTATGTACCGCGTGACTCAGGTGGTACCGTTTCCGGTGGCCAGGGCAGGCGGACACTTTGTAGCTTATGAAAACTATTTGTTTGAACTCCGCCGTTATGAGCACTATTACCAAACTCAGCAGCGGGTAGATTTTGGCGACAAAGATGGCAAACGCCAACTGAACCGCTACAAGCCGCAGGCCATGAATGAGGTGATTCAGGCGGCTTATGTAAAACAACTGGCGTCAAAAAACCACGTAAAGGTTACCGACAGCGAAGTGGATGACGAGATGATGGCGCTGGAAGCTCAAAACCAGTCGAATCACCAAGAGCTGGCCGATGTAACAAGGAATTTCTTCGGCTGGTCAATTGGTGACCTGAAGCGCGAAATCTCACAAGAATTACTCGCTCAAAAAGTGGCAGCTACGCTTGATACCGCAGCTCAGGCAAAAGCGGCAAGTGTGCTATCTCAGCTGCAGGGTGGGGCAGACTTTAACGCACTGGTGGCCCAATACTCTGATGCTGCTGATAAATCAAACAGCGATGGTCAGTATTTTAACGGCGCCATTACCAGCGCCAGCACCGACGTTCCTCCGGAAGTTGTGCGGCAGCTACAGACTATGCAGGTCGGACAGGTAAGTCCAGTTATTCAGGCAGGCGGTACGCTGGAAATAGTTAAACTTACCGGTAATGCCGATGGCAAGCTGCAAGCCCAGCACATCTCGTTCAATCTCACCAACATCTCTAAATACGTTGCTACATACGAAAACGCCCACCCGCGGCATGTGTACATCAGTATCAAATAGTTTTTCCGGCCCGCCAAAGACTATTGCGGTTACGCTAAACCGGCGCGCATAATACAGGCCAGAATGTTTGGCTTCAACTGGATAGATGGTGTTGTTTTAGTCCTACTAGTCCTGGCGGTGGTTGAGGGAGTTAGGATTGGCATATTGACGCAGCTGTTTGTGGTAATGGGCTTTTTTGGCACGTTGTTTCTGGCGGGATGGATCTTTCCATATCTTTTGCCCATACACGACATGACCGTACGAGCCATAGTCAACGGTAGCCTGGTGTTCCTAACGGCTACGTACGCTGCCATGCGTAGCTTTGACGCTGCACAGCGTATCCATTGGTCGTTTCGGCTAGGCAGGCTTAGAAACAGTCCCCGGCTAAAGATTGTTGAGACGGTGCTAGGGAGTGTTCCGGGCGCAGCGGCTGGGCTTGTTTTGGTGTGGTTGCTAGGAGTGGCGATTGGCAGATTGCCGTTTGAAGGGCTTAGTAACAGTGTGACCGATGCCCGTATTGTGCAGCAACTGACGCGCACGTTGCCACCCGTGCCGGCAGTATTCGCTCAGTTTACTCGGCATATCAACCCAAATGCTCAGCCCTATGTGTTTGCCCAACCTAAACCGTACACTGGCTTTAACTACTCGGTTGCGGACGTGCGGCTAGCAGAGCAAAAAGCCGCCGGTTCTGTAGTGCGGATTACCAGCTTGGGTTGCGGCGGTTTGGTGAGTGGCACTGGTTTTGCGGTTGGGCAAAATCTGGTGGCCACGAATGCCCACGTAATTGCCGGCATTGAACGTAGCATTGTGAAGTATCGAGGAACCAGTTACGAGGCAACACCTGTGTTTTTCGACTCAGTTTTAGACCTGTCTATACTCCGGGTTCCCAAACTGAACTTACTGCCGTTAGCTCTGGCGGCAGATACTGTGCCGTTAGGGAGTACCGTAGCGGCGCTTGGCTACCCAGGGGGTAATTACCGGGCCATCCCCGGCATTGTGCGTGATACTCGGGCTGTATCCGCGCGTACCATTTACGACCAAGGTGCGTTTGGTCGGGGCATATATGAAGTCCAAGCGCGAGTCGATTACGGCAGTTCCGGCAGCCCCATTGTTCTAAAAGACGGCCAGGTAGCTGGCATATTATTTAGTAAGTCCGTTGATGTACCCGACCATGCCTATGCACTGACGTCAGTACACATAGCCAAGGCGCTTCGGCAGTCCAAAGCGTCCCACCGGCGCGTTGGTACCGGGGCGTGCATGGTGGAATAGACGTTAAACGGTTAACGACCTACGTTGTAGCCCACGCGAATATTGCTGTTTTTGTTTTTGAGCTTTGTTATGGTTAGTTCGCCGATATCTGCCAAGCTTGCCACATGCGTCCCACCGCAGGGCGCGGCAAAATTGTTAAACTGTACAACTCGGATTGGCTTACCGGCGGGTAATGTGACAGGGACGTGATGGCATATTTTTTGTAGCTCTTCGTAGCTGACAAAACGGGCGCTTACTGGCAGGTCTTGCTGTATAAGTTCGTTTGCTTGTTTTTGGATCTGCGCCTGTACGGCGCCATGCTGTCCTGGGTTGAGTTGGCCTTCGTATTCTACGTAGGGGCTGTCCGGGAAGTGGTAGCCTTTGCCGGGTATCCAGTTTAGACCCAGCTCGGTTACGGCCATGTCTACTAGGTGGCCCGCGGAATGTAACCGACTGTTCAGTTTGCGCCGCTCGGCATCAACTGTCAGGTGCACGTCCTCGTCTGGCATAAACGCTGGGCCAGTAAAGTGGCCGATGTGCCGAACCTCGCCGTCCACAAACCGAACCTCTTCAACCGTAAATGTAGTAGCGCCGTTACTGATGGTGCCGGTATCGTAGGGTTGGCCGCCACCCTGGGGATACAAAATGGTCTGGTCTAAAATAACGACGCTGCGGCTATCTTGCTGTTCAACGCGCACCACGTGGGCATCGGCTGCTAGGTCGTGCATCTGCTCCATGTAGAACAAGTGTGTACTCATAGGGCGTATTATAGATCAGAGTGCGTAATATGTCAATATATTTGACGCTAATATAACAGATACAAATATTGACAAAACTTAACAGTTTGTCTATAATTTTGACAACTATGGACGACTACACTGAACTCTTAAACCAATTCGGTCTCACCGACAAACAAAGTGCTTTGTATGTGGCACTGCTAGAGCTTGGCCAGGCGGAAGTTGCTGACATCGCCAAAAAGGCGGGGGTTAAGCGCTCAACAGCCTATGTATTGCTGGATGAACTTCGCGACAAAGGCTTTGTAAGCCTGCAAGACGGTGCGGCGCGCCAGTTCCGAGGTGAAGATCCGCGCAAGGTGCTAGCGTACGAGAAGGCCAAGCTGTCACAGTTGGAAAAGGCACTGCCTGGTCTGCTGGGGTTGGCCAGTAGCAGTGAACACAAACCGGGCACTCGCTTTTTTACAGGCAAAGAGGGGATACGGGCGGTTTACGAAGAAACGCTCTTACAACCGGCCGGTTCGGAAATACTGGCTATAGGTAATGCCGAGGCCGTGGAGCAGGGCATAGAAGGATTTCAGAGTTGGTACATCAAACGGCGCGCTGCAAGTGGCATATCGCTGCGGGGCATAGTTCCCGCGACGCCGGAAGGTCTGAAGGTGGTTGCGCGCAATGCGGACGAGCTCCGGGAAACGCGCCTGCTAGCGCCCGGTGACTTTACCGAGCCGGTTGAGCTGAACATATACGGCAACAAAGTGTCGGCCGTTTCGTTCGTCGAAAACGAGCTGATTGGCGTGATTATAGATAGCGCAGTGCTGGCCAATGTGCACCGACAATTATTTGAATTGCTATGGCGTAGTGCTAAAAAGTAGATAGGCCATTGTTACCATCTGCCGATACCAACAAGTGCAAGTGCTAACGCTGTACTGCCCAATGTAGCCAGTGTCTGTCTGCGGCTGGCAAACCTTAGTGTACTAACAGTAATATAGCCCGCAAGCAGGTACAGCGGCAGAGTCTGGAGCGAGGTTATATGCCAAAGATCGCCCGGATTGTAATAAAAAATATAATCACCAAAGGCTGCCACGAAGGTGAGGTTAACCAGTACTTCCAAAATGATTGCCTCAGCACAAAATATAGCAGCCAGTTTATGCAACGACGTAACTCCTTTGCTCTGAAGAACACCGTGCAGTAAATATATATGCAGCCCAACCATACCCCACAGGAACAATGAATAGACTGACGTGTAGGCGTTATGTATAGGCAGCACGTGGTATTCCCACAGGGGTCGACCAAATACAAACCTATATGTGCTGTCGAATACTATTTCGCCTAGTAGCCCTAAGGCGGCCATGGTAACTATATAGAGCAGTGCTTTCTTTGGTTCGATAGCGATGAACTTACGGGCCAGCAACGAATTAAAGCAGTAGACAATTCCTATCCAGATTAGACTAAAGACCAGAAGTTGTACTGTATCCATTGTCCTTAACTATACCAAAAGCGGTAATCTTTTAGCGGGTCGTAACGTCGGATTTCCGAATGCCTATCTCTGCTTGGCTACTACAGCTCGCTCTACCCCGAAGCGCCTCGTTAAAGCAGGTGGTAGCGTAATAACTTTGTCATGCGTTTGCCATTGCCCCGTCTGTGTCGGCGTGTATTCGGCAATATGGCCTATATCAGTGCCGACGCCAGTAGTAACGGTAAGGGTCGGTGTGCCATTGTTTTTGTTGTACGTGTACTCCGTTACCTGTGGTTTGCCGCCGAGTACAGGCTCAATAACTATCGCACTATTGCCATTTACAATTGTTAGATTGCCATCCACATCTTTGTGTATCTCGCCTCCCATGGGTACTTGTATAGGTAGACCAGCTACGCCGGCTTCCTCTAGGGCTGTAGCTGTTTCCTGGCGGAGTTCTTCTTGTGATGCGGGAGCTGACGGGCTGTGTGCTCGTTCCTGATTGGTTTTAGTTTTGTCAGCAGCAACTGATTGCTCTTTTTGTGACGCCTGTTCTGATTGCTGAGCTCGGACCTTTGCACGTTCCTTATCTTCCTCCATGGCGGCCACATGCGCGTCAAATATCTCATTTTCTTTTAAGGCGGCTACATGAGCATCAAATATACTATTCTCGAGCAATGCCGCCTCGTGGGCGGCTTCAACGTCGTGGATGCGGGTGTCGGCCTGGGTCTCGGTATTGTCCTGGGCATGGGCCTCAGAGGCCTGGCTGTTCGCGTAGGCTTCGAGCTGCTCGATGCCACTGTCCATATAGTCCTTTGGCAGCTGATCACCAAGCGCTACATGGCCGAGTGCTTTGACGGCGTTAGGGGATGGTTCAACTGAAACCTCTGGGAGGAGGCTATTGGTTTCAGCACCGCGATCAAGTAATTGAATTGTTTCCATGACTGTTTGTTTTATGTGGTTAACTAATATACATTAGCATAAAGTTGCACTTATGGCAATACGTAATTAGAAATAAAAAATAGCAAGAGCTTAGCATAGACGACCAGTCCCACAAACTCTAGGCAAACTCACTCCACGAATCGGTGATCTACCTAGCTAAATTTTATCGAGTATGAAGCTGGCTAGGCGAGTGGCGGGGCCCAATAGACTGCGACGGAGTCTTGCTCTTCCTTCAAAATCAGTAGAGGGTTTGAGAGGTGAGTTATTGTACTCATTACCTGCAACCCGCGCGGCCATTGCTGCGTATCGCTCCCGCTTTCTGGCGCTGGCAATGTTGGCCTTGGCCAATAATCCCGCGGTGGTCTGGGCTACATACTCTTGTTTCCAAGGATCAAACTCATGATGGGGATTGGACAAGTCTTCGGGGGCTGCGGTTGCGACGATATCGCGTATGGTCGTGATTCTTGCACGAAGCACTTCTACGTTAATGCGATGCATGGCAGCTGGTCGCATGGCAGCCTCTCGGTCAAACGGTTGAGCTGGCCCACCGAAGCTAATTGTCCTAGCTTGTTGCCCTACGGCATGTGTTATGGCGTGATTGGTAGCGCTAATTTCACCTTGTTCGGCTGCAAGTAGGGGTGCAAGGGTGCGGTCTAGTGCCGCATCTCGTAATTGTTCCTCTGGAGACCTAGGAGCTAGGGAAGGGTCTACGTTATTCATATCTTAACTATAAACTATTTTGTTTAAAATAGCAAGTTTAATGGGCTCTATCGGTAGATATCGTTTAAAGTTAAATCAACTCGCTATGGGGTGATTTAAGAAGAGAGGCCCAGCGGAACCAGTGTTTAGCGCAAGTACAGAACAGCGCCGCTTGCGTCATCACTCATCTTAACACGAGGATAGAAAGATAGGTCTGGATCTGACCGCTCAATCGACCGGATGTATTGATGCAGCCTTGGCAGGCCACCCTCGGCAATTAATTGAGCATAGACTGCCCAATCATGAGGAGCGCTCGGGTCTGTTTTTGGGATAAATAACCCATCGTCCAACAGTATTACCATCTCTACCCCCTGAGCCGGGATGGTTGTAGTTTGGATAAAATTAGCAACCTCTGGCTCGCCGTTAAGTACACCGTAGGTAACGTTTGATTCCTGGCGTTTTCTCGTAATTTGAGCTTCCATTTGTGGATCATAGCGGATCTCGTTGCCGCGGAGTCCTTTGGCCGCAAGCTGCGCCCAGAGTTGCAGAGTCTCTTCGTCCTGATCGTACAAGCCTAGCGGAGCCTCGGCACGGCCGTCCTCGTAGACGATTATCGCTACGCTGTCGGCAGCTTGAGCCAGGTCGATGACCGTACTACCGTCAGTGGATTCTCTAACTCGGGCTACTGCCGCAGTTGTGCAAAATCGAGCTTCCTTTTTAGTAGGGTCAATGCCATGAGCGTGCTGCACTTCATCGATAGAGCTATTAGCTGCCAATAGTATTTCACGCAAGGACTGTTGTTCCGTGGATCTTTCAAGCACGGCAACAGCTATTGACGCAGCCACAGCACCGCCAGTCTGACCGTCTTCGGTCTCAAAAACCACAATACTCGATGCGCCATCAAAAACACCTGCCAGTGACCGATTGGCGTCAGCATAAATGCGGTCTTCGCTGGCTCGCCCAATAGCGCCTTGTTCGCTGAGCACGTCGATACGCCGAGCCAGGGTTTCTCCACTGGCGGGTTCCAGAAAGTATTCTATATATTCCAGACCCTGTAGGGGTAGGTCGTGGGCGTAAGGTGGTGGAAAGTTGCTCATGGTATGCACAGGGTTCTATTTAATCTTATGGATGTAAGCCACCCCTCCGAGTCTGGGGGAGTAGGGCTAAGCTCCAGTGACTACGGCCATAGTGGTATCGTCGTCATATTGTGGGGCCTTAGCAGCCCACTCTTCGTTAGTGAGTTTTGCGTCGGTCTCTAGGGTTGCAGGCGAGGTCTTTTGAATATATGCATCGGATGTAGCTGCCAGCTTTTCGCCGGGTGCAAGCCGCACGGTTCCAAAGGTCGCAGCTAGGCCGCCGGCTCTATACTGGACAAACGCTCCCAGAGTGCGTTTTGCTACACCTACGTACGAGCCTAGTGTCACTTCTTCGGCACGACCATCGGCCTTTACCCGACCACGGTCTATTAACTGAAAACATTCCCCAAAGCCTTCCTGAATCTTTCCGTCTCTGCCTAATTTAACGACACTGGCATCGCCAAATATAGCCACCCGCCACTCGTTTTCTGTGCCGGGGACCTTCTGCATAACGGCCAGGGTAGCACCCCATTCTATGTTGCGGCCGGCACCCCATCCGCCGCTGAACAGCTCAGATCCAACCTCAGCCTCTGGATGTATGCCCATATGCGCGAGCAGTTCTTTGGTGCGTTCAATGACGGCATGCATAGATTCTGGATTCTGTAAGGTCGAAACGTCTTCGACTTCGGCGGCTACGGCATGGGCGAGTGCAAAGCCAAAGTAATTCTTTACATCTCCAGGGTTGCCCACACCTCCCATTCCGTCGGTCACAGCGATGGTTTCTGTGCGGGGGTTGTAGGCTACACCATCCTGATGGTCGCGGGTCGAAGATTGTCGCAGTTCTACATTGCCCAATTGATATGTTTTTAGAGTGTTTGCTTCGGGTTTCATCTCGGTAAACGTCGGTAATTCGGAGCCTGGTACCGCGTACTTCTCTAGCATTCTTCCATGTAGTAGATTTCTGGTGGCAACACTGCCCGCAGCGGGGGCTATTGCTGCTAGATTTCCTTTAAGCCGCGTGACGCCTGCTTCCGGTGGTGGAGCAGGGTTGATGAGCGTTCCGCTAAAGCGATCTGGATGGTTTGTGTTCATATTTATTTTTGCTTACTAATGTATAGTATAGCACAGTATACATTATTTAGCAAGCTCGATATAGTGAAAATTACCTCTCAATTAGGAGGTGATTTGAACATAAGCTACTTCTTACTCTGTCTCACGAGGGAGCAGCGAAGGGTAGATTGAGACACTCTCACCAGCTGTCGCGGTTCCGGCGGCAAAAACCGAACCCAGCCAGCCACGGCCCGTCCGGGCGGCGCGCTTAAAATCAGGGGTCAGCTCTTTTATAGGTTTGGGGGGTACTAGCCCTAATGTCTTCAGCGCAGCAACAATTTGCACCGGAGGTTTCGGGCACGGCCGACTATATTCGCTTAGCTTTACAGCTGCTGCCGTTTTTGGGTCATTGCCGAGTACCAAGACCAGCCCAGAAACTGCCGTCTCGTCCAACTCATGCTCGCCAGGGGAGTCAACCAGCACATTGACCGCGAGCCGCTCGGCCATGAAGTGTGCTATGCTCATGCCACTGCGCTCTTCAATGTCTGCAACGGGCAGGTCCATACAGCGCGCTATTGCTTCCATGTCGCTCGCCTGGGAAATGATGAGCTGTCTGTCATTTGCTACTTTACGGCCTTCCAGCTCTGTTGATTGGTACCCACGCATGACCCGGGTGGAGCCATAGTGCCGGTCGCCCGGTATGCCATTCGGATCCATCGTAAGGGAGGAGACACTGGACACGTTCCAGACCGGTACTTCCGGTCCAACGATATACAAACGGTCAATGACCATGCCTGTCGATTCAAGTCGTCTTTCCGCCATAGGAACATACAGTAGCAGAACAGATAGATAACAAAAAGCCCTCCGAATAATCGAAAGGCTTTAAGCATAAGCAGCTTGGCGGATTATAGCGTTGCGGGTGTGGAACTATTTTAGCTTGGAGATGCCGCACGTGGCGCAGCCGAGCCCGTAGTAGTCATCGCTCACTTTTATGGCGGTTACCCTTACCGTCTCGCCGATGACAGTATCGGGAGGGGCTTGCCGCGGACACACTTCTGATGGTGCCAAGCCGCACCCCGTGATTACTTTTTTATCGTCGACTGCTATGTAGCATGTCCCATCGGCCCCACAAGCTAGACTGTCTTGGCTTGTTATACGACCCTGAAAGGTCACAGCTGAACCGTTGCTTGGCTGATTGTGCCGCACATAGACAAGCGTACCGAAGGCAATGACAACACAAATGCCGATGATGCATAGACCGATAGCCCGTGGTATGTGTTTCATATCTAAATCATAGCAAAAGAAGTCCCCTTACAGAGACTTCTTTAAGCATAAGCTACTTGGCGGACCCGACCGGATTCGAACCGGCGATCTCCTCCGTGACAGGGAGGCGTGATAGGCCGACTTCACTACGAGTCCACGTTATTACTATCTAAAGTAACAGGGGTAATTTTAGCAAGCAATGGCCAATTTTGCAACTGCTTCTAATCTACGGCTGTTTTTTAAACTTCTTGGTCCTTCTGAACAAAGAAAGCATGCCAGTTGGTACGCGCGTCTGACGGTCGGTATGTATAATTTACTAACCTAAATCCATTACGCTCTATAACGTTGGTAAAATCGGCCTTAGACCAATAGACAAACAATCGTTCTTCATGTGTGCCGCCTTTGTCACGGACCTCAAACTCTTCAGCGTTACCGTCTTTCATGGAAATCATGCCAATGGCACCTAGTCGGAGCACTCGGTTTAATGGTCGTATAGCTTCGTCTATGCGGCGCTTGGGTATGTGTAGTAGAACTGCACAAGCCCATAACCCATCGAACTGCTGCTCTAGTTTGGCTACGTCATACACGCTCATTTGTTCAAAGTGGGCAGAGGGTAAGCGTTCTTGGACTACTTGAACCATTTTGGCGGAAGCATCGGTACCAAGATAGTCATAGCCCAGGCGTAACAACTCGGCCGCGTCCCGACCGCCACCACAGCCGACCTCTAGCACTCGTCCGCTGGGTAAGAGTTGCTTGAACTCTGCGGCGGTACCTAGCCAGTCGTTCACTATTTCGTGCTCCGTTGCCCAGCTGGCGGCAGTGCGATCGTACGTGGCGATGGTCTCGGCTTCTTGATCTGCGCTCATACTATTTTGTAACAGGGGTAATTTTGGCGGTGCAAAAGGCACAGCGCTTAGCGGCTTTGGGGATGGTACTTAAGCATTCAGGGCATTTGCGCTCGCTGGGTTCGGCGGGCGTTTTATTGCGCGTGGCCAGCGTTTGCAGGTGGTTCAGCGGTTGCACCACAAAAAAGAACACCACTACGCCAATCGACAGGAACGATATGAGCACATTTATGAAGTCCCCGTACTGGAAAATGCTGCCGTGCACGTTAAAGTGTAGTTTTGAGAAATCATGCTGACCACCTAGGGCGGCGATGAGCGGGGTTAGAAAATCCTTGACCAAAGCGGTTACCACCGCGCCGAAGGCACTACCTATAACGACGCCAACGGCTAAGTCTACGACATTGCCACGCAAAATGAACTTTTTGAACTCTTTTAACATCGCTTGTCTCCTGTTTCTGGCTCTATTGTACACTGCAGTGGCCTCTGTTTGTAAGATGGGGCGGCTTGCTTGTATAATGATGCGGTTGGCAGGGGAAACGGGCAGGCCGTGCCCTCCGCGAAAGTGCCACCTTAGCTCAGTTGGTAGAGCATCTCATTCGTAACGAGAAGGTCAGGAGTTCGAATCTCCTAGGTGGCTCCATTTTTATATATGACTAAGACTAAACAATCGCTACACATCGTCATTGGCATGCCGGGTTCGGGCAAAACGACCTATCTGAAAAAGATACTGTCTGAGGGGGCGATTGATTGTTATTTTGACGATTACCAAAACGGCGCTCCCAGAGAAAACGGCCCAGATTCGCGTGCCACATCGGACCCTCGTTTAAGCCCGAATTATCCTAAGGTTATGGCGGCAATGGTGGCAGGCCAGAACGTGGCCATTGCAGACATTCGTTACTGTGTTCCAGAGGAAGAAAAGCTAATATGTGACTTCGCTGCGGCCGAGTTTCCGGATGTCGCCATAGTCTTAACGTATTTTGCCAATGACCCGGATGCTTGCAGGCATAACGTACGACTGCGCAACCGCGAGGAGAGAGTCGAAAGGGAACTTCGCCACATCGATAATATGACGCTGCAGTATAACCCTCCACAAACTGGGGTGCTTCCTGTTATTATGGGGAGGTAAGCGGGTATCGTATA